>Ga0247818_10002323_pt1 | contig 12323 bp, 9 predicted proteins | sample 13C_Glucose_Day1_FD_192424 | JGI IMG/M metagenome (GOLD analysis project Ga0247818, IMG submission 192424) | Soil microbial communities from agricultural site in Penn Yan, New York, United States - 13C_Glucose_Day1 | ecosystem: Environmental > Terrestrial > Soil > Agricultural land | place: USA...
ACGCCTGTAGTTGCGCGGCCAATGCCGGCGCCTCACTCACCTGCTGGCGAAACCGTTCGAATGCCTGCCCAGCCCTCCCGGGCTGCAGTGCCGGCGTCTGCGCCAGGCCTTCGTCGATCAGCGCCAGTAGCCAAGGGTCGGCCGCGCAGTCGAGTACCAGGTGAATGCGCTCACCGGGCCCGGGGTTGTTGACCCGGTGGGGGCGCGACAAGTCGATGAACCAGCACTCGCCCGGGCGCATCGGCACTTGCAGGCCATCCACAAGAAACTCCACGCCCGGAGGGCTCAGCAGCGGTATGTGCAAGCGCAGGCAGCCGCCTGGGCGCCCGAGGTCGGGGTCACGGTGCTCGTGTATCCGCGCCCCCGCGCCCAGGCGAAGCAGGCGGGCGGCGCGCAGCGATGCCTGGAAGGGTGCGAGTGCTTGCTGCCAGGCCGGCTCGCCTTGCCACCAGGCCAGGCTTGTCGGCGCGCCTGTGCCTGGGGCCAGTGGCAACGGCGCGTCCTCGGCGGCGACCAGCGCCACACCGCTCCAGTCACCTTCGTGGTAGCCCCGGTTGAAGTGCGCCTGCCAGGCGTGAGTGTCCAGCCGGGTCAGGGCCTGCAGCAACGCGGGCAGGTTGGTGGGCAAGGTAAGGCGGGAACACAGTGGCAGAGCGGTCTCGGTCATGCGGGCTCCTTGCGTTGGCATTGTCTTGAACGGTGTTCCTGGCGATGGATCGCGTAATTACGACGGGAGCCTGGCGGGAAAGGCCGCCTAAAACCCACTCTCACGAACCCCCAACGCCGCCAAACGTCGCCAGGCGCCCCCCAGCAACGACTCGCGCGCGCCCTCCAGCACCACCACCCCACGCAACGGCTGCGCCACATCGGGCACTTCGCCCAGCGGGCTCAGGCGCACGCCGTACTGGGCCTGCACCGGTTCCGCACGCTGCTGGCCATCCCGCCGCACGGCTACCGGGCCATGGCGGTCGGAGGCCAGCGCTTCGAGCTCCAGCACAGCCACGCCAGTGGCATCCACCTGCTCCACGCGCACCGGCAATGCCGGGCGCGCCGGGTCATCGGCGATAAAGCGCCCTTCGCTGCCAGCCGCCACCCGCCACAGGTCGGCCTCGGCCAGGTAGCCGCGCAAACGCAGCCCCGGCTCGACCAATCGCCCCAAGGTCAGTGCCGGGCTGACCCATTGCCCCGGCGCCAGGCCGGCCGGCAGGTCGCGCAGCACACCGTCGCGGGGCGCGCGCAGCTGCAGGCGCTCGCGCTGGGCGGCCAGGCCGCGGTACTCGGCCACGGCTTCGGCCAGTTGCTGCTCGAGCACGCCGGCGTCCGCCGCGGTCTCGCTGCGCCCGGCCTGACGGCGCAACAGCAGCTGCAGGATGTCGATCTCGCGGCGCACGATGGACTGGCGCGACGTCAGGTCGGGCGATTCCAGCTCCACCAGCAGCTCGCCCTGGCGAACCGCCTGCCCTTCGCCCACCGGCAAGCTTTTCACCCGTGCCGCCACCGGCGCATGCAGGGCGCTGACGCGGGATGCCTCGAGCATCGCCGGCACGTCCACCGCGCCACGCCAGGGCAGTACCAGCACGGCCAGCAGCAAACCCAGCCCGGCCGCCACCCGCAGCGTCTTGCCCGGCGCCGCCTGGCCACGGTGCAGCCACCATTGCCGCAACTCCTTGTACACCGGCAAACCGATGAACCAGGCCAGCTCCACCAGCATCAGGAAGATGCCCAGCACCTTGAAGAACAGGTGATACACCGCCAGGGCGATACCGAAGAACAACACCGCGCGCCACAGCCAGGCGCCATAGCCCCACACCAGCAAACGGCGGCGCATGGTCGGCGACCAGGCTTCCGGGGCCGGCTCGCCATAGCCGAACAGCGCCTCGCGCAATCGCCAGCGACACAGGGCAAAGGCGCGGTTCTGCAGGTTCTCGACCCGCCACAAGTCACTGATCAGGAAGTAGCCATCAAAACGCATGAAGGGGTTGAGATTGACCAGCAAGGTGGTGATCCAGGTGGCGCTGGCCAGCATGAACGCTGCCGTGCGCGCCGGGCCGTCAGGCAGCAGCGACCAGGCCAGCAGCGCCAGCACCGCCAGCAGCAGCTCGGCGAAGACCCCACCGGCATCGATCAGCAACCGCGCACGGCGGTCGCTGACGCGCCAGGCATCGCTGACATCGGTGTAGAACATCGGCAACAGCACCATGAACGCCAAGCCCATACTCTGCACCCGGCACCCGGCGCGCTTGGCCATGAAGGCGTGGCCGAACTCATGGCAGAGCTTGGCGAACCCCAGCGCCACGCCAAAGGCGAGGATGCCGCCGAGGCTGAACAGGTGCGGGAACGTGGCAATGAAGCGCGACCAATCGCGGATCACCAGGAACACACCCAACGCCAGCACCAACGGCAGGGCGTAGCGCAAGATCCAGCCTCCATGGCGTTCGAGCACCGGCCATGCGCGGTTGAGGAAGGCATCCGGGCGCCACAGCGGAATCCTGAAGAACAGGTACTGGTGCAGCACACGGGTCCACAGGCTCTGCCGGGTGGCGGCGGCCTTGGTCGCATAGCTTTCGCGCTGGCGGGCATCTTCGGCGCCGATCAGGTCGTGCTGGCCGAGAAACAGCAACAGTTCTTCCAATGCCTGCTCGTCGACTGCCAGGCCAGGCTCGGCATTGGCGGCAGCCAGCACACGCTGCGGGTCGCCCAGGCGCCAGTGCTGCAACAGCCGCACGGCGCCACCGCCCAGCTTGAAGTAACGCCCGCGCAGCGGGTCGGCCAGGGTCCACTGCGGCGCGCCGTCATGCCCGGCCGCCGCTGGCGACAGCTGCAGGTCGACGCGCAACGCCGGCAGGGTCACAGCCCCAGCCCCTGACGCAACGCAGCCAGCGGGCGACGCAGCAGGTAATAGACCAGCGGTGCGCGCTCCCCATACACCTTGGCGGTACCACGCAAGCCGATGCGCGGCGGTGCCTCGTCGAAACCGGCGTCCAGCCGGTAGGCCAGTTGCCCGGCTGCGGTGGCCTGGGCCTCGTAGGCCGCGCGCTCCAAGCGGGCGCCATGGCGATGCAGCGGGTCGCTGTCGAGGAATAACGCCACTTCGGCCCCGGGTTGCAAGGCGATGGCATCGCCCACCGGCAGCTCCAGGCGCAGTTCGGCCTGCTGCGGATCGGCCAGTTGCATCAGGCGCTCGCCGGTCTGCACGGGCTTGCCGGTCCAGCGCTCGGCGTCGGCGAACACCGCGATTCCCGCACGCTCGGCGCGAATTTCGCTGCGGCCGAGGAGCTGGCGGGCGTAGTCGAGTTCGGCGCGTTTCTGTTCCACGCGGGCGGCCAGCAGGTCGAGGCGGGCATTGGATTCGGCATCGCTGAAGGCGCGCTGGGTGCTGGCCTTGAGCTCAGCCTCGGCGACCCCGAGGGCGCGCTCGGCGACATCGACCTGGGCCTTGAGGGTGGTGGCGTCGAAGCGCACCAGCAGGTCACCGACGGCGACCGTCTGGTTGGGCTTGACCAGGAACTCGGCGATCACCCCGTCCAGCGGCGCGGCAACCACCCGCCCTGCCCGCGGCACGACCTCGGCCGGGGCCAGCACCGACTGGCGCACCGGCACCAGCAGCACCAGCAACGACAACCCCAAGGCCGCCAGCAGGCGCCGCCGTGGCCAACGCAATCGCCAGGGTTTCGCCGGGCCCAAAGCCAGCCAGGCATGGGCGTAGGTCTCCCCCAACTGATTGAGCAGGGCTTGCTCGGCGGGGTTGAACGCCTGGTCGCGGGCCAGCCACAGCCCGCCGAACGCTTCGCCCTGGCGATCGAGCAAGGGCAACCAAAATGCGTGAGCGGCCGACAACAACTGCCAGTCTGCCTGGGCCTGGGTATCCAGCGTCGCCGGATCCACGGCCCCCGTCCGGGCCACCACACCGGCGGCCTGGAGCGTGTGAGCGGCGCGTTCGACAAACGCCACGAACGGCGCATGGGCCTCGACCACACTGATGCCGGTCAGTGCCCGAACCTTGCCCGCGATCAGCAGGGCGGCATGGCGAAAACCGAACAGTGTCTGGCCATCGTTGACCATGTTGTAGGCCAGTTGCTCGGGACCAGCCGCCTGGCGGGCCTGACGCTGCAGGCCGAGAAACAGCGCGAAGGCATGCTCGGCCACCCCCGTGGCGGCGGCCGTCATGGTTGTGCGGCGAAGTGGGCGGTGCCGCTCATGCCGGCCAGCAGCCCCTGGCTGTCACGGGGCAGTTCGCCGATCAGCAGCAACGTCTGGCTGCCCTCGTCGATCCGTGCGCCGACGCGCTTGACCTGTGCCTGCAGCGGCTTGCCGGTTTCATCGGGAACGAACTCGAACGGCTGGCCTTGCTTGAGCTGCCCCAGCCAACGCGAGGGCACCAGCAGGTGGATCTCCAGCGAGCGGTTGTCCACCACCTCAAGCAGCGGTGACCCACTGGCGACGCTTTCATGGGGCTGGGCCCGGCGCTGAACCACCCGGCCATCGAACGGCGCGCTGACCACGCAGCGCCGGACCTGTACCTGGTACACCTGGGCCTCGGCCTGGGCCTGGGCCTGCTTGGCCTCGGCCAACGACACCTCGAACTGGCCGACCGACTTCAGCGCGGCCAGTTGGCGGTTGTGGTTGAGTTCCTCGCGGGCAGCGCGCACGGCGGCCTGGGCGGCGTTGAGCTGGGCCTGGTAGGCGCTGCAATCGAAGCGCGCCAGGGTGCTGCCCTGCTTGAAGTCCTGGCCATCGGCATAGGGCATCTCGACGATGCGCCCGGCCAGCTCACTGGACAGCACGGCCTGGTCACGGGCACGCAGCACACCACGGGGATTCTGCCCGGCGCTGGACCCAGCGGGGGTATCGAGCAAGGGGTCGGCGGGTGGGTCGCCGGCCTGCGCCAGCGGCAGGTGCAACAGACCCAGGGTCAAAGCCAGACGGAAACCGCGAAGCATGTTGCGCACTCCCTTGCGAGCTGATGGCCGGAGTGTAAGACAAAAAATGATGGCACGGATATATCACGCCAATGAAGATTCGGGGCTTTGCCAAAACCCGCAAATCCTCCGGGAAACGTCATGGCAACGCGTAGGCGCGGACTTGCCACGTTGCGGGCAAGCCCGGTTTCACCTCAACCCGCAGAGCCTGCTGCTGCGGCGCCCCGCGCATGCCCCCGGGTGGTGATGATGCCGAGGAACGAGATCACGATCGCCAGGCTCAAGGTGGCGGTGACCTCGGCGCGGTGTTCCTCGGTGAACATCATCACGGCCAGTGCGCCGCCGATGAACAGGATCACCGCCCAGGTCAGCCAGGGGAACAGCCACATGCGGAACTTGAGCTGGGCGCTCTCGCGCTCCAGCCGTGCACGCATGCGCAACTGCGAAATGGCGATCACCAGGTACACCAGCAAGGCAATGGCGCCGGAGCTGGCCAGCAGGAACTCGAACACGCCCTTGGGCGCGAAGTAGTTGAGGATGGCGATGGCCGCGCCGATCAGGGTGCTGCCGAACACCGCCGCACGCGGCACGCCAACCCGTGAAGTGTTCTTCAGCAGCGCCGGCGCGTCGCCGCGCTTGGCCAGCGAGTACATCATCCGCGAGGCGATGTAGATCGACGAGTTCATGCAACTCGTCACCGCGATCAGCACCACGAAGTCGACCATCAGCGCGGCATTGGGGATGTTCATGATCTCCAGCGCGCGCTGGTAGGAGCCCACCACTGCCAGCTGCGGGTCATTCCAGGGCACCACCGAGATGATCACGAAGATCGACAGGATATAGAACGTACTGATGCGCCAGATCACCGAACGGGTGGCCTTGGCGATGTTACGCGCCGGATCGCTGGACTCGGAGGCAGCGATGGTCACCGCCTCGGTGCCGATGAAACTGAACATCACGGTGATGAAGGCACCGACCACCGCCGACCAGCCCTTGGGGGCGAAGCCGCCATGCTCGTCGACCAGCGTGCTCAACCCGCTGACCTCGCGCTCCGGCAACCAGCCTGCCAGTGCGGCAAAACCCAGGCCGATGAAGCCGAGAATCGCGGTGACCTTGAGAATGGCGAACCAGAACTCGAACTCGCCGTACTTGGCCACGCTGAACAGGTTGGTGCAGGCCAGCAACAGCACCGAGGCCAGGGCGAAGATCCAGCTGTCTACCTGGGGGAACCAGGCGTTGAGCACATGCCCCGCGGCCAGCGCCTCGATGGGGATCACCAGCACCCAGAACCACCAGTACAGCCAGCCTATGGTGTAACCGGCCCAACGGCCGATGGCCTGGTCGGCATAGGTGGAGAACGAGCCAGTGTCGGGGTGAGCCACGGCCATTTCGCCGAGCATGCGCATGACCAGCACCACCAGGGTGCCGGCCACAAAATAGGAAAGAATGGTGGCGGGCCCGGCAGCCGCGATAGCATGCCCGGAGCCGACGAAAAGTCCCGCGCCGATGATGCCGGCGATGGACAGCATCGTTACGTGACGTGGCTTGAAACCTTGAGCAAGGTTGCCATCAGTTCCCACGGTGTTCATTGGTCTTGTTCTCTTTTTACTGACACAAGGAAGGGACGGGCAGGCGTAGGCGAAACGGTCTCCTCGGCTAAGGGCGGAGTACGTTGCGCACGCTCTGTTACGGCCTTCTCATGCGCCCGGGGCAACGCACCATGGGGATGCGGGCTTCACTTTAAGCCGGGCGCGGCGCGAGCAAAATGCTCGAAAACGTCAGACAACGGTTCGATCACGACACCGCGTGCCCGTGCACGTCAGTCAAGCCCCCGGACATGCCTGTTTGCGTCAGTCGCGGTCACGCAGGTAGTCCCAGTAGAAGTTCACCACCGCGAACACCACGATCACCGTGACGATCATCAGGCCGATCTGCAGATTGCTCATGGCGCTCTCCAATTGGCGATACCAGGGAATGAGGGGGCCGGCCGCGCAACGGGGCGCTCGGTTTGCGCAAGGGGCACCACGGGCCGACGCCCCCTGGCCAGGCGCTTGAGCGCCAGCACCATGAGCACGCCCAGCAGCAGCATCGCCAGCACCAGCACGGCATAGGCCAGCCACCAGGGCACGCCTGCCGTCATCATGCTGAACTCGGACATACCGCCAATGCTGGCGATCAGGTTCAGCGGCAGGAACACAACGTTGATCAGGGTGAGCTTGCGCAGGGTCTCGTTCATCGCGTTGTTGGCCAGGTTGCCGCGAGCGTCCATCAAGCCGGCGAACACCGTCGAGTAGATTTCGGCCTGCTTGTGGCACTGGTTGTTCTCGATGACCAGATCGTCGATCAGGGCCAGCAGCTCGGGGTTGAAATGGCGCTTCTCGCCATGGGCGCGCAAGCGCGAGAGCACCGCGCCATTGCTGTGGATGGCGTTGATGTAGTGGATCAGGCTCTCGCTGAGGTTGAACATCTGCATCAGGTGATGGTTCTCCAGCGATTGCTCGAAGCGCTGCTGCAGTTCGCGGGCGACCATCTTGATCACCTTCAGGTGCCCCAGGTAGTGATGCAGGTTGTCCAGCAGGATGGCCAGCAGCACATCCATCGGATCGTGCAGCGCATGGCGCTGCCCGAGGCCGTCGAGCAGGGAGGCGTCCGGGGCGATCAGCACCAGGTGGCCATCGACCATCAGCATGCCGAACGAGGACACCTGGAAGGCGAAGCTGTCGCCCCCGGTGTAGCTCTCCGGGCGTTTCCAGATCAGGAACAGGCCATCGCGGTGCAGTTCGATGCGTGACACCTCGTCCGGGTCGAGTGCCGAAGCCAGGGCATGGGCATCCAGGTGGAACCAAGCCTGCAACAGCTCTCGCTCAGCACTGTCCGGCTCTACGAACAGCAGCACCTCGCAATCGAGTCCTTCGCGCTTGCGCAACTGGCCATGGGCCAGGCTATAGCTTTCGATCATGCCAGCACCTCGTTACCAGGCTTGCCCCCGGCGCTTCTGCTCCAGGCGGCGGATGAACTCCTCAAGCACCAGGGTGTAGAGGTCGTCATGCAGGTAGGCATCCTCGATGCCTGCGTCGAGGTTGGGGTTGTCGTTGACCTCTATTACCACCACCCGCTCGCCGACCTGTTTGAGGTCGACGCCGTACAGACCATCGCCGATCAGGTTGGCGGCCTTGACCGCCAGCTCCACCACCGCCCGCGGCGCCTCGTGCACGGCCAGGGTGCGGCACTCGCCGTTGACCTCGTCGCGCTGGGCCTGATGGTTGAAGATCTGCCAGTGGCCCTTGGACATGAAGTACTGGCAGGCAAAAATCGGTTTGCGGTTGAGCACACCGATACGCCAGTCGTACTCGGTGTAGAGGTATTCCTGGGCAAGCAGCAGAACCGAATGCTCGAACAGTTCGGCGGTGGCGGCCTGGAGTTCGCCGGGGTCCTTGACCTTGATCACGCCCCGGGAGAAACAGCCGTCGGGGATCTTCAGCACCAGCGGAAAGCCCAACCGCTCGCCGATGCCTTCCAGGGCCTGAGGGTTGTCGCGGTAGAGGATCTCGCTGGCCGGCATGGCCAGGCGATGGCTGCGCAGCAGGTCGGTCAGGTACACCTTGTTGGTGCAGCGCAGGATCGATGCCGGGTCGTCCATTACCACCAGCCCTTCGCTCTCGGCCTTCTTGGCGAAACGGTAGGTGTGGTTGTCGACGCTGGTGGTCTCGCGGATCAGCAGGGCATCGTATTCGGCCAGACGGGCGTAGTCTTTTTTGCCAATCAGCTCGACATCGACCCCCAACTGGCGCCCGGCGCGGATGAAGTGTTCCAGTGCCTTGGGGTTGGAAGGCGGCAGCGCTTCGTCAGGATCGTGGAGGATCGCCAGGTCGTATCGCGCCACGCGGCGCGAGCGTGGCTGGCGCCAGATCCTGCGGCTGAAGCCATCGAGGGCGTTGGCGAACGGGTCCTGCTGGTCTTCACGCAACTTGTGCAGCGCACCGGCCTTGACCCCGGCGATATGCCAGGTGCTGGTCTTGCGGAACTCCACCAGCAGGATCGGGCACGGGAAACTTTCGAACAGCTGGCGGGCGATGTCCTGCAGCGGTTCCAGATCGGTACGGCCGAAATACAGGGTCAGGGTGAACCCTTCGGTTTCTCCATAGGGGTGATGGGCCAGGGCACTCTCGAGGCTGCGCGCCATGTCGTCGAGGGCCAATCCGTATAACGACTTACGGGTCAACTCACTGATACTTCTGACCGAGGGAATGACTTTATGCCCTCGCGCCTCGGCCAACAACGAACAATAATAACCGTGACCTAGATACTTGTAATTACGACATAGGTTTATTACCTGGACACGCTTGCCGTTATCGGCCTCGCGTGGCTCCTCCAGGTACTCCTGGGCCGTCAAGACGTCCTCGCTGGGCAGGTACGACGCCCAGTCCTCACGCCGTTCAACGATGATCACCAGCTGACTTGACTTATTATCCAGCGTCAGTGGATAAATAACACCAGCTGTACTTGAGTGTGAACTTTCCCCGGGCCAGCCAGGTAAAGGTTCCTGAAACGAAGACATGATTGAAGCCCTGTGTTGGGTAGACACGGTTTCTATTAAGCACGAAGTTTTTCGAATGTCCCGTTTCATTACGCAACTTTTACGGTGGCCCTATGCACATCGAATTTCGCCTGGCAACTGTTGACGACCTGCCGGCCCTGCTGGCGCTGGAGAACCAGTGCTTCGCCATCGACCGACTGACACCGCGCAGCTTTCGCTGGATGCTGTCCCACGCCAACGCCAGCCTGCTGGTGGCGCAACGCGACGGACAACTGATGGGTTATGCGCTGTTACTCTTCCACCGTGGCACCTCGCTGGCCCGGCTGTATTCCATCGCCATTGCCGAACAGGCGCGTGGCCATGGCCTTGGCGCCCGCTTGCTGGAACAGGCCGAACATTGCGCCCTGGAGCACGAACGCGCCTACCTGCGTCTTGAGGTACGCACCGACAATCCCAAGGCCATTGCCCTGTACGAACGCCATGGCTACCGCCGCTTCGCCCAGGTCGACGACTACTACGAGGACCACACCAGCGCCCTGCGCTACGAAAAGCGCATCCTCCAGCACCCGGCGGGCGAGACGCGACCGGTTCCCTACTATGCCCAGACCACCGATTTCACCTGCGGCCCGGCCTGCCTGCTGATGGCCATGGCCGCGCTGCGATCGCAGCGCCCGCCAAGCCGCCGCGAGGAACTGCGCCTGTGGCGCGAGGCAACCACCGTGTTCATGACCTCCGGCCACGGCGGCTGCAGCCCCCACGGGCTGGCGCTGGCCGCATGGCGTCGGGGCTTTCGCGTGCGCCTGCTGCTCAATACCGAAGGGCCGCTGTTTCTCGATGGCGTGCGCCAGCCCGGCAAGAAGGAGGTCATGCGCCTGGTTCATGAGGACTTCTGCGCCGAATTGCAGGACAGCGACGTGGAGGTCGCCCGGCAGGCCCCCGACCTGCCCCGGGTACTGGCCGAAGGCGGCCTGGCGCTGGTGCTGATCAGCAACTACCGGCTGACCGGTAGCAAGGCGCCGCATTGGGTGCTGGTCACCGCCTGCGACGACGACTTCGTCTACCTGCACGACCCCGACACCGACCACGCTCGTCACCGGCAGGCCCTGGACTGCCAGCACCTGCCGGTCAGCTACCAGGAGTTCCAGCGCATGAGCCTGTTCGGTGGACGCAAGTTGCGGGCGGCGGTGGTGCTGTTCGAGCGCGAATGCGCATTGGGCCAGAGATGATGCATGCCGGGGTGACTCGTCATGCGCACCCGATGGACCTGACATTTTTGCCAGTTACCCGGGCATCGTCCTGATGCTAGCTTGATTTCACGCGGCGGTAAAAATAGTGGGAAGGTGCCTGGCTCGATGGATCAACTTCCTGAAGATATGTTGGCAATTGGACAAGAGGCCCCATGACAACCACAAAGATACTCGCGTCCGACTGGATGCAGACGCCACAAGTTGCGCAAAGCGGAGCGCTGCGCTTGCCTTGCAGCCATGCACCTTACGGTCACCGCAGCGCACCGACTGGCGCTCCGGATACAGGACTCACCGGACAACGGCGCGAGAACGGACTGGGCTGGTACCTGCTAGGCAACGGCCACAGGTGCTATAGCCCTGTGCTGATGCGCTTCCACTCTCCTGATTTGACCAACAGTCCTTGGAGCGGAGGGGGCGTCAACAGTTTTATCTACTGCCAGGGGGATCCAATCAACTTCCATGATCGAAGTGGCCGAACCATAGGCTTGGCGAATTCCACGGTAAGCACGTCCACGTATCAGAATTTCAGCACAGCGACGAATACCATGGCAGGCATCATGCCTGGCGTCACTGCACTCTTATTCCACGTTATCAGTAAGATGAACTCAGCGAATATTTCTGGTACCGACGCAACTATTTTGGCTGCTGGAGGTGCCGGTGCAGCTATTTATGCCGCAGGAAAAGTGGCGAGATACACATATGACGAGAATGTAGCCACTCTATTGGAAGATGCAGGTACCACGCTTGTGAACGTATCAGCCATCGCCTCAGTTGGCGCATTCTACAAATCCACAAAAAATGCACAGCTTCAAAACCTTGCAGATCAACATATTTCCTCGTCACCGTTAATGTCACCTACGGGCACTGACCATGTCGACTCGCTTTTCTCTTCGAGGCCCTCAACCCCAGCCAGAGTTAATGTGATAGGAGGCAGAGCCTTGTATGTTTCATCCTCCTCGACATCCAGCAACAGTGCTCACTCATCCAGGGCCACTCTGTCCACGCCCGGATTCATAGGAAACATTAAGAACATATTCAACTTTATCACTGGAAGTAAAGTACGCTCATCAGAGACCATCAACCTTGACGCCTTTTGACAACCTCGGATACTCGAGCATGATAAATCACAGTACCGACCCGTGAACAAATCCACATAGCAGCCATACAAGTGTCAGCCCAACTATAGTTTTCAGCCTCATGAAAAAGTATAATCACCCGACTAGTTTCTCCGGCAGCAAGCTGCTGACCATTGACCGCAGTGGTTCCGTACTGGATCTGCTGATAAAGCCATTTTCATATTCCTGCTTCGGTTACCTACCCGCCGATCATGGGCTATCCGTAATGCTGGCTTTCAATGCACTGCCGCTAGAGCCTTCTATTGGCTGCTATCTGCTGGGCAACGGTCGACGGGCCTACAACCCTATGTTGATGCGCTTCCAATCCCCGGATGCGCTAAGCCCATTCGAAGCCGGGGGGCTCAACGCGTATGGTTACTGTGAGGGTGACCCGATGAACTGGCAGGACAAATCAGGGCAGGCCCGCAGTTTCATCGAAATGTTGAAGAGCTTTGTAGGAAACGACCATGTGAAATTTGTACAGACCTCCCCGCCCACACCACCC
>Ga0247818_10002325_pt1 | contig 12321 bp, 10 predicted proteins | sample 13C_Glucose_Day1_FD_192424 | JGI IMG/M metagenome (GOLD analysis project Ga0247818, IMG submission 192424) | Soil microbial communities from agricultural site in Penn Yan, New York, United States - 13C_Glucose_Day1 | ecosystem: Environmental > Terrestrial > Soil > Agricultural land | place...
GGCCCGGCCGCGGCGCATCACCGGGCCGTCCGCCTGCTCGTTCACCGGGTCGTTCACTTGGCGGTGTCCGCCACGAGCCGTTCGACGGCGTCGACGGCCTCGCCGACGGCGGCCGGGTTCTGGCCGCCGCCCTGGGCGACGTCCGGCTTCCCGCCGCCGCCGCCGCCGAGCGTCTTGGCGGCCGTGCGGACCAGGTCACCGGCCTTGAGACCGCGCTCGCGGGCGGCGTCGTTGGTGGCGATGACCGTGAGCGGCTTGCCGTTGTTCACCGTGAACAGGGCGACCACGACGGCCCGGCCGCCCTGGATCCGGCCGCGTACGTCGAGGACCAGCTTGCGCAGGTCGTCGGGCGTCGTGCCGTCCGGCACCTGGCCGGTGACGACGGCGACGCCGCGGACGTCCTTGGCGGACTCGGCGAGACCGGCGGCGGCCTGGAGCACCTTCTCGGCGCGGAACTTCTCGATCTCCTTCTCGGCGTCCTTCAGCTTGCCGAGCATGGCGGAGACCTTCTCGGGCAGTTCCTCCGAGCGGCCCTTGAGCAGTTCGGTGAGCTGGTTGACGACCGTGTGCTCACGGGCGAGGAAGTTGTAGGCGTCCACGCCGACCAGGGCCTCGATGCGGCGCACGCCGGAGCCGATGGAGGACTCGCCGAGCAGCTTCACCAGACCCAGCTGGGCGGTGTTGTGGACGTGGGTGCCGCCGCACAGCTCCTTGGAGAAGTCGCCGATGGTGACGACCCGCACGCGCTCGCCGTACTTCTCGCCGAACTCGGCGATGGCGCCCTGCTTGCGGGCCTCGTCGATGCCCATGACGTCGGCGCGCACGTCGAGGTCGCGGGAGAGCACCTCGTTGATCTTCTGCTCGACGTCGGTCATCACGGCCGTCGGCACGGCGGACGGGGAGCCGAAGTCGAAGCGGAACCGGCCGGGCTGGTTCTCGGAACCGGCCTGGGCGGCCGTCGGGCCGAGGGCGTCGCGCAGGGCCTGGTGGGTGAGGTGGGTGGCCGAGTGGGCGCGGGCGATGGCCGTGCGGCGGCGCCCGTCGATCGAGGCGTGGGCCCTGGCGCCGACGGTGATCTCGCCGACCTGGACCACGCCCTTGTGGACGTACACGCCCGGGACCGGCTTCTGGCAGTCACGGATCTCGATGACGGCGCCGTTGTCGGCCCGGATCCGGCCGGTGTCGCCGATCTGGCCGCCGCCCTCGGCGTAGAACGGGGTGCGGTCGAGGACGATCTCGACCTCGTCGCCCTCGGTGGCGGCCGGGGAGGAGACGCCGTCGACGAGGATGCCGACGACGGTGGACTCGCCCTCGGTGGCGGTGTAGCCGATGAAGTCGGTGGCCCCGGCGCGGTCGGCGATCTCTCGGTAGGCGCCGAGGTCGGCGTGGCCGGTCTTCTTGGACAGGGCGTCGGCCTTGGCCTTCTCCCGCTGCTCCTTCATCAGGCGGCGGAAGCCGTCCTCGTCCACGGAGAGCCCCTGTTCGGCGGCCATCTCCAGGGTGAGGTCGATCGGGAAGCCCCAGGTGTCGTGGAGCAGGAAGGCCTTGTCGCCGGGCAGCACGGCCGAACCGGCGGACTTGGTGTCGGTGATGGCCGTGTCGAGGATGTTGGTGCCGGCCTTCAGCGTCTTCAGGAAGGCGTTCTCCTCGGCGAGGGCGACCTTCTCGATGCGCTCGCGGTCGGTGACCAGCTCGGGGTACTGCTGCCCCATCATGCCGATGACGACGTCGATCAGGTCCTTGACGACCGGGCCGGTGGCGCCGAGCAGGCGCATGTTGCGGATGGCGCGGCGCATGATGCGGCGCAGCACGTAGCCGCGGCCCTCGTTGCCCGGGGTGACGCCGTCGCCGATGAGCATCACGGAGGTGCGCATGTGGTCGGTGACCACGCGCAGCGAGACGTCGGAGGCGTGGGCGTCGCCGTACCGCACGCCGGTCAGCTCGGTGGCCCTGGCGATGACGGCCATGGAGGTGTCGATCTCGTACATGTTCTGCACGCCCTGCAGAATCATGGCGAGCCGCTCGAGGCCGAGACCGGTGTCGATGTTCTTGCTCGGCAGGTCGCCGAGGATCTCGAAGTCGTCCTTGCCGGTGCCCTCGCCCCGCTCGTACTGCATGAAGACGAGGTTCCAGATCTCCACGTACCGCTCGTCGTTGACGGCGGGGCCGCCCTCGGCGCCGAACTCCGGGCCGCGGTCGTAGTTGATCTCGGAGCAGGGGCCGCAGGGGCCCGGGACGCCCATGGACCAGAAGTTGTCCTTCTTGCCCAGGCGCTGGATGCGCTCGGCGGGCACGCCGACGACGTCGCGCCAGATCTGCTCGGCCTCGTCGTCGTCCTGGTAGACGGTGATCCACAGACGCTCGGCGTCGAGGCCGTAACCGCCCTTGTCCTGAGAGCTGGTGAGCAGCTCCCAGGCGAGCTTGATGGCGCCTTCCTTGAAGTAGTCGCCGAAGGAGAAGTTGCCGCACATCTGGAAGAACGTGCCGTGCCGGGTGGTCTTGCCGACCTCTTCGATGTCCGGCGTGCGGACGCACTTCTGCACGCTGGTGGCGCGGTCGAAGGGCGGCTTGACCTCGCCCAGGAAGTAGGGCTTGAAGGGCACCATGCCGGCCGGGACGAGGAGCAGAGTCGGGTCGTCCGCGATGAGCGACGCCGAAGGGACGACGGTGTGCCCGCGCTCCTCGAAGAAGCTCAGCCAGCGGCGGCGGATCTCGGCCGACTCCATCAGTGGTCCTCATTCCGGTTGTACGGGTGGGTCGGGTACGCCGGCTTGTGCGCCGGGCCCTCGACGTACTTGGGGCTGTTGCGGTTCTCGATGACGGCATAGCTCCGGGGCGCCGGGAGTTCGCGGTCGACGGGGGCGTTGAGCCCGAGCGCGTCGCCCAGTTCGGCCTCGCGCCGGTGCATGTTGTCGCGGACCTCGAGCGCGAAGTCCACCGCGCGGTCCCTGAGCCGGCCGCCGGCCTCGATCGCCTTGTTCGCCGCGGTGACGGCGAGGTGCTCGGGCGTCAGCTGCTTGATCTTGCGGTTGACCTTGGTGGTGGCCCACACTCCGGCGGCGACGCCGGTGGTGAACCAGAACGTTCGGCGGAACATCGCTGGGTCAGTCCCTCTTCCCCCGGGTCCGCTTGCCCCGCCGCGCCCCCGGGACGGTACGGCCGGCGATCACGGTACGCCTCGGCGCGTCGGCCGGGGCGTCCTCCTTGCGGCCGCTGACGGCACGGCGGACGCCGTAGCCGAAGGCGGCGACCTTGACCAGGGGGCCGCCGAAGGTGGAGGCCACGGTGGTCGACAGCGCGGAGGCGTTGGAGGTGACCTCCTGGACGTCGGAGGCGATCGCGTCGACCCGTTCGATCTGGGTCTGCGCGGACCGCACCGCCGTGGAGGCGTCCGCGAGCAGCGGCACCGCCTGGTCGGTCACCTCCGCCACGAGTCTGGTGGTCGCCCGGAGCGTCTGGGCCAGCCTCGCCAGCGCGACGGCGAGGAAGGAGACCAGGATCGCCCAGAACACGGCCACCAGGATTCCGGCCACCTCGCCACCGGACACTGTGTGCACCCGCTCCCTTGAAACGCGCCTGTACATCGAGAAAGTAGTGCGACCGAGCCTATCGCGCCGGTGACGCGACTCCGTACCGGATTACCGTGCTCCACCGGCCGAGTCGTCCCGGGGCGCGGCGCGGGCGAAGACGAGCCCGCCGCCTCGCCCGCCGGGAGGGCGGGGAGACGGCGGGCTCGGGATACCGCGTCGTCCGCTGGGATCAGCGGGCGTAGTACTCGACGACGAGCTGCTCGTCGCAGATCACCGGGATCTCCTTGCGGTTCGGCTCACGGTCCAGGCGGAACGCCAGGGACTTGAGGTTCACCTGGAGGTAGCGCGGGATCTCGCCGTCGGGGGCGAAGCCGCCTTCACGGGCGATCGTGAAGAGGGTCTTCTCCTTGCTGCGCTCGCGCACCTGCACGACGTCGTCCGGGCGGACACGGAAGGAGGGCTTGTCGACCTTCTTGCCGTTGACCTGGATGTGGCCGTGCACGACCATCTGGCGGGCCTGGTAGATCGTGCGGGCGATGCCCGAACGCAGGACCAGCGCGTCGAGACGGCGCTCGAGCTCGATGACCAGGGCCTCACCGGTCTTCATCGACGTCTTGGCGGCACGCTCGTAGGCGCGGACCAGCTGACGCTCGGAGATGTCGTACTGAGCGCGCAGACGCTGCTTCTCGAGCAGACGGACCTTGTAGTCCGAGTTCTGCTTGCGGCCACGGCCGTGCTCGCCCGGCGGGTAGGGGCGGGCCTCGAAGTACTTGACGGCCTTCGGGGTCAGCGCGATGCCGAGGGCACGCGACTTCTTGACCTTGGGGCGGGACTGGTTCGCCACTTCTTTTCCTTTTCCTTTTCGGCTGCCTCAGGGTTACGGGAGGTCGCATCCGCAGCCGGGGAATTCCCCTCGGGTCCGTGAGGACCCTTGGGGCAGCCGCTCCCCTGGTCTGGGCACATACGTGCAGCACACGAACGGCCCACCGACCGGTCCCGGAAGATACGGGGAGGTGGTGGGCTGCCCGCGACACCTACGACGGTGCGCGACGCTCCTGGATCGAAGATCCGGCTGGATGTCCCGCCTGAGGCGCCGACCGGGGCCGGACACGGGACTCAGCACTGCCGAGGAGTCTACAGGGTGGTCAGGACCGCTTCCGACCGAGGTGCTTCCTGGTCCACTCCACCGCGTCCGCGTATCTCGCCTCCGCGCCGTGCCGGGTGGGCTCGTAGTACTCGCGGTCCTTGAGGGCGTCCGGTGCGTACTGCTGTGCGGCGATGCCCTCGGGCAGGTCGTGCGGGTAGGTGTAGCCCTTCCCGTGCCCGAGTTTCGTCGCGCCCTTGTAGTGGCTGTCCCGCAGGTGGGAGGGCACGGGCCCGGCCAGTCCCTTGCGTACGTCGTCCAGCGCGGCGCCGATCGCCGTGGTGGCCGCGTTGGACTTGGGGGCGAGGGCGAGGGCGATGGTGGCGTGGCTGAGGGTGAGGGCGGCCTCGGGGAAGCCGATCATGGCGACGGCCTGGGCGGCGGCGACGGCGATCGGCAGCGCGTTCGGGTCGGCGAGGCCGATGTCCTCACTGGCGGAGATCATCAGGCGGCGGGCGATGAAGCGGGGGTCCTCGCCGGCCTCGATCATGCGGGCCAGGTAGTGCAGGGCGGCGTCCACGTCGGAGCCGCGGATGGACTTGATCAGCGCGCTGGCGACGTCGTAGTGCTGGTCGCCGTCGCGGTCGTACTTCACCGCCGCCCGGTCGACCGTCTCCTCCAGGGTGGCCAGCGTGATCTCCGCCTCGCCCTTGTCGAGGGCGGCCCCGGCGGCGGCCTCCAGGGCGGTGAGCGCGCGGCGGGCGTCGCCGCCCGCGATCCGCTGGAGGTGGTCCGCGGTGTCGTCGGGGAGGGTGACGGCACCCTTCAGGCCCCGCTCGTCGGTGAGGGCGCGCCGCAGCAGGTCGCGGATGTCGTCGTCGGTGAGCGGTTCGAGGGTGAGCAGCAGTGAGCGGGAGAGCAGCGGGGAGATGACCGAGAAGTAGGGGTTCTCAGTGGTCGCGGCGATCAGGGTGACCCAGCGGTTCTCCACGGCCGGGAGCAGGGAGTCCTGCTGGGCCTTGCTGAACCGGTGGATCTCGTCGAGGAAGAGGACGGTCTCCTGGCCGTACCCGCCGGAGGCGCGGCGGGCGCCGTCGATGACCGCGCGGACCTCCTTGACGCCCGCGGTGATCGCCGACAGCTCCACGAAACGCTTGTTGGTGGCCTTGGAGACGACGTAGGCCAGGGTCGTCTTTCCGGTGCCGGGCGGGCCCCAGAGGATCACCGAGGAGGGACCCGCGGGGCCCGAGGCGCCCTCGCCGACCAGTCTGCGCAAGGGGGAGCCCGGCTTCAGCAGGTGCTGCTGGCCCACCACCTCGTCGAGGGTGCGCGGGCGCATCCGGACCGCCAGGGGGCTGCCGGTCGGGTCCTTCTCCTGGCGTTCTTCTGCTGCGGCGGTGAACAGGTCGGGCTCCACGCTGAAACCCTAAAGCACCGCACCGACAGCCCGGGGCGGGCGGTCAGCTGGTCCAGAACTCCCACCAGCGGGTCAGGATCAGCATGCCGATGATGCCGATGTGCAGGACCGGCATGACCCAGGTGAACTCGCCGAAGAAGCCCTTCAGCCAGCCGGGGGCGGGCAGGAAGCCCTGGCGGACGTTGAACGACGTCACGTACCAGAACATGATGATCGTGGCGACCCAGGCCAGGCAGCACCACAGGCACAGGGCGTTGATCCGGTACAGGGACTGGAACATCAGCCAGGCGCAGAAGACGACGCCGAAGAGGGTGCCGGCGTTGAAGGTGAGCCAGTACCAGCGCGGGAAGCGGGCCCGGGCGAGCAGGCTCATGCCGACGCAGACGACGATGCCGTAGGCGACGAGGCCGAGCATCGGGTTGGGGAAGCCGAAGACGGAGGCCTGGTCGCTCTCCATGACGCTGCCGCAGGAGACGACGGGGTTGAGGCTGCAGCCGGGGACGAACGTCTCGCCCTTGACCTTGGCCTCGAGCAGCTTGAACTTGTCGAGCGTGATCACCCACGCGGCGAGCACCCCGGCGGCGCCGGTGATCACCAGGAGCAGGGCGAGGGCCCGGCTCGCGCCCTCCGTGCGCGGCGCGGAGGCGGTGCGCCGCGGCGAGGCGGAGGGTTCGGGCTCCATGTCGACGTCCTTGACTGTCGTCTTGCTCATCACGCCGATTCCGTCACTGGGGGGTGTGGACCTGCTTCGGGCAGGGCCATTGTGCCGTACGGAGCCGTGAACGCGCCGTCGGGCGGACATAAGAACAGACGGGTGTTCGCCCCTGGGCGTGGGGTTTCGGCCGATGTCCGTGGGACGCCCGTACACACGCTCCACCCGGTGTCCCCCGCCGGGGTGCCGGGGCGTCCGCGCGGTTGACGGCGAAGGCGCCGGGCACCCCGAGGGGCACCCGGCGCCTTCGTACGCCGTGTCAGCCGAGCCGTGACTCCAGCTCCGCCACGATCTCGTTGACGCCGACCGCCGTCTGCTCGCCGGACTCCATGTCCTTGAGCTGGACGACGCCCTCGGCGAGGTCGCGTTCGCCCAGCACCAGGGCGTAGCGCGCGCCGGAGCGGTTGGCGGCCTTCATCGCGGCCTTGAGGCCCTTGCCGCCGTACGCGAAGTCCGCGGCCACGCCGTTCTTGCGCAGTTCGGTGACCTTCGCGAACAGCACCCGGCGGGCCTCCTCGCCCAGCGGGACGGCGAACACGCTGGTGGTGGCGGGGAGTTCGAGCTGGACACCCTCCGCCTCCAGGGCGAGCACCGTGCGGTCGACGCCGAGGGCCCAGCCGACGGACGGCAGCGCGGGGCCGCCGATCATCTCGGAGAGTCCGTCGTAGCGGCCGCCGCCGCCCACCGCGGACTGGGAGCCGAGGCCGTCGTGGACGAACTCGAAGGTGGTGCGGGTGTAGTAGTCCAGGCCGCGCACGAGCCTGGGGTCGTCCTCGAAGACCACGCCCGCCGCCGTGATCAGCTCGCGGACCTCCTCGTGGTACGCCTTGCAGGCGTCGCAGAGGTAGTCCCGCAGCAGCGGCGCGCCGGTGAGCTGCTTCTGGACCGCCTCACGCTTGTCGTCCAGGACGCGCAGCGGGTTGATCTCCGCGCGGCGCAGGGTGTCCTCGTCCAGGTCCAGGCCGCGCAGGAAGTCCTGCAGCGCGGACCGGTACACCGGACGGCACTCCTTGTCGCCGAGGCTGTTGAGCAGGATGCGGAAGTTCTGCAGGCCCAGCGAGCGGTAGGCCTGGTCGGCGAGGATGATCAGCTCGGCGTCCAGCGCCGGGTCCTCCGCGCCGATCGCCTCGGCGCCGACCTGGGAGAAGTGGCGGTAACGGCCCTTCTGGGGGCGCTCGTAGCGGTAGTACGAGCCGGAGTACCAGAGCTTGACCGGGAGGTTGCCCGCCTTGTGCAGGTTGGCCTCCAGGGCCGCGCGCAGGACGGAGGCGGTGCCCTCGGGGCGCAGGGCGAGCCGGTCGCCGCCCTTGGTCTCGAAGGCGTACATCTCCTTGGTCACGATGTCGGTGGACTCGCCGACACCGCGCGCGAACAGCTCGACGTTCTCGAAGCCGGGCGTCTCGATGTAGCCGTACCCGGAGCCGCGCAGCGGGGCGGCGATGGCCTCCCGCACGGCGAGGTACTTGGCGCTGTCCGGCGGGATCAGGTCGTACGTGCCCTTGGGGGCCTTGAAGGTGCTCACGGAAGGTCTCGTCACATTCCTCGTCGGGGCGCGTCGGAAGCGCCCTGGCCGGCGGCCACCTGCCGCAGATACGGATTGGTGGCGCGCTCCTGGCCGATGGTCGTCTGGGGGCCGTGGCCGGACAGCACCACGGTCGAGTCGTCGAGCGGCAGGCACACGCGGGCCAGCGAGTCGAGCATCTCGGCCATGTCACCGCCGGGCAGGTCGGTGCGTCCGATGGAGCCGGCGAACAGCAGGTCGCCCGAGAACATGATCGGCGGGATGTCCGCCGTCTCGGGCATGCCGAAGGTCACCGACCCCTTGGTATGGCCCGGCGCGTGCGCGACCGTCAGCTCCATGCCCGCCAGTTCCAGCCTGCTGCCGTCGGCCAGTTCACGGAGGTCGTCCGGCTCCCCGACGGTCAGCTCGCCCATGAGCGGCATACCGATGGCGCGGCCGATGCCCTTCTCGGGGTCGCTCATCATGTACCGGTCGTCGGGGTGGATCCAGGCCGGCACGTCGTGTGCTCCGCACACCGGGACGACCGAGGCGACGTGGTCGATGTGGCCGTGGGTGAGGACGACGGCTACGGGCTTGAGCCGGTGCTTGCGGACCGCCTCCGCGACGCCGTCGGCGGCCTGGTGGCCGGGGTCGATGATCACGCACTCCTCACCGGCGGCGGGGGCGACGAGATAACAGTTCGTCCCCCAGGCCCCGGCGGGGAACCCGGCAATGAGCACGATCGTCCTTCGTTGTGTCGGTTCGGGAGGCTTGCGACGGGGCTGAGCCCGTGGTCAGAGCCTACCGGCGCTGCCGATTCCTCAGCGAACCCATATACGGTACGGGGCACACGCAGGCGGTCGGCTCACCGCACGCACGCACGCGTACCGGCCGGCACACGAGACGCATGAGGGAGAGAACCCGGTGGTCAGCCAGGAACAGCGGCGGCGTCAGCTCGCCCGGGAGAAGTTCTTGCGGCAGCAGCAGCGGCGCACCGAATCACGGCGGAAGTCGCGGATCCGTAACTCGGTGATCGCGTCCGTGCTGGGTGTGATCCTCGTGGGCAGCCTCGCGCTGTACACGACCGGGACGCTCAAGCAGGACGACGAGAAGACCAACGCGAACGCGGAGGTCACGCCGAGCGCCTCGGCGCCGAGCAAGGCTCCGGACCCGTGCGACAAGCCCGCCGAGGGCAAGGTCAAGTCGGAGAACTGGAAGAAGGAGCCGGCGCTCTCCATCGACAAGTCGGCGAAGTACACCCTGAAGCTGGACACGACGTGCGGCGCCATAGACGTGGCGCTGAAGGCGTCGGCGGCCCCGCACACGGTCAACTCGTTCGACTTCCTCGCCGACAAGGGCTACTTCGACCACAGCAAGTGCCACCGGCTCACCACGAACGGCATCTACGTGCTGCAGTGCGGTGACCCGACCGGCACCGGCACGGGCGGCCCCGGCTACACGATCCCGGACGAGAACCTGAAGGACAAAAGCCTGAAGGACAACACCTACCCGGCGGGCACGGTCGCGATGGCCAACACCGGGCAGAAGGACAGTGGCGGCAGCCAGTTCTTCCTGGTCTACGAGGACAGCCAGCTTCCGCCCAGCTACACACCGTTCGGCACCGTCTCGGACGCCGGCATGAAGGTGCTGAAGAAGATCGCCGACGCCGGGGAGAACACCGGAGCCGGTGACGGGGCGCCCAACGCGACGGTCGTGATCGACAAGGCGACCGTCACCGAATCCTGACCCCCAACTGCGAAATTTCGGTCGCGCGGGATGCGGACAGGCATCCCGTCGGTCGCCTATGTTGGCCGTGACGAAACTGTGGACGATGCCCGGGGGAGCTTCGAGGCCCCCTCGGCGGCATCATGTGGAGGAGGCGCTGTGAGCAGCGACCCGTGGGGCCGCGTCGACGAGACGGGGACCGTGTACGTGCGTACGGCCGACGGCGAGCAGGTCGTCGGTTCCTGGCAGGCCGGCTCCCCCGAGGAGGCTCTGGCCTACTTCGAGCGCAAGTACGAGGGCCTGGTTGTCGAGATCGGCCTCCTCGAGAAGCGAGTGAAGACCACCGACCTGTCGTCGAAGGACGCGCAGACCGCGATCGGGCACCTGCGCGAGCAGGTGGAGGCCCACCACGCGGTCGGTGACCTGGACGCCCTCAGGGCCCGGCTGGACAAGCTCGTGGAGCAGGTGGACGCGCGGCGCGAGGAGCGCAAGGCGCAGCGGGCCAAGCAGTCCGACGAGGCGCGCCGCTCCAAGGAGGCGCTGGTCGCCGAGGCGGAGGAGCTGGCGCAGTCCGACCAGTGGCGGGCCGCCGGTGAGCGGCTGCGGGCCCTGGTGGACACCTGGAAGGGTCTGCCGCGGCTGGACCGCAAGTCGGACGACGAGCTGTGGCACCGGTTCTCGCACGCGCGGTCGGCGTTCTCCAAGCGGCGCAAGCAGCACTTCGCGCAGCTGGACGCGCAGCGCGAGGACGCCCGCCAGGCCAAGGAGCGGCTGGTCGCCGAGGCGGAGTCGCTGTCGAACTCGACGGACTGGGGTCCGACGGCCGCCCGCTACCGGGATCTGATGGCGGAGTGGAAGGCCGTGGGCCGCGCCCAGCGCGAGCACGAGGAGGACCTGTGGAACCGCTTCCGCGGCGCCCAGGACGTCTTCTTCGCCGCCCGCAGCTCGGTCTTCGCCGAGCGTGACGCGGAGCAGACCGAGAACCTCAAGCTCAAGGAGGAGCTGGCCGGTGAGGCCGAGAAGCTCCTGCCGATCACGGATCTGAAGGCCGCGCGGGCCGCGTTCCGCGGGATCAACGAGCGCTGGGAGGCCATCGGCCATGTGCCGCGGGACTCCCGCCCGAAGGTCGAGGGCCGTATGCACACCGTGGAGCGGGCGCTGCAGGAGGCCGAGGAGACCGAGTGGCGCCGGACGAACCCGGAGGCACGTGCGCGTGCCGCGGGTCTGACGGGCCAGCTCCAGGCCGCCGTGGACAAGCTGAAGGGCCAGATCGAGCAGGCCCGGGCGCAGGGCAACACCGCGAAGGCGGACAAGCTGGAGCGGGAGCTGGAGGGCCGCCAGGCCCTGCTGGACCAGGCGCTGAAGGGCCTGCACGAGTTCGGCGGCTGAGCCCGCGGAGCACGCACGGAAGGGGGCTCCCGTACCGCGAGGTACGGGAGCCCCCTTCCGTGTGCCCTAGGGTCTTTCGTTTGGATCAGGCCGGATCAGGGAGCGGGGTCCGGTGCCGTGCGTCGCAAGGCGGAGGAGGGCGCCATGGCGGAGCCATGGCAACCGACGACAACGCGGCGAGGCGCGGTGCCGGGGCACGCGAGCCCGGCGTGATCCAAACGAGAGGCCCGAGCGGCCGGTCACTTCTTGACCTGGCCCTCCTTGAGCCACAGCTGGTCCAGCAGCACGTTGCACTTGTCGCCGTCGGCGCAGGAGACCGAGATGGTGTTGCTGCCCTTGTTGAGGGTGGGCCAGGCGAAGGTCTGGGTCCAGCCCTTGGAGAAGTCGCCGTCCTTGGCACGGGCGAAGTTGTCCATGTTGAGCTTGGAGCCGAACTCCTTGCCGTTGACGGTGAGCGTCATCGACTGCGGGTCGTCGGTGGTGCTGTAGCGCACGAAGACGGTGTAGGCGCCGTCCTCGGGGATGTCGTTGACGGTCCAGGTGACCGAGGAACCGGGCTGGTTCAGGTTGGTCACGTAGACGCCGCCGTCGGACTGGGCGCCCTCGATGTCCGAGGCGAGGGCTGCCGTGCCGCCCAGCCGCATGGCCTTCGCGTCGCCGGTCGGCAGGTCCGCCGCCTCCTCCGCGCTCTCGCTCGCGGAGGGGCTGGGCTCGCCGCTGTCCTGGGACTGGGTGGGCGTCGAGTCCGCCTGGTTGCCGCCGTCGCCCTCGTCGTCGTCGCCGCCGATCATGGCGATGCCGATGCCGATCACGACCGCGGCGACCACCGCGATCGCGCCGATGAGCAGACCCTTGGTGTTCGGTCCGCGGCCCCGGCCACCACCACGGCCGCCGTACGCCGGCTGCGGCGACTGGGTGGTGGTCGCGCCGCCGGGCAGCGTCTCGGGTGCGGCCGGTCGGAAC
>Ga0247818_10002328_pt1 | contig 12312 bp, 9 predicted proteins | sample 13C_Glucose_Day1_FD_192424 | JGI IMG/M metagenome (GOLD analysis project Ga0247818, IMG submission 192424) | Soil microbial communities from agricultural site in Penn Yan, New York, United States - 13C_Glucose_Day1 | ecosystem: Environmental > Terrestrial > Soil > Agricultural land | place: USA...
AGAAAGTTTCGTAACCGATCCATGAAGTCGCTGATGAAATTTCTCAATCCCTGCCCGAAACGAGGATAAAAGGTTATCGGTTCAGGGTTCGGGTGGGGTGCCGTACGAATTGTCATAGAGACGAGACTCCCCTGTGAGTCGAACGCATGACTGACTGGTACCTGTTTTTGGTAAGTAGTTACTGGCCTGTTGGCTAGCCGGGCTAGAACCAATCCTGGGGGCTTGACAGGATTGAAGTTATGATCCTCATACCAACTACCAGCATGGCAGCGAATGAGATGTATCGGTCCATTGGATAGTTCTATGTTTTCTCTCTTCATTTCTGCTAATAGCGCTTTGGGTTCGAACCCTCCAATTGTGCTGGTTCTAGGGCGCCCATGTCCGGCGATTACTGTCATGTTGTCGGTGTTGTGAATTATAGTGATGGCCCTAGCCTTAGGCGTTTCGCCAGTCAACTCTCCAAGGTACCGCACCGAGCCATCAGTTTTCTGAAGAGGAATAATGTGCGGTTTTCGCCGATGCCCTGAAGGGTCGCTGAAATTTATTGGATCCCCGGATGCAAATGCGTAGCTGTTGATCCCCCCTAGATCGAAAGGGCTTTCACTGTCCGGGCTACAAAATCTCATCAGAGTTGGTACATAAGAGCGCTGCCCCTTGCCAAGTAAATAATGGAGAGTAGGTTCCTCGGGGCGCTCACCCTTGAAAGCGATCGGTAGCAGTTCCTCGCGTCCAGCTGTGCCATATACGCTGAACATGCTGGATTGGACCCTGGCCACATAAAATGTTCGCATGGGAGTGTGTTGCAAATCGCAGGCGGCAAGGTTGACGAAATTTTTATCGGCTGTAGTGAGTAGCCAACCAACCGGTAAGCCACCGTGGCTTAAAATTGAAGTCTGACGTTCTTCCTCAAGAATCGTGGTGCGATTGTTATCAAGGTAAAAGAATCGCTTCACATGAAGCTTCCTGTCGACCATTGGCATACCCTGACTTCTCAATTAGTTTTCTTCGATAGGACATTTTTGCCGTAACTCATAATCACGGCATGTCGTGGGGCTATCAACTGGCAAATTTATCAGTTCTCCGGTCTATCCTTAGGCGTTCACCGGCGGCTCCAGGCTTGGCGGGTCGCCCACGGTCGGCGGCACGGTCGGCTTGATCGGCAGCTCGTCCGGGTCCTCCTCGGGCACCGGCGGCGGCAAGGTCGGGTCGTCGATGTTCGGGTCGGGTGTCTCCGGTGGAATGGGAATGTTCATGGGCCTGGCCTCGCGGGATGAATGAAGAGGTGTCGCAGGATTTGACCGGGGCTTGCGCCCTGCGCTCATTCTTTTTGAACCCTCGCGCTTGCGCACGGCTCTGAACCCTTTCCGCCACCAGCCCAAGGGAGCATGGTCGATGTCTGGTAACGAGCCGTTCGAAAGCGTGCCCATGGCGGGCGATCACCCGGACCAGGCCCCCAGCCGGCGTTTGCACTGCGTGGTCATGCATTCGCCGGGCAACGACCTGTGGCTGGCCGACTTCACCCCCACCGAGCTGGGCCTGCACCTGTTCAGCATCGAGGCCTGGATCGGCCCCTGGGCCACCTATTGCCAAGAAATACAAATTGTTGCTGCACCCCGACGCCGCACGTCTGATGGGGAGGCCGAGCACCGCAGCTACCTCACCCGCAGTCGCGAATTCCCGCTGGACGTGGACCGCGAGGCGACCCAGTTTGCCAGCTGGTATGAGCTGTTCCTTCAGGTTCGCGCGCAGAGCGTGTTGGGGCTGCGAAGTGCCAGGCGGTAGCAGCGATCTTGAAATCGAGCGCCGCCCGCGCGGCGCATCGCGGGGCAAGCCCGCTCCCACGCAGCCCCGTGCTACTTCAGAGGGGGCAGCTCAACCCCGCTGATCGAAGAAATGCCCCATCAGCTGCAACAACGGCCGGCGTCGGTTCTTCACCGCGAACTCCCATTCATGCGTCTGCGACGGCGCATGGCCGAGCTCATGCTCGCCCAGCAGCTTCTGCACCTTGGCCAGGCGGTACCAGGGCACGGAGGGGAAGGCATGGTGGACGATGTGCAGGTTGAAGTTGAGGATCACGAAGCGCGACCACAGCGGCAGGCTCTTGCAGTCGTGGGACACGCCGTCCTGCTCCCAGAACTGCAGGCGATCGGCATCGCGGGCGAGCAGCGGGGCCTCGGCGTGGTGCGGCAGGTTGAGCAGCTCGACCATGAAGAACAGGAACACCCAGGTGATCAGGTAGAACAGCACCAGGTCCAGCAGGTGCCCCAGGCTCCAGGCCAGCACGGCCGCCGCCAGGTAGCCGGCCAGGTACAGGCGGGCGAAGCGGATCTCCTTGAGGATCCGCGGCGAGCTGTCGCCCTTGGCCTTGGCGATGAAGGGCGCGCGCCAGTTGAGCAGGAAGTGGTTGGCGGCGATCATCGGGATCCAGTGCTTCCAGACGAACTCCAGGGTGCGCTCCTGCTTCTTGGTCATCACCGAGAAGCGCTCGATCATGCCGCGGTTCTCCGGATCGTTCAGCGGGTGCGCGGTCCAGGTGTGGTGGGCCATGTGGAAGCGCCGGCGGACCAGGAACGGCAGGGCAATCAGCCAGCCGTTGCAGTGGCCGATGAAGTCGTTGAACCGGCGGTTGGCCGAGGCGGCGCCGTGGGTCGCTTCGTGCATGATCAGGTAGAGCTGCACGGTGGCCAGACCGGCCAGCGCCAGGCCCAGCAACTGCAGGGCGGTGGAGTCGGCGAGCCAGAGGTTCCAGGCCACCGCCAGCAGCAGCAGGTCGGCAAACCACAACATCACGGTCCAGGGTTCCCGGGCACCGTCGGGGATCTGTTTTCTTACACTAAGCCATTGGTCCTTGGTCACTTGCTGAAACTCCGATCGGTTAGCTGGCGGCCCGGGAAGCCGGGGCCGCGGGTAGGCTGCAGAGGTTGTTGGCCAGGTGCGCGTAGGCCAGGTCGAAGCGGGCGATGTCATCATCGAAACCGTGGCTGCGCGGCGCCACGGCGAAGTCCTGGAACACCAGCTGGATGCAGTCGTAGCGGCTGCCGTTCTCCAGGTGCCAGGCCGGCAGGTAGGCGGTGATCGCAAAGCCCAGGCGGCGCAGGCTGGCCAACAGCTCCAGCTTGTCGGCCAGGATCACCAGGCCGACGTACTCGGCCTGGGAATATTGACGCAGCAGCGCGCCCAGCTCGGTCAGCACGGCGTGGGTCGAGGCATAGCGGCCGCACTGGCCCGACAGCATCAGCGCGGCGGCCTGCGGGTCGTGGCTGTAGCTGAGCTGGCCATGGCGTTCGGCGCCGCTCGGGCCGCTGAGGTAGGTGTCCGGGTAGCTGCCGGGGGCAACGGCAAGCTGCAGGGCGGGGTAGAGCAGCCTGCGGATATAGTCGGCGGCGCGGGTGGTCACGTACCAGGGGGCGACGTGCGCAAAGCGGGCCTGGGGTACGGGGTGGATGGCGGTCAGGTGATACTCGCGCAGGCCATCGACCTTGTCCGGGCCACCGTCATGGCCCACCAGCACGGCGGGGCGGATCTTCTTCATGACGCCGTGGCTGGCGATGTTGCGGGTAATGTAGAAGCCCAGTTCCATGGGTGCTGGCCGGTGCGTCTCGAAACCGAGGCGGACCAGGCTGGAGATGGCGCCGGTCCTGCGCGCGTCAGGGTGAATCACACCGTGGCACACCTCCCACGACTGGTTCCACGGGCGGCGGGCGATGCAGCAGCAGCCGACCAGGTTACCCTCGGCCTCGGCGACGAACCACTGCTGTTGCCCGCTGCTCATCGAGTAGCGGATGTAGGACGAGCTCTGGCAGGGGTGGGTGGTCTGCCCATAGACCTGCTGGAACAGCGCGGCGAGGGCTTCGATATCGGCGGGGTTGGCTGGGCGATAGCGTAGTGATTCGGTTTCCGGCAACGGCGCAACGGCCGTTTGCGGTGAACGGGTCGCAGTCATGACGCACCTATTGTCTTTATTGAAGGCGAACGAAGGCAGTGACCGCCCAGGGCAGGTCACGGGTACGTGTCGGTTTTGGCGCTGCGGTCAGTGGCGAGGATGTCGTCGGTTGACGGCGGGGCTGGCGGGGGCGAGCAAAAGGCAAGGCAGGGCGGGTTTGAACGGAGCGTCATCCGTGAGCGTGGCCATTACGCAACTCCTGTACATGGCGGGGTTCTTGTCCGAGGCAAACAGAAATCCTTCCCGTTGCCAGGAAACCGACTATAGAGCCATGCCATGGGCTGTCAAACGCGCACGGAGGGTCGCCTGCGCGGTGGCCTGTGTGGGGCGGGCAAGGGGCGGATCAGCCCGCCCCCGGTTTTTCGGCACGCCAGGTTCCAGGGTCATGTGTTGTAGGCATAGGCTTACATGCTTACGCCCGTAATGACGACTCGGCGTTCAGCTATCGCTGCCCTTGGGATGGGCGATGATGCGTTGCGGTTCAGGTTTTCCCAGGCCCGGTGCAGGCACGCGCAGTGGCTGGCCGGCAGTGCTGTAGACCTGGGTGCGAGTGGCCAGCCCGTCGACCAGGGCGCCTTGCAACGGTTGCCTGGCCGGCGGCTTGCCACGGGCCTTGAGATCGGCGATCACCTCGTCGACCAGGGCATCTATCTGCGTGCTGTCCCGGTGGTGGGCGGTGGTGATCAGGTGCGCGGTATCCCCCGAGGTGGCCAGGCAATGCCGCTTCCACACGCTGGCCGAGGGGCAGGGGAACACCACGGTGATCGAATTGGGGTTGCGCCAGGCGTCGATCCCCGCCGCCCGCAGCCGGTCCACCGCATGCTGGGCCAGGTCCAGGCAGCGCTGGATACGTTCACGCCAGTCGTCCATGGAGCGGCTGCGCAGGGCGGCCCACATCATCAGCGGCGTATGGCCGTTGCGCGAGCCGCTGATGGTCTGGTCGCGGGCGCTGATGTAGTCGACCTCCACCGAGATGCGCTCGACGTTGGCGCGACGGGCCACGACGATGCCGCAGGGCATCGGCGAACCGATCATCTTGTGCCCCGAGACGCAGATCGAGTCGATGCCGTCGGCGAACGAGTAAGGCTCGGGGGCGTCGACGAAGGGCAGGATCATGCCGCTCAGGGCCGCGTCGGCGTGCAGGTAGTAGTCCTCCCGGCGGATGCCGGCCTTGGCCAGGCGCTGCTGGATGACGGCGATATTGTCGGTGGCGCCGCGCAAGGTGGTGCCGATGTTGGCGAAGATGATCGGGTGGTGCTCGCCGTCGGCCGTGATCCGTGCGACCAGGTCGTCATAGTCCATCTCGCCACTGGCCTGGGACGCCACCACCTGGGCCTTGATGCGCAGCAGGCGGACGATCTTGGCCACCGAGTAGTGGGTGTCCTGGGAGTAGTAGAGCGTGGCGTCGGGGAATAGCTCGCGGGCCAGGTAGCAGCCGAACATGTTGCCTTCGGTGCCGCCATTGGTGACATAGCCCCAGCTGTCCTCGAAGGGGATGTGGAACAGTTCGGCGAAGAAGCGCATGACCTCGCGCTCGAAATCGAAGGAGTTGAGCAGGTAGTTGCTGTACTCGTTCCAGTCGCCGCAGTTGTTGATGGAGAAGCGCATGAAACGGTGCAGCAGGCTGTAGTCGAAATCGGCGGATTCGGGGTAGCCGACATTGAAGTACTGGTGGGTGAGGCAGTAGCGCCAGAACCCCTCGAGACGTGCGTGGTCGGCAGGTGAGAATGTCATGTCCAGCTCCATGGAGCGCGCCCGGCCGACCTGGGCCGGGCGCGTTGCGGGTGAAAGTCCTTGTCGGTGGTCGTGTCGGGCTCAGGCGGCCAGGGTGGCGCCGCCGTCGACCACGATGTCCTGCAGGGTCACGTGGCCGGCCTGCTCGGAGGCGAGGAACAGCACCACATGGGCGATGTCGTCGGGCGTGGCGATCTTGCCCAGGGGCACGCCGAGCTTGAACTGCTGTGGCAGGCCGTCGATCAACTGCCGTTCTGCCGCCGGATCGCCCAGCATGCCGGCCAGCATCGGCGTGCGCGTCGAGCCTGGCGAGACCACGTTGCAGCGCACGCCGTAGGGCGCAAGCTCCAGGCCCACGCAGTGGCTGAGGCTGACCAGCGCGGCCTTGGAGGCGCAGTAGGCGGCCATGTTCAGGCGCGGCACATGGGCGGCGTTGGAGGCGACGTTGACGATGGCGCCGCGGCGCTGGCGGCGGAACACCGGGGTCCATTGGCGCATCAGGTAGAACGGCGCGCTGGCGTTGACGTCGAGGCAACGCTGCCAGTCCTCGCAGGACACCTCGTCGCTGAGCCCGAGCCGCAGTACGCCGGCGACGTTGACCAGCACATCGAGATACTGCGCCTGTTCCTTGAGCCGGTCGCAGACCCGTTGCACGTCGGCCGGATCGGTCAGGTCGACATGCAGCAGCGGGAACGGCACGTCGGCCTCCTCGCAATCCAGGCCGATGACCTCGGCGCCTTCCTCGACAAAGCGCTGCGCCACGCAGCGGCCGATGCCGCTGGCGGCGCCGGTGACCAGCACGCGCCGTCCAGTGAAGCGGGCCATGGCCATCAGGCAGCCCCCCGCGCTTGTACCAGCGACCACCAGCCGTCCAGGGTCGGCGCGTTGGCCAGCTCCTCGAAGCTGACGGCGATGCCGCGCTGCTTGAGCTCGGCCGCCAGCTTCATCACCTGCAGCGAGTCCAGGCCGTAGAAGATCAGGCTTTCCTGGGGATCGAGCTCGCTGTCGTCCTCGATCATCTGGCGCACCCGGCCGTGCAGCCAGTCGCGGGTGGTCACGCCCGCCGGCTGGGTCAGCAGGGTGGCGGTGTCGGTGACATGGCCACAGCGGGTGGCCACGTACTTCAGGGCCAGGCGGTGCTCTTCCTCGGAGAAGTCGGCCACCGCGTCGCCCACCAGGAAGGCCTGGATATCGTTCATGAAGGCATCGGCGGCGGTGATCATGCAGCCGATATGGGCGTACACGCCGCCGATCAGCAGTTGGTCACGCTGCCAGCCACGCATGCGTTCGAGCAGGTCGGAGCGTTGGAAAGCGCTGTAGCGCCATTTGGTCAGCACGGTATCGCCCGGCTGTGGCGAAAGCGCGTCGATGATCGGTTGCTGCTCGGGGCTCGCTGCCGGCAGGCCCGGGCCCCACATGGCGTTGAGCAGGGCGCGGTCTTCCGGCGGCTGTTCATGGGGCTGGGCGGTGTAGACCACCGGGATGCCCTGCGCGCGAGCCCACTGGATCAGCCGCGACAGGTTGTCCACCAGCGCGGTGAGCAGGGCACCATCCGGCTGATAGAAGCGCAGGAAGTAGCGCTGCATGTCGTGGATCAGCAGCACGGCGCGGGCCGGATCGGGTTGCCAGGTGGTCTTGTTGGCCGGGTAGCTGGCCGGTTGCGGCATGGGGTAGTCGTGGATGGTTGGAATGGTCATGTCGGATCCTTGGACGGTCAGGCGGTCGGGGCGACGGCGAGCAGCGCGCGCAGTTGCTTCTTGTCGATCTTGCCCACCGCGGTCAGCGGCATGGCATCGATCAGCCGGATGCGGTCCGGGAGCTTGTATTCGGCGATGCCCAGGCCCATCAGGTGGCGGCGCAGGGCGATCGGCTTGAGTTGCGGGTTGCGCGAGACGATGAACGCGCAGCTCTTCTCGCCAAGCAGTTCGTCGGGCAGCGCCACCAGGGCGGCATGAGTCACGTCGGGGTGCATGACGATCAGGTTCTCGATCTCCTCCGAGGCGACCTTCTCGCCGCCGCGGTTGATCTGGTCCTTGACCCGCCCGACGACCCGCAGGTTGCCGTCGGCGCTGCGCTGGACGATGTCGCCGGAGTGGTAGAAACCGTCCAGGTCGAACACCTGGGCGTTGTGTTCGGGGCTCTTGTAGTAGCCGCAGAAGGTATAGGGGCCGCGGGTGGCGAGCATGCCCGGCTCGCCGTCGGCGACCGGTTGGCCCTGCTCGTCGAGGATGCGCACCTCGTCCAGTTCGCTGATCGGCCGGCCCTGGGTGGTGAACACCTGTTCGTCGCTGTCGTCCAGGCGGGTGTAGTTGACCAGGCCCTCGGCCATGCCGAATACCTGCTGCAGCTTGCAGCCCAGCACCTCGGGAACCTGGCGCGCCAAGGCCTCGGCGAAACTGGCGCCGCCGACCTGCAGCAGGCGCAGGCTGCGCAGCTTGGCGGCGTGCCCGGGGGCGGCCTGCAGCCACAGGGCCACGGCGCTGGGCACCAGGGCGGCCATGGTCACGGCGTGGCGCTCGATCAGGGCGAAGCAGTGCAACGGCTCCGGGTTGGCCGCCATGACGATGCAGCCGCCAGCGTGCAGCACGCCCAGGCCACCGGGGGAACTGAGGGTGTAGTTGTGCGCCGCCGGCAGCGCGCAGAGGAAGCGCGTGGCGCTGTCGAGGGCACAGATCTGCGCGCTGGCCCGCACGCTGTAGGCGTAGTCGTTGTGGGTGCGCGGAATCAGCTTGGGAGTACCGGTGCTGCCACCGGACAGCTGGAACAGCGCCACTTCGCCGGCTGGGCTGGGGGCGTAGTGGGTGCCGCGCACATCGGCGCTGGCGCTCCAGTCGTCGAGGGCATCGAGCATCAGCGTCAGCTTCGGACGCAGGCCTTCCTTGGCCAGGTCGTCGAGGAACGCTTCGTTGCGGAATACTTCATGCTCTGCCGAGGCGATCAGCAGGGCCGGCTGGATCTGCCGGGCGAAAGCGCCCAGCTCGTGCTGGCGGTGGCTATACAGCGCGTTGACCGGAGCAATGCCGGCCTTGAGCAGGGCGAACAGCACGATGTAGAACTCGGCGACGTTGGGCAACTGCACCAGTGCCGTGTCGCCCTGGCCAAGGCCGTGGGCGGCCAGGCGCGACGCCAGGTTGGAGGCGCGGCGGTCCAGTTCGCCATAGCTGATGCGGCGTTCGCCGCAGAGGATCGCCGGGGCTTGCGGCTGCACGGCGGCGCGGGCGATCAGCAACTGGCTGAGTGGCTGGTCGTTCCAGAGGCCGGCGGCGCGATAGCGTTGCGCCCGGTCTGTGGGCCAGGGAGTGAATTCGATGGTCATGGGCATCTCGGAAAGGCGGTTTGAGGTCAATGGTCCAGGCCGCATGCACGCAGCATGGTGCCGAGCTTGGTCTGCACTTCGTTCCATTCGCTGTCGGGGCTGGAGGCCTCGACGATGCCGGCGCCGGCGAACAGGCGCACGCGCTGGCCGCTGAAGGTGCCGCAGCGGATGGTCACCACCCACTCACCGTTGCCCTGGGCGTCGCACCAACCGACCATGCCGGTGAACAGGCCACGCTCGAAGGGCTCGACGAAGCGGATCAGCTGGCGGGCGCGCTCGGTGGGGTAACCGCAGACGGCGGGGGTCGGGTGCAGGCGGCAGGCCAGTTGCAGGGCGTCGATATCGGCCGAGGCCAGTTCGCCGTCGATGCGCGTGGACAGGTGCCACAACGCGGCGGTGCTGATCAGCGAGGGCCGCTCGGGGACCTGCAGGCGGCTGCACAGCTCGCCGACGCGCTGGGCGATGTCCTCGGTGACCAGGCGGTGCTCGTAGTGGTCCTTCTCCGACGCCGCCAGCCATTGCGCATTGGCGCGGTCGGCCTCGGGGTCGGCCATGCGTCGCACGGAGCCGGCCAGCGGGTTGCTGACGAAGGCGCTGCCTTGCTTGTGCACCAGCAGTTCCGGGCTCACCCCCAGCAGGGTGGAGCCATCGGCCAGGGGCACGCGGAAGTGGTAGCCCTCGCGGTTCAGTGCCTTGAGGTTGGCCTGCACCTGGGCTGTGTCCACGGGCGCGGCAAAGTGCAGTTCGCGCTGTACCGAGAGCACGGCCTTGCGCACATCGCTGTGCTGGAAGTTGACGATGGCGTGGCGCACGGCGCGCTTGAAACCGTGTTCGTCGGGGATGTTGGCCTGGCTGAGCAGAGCAGGCAGCGAGCCGGGCTGTACAGGAGCCGCGGTGCGCGCCTGCCAGGTATAGGCCTCGGGAACGTACAGGCTGGAAGCCTGGGTGGTGTCGAAGGGGATCGCGCCGACCACGATGGGATTTTCCTGCCCGGCCTGGCGGGCGCGTTCGAAGGCCTGGTCGATGCTGCGCCGCAGTGCGCCACCGGCCAAATGGCTGCCGTGAGCCGGGGTGTCGATGCGTTCGCGCAGGCCGCTGACGCTCAGCTCGCGCTCGCCGGATGTGAATGAAAAGCTCGAATCCTCTTGGTTGAGCGGCATGGTGTCCCTGTCTTGCAAACGCAGGGTGCCTGTCTTCATGGGTTGCCTCCTTGGCGATGGGTGAGAAAGAAAACCTTGAAATATAATCATTCTCGTTAGTAAATATGAGGACGCGAAACACATGGATTTGTCAACTACGCGGGTAAGCGATGAGAGAGTTAACTTCGATGCAGGCCGCCTGTTGGATCGGGCGGGATGCACATGCGGCACTGGGTGGCGTCAGCGCGCACCTGTACGCCGAGTTCGATGGCCGGGCCATCGATGTGGCGCGCCTTGCCGGCGCACTTGAGGAGCTGTACCGGGCGCATCCGATGCTCAGCCTGCGCATCGACGGGCAGGGGCTGCAGGCCATCGACGAAGCACAGCGCGCCCAACTGGAGCTGGAGGATTTCAGCGATCTGGATGGTCCAGCCGTGGAGCGGCGCCTGCTGGAGAAACGTCGCCAGTGGAGCCACCAGCGCCTGGACCTGGGGGCTGGCCAGGGTGCGCGCTTCGGCCTGAGCCTGCTGCCGGGCACTGCCAGCCGGCTGCACGTGGACACCGACATGATCGCGGTGGACCCGTCGAGCTTCCGGGTGCTGATGGAAGACCTGGCCCGCCTGTACGATTCGCCTGAAAGCGTTCTGCCGACCACGCCGAACTACTTCGACTGGCTGGACCAGGTGCGTGACGATGCCGACCTGCGTGCCGCCCGCAGCCGCGACCGCGCCTGGTGGCGAGCACGCCTGGCGCAGATCGCCCCGGCGCCCTCGCTGCCCTTGCTCCCTGCGGGGCCGGCACGCAGCGAGCGCTTTGCCGCTCGCCTTGAACCTGCGCAGTATCGTGCCTTGCAGCACGCGGCGCGCGCACAGCGGATCACCTCGTCGGCGTTGATGCTCGGGCTGTTCGCCACCGCCCTGGGTGAGCACACCGGCGATCGGCGCTTGCGCCTGAACGTCCCAGTGTTCTGGCGCGAACCGCTGCTGGAGCCTGTGCAGCGCATCGTTGGCGAGTTCGCCAACCTGGTGCTGGTGGATGTCGACTTCAGCGGAGTCGCCAGCCTTGCCGCGCTGTGCCGGGATCTGCATCGGCAACTGCTGGAGCGTCTGGCGCACAGCGCCTATCCGGGCGTGGACCTGATGCGCGACCTGTCGCGCCATCACGGTACGCCGCAACTGGCACCAGTGGTGTTCACCGCGGGGCTGGACTTGCCTGGCGTCGAGCTGTTCTCCGAGCGGGTGAGCCGGGTGTTCGGGCCGATGGACTGGGTGATCTCCCAGGGCCCGCAGGTGGCCCTGGACGCGCAGGTGGCGCGGGCCGACGGCGGCCTGCTGATCAATTGGGACGTGCGCCTGGACGCATTGCCCGCTGACTGGGTCCAGGCACTGTTCGAGCGCTTCATCGCCCTGGCTGTGGCGGTGGCTGCCGACACGGGCGCGCTGCACCAGCCATTGGCGATCGCGGCGAGCCGGGATCGACCACTGAACGCTCTGCAACAGGCTTACCTGCTGGGGCGTGGCGAGCATCTGCCGCTGGGCGGCGTGGCCATGCAGGAGTTCCGCGAGTATCGCGGGCGCCTGGACCTGGCGCTGCTGCGCAGCCGCCTCACGGACATGGTGCGCCGCCACGACAGCCTGCGCACCCGCATCGATGCCCAGGCATTGACCCAGTCGATAAGCGACCAGGTGCAGGTCAACCTGGAGGTGATCGACCTGCACGGGTTGACGGCCGAGCAGGCCCAGGCGCAGCTTGAGGTCCGTCGCGAGGACTATGCCCATGCGCTGTTCGACCTGGCCGGGCCGCCCTGGAATGTGACCGCCTTCCAGTTGCCACAAGGCGAGTTGGTGGTGTTCGTGCGCTTCGATGCGCTGATTCTTGATGGACGCTCCATCGCCACCCTGATGGTCGAGCTGTTCGACGGTCACTGCCAGCCGCTGACGGCCAGCGAGCCGACGACAGCTGTCATCGACCAGAGCGAGGTGCGCAAGGCCGATGCCGAGTATTGGAAGGCAAAGCTGGCCGAGGTCGACGGCGCGCCAAGGCTGCCGTGGCGCCAAGCCTTGGACAAGGTCGGCGTGGCCCGATACGCCCGCCAGCGCCAGGTAATCTCCGCCCAAGCGTTCAAGGCATTGAGCCGCGCCGGTGCGCGTGAGGGGCTGTTCAAGAACTCGACGATCATG
>Ga0247818_10002330_pt1 | contig 12303 bp, 4 predicted proteins | sample 13C_Glucose_Day1_FD_192424 | JGI IMG/M metagenome (GOLD analysis project Ga0247818, IMG submission 192424) | Soil microbial communities from agricultural site in Penn Yan, New York, United States - 13C_Glucose_Day1 | ecosystem: Environmental > Terrestrial > Soil > Agricultural land | place: USA...
AGAGATTGCTCTCAACTTGCAGCTTGTAGCTTGTAGCTTCTCCGAAGGAGTCTCTCTTTGAACGTTTTGATCATTGGCAGCGGTGGCCGTGAACACGCTCTGGCCTGGAAAGTGGCTCAGGATCCGCGGGTACAGAAAGTGTTCGTGGCACCCGGTAACGCCGGCACCGCCATCGAAGCCAAGTGCGAGAACGTCGCTATCGACGTACTGGCTCTTGAGCAGCTTGCAGATTTCGCCGAGAAAAACGTTTCCCTGACCATCGTCGGCCCGGAAGTGCCGCTGGTGGCAGGCGTGGTCGATCTGTTCCGCAGCCGTGGCCTGGACTGCTTCGGTCCGACCGCTGGCGCGGCCCAGCTGGAAGGTTCGAAAGCCTTCACCAAGGACTTCCTCGCGCGCCACCAGCTCCCGACCGCCGACTACCAGCACTTCACCGAGATCGAGCCAGCCCTGGCTTATCTGCGTGAAAAAGGCGCACCGATCGTGATCAAGGCCGATGGCCTGGCCGCCGGTAAAGGCGTGATTGTTGCCATGACTCTGGCAGAAGCCGAAGAGGCCGTGCGCGACATGCTCGCGGGCAACGCGTTCGGCGATGCCGGTTCGCGCGTGGTCATCGAAGAATTCCTGGACGGCGAAGAAGCCAGCTTCATTGTTATGGTCGACGGCAAGAACGTGCTGCCGATGGCCACCAGCCAGGACCACAAACGCGTCGGCGACGGCGACACCGGCCCGAATACCGGCGGCATGGGCGCTTACTCCCCGGCCCCGGTCGTGACGGCCGAAGTGCATCAGCGAGCCATGGACCTGGTGATCTGGCCGACCGTTCGCGGCATGGCCGAGGAAGGCAACGTCTACACTGGCTTCCTGTACGCAGGCCTGATGATCGACAAGGCTGGTAACCCAAAAGTCATCGAGTTCAACTGCCGTTTCGGCGATCCTGAGACCCAACCGGTGATGCTGCGTTTGCAGTCCAGCCTGGTCCTGCTGGTTGAAGCCGCTCTGGCTCAGGCGCTGGACAAGGTCGAAGCGCAATGGGATCCACGACCGAGCGTCGGTATCGTACTGGCCGCGGGTGGCTACCCGGGTGACTACGCCAAAGGCGTGGCCATCAACGGCCTGGATGCAGCCGCCGCACTGGAAGGCAAAGTCTTCCACGCGGGCACTGCGCTCAAGGACGGTCAAGTGGTAACGGCCGGTGGCCGTGTGCTTTGCGCCACCGCCATGGGCGCCAGTGTCGATGCGGCTCAGCAGCAGGCTTACAAGCTGGCAGACAAGATTGATTGGGAAGGCTGTTTCTACCGCAAGGACATTGGCTACCGTGCCATTGCCCGTGAACGTGGCGAAAGCCAGGAATAAGGCCATTCATTCGGCGAGGCGAGGGCCGCTGGTCCTTGCCGCACTATTGCGGCACCGCGCATAGTTATAATCTGGCATCAACCTACGAAGGGATTTCGCCGTGCGCTGGCTCAGGATTGCCATAAGCCTCACCGTCACTCTGCTGACCCTGCTCTGCATGCTCCCGGCCCAGGCCGCGCAAGGCAGTGGCTGGGCAGTATTGTTCGACGAACAGGGCGACCTGCAGCTAAACGACATCCGTTCCGCTCGCTACACCAATCAATTCAGCCCCATCGAACTCGATCGCCTCACGGCAGCCGAGCCCGATGGCGCGTTATGGCTGCGTTTCAGGCTGGCCCCCGGCAAGCACGAACAATTGCTGCGGGTGTTCGCACCCGATCTGTCGGCGCTCAATCTGTATGTACTCGACGGCGATACGCTGATCGAGCATATGAACACCGGTACCGGACAGCCACAGGCTGACCGCCCTCTGCCCAGCAGCGACTTCATGTTGCCGCTGCCGCAAAGTGACAAGCCCCTCGACGTCTACCTGCGACTGGTCTCCGACCATCGTTTGCGGCCTTACATCACCCTGCAATCGGCAATCACCACCGCGGCCGATCAGAACCAGACGTTGATTTACGGCCTGCTGTTCGGTTGCCTGGGCATGCTGATCCTGCACAACTTTGTGCGCTACGCCTACACGCGTTCGCGCAGTAGCCTATGGCTAGCCTGGTGTGAAGGGTTGTTGATGCTCAGTGTGCTGTTGCTACTGAACCTGGCCGGGCCATGGTTGCCGAACTGGCACGCTGTTCAGACCCCTGGCGCCTACCTCGCATTATTGCTGACGGCGCCGAGCGGCCTGATGCTCGCCAGGCGCTTCTTCGCCCCGCTCGGCCCTCACCCGCTGAACAAACTGCTGCTGGCGGACATTCTGCTCATCGTTGCCTGTGGCCTGCTATTGTTGTTCGTCAACACATTGCCGCTGAACATCATTACCTACGCCCTGGTTGCCCTGGCAGGGCTGAGCATGCTTTTCGTCAGCGCCTATCACTGGCAAAAAGGTTATCGCCCGGCGCGGTTTTTCGTCGCGGCGATGGTGGTATTCAACATTGGCGCCCTGATCATGCTGCCCGCACTGCTGGGACTGACGCTGGTCGCGCCGCAAGGCCTGATCATCACGCTGCTGGTGTTCATCTGCATCAGCGGCCTGCTGATGAGCATCGCCCTGAGCGAACGCCAGCGCAGCATCACGGAAGATCGCTTCAGTGTCAGTCGTGACCTGGCCGCCAGCAACGCAGAGATCAACGCCAAGGCCGAATTCCTGGCGAAAATCAGCCATGAAATCCGCACCCCCATGAATGGTGTTCTGGGCATGACCGAGTTGCTGTTGGGCACGCCACTGTCGGTCAAGCAACGCGACTACGTGCAGACCATCCACAGCGCCGGCAACGAACTGCTGACACTGATCAACGAAATTCTCGACATCTCCAAGCTCGAGTCCGGGCAGATAGAACTGGACGACGTGCAGTTCGACCTCAATGCCTTGATCGAAGACTGCCTGAGTATCTTCCGCGCCAAGGCCGAGCAGCAGAATGTCGAGCTGATCAGCTTCATCCAGCCGCAAGTGCCGCGCGTCATCAGCGGTGACCCTACACGTTTGCGCCAGACCCTGCTGAGCCTGCTGGAAAACGCGCTGAAGAAAACCGACGAAGGCGAGATTCTGATCGTCGTCGCCCTCGACGAACGCAGTGCCAAACCGCGGCTGCGCATCGCCGTGCAAGACAGCGGTGTGCCGATGGAGGCCGAAGAGCGCGACGCCCTGATGCATGCCGAACTGCACAGCAAGCACTTCCTCTCGGCAACGAGTCTGGGCGGCAACCTGGGGCTGGTGATCGCTCGTCAGCTGATCCGCCTGATGCACGGCGAGTTCGGCATCAAGACCGGCGCCAACCAGGGCAGCACGTTGTGGCTGACGCTGCCACTGGACCCTGACCGACTGGAGCACCCGACCTGCGACCTCGATGGTCCGCTGCAAGGCGCGCGCGTACTGGTGGTGGATGATAACGACACCTGCCGCAAAGTATTGGTGCAACAGTGCAGCGCCTGGGGCCTGAACGTCAGTGCCGTACCTTCCGGCAAGGAAGCCCTGGCGTTATTGCGCACCAAGGCCCACTTGCGCGATTACTTCGATGTGGTCTTGCTGGACCAGAACATGCCCGGCATGACCGGTATGCAACTGGCGGCCAAGATCAAGGAAGACCCGAGCCTCAATCACGATATTCTGCTGATCATGCTGACGGGCATCAGCAATGCGCCGAGCAAGATCATTGCCCGCAATTCAGGAATCAAACGCATCCTCGCCAAACCCGTGGCCGGCTACACCCTCAAGACCACCCTCGCGGACGAATTGAATCAGCGCAACAAAGGCCCGGCCGTTTCGCCTCATCTGCCTGCCGGCCCGGCGCTTCCGGTCAAGGTCCCGAGCGACTTCCGCATCCTTGTGGCCGAAGACAACACGATCTCGACCAAGGTGATTCGCGGCATGCTCGGCAAGCTCAACCTGCAACCGGACACTGCCAGCAATGGCGAAGAAGCCTTGCAGGCGATGAAAGCCCAACGCTACGACCTGGTGTTGATGGACTGCGAAATGCCGATCCTCGATGGCTTCTCTGCCACCCAGCAGTTACGTGCCTGGGAAGTCGGCAATCAGCGAACCCGTACACCGGTGGTGGCATTGACCGCGCACATCCTCGCCGAGCACAAAGAGCGAGCGCGCCAGGCGGGCATGGACGGGCATATGGCCAAGCCTGTGGAGTTGTCACAGTTGCGTGATCTGATCGAGCATTGGGTGGCCCAGCGTGATCAGCAGAACCGGGCAGCGGCGCAACCTTCCTGAGCCGACAGACTCAGCAACGCCTGATAGACTCCCTCTCGACGTCCCTAGCCAGTGAGCTTGCACCATGCTTCAAGTGTTATTCAGCGTTTACCTGAAGATGCTGGTGCTCTATAGCCCGTTCTTCGTGTTGTCCTGCTTCATCAGCTTGACTCGCGGCTATTCGCGCAAGGAACAACGACGCCTGGCCTGGAAAGTGGCGGTCGCCACGCTGGTTTCCAGTGTCTTGCTGTACCTGTTCGGGCGAGTGATTTTCAGCGTCTTCGGCATCACTGTGGATGCGTTCCGCATCGGTGCCGGCAGCGTGCTATTCATCTCGGCGCTGGGCATGGCCCAAGGCAAGTCGGCGGTGCAAACCGATAACGTGCAGCAGGACGTGACCATCGTCCCACTGACAATTCCCTTGACCGTCGGCCCCGGCACCATCGGTGCATTGCTGGTGATGGGCATAGGCCAACCGCATTGGGACGACAAACTCACGGCCATCCTCAGTATCGCCCTGGCGAGCTTCACCGTGGGCGTCGTGCTTTATCTGGCCAACCACATCGAGCGTATTCTCGGCGACCAGGGCTTGCAGATTGTCAGCCGGTTGATGGGGTTGTTTGTCTGCGCACTGGCAGCGCAGATCATCTTTACCGGGGTGAAAGGCTATCTGGTTCCCTGACCGCCAAATGAACAGAGCCGCCGGCTCGAAAGCCGGCGGCATTGCACACGCAGGGATCAGTTCATTGCGCTGGCTTACACGTCGTTCAACCTCTTGACGAGCGACATCAGCGCGAGCCCCTCCGCATCGACGCCATCCATGGCTTGTACCAACTCATCGAGGGGCACCTCGATCGTGCCATCCAGGACTTGAAGACTCAGAGCAAGCGAACTGTGCATGGCTTGAGCGTCACGAAAGACCAGGCTGCGTCCGCTGTCGGGATCGGTAAACAGCAAATGCCCTCCGATCAGGTTTACCTGCCACATATCCTGGGTCCCAGTCTCCAACGTCAATAGGCCGGTCATCCACTCGCCCGCCTCTTTCAAGCGCGCGCACTCGACAATGATGCAGTCGAGTCGTCCCCAGACCTGCGCCGACACTCGACATGCCAATACGCCCCGATCTCTCGCCAGAATCAGCGTGGTGATTTCATCGGGAATCAGCGGCAACAAGTCGTCGATTCGATGGTCGGTTTCAAGGGTCAGCACTGCTGCATTGCGTTGTACAGCGCATGGCATCAACCAAACGTCACGTTTGTTACTGAGTAGCACGCGGTCGATCGGGTCGTAGAGCAGAAAGGTCTGCCGGTCCCGAGTCCCGATGTATGAAGACCACCGCCCGTCGAACCGCCCATCGGTGGTAAAGAGTCGGCCAGCCGAGGTGTCATACCAGGTGAATCTTTCACCTTCATTGGCAACCCTCAAGACGAGCGCAAACCGCTGATTGTCGATCAAGCGTCGCAACTTCGACTCCTGCTGCTGCCGGGTAAGCTGCTGCGGGAGAAACCGCTTGTCCACGCCAGTGATCATGGCCGGCTCGCCGTCGAGCAGCTCAAGGCAGACGCCGTCATGGGTCCAACCTTGCAAACCGGCGCCACTCACCACGACATCAGCAAAGGACCACTGTGGCCATACTGCCTGCATCGCGGGAATCACGTTGTTGTGCCGCAATCGCTTGCCATCGCCGAATGCTGTCTTCAACTGTTCCATTTGAAGGCAGGCCTGACGATAAAGCCGTCCTGCCTCTCGGACAAAAAACCACGCAGCGCGTTTGTCAGGCGTCGAACCCAGCCGTTGCAAATCCTTGCCGTGAGCGGGATCAACAAGCAGCAATTGCTTGTCTTGATACCCGGCGGACATTGGAAAGCCTTCAGCGTTGGAAAGGCCGACAATCGACAAATAATCGACCGAGTACTGCCCGGCGATGTCCGGCAACTCCGTCAGCCATGATGGGTGAGCGCCGAGCCACTGCTCGTTCAGACCTTGCAGCCGGATGACACCATCGTTGCCGACATCAAACAGCAAGCCTTCCCGGGTGAGGGCCAGGTAGCCTCCCGCGACGGCGACCATGCTTTTCAGCTCACTCAGCGCCGCGACCAACACCGGTTTGTCACCAGTACGGCGCGTCCAGCGCCACAGGGTGTGCCGGGCATCATCGTAGAACAGCACGCTGTCGCCATCGGTACATGAAGGCATCAATAACACCCAACCATTCGTTTGGACTTCATGGTTCCAGAGAAGCCAGTTATCGCTGATGCGCACCCAGGCGGTATGCAGCTGATGTTTGAAGCGAACCTGCATCGAGACAAACGTCGCCGGAGCCCAGTGCTCAATAGAGTCGGCCATACCAACAGTGGAATCCTCAAACGAATCGTGTACGTCGAATCCCGCGAGGAACTGCGTCCAGCCGCCCCAGACAAAGTCCTCACCGGTAAACCCATGTACATCGTCCACAGTCGTTTCGATGGAACAGAGATGTAAACCTTCGGCGGACAGCAGATAGTCCATGCGATAAAGAGTGCCGTCCCGATCCGCGACCTGCTGGACGACACGAATTGCCGCACCTGCATCCTGACAGGCGATGATGGTTGAACCCTGGACAGGGTTCAGCAACCGATACCGTTGGGTCACCTGCCCGGTAATGGCGTCAACGCGCCAGATAGTCGGCTGTTCGCGATGGTAGAAGTACAGATCATCTCCCAACACAACGCCCAACTGAATGTCGGCACAGACAGCAGCCGGCAGATTGCGGGCATACAAGACACGGTCCTTGGCAACTTCGTAGAAACCATTGGTGCGAATCGGAGCCGTCGGATCAGCGAAAGGCACACTGAAGTTGTGCAGCGGCACATAAGGGCTGGCCAAGCGATGTTCGTGAGCGAGTTTTGCCAGATGCTCCTGCAACAGTCGCGAATCGCAAGCGTCTTCGATTTCCTGCTCCTCAAGCACAAGTCGTTTGTGCGTCCAGTCGACGGCGAACATCTGCCCGCCCTCAAGCTGAATATGCAATTGGGTCCCTGATGCAACCTGTACATCGATACCATCAACCCGCAGGCCCGTAGGGTCGATATTTACAGCCTCCTCGCCCACCCACGGTGCACGTAGCACCCAGTGCATCGGCGAATCGGCGGATGTGGTCACCAACCGGACAGCGGCGACACCGGGGTTCAGCGACAATGAGCACTGCCCTCCGACACCTTCAATGTCATAGGTAATCAGTCCTCTCCACTCCAGCGGCATTTGCGGAACGTAAAGGGACTGAATGTCTTTATCGAGCAAGACCCTGACAGTGGTGGGTTTGTAGACTGGTCTGAGGGTGTAGACGATGTACTCAAAAGGGGTCCAGGGTGTGAAGTAGAACTGTCGGTTGCCCTGGGCATCAAACTCCAGCTCACGGACGACATCGAACCCCTTGTCGTGACGATTAACCGCACCTGGCATGAGCTGGTATTCATAGCCGAAGTAGCACAGGGGCGTACAAGGTAAAATCGCTCCGCTGACCGTACGATTTCCTGAGTAGTCATCAGCGGGCTCATCGCCCGGGCCTCCGGCGATCAAGGCCTGCCCCGGCAAACCCCAGCCTTCGCGAATGTTGATCACCTTTGAGATATCGCCATAGTAATCGGGCAATCCCGGCCCGCTACGATGCTCCGCAAACAAGGCCTGACTGCCGAATTCGATCATGCGGTTGCGCAAATCCAGGGTCGTTATCACCACTTCCGACGTCGGATGAACAATGCCATCGATCAAGGAATGACCACCGAGGCCATAACTCTTTTTCAGCCAATCAAAATACAGCCCCACTTGCTGGGCTTTCTCCAGGATCGCGCTGTAGTTGTTTACGAGCGCACTCACGCCATAACCAACACCGGCCAACACAATGGCAAGTGGCCCAGCGAACGCACCGACGGTGCCGCCCACGGCTAATGCCACGCCACTTAACAACAGGCCGGCCAGGTCAAAGGTCAACTGAGTCGCAGCGCGAGCCTTTTGCGCGGAGTTGTCTGCATTGGCCAGCTCATAGATGTCAAATCCGACGTTGACCAAAGCAAGCACATTGCCCACGCCCTCACCTGCTACACGTCCGAACGTGCGGCCCACCACACTGGAAGTGGTTGCAGCGATTACCCGTTCATTCATCAAAGCCTGTCTGACCAACTGAACTACACCAGCAATATCAGCCAGGTTGCCATGAATAAGTTGGGCATAAATCACGTAGCCATGCAGACGCACCGCCGTTGCCAAAGGCGCTACGCTGGTGCGCTGAGCATTGTCTTCATGGTTGTGCAGCTCATTGAACAGAGCCTGGATCGCAAACCCGGCATTCAGCGTATTGACTGCCGACGGCTCGCCCGGAGCATGCTCAGTGTCGCTGCCTGCCAACGTAATAAATCGCTCCTGCAACCACGTCTTGATCTTGAACAGGCGCGAGTCTTCAACGGTGACGCGAACGACTTTTTGCGGATCCTTGATATCGATCAGGGACACGCTCCACTCTCTGGAGGAATCAGCCCGGACGGTTTCCAGCAGCGGCACATAGTCCTGTCCCAACGAATGACTGTCGCGCAGTCGGGTCATCACTTGCTCGAACTGCCGCGCCCAGCCTCTGCCATCCAGCTCCGCCAGACTGCGCCCCAATCGGGCATTCTCGGACAACGCCCGGGCACGCAACGCAGCGTGATGCTGCCAGGTTGCGATCTCTTTTCCACCGATTACCGGGGCACTGGACAACAAATCGGCAACGCGCAAGTTCGAGAGCAACGCCTTCTGGGCAATGCGCGCCCCCTCCAGCGCGATGAGATCGAAACGTGCATTCGCCGAGCCTTCCACACCATAAAGCGCTGCCAGCCCAGGCAGATCGAAGAAACGCTCGAGCCCCTGTCGAAGGGACTGCACCGTATCGAATCCAAACACACCAAAGTTTGGATCATAAAAACGGTAGACACTTTCCGCGGCCACCCCGCCCTTCACCAGCAACACGGAGTGGCTATCGGTATTGAGCATCAGCGCACCGGTCGAGTCTTTCGCGTCCAGCCGTTGAACAGCTTGCTCCAGGCTGGCGTTCCCCGCCTTATGACCAAAATCGGCCATCGGAAACGCGCGCAGCTCATCCAGTATCTGCAACAGAGCATGAGTATCGCGCTCTTCGGGCGCCAGGCTGGCGTTAGCCACTTTGCCGATCAGCGTCCGCTCTGCCGCTTCGCCCTTGCTCAACGCCGCCGCCATCACCAACGCCAACGGATAACAACGCCGGCCAGGATCACCTTCGCCCCGGATCAACAACTCTTGGGGCAACTGCTTGGCAGACGTGGCACCCGAGTTGAACAACAGCGTCCGAACGGCGACACCTCGCTGGAGAATTTGAGAGCGGTACTCGTCATGGGCAACCTTTTGGATACGCGCAACCTGCTCCCCCCACTGCCGGGTACTCAGCGGTTCAGCGAGAGCACGGACCTTTAGTTCCTGAGCACTGTGCACGAAGTTTTCAGCAGCCGGTTGGAGGTTAAAACCGGATTCAAATGCCCCCGTGCGTTGCGAGAGAAGTGCGCGTTCAATGGCTTCATAACGCGCCGAAAGACCTCGATCAGCCGTGTTGGCAGCAAGGGCGCGAGCGTCTTGCCATGTCTTGGCAAAACCCGCCTCGTCCAGCGATTGCGCGCCGAACACTCCACCGAGCAATACACGCTGCAACGGGCTTGTTTGCTCCAGAGGCAGCGAGCCATGATCGATGCGTGTGAACATCTCATTCAGATTGCCGATGGGTTGAGCGCCGATCGAGACCGGGAGCTCGTAGGTGGGTTGCGCGAGGATTTGCCGGCGCTTGTCGAAGCTGATCAACAACGGTTTGTCGAAGGTCACATCGCCACTCAACTTGTCATTCATTGCCTGGATGAAGGGATCACCCAAATCATTGAGTAGCTGCTGAAGAATGGAGGTCTGTAACACCGGCTTGCCTTCAATGATCGGCCAGCCTTGTTTGAAGGTCAGGGTTTGTTCCCTTAGAAGTTCTACGATGTTCCCGGTGTAACGAGACTGGAGTTTGCCGCTTTTCCATTTTTCCTGTTCTTTTGCAAGCCATTCAAGAGGCTCGGCATTAACGGTCCAGCCGGATATTTTTTCTTCTTCAGTGGCGACGTTATAGCCCTCGGTCAACTTCAACTGATCGCGGACATTAGCGATTTCTTCAACTGCCAGATGCGTTTCGGTGTACTCACCCAGTCCGATGACAGCAGCTCCTGGCCCGGTCAGGGTGATCGTGCCGCGTGCACCGATGCGAATTCCGTCCTGGTAATACTCGAAAATGGATTGGCCCAAATTGAATAGAATTTGTTTGCGTGAGAATGTGAGTGCCGTTCCTGTACCTTCTTTTTCAATTAAAACGTTTTGAATGGTATCTAGCAATTCAGCGGTATCGCCCCACTGCTTTCCCCTCTGGAATAATCGGCGCTCAACCTCAAAAAGACAGTCATAGTTGAACCGAATTATCTGCATGATCGATTCGGTCATACCACCCGCTGGGTGGGCGATAAAATGAGAGTTCATTTCCCTATCGAACTGAATAGCCATGCGCAAACCCTCTTTGGGGGCCTGCCTCTCCTGGGGCGGAACAAAAACTTCAAGTAAAGCGGGTTTACTGCGGGCGAACTTGAGCAGTGCCTCTTTATCCCCAGCGGGAATTTTGTCGGTCCTGTCGGGATAATGCTGTGCGTCTCGACCGGGCATCAATGCATCGTTATGGTTGAGCAACAGCTGCAATATGCCGAGCCGGGCAATCTCGTCATACCCTTTGATATCAACTCCACCCAACTTATCGGCCAAAGGTGGCAAGTAATCCATATCACTGTAACGACCACCCTCCAGATACTCGGCCTGCAAGCGCACGACATCACTGGCCGCGGCAAAGTTACCGCGCATGGCGACTTCACGCTGATAAACATCCTTCAAGTAATGGTCGGCGAACTCATGACGAACGTCCCGCAGCAGCAAATCCTGCCCCGCCATCTTCAAATGAGTGTCCAGGCACTTGCGGCGAAATGCTTCCAGCACTGCGCGATCCTTGCCATAAGCCCGAACCATCAGGTCGATCCGGGCCTCGTCTGCCCTGTCGGCCCATTGGGGCTGATTGAGATAATCCGCCATTTGCCGTTTCAATACACGAGCGCGGTCCTCGATCATCCTTGAGAGTTTCACCGGGTCAGTCACCTGGTCGCCCCCGGACTCCATCGCATGCACTCTGGCGCTGTCGAGAATCACCCGGTTCATCTCGAAGGCCAACAAGGCATCGCTGTCGTACCAAAGATTGAAGGTATACCCCTCTGAAGCGAGGACCTTACGCCAGATGTTCATGTAATCACGCTGAATCGCGCCTACTTCACTGCCCCCGACCCAAACGAAGTGCATGATCCTGGGCACGGGTGCAGCTGCCTTGGAGAGCATGGCGACCGTATTGGACAGCCTGGCAGCATATTGCTTTAGGCCGACATGGGCCTGACGAAGGGTGGGTGACGACGTGTTTTTTTGACGAAGCAGCGACTCGAATGCTCCCTGAAAGAGTTTTACAGGTGCCAGTTTTTCAGACGGCTTGGAACGTTCATTCGCAAGATGATAGTACCGTTCAAGGGCTAAATATTCGGTCTTTCCGGAAAACTCGTAAAAAGAAGCTTTAACGGCTGAAAACTCTTCTGCGGAGAAAAAAACACTCTGTTGTTCCGACACTTTTTCAGTATGACTCATTACACTTTCGTCCTTGAAATAAAGTAAAAAATTAATAAACAGGTACGTTAAAACATCCGCGCAACAATGCGGACACTGCCAGCTCTCAGCCAACCAACATAAAAAAGCTCTGTTAGTTAGCCGAGAATCAATAATGTTTGCCGAACCCGGCCACCTCACATAACGCAGGCAATGTCGTCAGACATTGAACAGGCGAATTAGGTGATGGGGCATCAAACTCAAGCTTCTACTGCTTCAATTTTGCTGATTGGTAAAAGTTCAGAAAGCGACACACTATTCAATGTGTCATTTCTCGCAATCAGGACACTCACCAGACTCGACATCGCAAACGACGGATAGCCGCTTATTGCCAGAAACAC
>Ga0247818_10002333_pt1 | contig 12295 bp, 10 predicted proteins | sample 13C_Glucose_Day1_FD_192424 | JGI IMG/M metagenome (GOLD analysis project Ga0247818, IMG submission 192424) | Soil microbial communities from agricultural site in Penn Yan, New York, United States - 13C_Glucose_Day1 | ecosystem: Environmental > Terrestrial > Soil > Agricultural land | place...
GGCCGAAGACCTCGCCCTCGGACAGGGTGAAGTTGACCCCGTCCACCGCCTTGAAGGCGGGGGTTCCCAGCCGGCCGGGGTACTCGATGGTCAGGTTCCTGGCCTCGACGAGCACCTTGCCGCCCTGGTGCGCCCGCTGGGTCATGCCTTCGGAGGCGGAGTTCCTGCCCAGGTGCGGGACAGCGGCCAGCAGCTTCCTGGTGTAGTCCTGCTTCGGCTCGGCAAAGAGCACCCGCGAGGGCGCCTCCTCGACGACGTCGCCCTGGTACATCACGACGACGCGGTCGGCGAGGTCCGCGACCACCCCCATGTTGTGGGTGATGAGCACGATTGAGGTTCCGTACTGGTCCCGGAGGTCCCGCAGAAGCTCCAGGATTTCCGCCTGCACGGTGACGTCCAGCGCGGTGGTCGGCTCGTCGGCGACGATGAGCCCCGGGTTCAGGGCCAGCGCGGCGGCGATGACCACGCGCTGTTTCTGTCCGCCGGAGAACTGGTGCGGGTAGTAGTTGACCCGGGTTTCCGGGTCCGGGATGCCCACCTTGCGGAGCGCTTCAATGGCGCGGGTTTTGGCTTCCTTGGCGCTGACCCGTACACCTCCCCCGTGGCCGGCATGGGAGCGGATGCCTTCGGCAATCTGCCAGCCGACCGTAAAGACGGGGTTGAGGGCGGTGGACGGTTCCTGGAAGACCATGGCCACGTCGCGGCCCCGGATCTCCCGCAGCTTCGCCGGGCTGACGCTGATGACGTTGTTGCCGTTGATCAGCACCGCTCCGGAGCTGATGGCGGTCTCCGGCAGCAGGCCAAGGATGGTCTTCGCGGTGACGGTCTTGCCGGAGCCCGATTCGCCCACGATCGCCACGACCTCGCCGGGATTGACCTGGAGGCTGACGTCCTTGACGGCGTACACGTCGCCGGCGTCGGTGGCGAAGGTGACCTTGAGGTGGTCGATGTCGAGGACCGGGCCGGCGTCCGTGCCGTGCTGGTCGATGTTGATGGTCATGAACTTCTCACTTCTGCTGCGGGTGCAGCCTGGCCGCCGGTGGTGGAATCCGGTCCGCCCTTGCCGGAGGCCGCCTTCTTGCGGCCGCGCAGGCGGGGGTCGTTGAGGTCGTTGATGCTCTCGCCGACCAGCGTCAGGCCCAGGACGGTGAGCACGATCGCGAGGCCCGGGAACACGCCTGTCCACCAGATGCCGGACGTGGTGTCCGCCAGGGCCTTGTTGAGGTCGAAGCCCCACTCGGCGGCCGAAGTCGGCTCGATGCCAAAGCCCAGGAAACCCAGGCCGGCGAGGGTCAGGATGGCCTCGGAGGCGTTGAGCGTGAAAATCAGGGGCAGCGTACGGGTGGCGTTCTTGAAAACATGGAGGCGCATGATCCGGATGTTCGAGGCGCCCACCACCTTGGCTGATTCCACGAACGGTTCCGCCTTGAGCCGGATGGTCTCGGCCCGGATGACGCGGAAGTACTGCGGGATGAAGACGACGGTGATGGAAATCGCCGCCGCGAGGATGCCGCCCCAGAGGCTGGACCTGCCGCCGCTGATGGCGATCGCCATGACGATGGCTACAAGCAGTGGCGGGAAGGCGTAGATGGCGTCGGCAATTACCACGAGGGTCCGGTCCAGCCAGCCGCCGATGTAGCCGCTGACCAGGCCCAGGATCACGCCGATGAAGATCGACATGATCACGGCCACAATAATCACCAGGACGGCGGTCTGCGCCCCCCAGACGACGCGGGAGAATACGTCGTAGCTGCCCACGGTGGTGCCCCAGAGGTGCTTTCCGCCGGGTGGTTCCTGTGCCGGGAAGCCGCCGTCGGCGTCGGAAATCTGGGAGAAGCCGAAGGGCGCGATCAGGGGCGCGAAGACCGCGGTCAGCAGGAAGACCGCGGTGAGGACGAGCCCAGCGACGAGCATGCCCCGCTGCAGGCCGACGCTCTTGTTGAAGTGCGAGATGACCGGCAGTCGCCGGAACCACGGTCCCCGCGGGTCTTTGATGGGTTCAATAACGGCAGTGGTGCTCATATCAGTACCTCACGCGGGGGTCGATCAGCGCGGCGAGAATGTCCACGAAGAAGTTGGTCACGGCCACGATCACGGCGAGGAGGACCACAATGCCCTGGACCGCCACGAAGTCGCGGGCCGTCAGGTAGGTCGCGAGCTGGAAGCCGAGGCCCTTCCATTCGAAGGTAGTTTCGGTCAGGACCGCGCCGCCCAGCAGCACAGCGATCTGCAGACCCATCACGGTGATGATGGGAATGAGGGCCGGCTTGTAGGCGTGCTTGGTGACGAGGCGGTATTCGCTGACGCCCCGTGAGCGGCCGGCCTCGACGTAGTCCTTGCCGAGGGTGCCGATCACGTTGGTCCGGACCAGGCGCAGGAAGATGCCGGCGGTCAGCAGGCCAAGGGCCAGGGCGGGCAGGATGGCGTGCGCGATTACGTCGGCAAGGGCGGGCATGTTGCCGCTGCGGATGGCGTCCAGCCAGTAAATGCCCGTCGGAGACTCGAGCGCGGTCAGGGCCAGCTCGTTGGCGGGCGTCGCCCGTCCGGCGACCGGGAGCCAGCCCAGCCAGACGGAGAACGTCAGTTTGAAGAGCAGCCCGGAGAAGAAGACCGGCGTGGCATAGCAGAGGATCGCGAAGACACGCAGCCCGGCGTCCGGTCCCTTGTCGCGCCGGTGCGCGGAGATCAGACCCAGCGGAATGCCCACGACCAGGGCCACCAGCAGGGCGTTGATGGTCAGCTCCAGGGTGGCTGCGCCGTAGGTGGCGAGCATCTCGGCGACCGGGCGGTTGTCGGACAGGGTGGTGCCGAAGTTGCCGGTGATGAGCTGGGCCAGGTACTCGAAGTACTGCACAAAGATGGGCCGGTCGTAGCCGGCTGCGGTGATCCGCTCCTGGAGCTGTTCCGGCGGGAGCCGGCCGCCCAGGGCTGCCGTGATGGGGTCACCGGTGGTCCGCATCAGGAAAAACACCATGGTGACGAGGATCAGGATCGTCGGGAAGATCAGGAAGAACCTGATCAGGATGTAGCGGCCCAGTCCCCCACCGGACGTTTTTTTCTTTATCGGCAGAAGGCCTTCGCCGTCAGTCGGCGGTGCCTCGATAAGTGTTGTCATTGGTACCTAAGTGTGTGTTCCGGGAGCCTCGTGGGCTGCGGAATCTGTTGTCCTGCATCAGCACCAAAGGCGGGGCGCCGTGTGGGCGCCCCGCCTCGTTGGCTGGTCAGAACCGGATGGGGAATGTGACCTACTTGGAGATAACACCAAGACGGGTCTTGAAGGAGGCGTCCAGGGTCTGGTCGACACCCTTGACGTCCTTGCCGGCGACCATCAGCTGGGCGCCCTGCAGCAGCGGCAGCGTGGACAGGTCCTTGGCGACGGCCGTCTGGGACTCGCCGATGACCTTTTCGCGCTCCGCCTTGTCGACGGTGGTCAGCTGCTTGCTGATCAGCTCCGTGACGGTCGGGTTCTCGTAGTGGTTCTTCAGGAAGTTGCCGGGGACGAAGAACGGCGTGAGGTAGTTGTCGGCGTCGGAGTAGTCCGGGAACCAGCCGAGCTGGTAGACCGGGTAGGCATCCGCCGTGCGGTCCTTGGAGTAGGTGACCCACTCGGTGGACTGCAGTTCAACCGTGAACAGGCCGGACTTCTCGAGCTGTTCCTTGATCATGGCGTATTCATCGCCCGAGGACTTGCCGTAGTGGTCCGGGTTGTACTGGAGCTTGATGGTGACCGGGGCGGTGACACCGGCGTCTTCGAAGGCCTTCTTGGCCTTGTCGAGGCTGGGCTTGCCGCTGCCGTCGCCGTACATTTCCTTCAGCGGCTGGATGGCGCCGACGAAGCCGTCGGGAACAACGGAGTAGGCCGGCAGGTACGTGCCCTTGTAGACCTGGCTGGCGATCGCTTCACGGTCGACGACGTGGGCCATGGCCTGGCGGACGGCAAGCGCCTTCGCGGGATCGGCGTCGGCTGCCTTGGCGCCGAACGGCATGGTGTCGAAGTTGAAGACGATGTAGCGCAGTTCGCCACCCGGGCCCTTGTAGACCTTGACCTTGGAATCCTTTTCCAGGTCGGCGGCGTCGGTCGCCGTCAGGCTGCGGCCGGCGACGTCGATGTTGCCCTGCTGGACGTCGAGCTTGAGGTTGTTCGAGTCGGCGTAGTACTTGATCGTGGCGCCGGCGTTGGCCGGCTTACCGAGCAGGCCCTGGTAGTCCGGGTTGGCCTTGAGGCTGACGAGTTCGTTCTTCTTGTAGCTTTCGATCGTGTAGGGGCCGGCGAACGGCTTGCCCTTGACGATTTCGTCGTCGGTCATCAGCTTGTCCGCCGGGAAGACCTCTTCGTCGATGATCGGACCCGCGTTGGCGGCGAGGACGCCGGGGAAGACCTGGTCGTTGCCGGCCTTGAGCGTGAAGACCACGGTGCTGTCGTCCTTGACGGCGACCGAATCGAGGTTGCCAAGGAGGGACGCCGGGCCGTTGTCGTCGGCGATGCTGACGACGCGGTCGATGGAGAACTTCACGTCGGAGGACGTCAGCGCGTGGCCGTTGGCGAACTTCAGCCCGGGCTTGAGCTTGACGGTGTACTCGGTGGGGCTGGTGAAGGAGGCGGACTCGGCAATGTCGGGAGTGGAGTCAGCGGTACCCGGCTTCGAGTTCAGCAGGAACGGGTAAATCTGGTTCATCACCATAAAGGAGCCGGCGTCGTAGGAGCCGGCCGGGTCGAGGGTGACGACCTTGTCGGTCGTGCCGTACGTAATGGTGCTTCCGCCGGCCGCGCTGCCGGTCGCCGTTCCGCCGCCGGAGGGGCCGGTGCAGGCAGTCAGTGCGAAGGCGGATACCCCGGCGAGCGCGATGGCGCTCTGCAGGGCCTTTTTGTTCATTGCCATCTGTGAACTTTCTGTTCGATGAGTACTAGTGCGTTGCCCGGAATGGATGTTGGTCACGACTCGGGGGCAAAACACTGTCCTGATGCACTGATTCAACCAGACCATCAACAGGTGAATCGTTACATCTTGTGAGATGAGACACAAAATTTACACGAACGGGCAGAACTCATCATTATCTTCAGGAATTACAGGTGAACTTCGGCAGGTGCAGGGCGCCGTACCCGGCGCAGCCGCCGGTGCGCCGGAGCGGGGGCCGGACCCGAAATACGGGGCACAAAAAAGCCGCACACCGGCGGGTGTGCGGCTTTCCGGCGGCGGCGGGAGGCCCGCACGCGGGGTCGTCCGGTACCGGGTGGCCTAGAGTGCGGCCCGCTGCAGCGAACGCGCGGCGTCGATGGTCGCCTGGCCCAGCACCCGGCTGCCCTGGTACAGCACCACGGTCTGGCCGGGAGCCACGCCCCGCAGCGGCTCCGTGAGGGTGACCACGAGGCTGCCGCCCTCCGCGGGCCGGCGTTCCATCCGCGCCGTGGCGGGCACGGGGTCGCCATGGGCGCGGACCTGGGCGTAGCAGTCGAATTCCTCGCCGGTGGCCACTTCGGCGATGGGCAGCCCGGCCCAGGAGACCTTGATGCCGCGGATCTCGTCGATGGCCAGGAGGGCCTCCGGACCGACGACGACCTTGTTCTCCTTCGGCCGGATTTCCAGGACGAAGCGGGGCTTGCCGTCGGCGGCCGGGGTGCCCAGCTTCAGCCCGCGGCGCTGGCCGACCGTGAACGCGTTGGCGCCGGGGTGCTCGCCGACCTTCGCGCCGGACTCGTCCACGATGTCGCCGGTGGTCATCTCGATTTTCTCGGCCAGCCAGCCGGCGGTGTCGCCGTCCGGGATGAAGCAGATGTCGTGGCTGTCCGGCTTGTTGGCCACCGAAAGTCCGCGGCGTTCCGCTTCGGCGCGGACCTCGGCCTTGGACGGTGTGTCCGCGAGCGGGAACATGGAGTGCTTGAGCTGTTCGTGCGTGAGCACGCCGAGAACGTAGCTCTGGTCTTTGGCCCAGTCCGCGGCGCGGTGCAGTTCAGGGTTGCCCTCGGCGTCGTTGATCACCTTGGCGTAGTGGCCGGTGCAGACGGCGTCGAACCCCAGGGCGATCGCCTTCTCCAGCAGCGCGGCGAACTTGATCCGTTCGTTGCAGCGCATGCAGGGATTGGGGGTGCGTCCCGCGGCGTATTCGTCGATGAAGTCCTGGACCACGTCCTCCTTGAAGCGCTCAGAGAAGTCCCAGACGTAGTAGGGAATCCCGAGCACGTCGCAGGCGCGCCAGGCGTCGCGCGAGTCCTCGATGGTGCAGCAGCCGCGGCTGCCGGTGCGCAGAGTACCCGGCATCCGGGACAGCGCGAGGTGGACGCCGACGACGTCGTGCCCCGCCTCGACGGCGCGGGCTGCGGCAACGGCGGAATCGACGCCGCCGCTCATGGCTGCAAGAACTCGCATACTGACTTTCTTTGGGGTTCGGGGGTAGGTGCCGGCACCGGCTGCTGCTGGGCGCAGAAATAGCACAATGCCTGACACACCAGTCTATCGCCACGCCGAATCCCAGCCCAAAAAGGCCTTGACGGCCCGAAGCCGCGCTTCTAAAGTCAAAGCTAACGGTTTTAGATGCACCTCCCGCGACAGGCGGCCCCGGTTGTGCCGGCGGCTGCAGGAATCGAGCACATCATGGCCTCCGGGAACTTCGTGATTGTGGGCGGCGGCCTCGCCGGCGCCACCGCCGCCAAGACCCTCCGCGCGGAAGGCCATGGCGGGCCGGTGATCCTGCTGGCGGAGGAGCGGCACCATCCCTACCTGCGCCCGCCGCTGTCCAAGGAATACCTGCTGGCCAAGGCCGGCGACGACGCCCTGCCCGTGGTTCCGGCCGGCTGGTACGCGGAGAACGGGGTCGACCTGCGCCTGGGCGCCCCCGTCACGGGGATTGATCCGGCCGCCCGCAGCGTGACCCTCCGGGACGGCCAGAAGCTGGGCTATGCCGCGCTGCTGCTGGCCACCGGGGCACGTCCCCGGCGCATACCGCTGCCGGGTGGGGATTTGGCGGGGGTCAGCACCTTCCGCACGGTGGACGACAGCATACGTCTGCGCGCGGGCCTGGCCGATGGCGGCCGGAACGTGGTGATGATCGGTTCGGGCTGGATCGGGATGGAGCTGGCCGCGGCTGCGAGCGCCTATGGAAACTCCGTCACCCTGCTGGGGCTGGAGGAGGTGCCGCTGGGCGCAGCACTCGGGCCCGAGCTGGGCGGATTTTTCCGTTCGGTGCACGAGGCGAACGGCGTCCGGTTCCGGCTCCCCGCCTCGGCCGCCGGGATCCGGGGGCAGTCGGGCCGGGTCACCGGCGTGGTCACGGACGCCGGGGAGGTCCTGCCCGCGGACCTCGTGATCATCGCTGTGGGAGTGGTCCCCGAGGTGTCGCTGGCAGAAGCGGCGGGCATCGCACTTCAGAACGGCATCCTGACGGACGCCTCGCTGCGGACCTCCGCGCCCCGAATCCATGCCGCCGGGGACGTCGCCAACGCCCTGCATCCCTTCACCGGCGAGCACCACCGCAGTGAGCATTGGTCCAATGCCCTCAACGGCGGCAAGGTGGCAGCCAGGGCCATGCTTGGCCTGGACGCGGCACTGGACACGGTCCCCTACTTCTACACCGACCAGTTCGACGTCAGCATGGAGTACTCCGGCTTCCCGACACTCGCCGCCGGCCCGCCCACGATCCGCGGTTCGCTCGAGGCGAAGAAGTTCCTCGCCTTCTGGCAACGCGACGGCCGGGTGGTCGCGGGAATGAGCGTGAACTGGCCCCGGTCCGCCAAGCCCCAGAAGGTCATCAAGCAACTTATTTCCGCGAAAACCGCCGTGGGCCCTGCCGCCCTGGCCGATCCGGACGTCCCGCTCGACGGGCTCCTGCCGGAGGCCTAGTCCGTGGCGGCGGGCTGGCGGGCGGCGGTTCCGGCGGTCTGGATGCTGGACTCGTGCCCGGCCATGCCGGCCTGGCGCGCGCGGGCGAAGGCGCCGGGCAGGGCCGCCAGCAGCGCATCGACGTCGGATCCCGTGGAGGAATGCCCCAGGCTGAAGCGCTGGGCGCCCCGGGCGGTGTCCTCGTCCAGCCCCATCGCCAGCAGCACATGGGAGGGCCGGGGAACGCCTGCGGTGCAGGCCGATCCGGTGGAGGATTCCACCCCGGCCAGATCCAGGAGGAACAGCAGCGAATCGCCTTCGCAGCCGGGGAACGTGAAGTGGGCGTTGCCCGGCAGCCGCCCCTCCCCGGGAGCACCGCGCAGCACGGCGTCGGGCACGGCTGCCCGGACGCCGTCGATCAGCCGGTCCCGGAGCGCGGCGAGGCGCGCCCTTTCCTCCGGAAGGGTGGCCGTGACGGCTTCGGCCGCCGCGGCGAACGCCGCGATGGAAGCGGTGTCGAGGGTTCCGGAGCGGACGTCCCGTTCCTGTCCTCCGCCGTGCTGGACCGGGGTCAGTTTCACGGCGCGGCCCAGCAGGAGGGCGCCGACGCCGACCGGGCCGCCGATCTTGTGCCCGGAGACGGACATGGCGTCGAGCCCGCTGGCCCGGAAATCCACGGGCACCGAGCCGAACGCCTGGACCGCGTCGGAGTGGACCGGGACGCCGGCCCGGTGCGCCAGTTCGACGATCTCCGCGACGGGCTGGATGGTGCCGACCTCGTTGTTGGCCCACATCACCGTGACCAGGGCGATTGACGCCGGGTCCCGGGAGAGCTCCGCCTCCAGCACGGCCAGGTCCACCACCCCGTCCGAATCCACCGGCAGCCAGCACGCCTCGGCACCCTCGTGCCGTTCCAGCCATTCGACGGTGTCCAGCACGGCATGATGCTCGACGGCGGAGCACAGGATGCGGGTGCGGCCCGGGTTCTCTGCGCGCCGGGCCCAGTACAGCCCCTTGACGGCGAGGTTGTCGGCTTCGGTCCCGCCCGAGGTGAAGATGACTTCGGAGGGATGCGCCCCGGCGGCGGCCGCCAGCACCTCGCGGGCGTCCTCGACGGCGCGCCGGGCGCGGCGGCCGGATCCGTGCAGTGAGGACGGGTTGCCGGTCCGGGCCAGTTCGCGGGTCAGCGCGGCCAGGGCCTCCGGGGCGAGGGTGGTGGTGGCAGCATGATCAAGGTAGACGGGCACAGGCCAATTCTACCTGCGGGCACGTCGCGGCACTGGTGTAGATTCAAGCGGTGAAAGCGTCCCTCTACCTGGTCCTGGCCGCCCTGTTCTGGTCCGGGAACTTCGTCGTCGGCCAGGCCGCCGTCGCCTCGATGACCGCCCTGGACCTGACGTTCTGGCGCTGGACGCTGGCCGCCGTGCCGCTGCTGGTCCTCGCCCACGTCGTGGAAAAACCCGACTGGCGCGCGGTCCTGCGCCGCTGGCCGGTGCTGCTGCTCCTGAGCGTGCTCGGCATGAGCGGCTACACTCTCCTGCTGTACGGGGCGCTCGGGCACACCTCCGCCGTGAACGCCGCCCTGATCACGGCGGCCAACCCGGCCCTCATCGTGGTGCTGGCCATTGTGCTGCTCGGCGAGAGGACCACACGGCTGGGCTGGCTCGGCATCTGCCTCGGCCTGCTGGGCGTGCTGCTGGTGCTGACCCGGGGAGAGCTGCAGCGCGCCCTGGGTTTTTCCCTCAATCTTGGTGAAGTCATGATGATCGGAGCGATCATCGTCTGGGGCCTCTACACGATCATCGCCCGCAGGCTGGGTGTCCCCGCCATCACGGCCACCGCCGTGCAGGTGGCGATGGCGTCGGTAACGCTGGCGCCCTTTGCCCTCGCCCTGAATGTGCGGCTGCCGGAATCGCCGTCCGAAGCCTGGTCGCTGGCCTACATCGTGGTCTTCCCGTCCCTGGGCGCGTATTTGTTCTGGAACATCGCGCTGAAGACCACCCCGCCGGGAGCGGCCGGAAACTACCTCAACCTGATCGTTGTGTTTACGGCGGTCATCACCGTGGCACTGGGGACGCCGCTCACCCTTGTCCAGGTCGCGGGCGGCATCCTGGTGATCGCAGGGGTGCTGCTGACCGGCCGCGCCGGGCAGCCCCGGCCCGCAGCGGCAGCCACGGCACGCGTTGCCGCCTAGGCCTGGGGTTCCTGGGGTTCCTGGGGTTCCGGGGGCCCGATCCGGGCGCAGCACTGCGCAGGCTGCGCGGTCCCCTGCGCGCGGAGGTTCTTGATGTCGAGGGCCTGGATCCGGTCGGGGTCGATGCCGCAGCCTGCCGCGGCCCCGGCCAGGAAGGCCCCGTTCATGGCGCAGACCAGGTCGGTGTGGCCTTCAGCGATCCGGTGGAAGGGGCAGTTGAGCAGCACCAGGCCACCCACGCCGTCGTCCTCGGGCCGGTAGCCCTCGGCGGCGAGGAATCCGGCGAAAGCTGCTCCCCCTGCTGTTGTCCCGGGATCCGCCGGCCCTGCCGCCCCGCCCGCGGCCCGGGCCGAGGCCTCCCCGCGCGCGCGGGCCGTGCGCACGAGCGCGTCGCGCGCAGTACCGCCGTCGGCCGTTGACTCCTCGATCGCCGAGACGAGCAGCTCCGCGGCGAGATCGTAGTTCCGGTCCGGTACTGAGGCCCCGACTTCCCGGACGGCAGCGAGATACAGTTTGGCCGGACGCCCGGACCCGGGCCCTCCCCTGCCGCCCAGCTTGCGGAACTCCACGGCCAGGAGCCCGTCGTGCACCAGCCGGTCCAGCTGGAAGGAGGCCGTGCTCCTGGGCAGCCCGAGCGCACGGGCGGCGTCGTCCCGGCTGACCGCGCACCCCGCCGAGGCGACGAAGTCGAACAGCTTCCGGCGGTTCTCGTCACCCAGGGAGGCGACGGCCGCAATCCTGCGGTTCCAGGGGGCTCGGATCATGGAATCAGCTTAACTCTAAAAACAAGATTCATTGCTTAATTAGCGGCATACTTCTAAAATCAAGTTATCCACTTTTAGAAGGAGTTGTGATGAAATCCCCTGCAGCCCTGAACAGCACGGCCGGACCGCTGGCTTCGGCTCCCGAACGGCAGGCGTTCCTGCTGCTGCGGACGGTCTTTACCGTTGCCCCGGTGATCTTCGGCCTGGACAAGTTCACCAACCTGCTCACCGACTGGACCATGTATTTGGCGCCCGTCGTCACGGATGTTGTGCCGCTCCCGGCGCAGACCATCATGTACGTCGTCGGCGTGGTGGAGATCGCCGCCGGTGTGGCCGTGGCGCTGAAGCCGCGGTTCGGCTCGCTGCTCGTGGCGGTCTGGCTGCTCGGAATCATCGTCAACCTCATCGTTCTGGGCAGCTTTTTCGACGTGGCCCTGCGCGATTTCGGCCTGCTCGTCGGGGCGCTGGCCCTGCATCGGCTTTCCCCGGCAAAGCGGGCGTGAAGCGGCTCCGCGCCGGCCGGGGACTCAGGCGGACGGCGGAACGACGGCGATCCATGCTTCGGCGTCGGTCCGCGCAGCGGCCAGTGTCGCGGTGTCGGGGCACGAGGCGGACAGGTACACGGACGAGCCGGACGTACTGAACAGCCGCGCATAGATCGCCGTGGCCCGCGCGCCGGCCCGCACACCGCCCGTATACACAAGAACCTCGACGCGCGGAGCGGGTTTGCCGGGTTCACCACCCCAGCGCAGGGTCTCCGGTGTGAGGTAGGCGGGAAGAATGCTGGCGTCCAGGTACTGGAAGAGCGCTTCGGTGGACGCCCTGTCGTCCCCGGAAACGGCGAGGGCTGATTGGTTGGTCCGGACCGTTGCCGAGACCACGCAGCCGTCCTCCTTGACGTACTCGCTGGTCCCGGCCACGTTTTCCTTGCCGGGCTTCCATCCCGGCAAGTCACGCAGCCCGTCGGAGAGCCGGACGGGCACGCCGGCCGCCAGGGTGCCGCCGGCGGCGAAGGGCATGTCCTGCGCCGCGACGGCAGCGGCATCGTGGCCCGGAGTAATGGTGGGGGTGGCCAGGGTCGGCGTCACCGGCGCAGCCTGTGGTGCGGCAGGGTCCGGCACGCCGACGCTGCAGCCGGCCAGCGCGGCTGTGACGGCGAGCGCCAGCAACGCGCGGCGCCCCCGCCGGGCACGGCGGGCGCCGCGGGGGTGGAGGGAACCGGGGCTCCCGCCGGCCGCTGCCTTGACGCCGGTTTCCTGCTCGTTTCCCATGCCCCGCCCCCATGTCGTCGTGCCGGCTCCGCTTCCTGCCCGGGCCCCCGCACGATTCTAGACTCCCGCGGCGAAAGCATCTCGGGACTCCCCCTGCCGCCGGTCCTCCTGCCACCCGTCCCCGGCCGCCCTGAGGCTAAGCCAGGACCCGCAACGCCCCGGGAACCACCTCGATGGTGAGGGGCAACGGGCCGATCCGCTCCCCGTCCGCATAGGCCACCACCGAGTCCGCGGACAGCTCGACCTTGCGGA
>Ga0247818_10002334_pt1 | contig 12294 bp, 8 predicted proteins | sample 13C_Glucose_Day1_FD_192424 | JGI IMG/M metagenome (GOLD analysis project Ga0247818, IMG submission 192424) | Soil microbial communities from agricultural site in Penn Yan, New York, United States - 13C_Glucose_Day1 | ecosystem: Environmental > Terrestrial > Soil > Agricultural land | place: USA...
GGCCCGGCCGTCGTACGTCGTCGCGACCTCGTCGTCGCTGCGGTCGCCGCGCGGCAGGTCGAACTCGACTGGCGCCCCGCCGGGCCGGCGTGCCCATCGGCAACATCTTCAGCCAGCTGCTCTACGCGGTCCGCTTCAGCGAGCCCAACCTGCTGCTGTCGAGCCGCGTCCACGAGAACTCCAAGATCCTCTACGACCGCAACCCGCGCCAGATGGTCGAGAAGGTCGCCCCGTGGCTCACCGTCGACTCCGACCCGTACCCGGCCGTGGTGGACGGACGGATCCAGTGGATCCTCGACGGCTACACGGTCACCGACAAGTACCCCCTCTCGCAGCGCGAGTCGCTCGAGGAGATGACCGACGACTCGCTCCAGGAGAACACCGGCTTCCAGACCCTGCCGACCGACGAGGTCAACTACCTCCGCAACTCGGTCAAGGCGACGGTCGACGCCTACGACGGAACGGTGACCCTCTACGAGTGGGACGAGGAGGACCCGATCCTCCAGGCGTGGGAGGAGATCTTCCCCGATGTCGTGCAGCCGAACGAGGACATACCCGATGCCCTGCGGGAGCACCTCCGCTACCCCGAGGACCTGTTCAAGGCCCAGCGCTTCCAGTTCCAGCGCTACCACGAGACCTCGGCGTCCGCCTGGTTCGAGGGATCGAGCCGCTGGGAGGTCCCGAGCGACCCGCAGCGCACCACCCGCCTGCAGCCGCCGTACCGCCTCTTCACCGACACCGGTGACGGCGAGACGTGGTCGCTGACGTCGGTCTACGTACCCCGGCGCAAGGAGAACAACCTGGCGGCCTACATGGCGGTCAACAGCGACGCGACCAGCTCCGACTACGGCAAGGTCTCGGTGCTGCAGCTGCCCAACGAGCCCTCGGGTGGTCCGTTGCAGATCGCCAACACGTTCGCCACCAACGAGGACGTCAGCCAGGCGCTGCTGCCCTACACGACCGGCGACGCCGACCGGGTGCCCGGCAACCTGCTGACGCTGCCGATCGGCGACACGTTCATGTACGTGCAGCCGGTCTACACGCGTCGTGCCGGGGAGTCGAACTTCCCGATCCTGCGCTTCGTGCTCGTCTCCTACGAGGGCAACGTCGGCATCGGCGAGACCCTCCGCGGGGCGATCGCCGACTCGCTGATCCTGGCCGACGACGGGGGGCGGAACCAGAACCAGTCACCGGACCCCACCGAGCCCGGCCCGACCGACGAGCCGACTCCCAGCGACGGCGCCAGCCCGAGCCCGTCCGAACCTCCGTCGGGCAACGTCCAGGCGCAGATCCGCGACCTGCTCCGTCAGGCCGAGGTCAAGTTCGTCCAGGCCGACCAGGCCCAGGCGGACGGCGAGACGGTGCGATGGGCCCGCCTGATGGAGGAGGGCCGGGCGCTGATCGAGCAGGCCGTCGAGCTGGCGAACTGACCCCGATTTGGGTCTGCTGCACCACCCCTGTAATGTTCTGTTCACCGACGCGGGGTGGAGCAGCTCGGTAGCTCGCTGGGCTCATAACCCAGAGGTCGCAGGTTCAAATCCTGCCCCCGCTACACAGTGAGTCAGAGGCGGTTTTCCGGAGCGATCCGGGAGGCCGCCTCTGATGTATTTCGGGTCGGGGCGGCCGACGCGACACGAGCTCGTGGACGAGTTCCGAGACGGCCCGACTGACGAGGCTTCCCTGCCCGTGCTGCGGAAGGATGGGTCGCACCACGCGTGAGGCGTAGTGTGGCAGCACGGAGTCATCCAGGCTTCCAACCAAGGAGCCTCGATGAGCGACAAGTCGCCACGACAGAGCATGTCCAAGAAGTCCGGCAAGTCCATCAAGGAGAAGCGCGCCGACAAGCACGCCAAGGCGGCCGGCAAGAGCGACACCCCCGACCCCATCGTGTCGAAGAAGAGGTGACCCGCCTCAGTCTCGGCGTCATCGGGACCTCCGCCAAGGAGAACGAGCATCGGCTCCCGCTGCACCCCGAGCACCTGCCCCGGCTGGCTCCCGAGACGGCGGCACGGACGACGCTCGAGCATGGCTACGCCGCGCACTTCGGTGTCAGCGACCACGCGTTGGCGCCGTACGTGGCCGGCTTCGCCTCACGCGAGGAGATCCTGGCGGGCGCGGACGTCGTGCTGCTGCCCAAACCACAGACGGCCGACCTGGCGGCGATGCACGCAGGCCAGGTGCTGTGGGGCTGGCCCCACTGCGTCCAGGATGCCGAGCTGACCCAGCTGGCCATCGACAGCGAGCTGACCCTCATCGCGTTCGAGGCGATGAACCACTGGACCGCCGACGGCCACGTCGGTCTCCACGTATTCCACAAGAACAACGAGCTCGCCGGGTACTGCTCGGTGCTGCAAGCGATGGAGCTCATCGGCATCACCGGTGACTACGGACGCCGGCTGAGTGCGGTCGTCATCGGCTTCGGCGCCACCGCACGCGGCGCGGTGACGGCCCTCAGCGCACACGGCGTCGGGGACGTCACGGTCCTGACCACGCGCGGAGTCGCGGCAGTGGGTTCACCGATCCACTCGGTGCAGATCCGCCAGTTCGACCACGGACCACACGAGGCCGGCGTCAGCCACGTGATCACCGACCGCGGTCGTGAGCCGCTGGCGGCGTACCTCGCCGAGTTCGACATCGTCGTCAACTGCACCTTCCAGGACACCGCAGCACCGCTGACCTATCTGCAGACCGAGGACCTCGACGCCTTCCGGCCGCGCAGCCTGATCGTCGACGTGTCGTGCGACGAGGGCATGGGCTTCTCGTGGGCCGTGCCCACGACGTTCGACGACCCGATGTTCACCATCGCCGGTCGCGTCTACTACTACGCGGTGGACCACAGCCCGTCCTACTTGTGGAACTCGGCCACGTGGGAGAACAGCGAAGCCCTGCTGCCGTTCATCGACACGGTGGTTGCCGGCCCGGACGCATGGGACGCGGACGCGACCGTCAACCGGGCGATCGAGATCCGTGACGGCCGGGTCTGCAACCCGGCGATCCTGGAGTTCCAGGGCCGGACGTCGGAGCACCCCTACCCGGTGGCCTGAGCGTCCTTCCGGGGGGTGACGACGGCCGGACCAGTGGGTCGTCGTGTGGGCGTTCTGGGGCCCGGCAGCGAAGGACGGTGACGTCCGCGAGACCGGAGCCTGCGCGGACGCCACCGTCCGTCATGTGCTGCTATCGACTGGTCACCGCGTTGGACAGGGCCGACCAGTGGCCGTCGCCGACGTCGTTGACTGCCGCGACCCGGAACCGGTACGTCCCGCTTGGCAGCCGCACCACGAGCTTCTGGACATCGGCGCGAACCTTGACGGACTTGATCACTCGGGTCGCCTTTCCGTTCTTGCCGACCTTCAACGCCTGCACCGTGTAGCCGGTGACTGCTGACCCGCCGTCGAACCACGGAGCCCGCCACCGCGCCGCTGCGGTGCTCTTGCCACCCCGGTCACCGGACTTCGCGAACCGGATCGCCGGGGCCTTGGGTGCCTGGGGGGTGACCTTCGGAGGGACCGGCCCAGTCCCCGGCGGGGTGCCCGTGCCCGGGCCCGTCGCGGGCGGGGTGCCAGTGCCGGTACCCGTGCCGGTACCAGTGCCCGTGCCTGTGCCTGTGCCCGTGCCGCTGCCGGTGCCGGTGCCCGGTGTCGGGTCAGCGGTCGGCGTGACCGCTGCGCTCAGCGCCGATGGCGCGCCGACCCCGGCCGCGTTGACCGCGGCGACGTCGAAGCGGACCGGCACTCCTGCTGTGAGGCCTCTCGCCGTCAGCGATGTCGCGGGAGCGGGGACGACGAGGGTCTGGCTCGGCGCGGTCGCCGTGCCCTCGAACACCCGGACCCGGAACTCGGTGATCGGCAGGCCGCCGTCGAGACCGGCCGCGTAGCTCACCGTCGCGCTGTTCACGCCCGCGGTCACGTTGGTGATCGTGGGAGCGGCAGGAGCGGTCGTGACACCGGGCACCACAGCCGCCTGGTCGAACAGGATCCGCTCGATGCCGCGCAGGGTGTCGGTGCCGTCGATGCCGGCGCCGCCGTCGTGCGTGACGACCTGGAGTCCACCGGGGGGGCCGGTGACCGTGTACTCGTCTGCCGGGTTGGAGAACAGCGCCACGTCGTCACCCGGTGCGCCGGTCAGGATCTCGCGGACCGCGACGATGTTGCCGGGGTCGACGGTGCCGGCGAACACGGCCTCCTGCAGCGTGGGCCCGGTCAGGTCCCCGTTCGCGTCGCGCAGGTATTGGCTGGTCATCGGGCTCTGCCCGATCCGGTTGGCGGTCGCGGAGCCGATCTCGACGCCGTCGTTGTTGCGCACGCTCAGCCGGACGCTGAGGTACTTGTCGCCGTCGATGACGTCGTCGCCGCCGCGGCCCTCGAACACGTCGTCGCCACCGCCGCCGAGCAGGATGTTGCCGCCGCCCCACACGCGGGCCGCCTTGATCTGGTTGTCGGTGAGGCCGTCGGTGAGGAACGGGCAGCTGCGGGTGGCGGAGACGTCGATGACCGACTGGAGGGGCGTCGTCAGGGGCGGCACCAGGTCGTCGAGGCCGGCGATCCGGTTCAGGCCCCGCTGGTCGAGCACGTCACAGCCGATGAAGCCGCCACCGCCGACGGTCGCCGGGACGACGTCGTCGCCGCGGAGGATGTCGTTCAGGTCGCCCCCGGAGAGCGACTCGACCTCGTTGAACCTGTCGCGCACGCCGACGACGAGGATGTCCGCCGGAGGCAGCGGTAGCCCGAGGTCCATGTCCTGGGCCTGCGGGTCGCCGATGCCGATCTCCCAGTCGTACCCGGAGGCGCCGGCGACCTTCTCGATGCCGGGTCCGCCGAGACCGATGTCGTCGCCGCCCTCCATGTCGTAGTCGTCGTCGCCGCCCTGACCGACCAGGATGTCGGAGCCCGGCTTCTGCGAGTCGTCGAGGAAGAACAGGTTGCCGCTGTCGCCCTGCATGAGGTCCGGCTGGTTGCCGCCCTCCTGGTAGTCGTCCCCGCTGTCGCCGAAGGCGGCGTCGAGGCTCTCGCCGAGCATGATGAAGTCGTCCCCGTCGCCACCGAATGTCTCGTTGGCGTTGGCACCACCGTTGGTGAAGTCCTTGCCCTCACCGCCCATCACGATGTCCAGGCCGGGGCCGGCGTCGATGGCGTCGTTGCCGGGTCCGCCCTTGGGCACGTCGTCGCCGTTGAGGTCGGTGATGATGTCGTTGCCCTCGCCGCCGAGCGCAACGTCGGCGCCGTCGCCACCCTCGATCCAGTCGCGGCTCGGCCCGCCCCAGAAGGTGTCGCTGTCGTTGCCTCCGGCGATCCGGTCCACGCCGGCGGTGCCGTTGTAGACGCTCTGCCCGTTGATGCCCGACGGGTCGACGGCGTTGCGGGCCCGGTACTGGATCGTGCCGTCCGGCTTGCGCAGCAGCAGCGCCGTCTCGTCACAGTCCGAGTCCTGGTCGTCGGCCACCGTGTTGCCGGAAGCGGTGTACCCAGCCGGGGTGCCGGCGAGGTTCTTCAGCTCGAACTTGCAGTCCGCGGTGGCGAACGCGTCGGCCTTGAGGCTGTGTGCGTCGGTGTTCCGCATGATCATCTCGGCGAAGGAGTTGCCCTCCAGCTGGGTCCGCAGGTTCATGCCCGGGGTGCGGGCCAGGTAGTAGAGCCGGTCGCCGTTCTGGAGGTCGGTGAGCTGGTTCTCGAACACGTAGTTGAACGTGCTGCCGAGCAGTCCGCCGTTGACGTTGGTGACCTCGGCGAGGCCACCGACCCACAGGTCGACGCCGTCGAGCCCGGTGCGGGACTGCGTACCGTTGTTCGCCCAGCTGCCGGAGCTGTTCAGGAAGTCCGCAGCGTCGGTCGGTGGCACGTCACCCGTCGCCGGCTTCACGATCAGCCGGGCGGCCTCCCGCTTGGCGAGCAACGTCGCCGCCGAGGTGATCGACGGGTGCTGGCCGTAGGCGGCGACGAAGTTCACCAGCGACTCGGGGTGCTTGAGGTGCTGCCCGAAGTCGATCCAGCTGGTGTACGGCGTCATCGCGGCGTCGTGGGTGGCGTTGAAGACGTCACGCCGGAACACGTTCAGCGCCGGGACGCCCTCGGAGCGTGCCCGCGCGATGTTGATCGCGGCGAGGTCCAGCGGGAGGCCGAGCAGGTTGTTCCGGAGCGTCTCGGTGACGAACTCGTCCAGCTCGTTGCCGGTCTGGTCGCTCATCCCCATGATGATGCTGCCCGCGGCCTGCTGCGGGGTCAGCGTCCCCTCGAGGCCGCCGTCGAAGTACGCAGGCGGGTTCAGGAACCCCTCGAGCAGCGGGATGTCGTTCTGGCTGCCCAGGACGTCGTCGGCGGTCCCGAAGTCGCCGTCGGCTCCGGGCCGGTCCTCGTTGCGCCGGGAGATGGTGTCGGTCAGCATCGAGTGCCCGAACCGGTACACCGCGTGCGCGAACTCCGCCTTCACCGCCGGGTTGATCTCGGTCTGGGTGAACGCGAACGGCTCGAACGGGTTGATCGCAGGCTGCACCTTGCGGGCGAACTCCTCGAACACCAGGTGCTGGTACTCCATCTCGGTGACGAACCGGGCCGCCTGGAACAGGCGCCCGCCGAGACCGAAGCTGATGTCCGTGCCGTTGGCGCCGAACGGGTGGCTCGCCCCGTACGCCGCGGCGAGGGTCGGGTTGGCCGCCAGCGTCGCCTTGATGTCGTCGACGAGCCGGTCGTGCTCGGAGTGGAACACCTGGTGGACCGCGGTGAGCCCGATGTTCTCGTTGCAGCGCCCGTCACCGCACGCGAAGTGCGCGGCCAGCATCTCGTCGTCGTAGGTCCCGGCCGGCTGCGTGGCGAAGTCGGCGGACGGCTGGTCGTCCGCGTCGGGGGTCGGGGCGGTGTCCGGGATCCCGTCGCGGTTGGTGTCCCGCAGGCTCGGGTCGGCGTTGTGCGCGATGTCGGTCAGGAACGGGGTGTCCATGTGGAGGACGTTGCCCGGGACCGGCACCGGCGCGGCCAGGTTGCCCTCGACCAGGCCCGTCTCCGTCACGTACTGCGGCATGCCACGCGCCGGGCCCGGGATGAAGTTGCCGTACGGGTCCGCGGCGATCATCGGCACGTCGAGCACGTCGATGTCCGCCAGCCGGAGGCCCAGCACCTCAGCCGCCTGCTTCTTCACCGACGCCCAGGTCGACATGCCCTCGACCCCGTCCGGCGAGCCCGGGTAGGTGCCGCCGGCCGGCAGGCCGCCGAGCAGCTTGCCGGTGCTGGTCGGCCGTCCGCCGACGAGCTGGTACTGACGCAGGAACACCTGGTGGGACGAGTGCGAGGTGTAGGTCTGGCTCTGGTCCACCCACGACGAGTCCGTGTTCTTGGCGTCCAGCACGTCGTCGTTCGTGCCCATCCGGCCGTCCGGGCCGGGGCCGGCCACGTTCTTCGCGCGGGTCAGCACCATGAACGCCTGCTGGGGTTGCACCTCGTCACCGCTGCCCGGCTTGTGGTCCGGGCCGACGGTGCGCAGCGGGTCATCGGCCTTCAACGGGACGAAGACCGTCCCCCCGCCCTTGACGGTCTGGTCCACCCCGTGGTCGAAGAACTGGCCGAACAGGGTGAACCACGAGTTGTACGGCGGCGACAGGCCGACGTCGGTGGTCACGTTGGGGATGAACAGGGTCTGCCCGGTCGGCACGCATCCCTCGGGCACGCCCTTGACCGGCGGGGTCGCGTTCAGGTCGGGGTCGGTGGTGCACGGGAGCAGGCCGTCGGCACCCTGGGTGCGGACCGGGTTGCCCGCGGCGGCCACCGCGGCGGGGTTCGTGGAGGTCTGGTCCACGATCAGGTTGCTGACCACCCGCGGCCCGGAGTCCACGACGGTGCCCGCGTTGCGGTAGAAGGTCTGTCCGGGGGGACCGAACGGGCTCCGGTCCTCGCCGTCGCGGAACGACTTGTCGGCGATCCGGGGGAACAGCTGGTCCGCCGCGCCGAAGGTCTCCTGCCCCGCCTGGAGGTTGTTGCAGGATCCGTCCACCGTGCGGAGGCCCTTGGACACCAGCGGGCTGGGGATCTGGTCCGGACCGGTGCCGACCATGGTGCGGCACGGCTCGGCCGGCGTCAGCGTCGCGACGTGGCGCTCGGCGATCTTGATCTGGTCGAGGATGTACGCCAGGTCGCTCGGTGTCACCGTGAAGCCCTGCCCCACCGGTGCGACGGCCGCGTTCGCCGGACTGCCGGCCAAGGCGGGCGCGATGCCGAGCCCCAGCAGCACCGCGGTCGCCCCGGCCACCCCTCTCCGGACCGGCGCGGGCCGGCGACGCCGCCGAAGTGCTTCCGCCCGAGTCGTCCGAGATCCGTCACCGAGATGCCCCTGCATCGACTTCATCGACATGACACACACCCATCGTCGGACATGCCTGGGGCCCCTCCCAGGTCATAGCCAGTGAAGAGCCGGACCGTGAAGGACACGCAAAAAGCGGCCTCCGCATCCCCAGACTTTGGTAGGAGCGGCGCTCGGTCAACCGGCGGCCGGGCGGTCGACCCGCAGGACGAAGTCCGGCGCCGGAGTCGCTGACGAACTTCGCCGCCGCTCATCCGTCCCGCTGGATTTCCACTCGTACGGGTGGAAGTTCAGGTTGTCGTGGCGCTCCCCACGCTCGGGGACCGATGGATTTCCACTCGTACGAGTGGAAGTCCAGGGCGCGGTGCCGCTCAGTCCCGCAGCGCGGGCCGCACCCAGCGCCTGGCACCGTCGGAGCTCACGGCGATCAGGATGAGGACGGTGACCGCCGTGCTCATCACCACGACGAACGGCGGGTCGGCGTCGGCGCCGAGGGCGAAGAGCTGCGTGACGGCCTCGATGGTGCACACGAGCATGAGGGCGAGCCTGGCCCAGGCGTGACGGGCCAGCATGAACGCCCAGAGGCCGAGGAGGCCCAGCGCGCCGGCGCCCATCACCGCGAGCTCGAGTCCCGACGTGTCGGCCGTCGAGCGGTCGCCGAGGAGGAGGGCGGCGACCACGGCGGTCAGCGTCACTGCTGCCTTGGCCATGCTCAGCGCCGCCGCGGCGAGGAGGCTCGGCGGCGGCACGTGGTGGGACACCGCGCGCGACAGCGCATCCGTCGGTGGCGCGACCACCTCCGGTTCCGGCGCCCGGACGCGGGTCAGGTCGAGGATCCACAGGCTCCCGTCCGTGCGGACGACGTCACCGCCACCGTTGCGGGTCGTGAAGGCGCTGGCGTAGTCCCGGATGACGCGGAGGGAGGCGCTCGGCTCGGCGTACCGGACCGTGTCGATCACGTAGTCGCGCTCGATGTCGATGTCGGCGTCCACGCGGTGGGTCACCTGGAGGGTGAACAGCGAGATGCCGACCGCCCGGTCGTACGTCGCGGCGGCGACCCACTCCACCTCGAAGCCGCCGGGCAGCTTCCAGCCCTCCGGGACCGGCCAGAAGCGCACGTGGTGGCGCTGGGAGGCGTTGCCGTCGACCTCCTGCTGGTAGGCGAACGACTGCCGCCGCCCGAAGAGGAACAGCGAGGAGACCGGGGCCTCGGGGTAGGGGCGGCGCAGCACCGAGGAGAGCACGATGCCCCAGGAGGAGCGGATCGTGAGCTCGTCGGCGCGGACCCAGCCGGCTCGGGTCATGGCGGCGTGGATGGCGGCCTCGCTGCCGTCGAGGGCGAGGTTGACCGGGTCGCCGAGCACGCCGACGTCGGTGAGGGACCGCCCGATGAAGTAGTCGGGCACGTAGACCTTCGACAGCACCTCCTGCAGGCGGGGCAGTCCCACGTAGGCCAGCAGCACCCAGAACAGGAAGACGGAGACGATGGTGAACCAGCCGTCGAAGCCGGCGGTGACCACGATCCACCCCAGCCACATCACCAGCACGGTGCCGATGACGAAGAAGGCGCCGTCGAGGATCGCCTGGACCGGCCACAACGGGGTGCCTGAGACGGGATCCGGCGCCAGCTCGAAGGTGGGCGGGGACGTCGGGGGAGGCGTGTCGACGGCATCACCGCGGCGCCAGTCGTCGGCGGGCTCGACCCCCATGCGCACCGTCCTCGTGTCGGAGTGACGGTTGCAGGCTAGCGAAGTGCAGCTCCCGGAGCCCGCGTGATCGACGGGACCGGCCGGACGCGTCACTACGCTTCACCCATGTCGCGACGACGGGGAGAACGAGACGCCGGGTGGGTGACCGAGACCGTGCAGGTCGGCGGGTCGTCGGTCCACCTCCGGCGGAGCACGGGAGCGGACGGTGTGCCGCTCGTCCACCTCCACGGGTTCGCGATCTCCGGGGCCTACCTGATGCCGACCGCGCGCGCCCTCGTCGCGCGCGGGGTCAACGTGGTCCCGGACCTGCCCGGGTACGGGCGCAGCCCGCGCCGCGAGCGCGTGCTGGACATCCCCGCCCTGGCCGAGGCGACGGTGGCGATCCTCGACCAGCTCCACCTGGACCAGGCCATCCTGGTCGGGAACTCGATGGGCTGCGCGATCAGCCTGCAGGTCGCCCACACGGCTCCCGAGCGGGTCCACAGCCTCGTCCTGGTCTCCCCGGCGGGTGGCGAGCACAACCGCCCCCTCGGCCGTGCGCTCGGCCAGCTGGCCAGGGACGCGTTCCGCGAGAGTCCGCGGATGCTCCCCGTCGCGGTGCCGGACTACGTGAGGTTCGGTCCGGTGAACGGGCTGCGCCTCTTCCGCGAGCTGACGCACTTCCCGGCCCTGGACCGGCTGCTGCACACCCCCGTCCCCACCCTGGCCGTCCTCGGGGTGCGCGACCCGCTCATGCCGTCACCCGCGCGCGTACGCGAGGTGGCCCGGCTCGCCTCCGAGCCGCTCACCGTGGCGGTGGTCGACCGGGCGGCCCACGCGCTGAACTACAGCCACCCCGACGTCCTGGCCGGTGTGATCGGGATGTGGCTCGACGACGCGGTCGGCGACGCCTCGCGCGTGCCGGCCGGGGTGCGCGTGTTCTCGTCCCCGTAGACCCCTCCCGCCGCCGCCGTAGGGAAGGATGCCGGCGTGACGTCGATGTCCACAGCGCCCAGCGCCGACTGGCGGCTCGCTGTCGTGCTGGTGGTCCTCACCGCGGCTGCGGTCGCGGTCTCGCGGGTCGGCGGCCTCGGCGTCGAGCGCGAGCAGGCGGTCGCGGCTGCGCGGGCGGTGATCCAGCTCGCGGTGGTGTCCGCGGTCATCGCCGTCGTCCTCGGGTCGGTCGCCTGGTCGCTCGGCTTCGTCCTGCTGATGTACGCCGTCGCCACGATGACCTCGACGCGTCGCCTGGGCCTGACGCCCGCAGCCGCGCCGTGGGTGGGGGTCGCCGTCGGCGTCGGTGCGGCCCCGGTCGTCGCGCTCTGCCTGGCCTCGGGCGTCGTGCCCTTCACCGGAGCCGGCATCCTGCCGGTCGCCGGCATCATCATCGGTGGCGCGATGACGGCGGCGACCCTCACCGGCCGCCGGGCGTTCCAGGAGATGGAGGCGCACGTCGGGACGTACGAAGCGGCGCTGGCCGTGGGCCTGGGCTCGCCCCAGGCCACCCGGCTCGTCGTCGAACCGTCCGCCAGGGAAGCCCTCGTGCCGGGGATCGACCAGACCCGGACCGTGGGTCTCGTCACCCTCCCCGGTGCCTACGTCGGCGTCCTGCTGGGCGGCGGGACCGCGGTCGAGGCGGGGGCGGCACAGGTGCTGGTGCTGGTCGGGCTCCTCGCCGCGCAGGCAGCGACCGCGGCGGCGATGCTCCACCTCGTGGCCGCGCGGCGCGTGCTGCGCCCCGACCTGCAGTCACTCCCGCGCTGAGGACTGCTCCGGACGGGGAGCCGGGAGCATGGTGGTCACCAGGAAGGCCACGACCACGGCCACGACGACCTGCGGGGTCACCGAGACCCCGTCCACGCCGAGCAGCAGGGTGGCCAGGAGCGTCGAGGTGAGGGGGAGTCGCAGCATGGCGGTGCACATCGCGCCGATCCCCGTGCCGATCGCCGGCGCCAGGTCCATGCCGGGCAGCCCGGAGACCGAGATGCCGAGGGCGGCGCCGATGAACATCGCGGGGAAGACGGGTCCGCCGCGAAAGGCGCTCAGCGACAGCCCGTACGCCAGGGTCTTGCAGGCAGCGAGAAGGACCAGGACTCCGGTGGAGTACGCCGTGGCGTCCGCGACCAGCTCGGGCAGGGCGTCCTCGCCGGAGAACAGGACCTGGGTGAAGCTGTGGTCGGAGACGAGCTGGTAGACCATCGCGGTCGAGCCGATGGCCCCGCCGAGCACCGTGGTCACCAGCACCCGGTTGACGTGCACCAGTGGTCGCAACGACAGGCCGATCCAGCGGATCAGCCAGCCGAGCAGTGCGCAGCCGACACCC
>Ga0247818_10002337_pt1 | contig 12290 bp, 9 predicted proteins | sample 13C_Glucose_Day1_FD_192424 | JGI IMG/M metagenome (GOLD analysis project Ga0247818, IMG submission 192424) | Soil microbial communities from agricultural site in Penn Yan, New York, United States - 13C_Glucose_Day1 | ecosystem: Environmental > Terrestrial > Soil > Agricultural land | place: USA...
GCACAAGCCGGCCGCCGACGGCGCCGGCGTGGACGCCTCCGTGCGATCGGCGCCTCCCGGACTGGTCCTGGGCATGGTGGTGCCCAGCATGGAGCACTACTTCGCGGAGCTGGTCAAGGGAGCTCAGGACGCTGTCGCGGCGCGCGGCGGCCGGCTTGTGCTCGGGATCGCCCACTGGCGGTCCGAGGAGGACACCGCGCAGATCGGACGGATGCTCGACGCCGGTGTCGACGGCCTGCTGATCCAGCCCAGTTGGCAGCGCGGGGTACCCAGCGCCGAGCAGGAGCAGCAGCTGCTGGCACTCCGGGTCCCGGCCGTTCTGGTGGACCGGCGCGTTCCCCTCGGGAGCAGGCTGGCCGGACTGGACAGCGCGCGCTCCGACCACGCCCTCGGAGCCGCCGCCGCCGTCCACCATCTCGCCGGGCTGGGCCACGAGCGAATCGCCCTGCTCGCGCAGGACAACCCGACGTCACCGCAGGTCCGGGAGGGATACGAGGCTGCCATGGCGGCGCGCGGCCTCTCGGTGTCGCCGCCCGTGACCGTCGACCCGGGGGATCCGGCCGCCTTGGAGGCGGCGGCCCGGTCGCTGTACCGGTCGGTGGCGGCGGGCGGGGTCACCGCCGCGATCGTCCACAACGACCAGACCGCGATCGGCGTGGTGCAACGGCTGCGCGAACGCGGCCTCTCCCTCCCGGGCGACATGTCGTTGGTGGCGTACGAGGACGAGATGGCGGCTCTGGCCGATGTGCCGCTGACCGCCTTGGCGCCGCCGCGGCAGGCCGTGGGGGAGACCGCCGTCGAGATGATGTTCGCCAGGCTCGGAGCGGGGCCCGAAGCAGCGGCGCCGAGCCGACACGTCTCACTGGTGCCTCGGCTCACCGTGCGGGCGTCCTGCGCTCCGCCGCGCTGATCTCCAGAAAACTTGATTGTTTTGATCGAATTGGTTGTTTGGTCTTGACGGGCGATCGTTCTGCACGAAAGATGACCGCAATCGCCTCCGGTCGTTGAGGCGCCTTGCTCATCGAGGAGCCAGTGCAGATGAAGCCCGCCCACCGCATACCTCGCCTCGCCCTCACGGCCTCCCTGGCCTGTCTGGCCCTCCTCGCCACCGGCTGTGGCGGCGGGGGCAGCGGTACGTCCGGGGCCTCGGACGGCAAGCCGGTCACCCTCACCATGTGGTCCTGGATGGTCGGCACCAAAGAGGTCGTCGAGGAGTTCAACGCCACTCACGAGGACATCAAGGTCGAGTACACCGAAATCACCGCCGGTGCCGACGGCTACTCCAAGATCGACAGTGCGATCAAGGGCGGCAACGCACCTGACGTCGTGGGCATGGAGTACGCGATGCTCCCCGAGTTCGCCAGCCAGGGGAACCTGGAGGACCTGACCGGACACTCCGGGAAACTGGTCAAGTCGTTCCCCGAGAGCCTCCAGTCGCTGGTCACGCCCGGCGGCCGTACGTGGGGCGTCCCCTTCGACGTCACTCCGCAACTCCTCTACTACCGCACCGACCTGTTCGAGAAGGCAGGCGTGGAAGTACCGGTCACCTGGGCCGAGTTCGAGACGGCGGCGAGGAAGATCAAGGCCGCCGGCAAGGGGGCCCGCATCCTCAACGTCCCCAAGGGCGGCGACATCCCGTTCATCAACGGACTGGCCTGGCAGGCTGGTTCGCAGGGCTTCGGCGTCAAGGGCGACGCCTGGACGGTGCACGTCGACGACGAGCCCGCCCTGAGGGTCGCCGGGTTCTGGGACGGTCTGGTGCGTGACGGCCTGGTGCTCAACCACCCCGCCTGGAGCGAGGAGGAGAGCACCGCCAGGAAGAAGAACCAGGTCGCCGCGTTCATCGGCGCCCCCTGGAGCGGAGCCGGCCTGATATCCCAGACACCGGAACAGAAGAAGAAGTGGGCCGTGGCTCCGTTGCCCACATGGGACGGCACACCGGCCACCGGAACCTGGGGCGGCACCTCCTTCGCCGTGCCCAAGGGGAGCGACCACATCGAGGGCGCGGCGGAGTTCATCGAGTGGCTCACCACCGATCCTGCCGCGATGAAGGCCCGACTCGCGAACGCCGAGGCACCGAGCAGCGTCCTGCCCGCCGACTCCGGCTTGCAGAAGGTCGCGGCGACGGAGTTCACCCGAGCCGCCGACGGTTACTTCGCCAACGACCTCTACCAGGTCGCCGCCGACCAGGTGGACACCGTCCGCGACGGCTGGACCTGGGGCCCGGTGCAGGGTTCGGTGAACGAGGCGTTCGAGAGCGCCGTGGCCGAGGGCGGCTGGAAGGCCGGGTTCGAGGCGGCCCAGCGGGCGGCGCTGAAGGCACTCGACGACCGCGGTCTGAAGACCGCCGGCTGACCCCACGCCCGGCGGACCCGCGCCACCGGGTGCGGCCGCGACACGGCCCGACCTGGTGGCGGCCACGTGACGCGGGCGGGTGCCGCAGAGGTGCCTGACCTGGTGGACCGGCCCGGTTGGCGTGAGCGCCGCGCAAGCCCCGTCCGCCCCACATCAGCATCCCACGAAAGCCGCCGGCCCCGCCGTCTCGGGCACGTCGCCCCCATCTCAGGCACGTCGGTCCCGATCTCAGGCACGTCGGCCCCGCGGCACACCGTCGGCCTGCCACATCCGGCCGCCTCGCCACCCTGATCCACCACTGTTCCGGCCCCGCTGCCCCGGGCGCCACGGTCAGAAGGACTTCATGACAGTTCCGGCCCCAGCCCTCGTCCGCCGCTCGGCCGGGCGCGCCCGACAGCGTGCCGCCGCGGCCTACCTCATACCCTTCTTCATCCTCTTCACGCTCGTCATGGTCGCCCCCATCGGCTACGCGCTCTGGACCAGCCTGTTCAAGGAAGAGTCCTCCGGCCTCGGCTTCGGGGGCGCCGAGAGCGTCTTCGTCGGCCTCGGCAACTACGCCGACGCACTCGGCGACACGGCCCTGCGCGCCTCGTTCCTGAACGTCGCCGCCTATGTCACCGTCTACATCCCGCTCATGACCTGCACGGCGCTGCTGCTCGCCCTGCTGCTGGACTCGACCGTCGCACGGGCCAAGCGGCTGTTCCAGCTCGCCCTCTTCCTGCCCTACACGGTGCCCACCGTCATCGCGGCGATCATCTGGGTCTATCTGTACTCCCCAAGCCTCAGCCCGGTCATGGATTGGTTCGGCGCCGCAGGCGTCAGCGTGGACTTCTTCTCCGCGTCACTGGCCGTCCCCTCGGTCGTCAACATCGTGACCTGGCACTACGTCGGATACAACATGGTGATCCTCTACGCAGCGCTCCAGGCGATCCCCCGGGAGACGCTCGAAGCGGCCACGATGGACGGCGCCGGGGCGATCCGCACCGCGCTACGGATCAAGGTTCCCCACCTCCGCTCCGCCCTGGTCCTCAGCCTCCTGTTCACCTGCGTCGGCGCCATCCAGCTCTTCAACGAGCCCTACATGCTCACGACCCAGTCAGAGGCCATCAACCGCGACTGGTCCCCCGTGATGTACGTGCACAAGGCGGCGTTCGTCGATCACCAGCCCGGCCTCGCCTCCGCAGCGGCGATCCTGATCGCTCTCCTGGCCGGCGTCCTGTCCTACGCAGTAACCAAGCTCGGCAACCGCTGGAAGGCAGCATGACCCCGCACACCGTCACCGGGCAGCCCACCCCCCGCACGGCCGGCGAGGAGCGTGGACCGAAGATACGAACCCGGCCGTCCGGCCCACATCCGAGCGGCCGGGGCCACGCCCGCCCGAGCCGCTCGTGGACCTCCAAGGCCGTGGTCAACGGCCTCCTCGCCCTCTTCGCCTGCTACACCCTGATGCCTCTGACCTGGCTGTTCGTCGCCAGCACGAAGGACCACGGTGATCTCGTCGGCACCGGCGGATTCACCTTCGCCGACTTCAACTTCTTCGCCAACCTCGGTGACCTGTTCACCTACGGCGACGGAATCTACGGCCGCTGGCTGCTCAACAGCATCCTGTACTTCGGCCTGGGCTGCCTGGCTTCCACCCTCGTCAGCACGGCCGTCGGCTACGCCTTCGACAAGTACGACTTTCCGCACAAGGAGAAGCTGTTCGGCATGGTGCTGCTAGGGGTCCTCGTCCCGAGCGCCGTCCTCGTGCTTCCCCAGTACCTGCTGGCCGGCAAGGCGGGCCTGGACAACACCTACTGGGCCGTCCTGATCCCCCTGCTGGTCAACCCCTTCGGCGTGTACCTCGCCCGGGTCTTCTCCGAGGGGTACATCCCCGGCGAGGTGATCGAGGCCGCCCGGATGGACGGCGCGGGGGAGTGGCGCGTCTTCCGCTCGGTCGGCCTGCCGATGATCGCCCCCGGCTTCGTCACCTTGTTCCTCTTCACCTTCACGTCGAGCTGGAACAACTTCGTCCTGCCGCTGTACATGCTGAGCGACGACAAGCTCTACCCCGTCACCCTCGGCCTGGCGATCTGGAGCAAGTCCTCGCAACAGAACCCGGAGTTCTACATGCTGACCATCGTGGGGGCCCTGGTCTCGGTCCTCCCCCTGATCATCGCCTTCGTCTGCCTCCAGCGCTTCTGGCGCCACGGGCTCACCGCAGGCGCGGTGAAGTGACAATGACCGCACGGCACACCACGGCGCAGGCCGCCGAGGCCGTTCTCCCGCTCGCGCCCGACCCCCGTCCGCGACGTCCCCGCACCGTCCTCGCGATGTCGCGGGAGACCCGCGACGCTCTGCGCGACGAGGGCGCCATCGACCTGTTCCGCGAGGCGGCCGACCTCGATCCGGACCTGCTCGTCACCGACTTCGCAGACCCTTCCGTCGCCGAGACCCTCGGCCGGACAGAGGTGCTGCTCACCCACTGGGGCTGTCCGCCACTGACGGAGCAGGCGCTTGCGGCCATGCCACGGCTGCGGGCCGTCGTCCACGCCGCAGGATCCGTCAAGCACCACGTGACCGACGCCGTGTGGGAGCGCGGCATCACCGTCTCCAGCGCCGCGGCGGCCAACGCGCTGCCGGTCGCCGAGTACACGTTGGCCGCGATCCTCCTCGCAGGCAAGCGGATCCCGCAAAGCGCACGTGCCTACCGTGAGCGGTGCGCCCCGTATCCACTGCTGCCCTACTTCGCCGGTCACGGCAACTACCGGCGGGTCGTCGGCATCGTCGGCGCCTCGCGCACCGGCCGGCGCGTGATCGAACTGCTGCGGCCGTACGATTTCACCGTTCTGGTCCACGACCCCTATCTGGACGACGCCGGTGCGGCCCTCCTCGGGGCGCGGCCCGTCGGCCTCGACGAACTGACCCGGCTCAGTCACGTCGTCTCCATCCACGCTCCCCAACTGCCCGACACACATCACATGTTCGACGCCAGACGCCTGGCCCTGCTGTCCGACGGTGCCACACTGATCAACACCGCGCGCGGCTCCCTCGTCGATACGGACGCGCTCATCACCCACCTGACGTCCGGACGCATCCACGCAGTCCTCGACGTCACCGACCCCGAGGTACTGCCCCCCGAATCGCCGCTGTTCCGGCTGTCCAATGTGCTCCTCACCCCGCACATCGCGGGCTCGCTGCCCAGCGAGCTGGGCCGCATGGCCGACTACGCAGCCGCCGAGATCACCCGCTACGCCCGGGGCATGCCCTTCGCCCACGGCGTGGAGTCCCAGGACCTGACGCGGACAGCGTGACGGCACCGTCTGCCACACTCCGGTGAGGGGTTCAGCTGCGATGCCCGTCGAGACGGAAGTGCCGTGCCGATCGTCGATGCCACCGGACACCTGCACAGGGCATACGGTCGGTCGGCGGGCAGTAGCAGTACTCCGGCACTGCAGTCACTCCTGCGGGGGACACAACCGGCAAGGGGCCATCTCCTGTGCCACTACGCCCTGTCATGCCCCGGAACAGCCGCAGAGGTGGGACAGCAGCGGAGACATCGGGAGTCGCTCCGCACTCCGCCCTGCGGATCGAAAGCGCTCCTGGGAGGCGCCTGACGGGGGAACCCCCACGTCAGACGCCCTTGCACAGGTGCCTAGAAGAAGCCGAGCTTCTTCTAGGCACCTGTGCAAGGGCGCCTGACGGGGGAACCCCCACGTCAGACGCCCTTGCACAGGTGCCTAGAAGAAGCCGAGCTTCTTCGGCGAATAGCTCACCAGGAGGTTCTTCGTCTGCTGGTAGTGGTCGAGCATCATCTTGTGGGTCTCGCGCCCGATGCCGGACTTCTTGTAGCCGCCGAAAGCCGCGTGCGCCGGGTAGGCGTGGTAGCAGTTGGTCCACACCCGGCCCGCCTTGATCTCGCGGCCGAGGCGGTAGGCGGTGTTGCCGTCACGGGACCAGACGCCCGCGCCGAGTCCGTACAGCGTGTCGTTGGCGATCTTCAGGGCCTCGTCCACCGAGTCGTACGTGGTGACGGAGAGCACCGGACCGAAGATCTCCTCCTGGAAGATCCGCATGTCGTTGGTGCCGCGGAAGACGGTCGGCTCGATGTAGAAACCGTCCTCCAGGCCCGCCACCGTGCGCGGGGCGCCACCGGTGAGCAGCTCGGCGCCTTCCTTCTTGCCGATGTCGATGTAGGAAAGGATCTTCTCGTACTGTTCGTTGCTCGCCTGCGCGCCGATCATGGTCGCCGGGTCCAGCGGGTCGCCGCCGACGATGGCCCGGGTCCGCTCGATGCAGCGGGCCATGAACTCCTCGTAGATCGAGGCGGGGACCAGCGCACGGGACGGCGAGGTGCAGACCTCGCCCGAGTTGAGGGCGAACATCACGAAGCCCTCGACGGCCTTGTCCAGGAAGTCGTCATCGGCGGCCATCACGTCCGGCAGGAAGATGTTCGGGCTCTTGCCGCCGAGTTCCAGTGTGACCGGGATGATGTTCTCGCTCGCGTACTGCATGATGAGGCGGCCGGTCGTGGTCTCCCCGGTGAAGGCGACCTTGGCGACGCGAGAGCTGGACGCGAGGGGCTTGCCCGCCTCGACACCGAAGCCGTTCACGACGTTGACCACACCGGGCGGCAGCAGGTCCGCGATCAGTTCGACGACCAGCAGCAGGCTGACCGGCGTCTGCTCGGCCGGCTTTATGATCACGCAGTTGCCCGCCGCGAGTGCCGGCGCCAGCTTCCATGTGGCCATCAGGATCGGGAAGTTCCACGGGATGATCTGACCGACCACGCCCAGCGGCTCGTGGAAGTGGTACGCGACCGTGTCCGCGTCGATCTCGGCGACGCTGCCCTCCTGCGCGCGCACCACCCCGGCGAAGTAGCGGAAGTGGTCGATCGCCAGCGGTATGTCGGCGGCCAGTGTCTCCCGGACCGGCTTGCCGTTCTCCCAGGTCTCGGCCACCGCGATCTTCTCGAGGTGCTCCTCCAGCCGGTCCGCGACCTTGTTGAGGATGTTGGCGCGTTCCGTGGCCGAGGTACGGCCCCACCGGTCGGCCGCGGCGTGTGCCGCGTCCAGCGCGAGTTCGACGTCGGCCGCGGACGAGCGGGCGACCTCGCAGAAGACCTTGCCGTTCACCGGCGACGGATTGCCGAAGTAGCGGCCTTCGACCGGGGCCACCCACTCCCCGCCGATGAAGTTGTCGTATCGCGGGGCGAAGGCGACGATGCTGCCGTCCGTTCCGGGCTGCGCGTACACCATGGCGGCTCTCCTCGGTGACGTGAAGGGTGGGTGCGGTGCCTCGACGCCGTGGCGTCGCGGTGCGCCCCACCATGGGCCCGGAAGGTTGGCGAGAGGTTGGCGTCGCCCGCCGGGCGGCGCCGATCGTGTACCGCTGAGCCCGGTGACTTCCTCCCGCCGCTACAGCCAGTCGTGTTCGCGGGCGTAGCGGGCCGCTTCGTGACGCGTCCGGGTCTGCGTCTTCTGCATCGCGTTGGAGAGGTAGTTGCGCACGGTGCCCTCCGCGAGGTGGAGCTGGGCGGCGATGTCGGCGACCGAGTACCCGTGGCCGGTGGCCCGCAGCACGTCCGTCTCGCGGTCGGTGAGGGGGCAGTCGTCGACGAGGGCAAGGGCCGAGACGTCCGGGTCGATCCATCGTCGGCCCGCGTGCAGGGCCTTGATGACCGAGGTGATGTGGTCCGGGTCCGCGGACTTGCTGACGAAGCCCTGCACCCCCAGCTTCAGGGCCTTGCGGAGCACCCCTGGCCGCGCATGGCGGGTCAGCATCAGGATCACCTGCTCCGGCAGTACGTCACGGATCCGTGCCACCGCGCCGAGTCCGTCGACATGGGGCATCTCGAGGTCGATGACGAGTACGTCCGGACGGTGCCGCAGTGTCGCCTGCACGGCGGCCTCGCCGTCGTCGGCCTCGGCGAGCACGGTGATCTCTCCCTCCAGCGGGAGCAGCGACGCGAGCGCCTTGCGGAGCAGGGCCTCGTCGTCGGCGAGTACCACGGTGGTCATCGGTCGTCCTTACGCGTTGTCGGAGGTGGCGCCGGGGCGAGGGGCGGGGAACGCGGCGGCCGTGCGGAACCGTCCGTCCTCCTGCTCCACCAGCAGTTCTCCGCCGTTGTCCACGACCCGCTCCCGGAGGGCGGCGAGACCTCGCAGTTCGGGAAGCGGGGTGTCCGGAACCCCGTCGTTGACGACGGTGATGCCCGACTGCGAGAGAGTGATCCACACCTCGTCGGCCTGCGCGTGCCGGAGGATGTTCGTCGTCGTCTCACGCAGTACCTGCCCGAGCAGTTCGCCCGGACGGCCGTCGAACCCGGCCGCACGGTCGACGTGCACGCGGATGCCCGCGGCTTCGAACAGGTTCTTCGCGTTCTCCAGTTCCGCCGAGAGGTTGAGCCTGCGCTGTGCGTAGGCGAGCTCCTTGGTCTGGCTGATGGTGTCGGCGATCAGTGCGTGCACCTCTCGCAGTTCCTCCTCCACCCGCCCTGTGTCGCTGTGCAGCAGCTTCTGCGCCAGCGCGATCTTCAGCTTCACCACGTGCAGGGTGTGGCCCTGGATGTCGTGCAGGTCACTGGCGAACCGTATGCGTTCACGGGCGACGGCCAGCTCGGCCTCCCGCTCGCGCGCCTCCTCCAGGTCCGCGACCACGTCGTAGAACCGCTTGTTGGGAAACATCAGCCCGGTCAGCGCCGCGGTGACGCCGACGGGGACGATCAGGTACTTGATCAGATCGCCCGAGTCGTCGCCCTCGGTCAGCAGCTTCGCCGCACCCACCGCGGCCACGAAACCCGACAGCAGCACCGCTGCCGCGCCCCGGCGGCGTCGCAGCTGCGGGATCACGTGGGCACCCACGAACGAGATGCCGTAGAAGGCCGTGCCGCTGTCGATCAGGAGCGCGCCGACCGGCCACACCGGCGCGGCGACGGCCAGGCAGGGGACCGCCACGCGTGAGAGGTCGCCCGCGGCCCACCGCGCGAAGGTCACCACCGCCGCGGCCACGCCGAGGCCCAGCACGACGGCGTGCCACCAGGTCCGGGAGTCCATCGCGACCAGCAGCACACCCGTGGCGACGATCAGCGGGAGGATCATCACGAGATTGAGGCGGTGCAGCCGTCCCTGCGCCTGCTCGGGCTGATCGGACACCCTCCGGGCCGGCATCACCGGTCAGCACCTGACTGCCGAGCCGGCAGGATGCGCGGGGGGCTGGCGTGCATGGTGAGCTCTCCGGGATCGACGAAATTGTCTCCAGTATCGAGCCGCCACCGTGCTGCCACCAGTGACACCGTGTCATGCCTGCGGGAGGAAGTCTGTCACGCGGGGTGATGACACGGCGGCACTGCCGCCCGGGTGGCGAGCTCGCCGAAGATCGGATCCATGACCACTGCACCTGTCATCGACGTCGACCGTCTCCATGTCACCTACGGTGACTTCCACGCCGTGAAGGACCTGTCCTTCCACGTGGAACGCGGGGAGCTCTACGCACTGCTCGGCACGAACGGCGCGGGGAAGACCTCGACCCTGGAGATCATCGAGGGCCACCGTACGGCCACATCGGGTTCGGTGCGTGTCTTCGGACAGAGCCCGCGTGACCGGCGAACCGTGCGGCCCCGGATGGGCACCATGCTGCAGGAGAGCGGCTTCTCGCCCGACCTGACCGTCCAGGAGACGGTCCGGCTCATCGGGAAGCTTTCCCGGCGCTCGGACAGGACCGACCGCGTGCTCGGTCTCATGGACCTCACACGCAAGGCGGCGACCAAGGTCTCCCAGCTCTCCGGCGGTGAGAAACGGCGCCTGGACTTCGCCACCGCCGTGTACGGGTCACCCGAGCTGATCTTCCTCGACGAGCCGACCACCGGCCTGGACATCCAGTCCCGGGACGGTCTGTGGGACGTCGTGGACAAGCTGCGTGAAGACGGGACCACCGTCGTCCTCACGACGCACTACCTGGAGGAGGCCCAACAGCGCGCCGACCGCATCGGGCTCATGCACGAGGGAACGCTCCACCTGGAAGGCACCGTCTCCGAGCTGACGCGCACGCTGCCGGCCGTGATCCGCTTCACCCTCCCGGCCTCCGCGCCGACGCCGCCGCTGCCCGCCACCTCCGAGGGCGACGGGACCTTCCGCATCGAGACCACCGACCTCCAGGACGACCTCTACACCCTCCTCCACTGGGCGCGGACCGAGGCGGTGCGGCTGCGGGACCTCGAATCGGGGCCGACCCGGCTCGACGACGTCTTCCGCGCCATCGGCAGTGACTGAACCGCCTCCGGAACCTCCCAAAGGACCTGCACCATGCTTGCCATAGCGCTCAGTGAACTGATCCAGATCTTCCGGAACCGGCTGGCACTGATCACCAGCTTCATCATGCCCGTTGCCGTCTGCGCCTTCTTCATCCGACAGCACGAGCAGTTCGCGGCACTGGGGAGCCTCGGGTACATCGCGGCGGTGGTGATCTTCACCGTCGGAGTGTTCGGCCTCTACACCGGTACCGTGACCACGCTGGCCGCACGCCGGCAGAACCTCTTCCTCAAGCGGCTGCGCTCCACCGCTGCCGACGACGTCGGCATCCTCTGCGGTCTGCTGCTGCCGATCACCCTCATCGTGCTGGTGCAGATCGTCGCGATCCTGTGCGTCCTGGCCGTGGTCACCGGTGCACCGGCCGACATCCTCCTCCTCGGCGCGGCCGTGTTCCTGTCCCTGGTCATGATGCTCGGCCTGGGGCTGGCCACGGCCGGACTGACGAACTCGCCCGAACAGGCCCAGATCACCACCCTGCCCGTCAGCCTCGGAGTCATCGCAGTCGTGAGCTGGGTGGGAATCGCCGGCACCGAAGATCTCACGCTGCTCAAGCGGCTGCTCCCCGGTGGGGCGGCCACCGAGCTCGTGGGCAACGCCTGGCACGGCGGCGTGGCCGTGGCGGACTCCCTGCCCCTGTTCGCGCCCATGCTGGGCTGGATCGTCGTCGCCGTCGCACTGGCCTCACGGCTCTTCCGCTGGGAACCGCGCCGCTGAGGTCCAGGACCGCGCGTCGCGGCTCGGGCCCCCGGGGCCTCGTGATCCACCGGGGCAGGGGCAGCCGGCACCCCGCGTGAGCTCCCTCCCGGAGCCCGTACCTACAACGCGCAGGCCAGCCGGCCCGCCGCGATCGCCCGGCGCGCGTCGCCCGGGTCGAGAAGGTGCAGCGCGTGCTGGTGGACCTCGGCGTCGTACGGTGCCCGCTCGCCGTACAGCAGGGCGTGCTCGGGGCGCTCGCTCGTCAGGACCGCCTCGCGTACGGCAACCTCCAGATGCGTGCGCCACTCCTCGATACCGGGGGCCTGGGACCGGGGGAGCAGCGGGCCGCGGTACAGACGCAGCGCGGTGTCCACGTCTCCGATCCGCAGCGCACGCAGGACGTCGACGGCGTCGCAGGAGACCGGCACGGTGAGTGCGTAGCGGCGGGTGGCGACACCGCCGCCGAGGGCTCGGCGCAGGTGGGAGATCTCCGCCTTGAAGGTCGAGGCCGTGACGGGCCGGTCGCCGTACAGGGACTCGCGCAGCCGCTCCGGGGCGTATCCCTCGGGTTCCAGCGCCAGCAGGGTCAGGATCTCCAGCTGCCGGGGGCGCAGACCGAGCCGGGTACCCGCGCGGACGGCGTTCTCGGCGCCGAGACAGGTCAGGCGCAGCGTGGGAGCGTCCGCCGGCACCGGGGAGGGCGCCCCGGCGCGCAGACCGGCCTCGATGGCGGACACGAGCCCCCGCACGGTGGCCATGGCGAGGGGATGCGAGCGGTCCCAGGTCGTGGACAGGTCCAGGACACCCAGGACGCTTCCGTCGGGGCCGTGGACGGGGGCGCAGTAGCAGACCCAGCCGTGGAGAGCAGTCACCAGGTGCTCGGCAGAGAAGACGGTACTCGGGCGGCCGGTGCGCAGGGCCAGCGAAAGGGCGTTGGTTCCCATGGCCTGC
>Ga0247818_10002340_pt1 | contig 12282 bp, 14 predicted proteins | sample 13C_Glucose_Day1_FD_192424 | JGI IMG/M metagenome (GOLD analysis project Ga0247818, IMG submission 192424) | Soil microbial communities from agricultural site in Penn Yan, New York, United States - 13C_Glucose_Day1 | ecosystem: Environmental > Terrestrial > Soil > Agricultural land | place...
GGCCAGGACACCGCGCTCCGTGAGCGGATCGCCGACCTGCACGGCGACCGCCGGCTGGACGCGCTTGCGGAAAGGATCGTGGCCGGAGGCCTCGACCCGTACGCGGCGGCGGACGAGCTGGTCGCGGGGCTCACCGGCGGGAACTGACGGTCTCCCGGGCGGCGTGCGGGCCGCCCGGGAACCGCCCCCGCACCCCGGGCGCGCGTGTGCGGTCGGGCAGGCCGGGGTGACGCGGGCGGGCCGGGCACGGCTCTCCCCGACCGCCCCGATCGCCGTGCTCAGTCGTCGTCACCGTCGTTGTCGTCCCGGTCCACGGTGACCTTGCCGCTCTTCGCGTCGACGCGCAGCTCGTGCTGCTTGCCGTCCTTGCCCGTGACGTCGACGTCCCAGTGCGGGGCGCGCTCGCCGCGGTCGTTGTCGTCGTCCAGGTCCACCGACGTCACCGTGCCGGGCTGCTGGGCGAGCGCCGCCTTCACCGCCGCGTCCAGGGAGACCGCCGAGGAGCGGGGCGCGTGCCGGTCGCGGTCGTCGTCGCCGTCGTCCTCGCGGTCGGACAGCACCTTGCCGCTCGACGCGTCCACCGTCACGTCGTGCCAGACCTGGTCGGAGCCGTACACGTCGAGCTCCCAGACGGCGCGGGCACGGTCGTCGTCGTCCTCGTCCCGCTCGGCCTCGGTGACCGTGCCCGGGACCGCCTTCAGCGCGGCGGCGACGGCCCCGTCGACACCGACGCGGCCGGCCGCCCCGGTGTCTGCGGCGGCCCGGTCCGCCGCTGCCGTCCGGTCGTCCTTCCCGCCGCTGTCGGAGTCGGCGAAGGCCGCGGTGGCGACGAGCCCGCCCCCGACGAGTACGGCCGCGGTGAGAGTGGCGACGGTGATGTTGCGCTTCATGGTGGTTCCTCCCCGATGGGATGTGTGGTGCGACGGGAACCACCCTGGCCGGGCGATGCTGAACACAGCCTGAAGTCACCTGAAGGCGTCTTCAGGTTCGGTTTGGGAAGCTTGCCCCATGCGCCTGTTGATCGTGGAGGACGAGAAGCGCCTCGCCACGTCCCTCGCGAGGGGGCTGACCGCCGAGGGCTTCGCCGTCGACGTCGTGCACGACGGACTGGAGGGCCTGCACCTGGCCGGCCAGGGCGTGTACGACCTCGTGGTCCTCGACATCATGCTCCCCGGGATGAACGGCTACCGGATCTGCGCCGCCCTGCGGGCCGCCGGGCACGAGACGCCGATCCTGATGCTGACCGCGAAGGACGGGGAGTACGACGAGGCGGAGGGCCTGGACACGGGCGCCGACGACTACCTGACCAAGCCGTTCTCGTACGTCGTTCTCGTCGCCCGTGTCAGGGCGCTGCTGCGCCGCCGCGGCGGCTCCGCCTCGCCGGTGCTGACCGCCGGGACGCTGCGGATGGACACCGCCGCCCGGCGGGTGCACCGGGGCGAGGACGAAGTCACCCTCACGACGAAGGAGTTCGCGGTCCTGGAACAGCTCGTGCGGCGGGCGGGCGAGGTGGTCAGCAAGGCGGACATCCTGGAGCACGTCTGGGACTTCGCCTACGACGGCGACCCGAACATCGTCGAGGTCTACATCAGCACCCTGCGCCGCAAGCTCGGCGCCGCGGCGATCCGTACGGTACGCGGCGCCGGCTACCGGCTGGAGGCGCTGTGAGGTCGGTACGGGCCAGGGCCGCCCTGGGCGCCACCCTGGTCGTGGCCGTCGCGCTGACGGTCGCCGGGCTGGCCGTCCTCCTGGTGCTGCGGGGCAATCTGACGGACCGGGCGGGCCTGGAGGCCGAGGTGGCCGCGCGGGAGGTGGCCGGGCAGCTGGCCCTGGGGTCGGTGTACACGGAGCTGGAGCTGGGGGACGAGGAGATCCATCCCGTCCAGGTGACCGACGAGGCGGGGCGCGTGGTGGCCGTCTCCAAGGACCTGGAGGCGGTCTCGGGTACGGGCACGTCCGAGGTCGAACCGGTGCCGTCGGCCCCGGTGCCGAGCCCGGGGGACGACGATGACGACGATGACGACGTGAGCACCCCGGCCCGGGGTGAGGTGTCCTCCGACCAGCCGGACTTCGCGAACGGCACCGCCACCGTCGACGGCGAGACGGCCGACTACCGTTTCGCCTCCGTCGAGCTGACCACGGACAAGGACGTCACCCTGACCGTCCACGCGGGCGCTCCGCTGGCGGCCGAGCAGGAGGCCGTGGACACCGTACGCAACTCCATGCTGACCGGGCTGCCCCTCATGCTGCTCGTCGTCGCCGGGGTGACCTGGCTGGTCACCCGCCGCGCACTGCGGCCGGTGGAGGGCATCCGGCGGGAGCTGGCCGCGATCACCGCGTCCGAGGACCTGGGCCGCCGTGTCCCGGAGCCGGACTCGCGCGACGAGATCGCGCGGCTGGCCCGGACGACCAACGAGACCCTGACCGTGCTGGAGGCGTCGGTCGGCCGGCAGCGGCGCTTCGTCGCCGACGCCTCGCACGAACTGCGCAGCCCGATCGCCTCGCTCCGCACCCAGTTGGAAGTGGGGGCGGCCCACCCCGAGCTGCTGGACGTCCCCGGCGCGGTCGCCGACACCGTACGCCTCCAGGACCTGGCCACGGACCTGCTGCTGCTCGCCCGGCTGGACGCGGGGGAGCGGCCGGGGCGCACGGAGGTCGACCTGGGGTCCCTGGTCCGCGAGGCGGTCTCCCAGCGGGGGGCCGACCGGATCCCGCCGGAGGTGTCCGTGGCGGACGCGGGTCCACTCGAAGTGACCGGATCCCGTGGGCAGTTGGCCCGTGTGGTGGGCAACCTCCTGGACAACGCCGAGCGTCACGCGGAACATGCGGTGGCCGTATCGGTGCGGGCCGACCGGGGTGACGTGCTCGTCGAGGTCACCGACGACGGCGCGGGCGTGCCCGAGGCGGAACGCGACCGGATCTTCGAGCGGTTCGTACGTCTGGACGACGCCCGCAGCCGTGACGACGGCGGGGCCGGGCTCGGCCTGGCCATCGCCCGTGACGTGGCCACCCGGCACGGTGGCACCCTCGCGGTGGGTACGGCGTCCGGCGGCGGCGCGCGGTTCACCCTGCGCCTGCCGGCGGCCGCGGGCGGGAGCCGGCGGCCGACGGCGGCCGAGGAGGGGTGAGGGCTACGGCTTGCCGCGCCGTCCGCGCAGGTGCTCCGCGATCGGGGTCAGCGCCGCGTGCAGTTCGGAGAGTTCGCCGGGGGAGAGCAGGTCCATGAAGTGCCTGCGCACCGACTCGACATGGTGCGGTGCGACCTTGCGCATCGTCTCGCCGCCGAGGTCGGTGAGGACCGCGAACAGCCCGCGCCGGTCCGACTCGCAGTGCTCGCGCCGCACCAGGCCGGCGTTCTCCATGCGGGTGATCTGGTGCGAGAGCCTGCTCTTGGACTGCAGGGTGGCGGCGGCGAGATCGCTCATCCGCATCCGCCGGTCGTCCGATTCGGAGAGGTTGACCAGGATCTCGTAGTCGTTCATGGTCAGGCCGAACGGCTGGAGGTCCTTCTCCAGCTGATGCGTCAGCAGTCTGCTGACGTCAAGGTGGGTGCGCCAGGCGCACTGCTCCGCATCGGTCAGCCATCGAGTGGCCGTCTCGGTCATCTCCATACGTGGGATTCTACCTAAGATGTTGAAAGCCGGACGAACTGTGGGAGTGTGAGTCCGCGCACGCGCCCCCTGGACATCACACTCCGCAGACTACCGCTCACAGCCCGAAGCGACGCTGGAGGTCCCCCAGCTGACCGGGCATGCGGGGTGTGGAGCCGTGTTGACCGCCTCCCGGTCCGCCGCCCGGCACACCGGGCTCGTGCGGCACGCCGCCGGTCGCCTGTTCGGGCATCAGCACCTCGGTCGACTGCAGCAGCACCGTGCCCGCCCCGACGAACTCGAACTGGTGCTCCTCGCCCGAGGTTCCGCCGATCCCGGTCAGCGAGCGCAGCCCGCCCATCACGCCCGTCATGTAGCCGTGGTCGTAGTGGTGGCAGGGGGAGGGGCAGTCCGCCCATCCGACCAGCGCCTGCGGATCCACCCGCAGCGGCGGTTCCATGAAGACCACGGGACCGTTGGACGCGGCGACGAACTTCCCGGTGCCGATCAGGGTCAGGAAGCCCGGGACGATCGACTGCTTCAGTGCCAGGGTCGGCTGGTAGGCCAGGAGGTTGCCGGACCGGATCGTGAGGTTGCCGTCCTCCAGGTCGAAGGAGTTCACGTCGAAGGCCCGGTCGGCGAGCAGCATCTTGCCGCTGCCCTCGGCCACCACCCAGTCGCTCGCGTGCAGCGGTGAGTGGAAGCTCGTACGGATCAGCCGCTCGAAGCGGCCGTGCCCGATGCCGTCGAACTGGATCTGCCCGTAGTAGGCGATCATCTTGCCCTTCTGCAGGAACCACTGGCTCCCCTTGAGCTCCACGCAGAAGGTGTAGGCGTTGACGTTGTCGTCCGACGGCAGCGTCATCGGGTCGAGAACCACGGGTGTGCTCACAGCTTCTCCTCCGACGCCTGGACGTACACCGCTCCGTTGCCGCTGAGCTCCAGCTGGAACGCCTCGCCGGAACCGCGCCCCACCATGTCGCGCCAGCCGAGCGCGGTGGACAGCTTGTTGGTCACGTCCCCGTGGTGGGCGACGTACGCCTGCGGGTCCACGTGGACCGGCCGTCCCGGTGCGATCGGCAGCTCGACCACCCCGCCGTGCGCCATCACGGCCACCGAGCCGTGGCCCCCCAGCGTCGTCGTGAACAGGCCCTGTCCGGTCACCTGCCCGCGGACCATGCCCATGACTCCGCCCTGCGAGCCCATGAACATGGTGCCCTGCCGGAGCGTCCCGTCGAAGGCGAGCAGCCGGTCGGCCTCCACATAGAGGGTGTCGCCCGTCAGGTCGATCACCTGGATGTGATGGCCCCCGTGGCCGAACATCACCGTGCCGCTGCCCTCGACCGTCATCAGCGGGGTCGCCTCGTTCGCCACCCGCCGGCCGATCATCGACGCCAGGCCGCCCTGCCCGCCCCGGATGTCCGGGGTGAAGGAGACGTCGCCCCGGTACGCGAGCATCGCGCCGCGCTGGCTGTACATCTTCCGGCCGGGCTCCACCGAGGCCTCGACCATCTTCGAGTTGATCTCACGGAACGGCATCAGACATCGCCCCCGACGGTGTTCCGCTCGCTGGGCTGCACGTAGACGAGCCCGTCGCCCTCGAAGCGGATCTGGAAGGACTCCCCGGAGCCCTCACCCATGAACGTCCGGAAGTTCACCCCGGACTGGAAGTGCTGCTGGAGCCTGCCCTGGTGGGCGATGTAGGCGCCGGGGTCGACGTTCAGCGGGTACTGGGGCGACACCCGCAGCACCACGGCGGTGCCGTCCGACATGATCGCCGCCTGACCGGTGCCCTCGACGGTCGTGGTGAACAGGCCGTTGCCGCTCGCCCCGCCACGGAGACCCGTGAAGGAGGTGCCGGTGCGCAGCCCGGCGTCCGTGGCCAGCAGATTGCTGGCCTCGACGTAGAGGGTGTCGCCGTGCAGCGACACGAGGTTGATCTCGCTCGCCCGGTCGGCGAAATAGCAGGTGCCCTGCCCCTTCACCTCCATCACTTCCATCTGCTCGCCGGTCAGCCGGCGGGTCACCATGCCGCGGAGCCCCTCACCGCCGCCCGACATCTTCTTGAACGCCATCCGGCCGTCGTACGCGACCATCGAGCCGTTCTTCGCCTTGACGGCGTCGCCTGTCAGGTCGACGGCGAGCGTCTTGCTGCCTTGGAGTCGGAACATCGCCACAGTGCGACGTTAGCCGCCGGGGACCCCGGCGGACAGGGCCCCACGGCGGATCCGGCCCCCGGGGCGACCCTGATATGCGCCGATACGTGCCCGGCGGGCCGGACCCGGACCCGGCGCTCCCGGGGGCCGGGAGCGATGCCACAATGGCTGTGCTTGTGCCTGCGTTCACAAGCCGACACGCCCCTCCCACCGAAGGTGCCCTCGTGGACATCAAGACCGCTTCCGCCCTGCACCGGCTGCGCCTCATCTCGCTTCCCGAGGCGCTGTCCTTCCCGGCGCTGCTCATCTTCGGCTCGCTGCTCATGCGGGTCTCGGACATCGACTTCCTGATGCCGCCGCTCGGCGCGCTGCACGGCCTGCTCTTCACGATCTACGTGGTGTTCCTCCTGGACGTGTGGGTCAAGGCCAAGTGGCCGCTCAAGCGCGTCGCCCTGTTCTTCCTGCTCGCGGTGGTCCCCTTCGGCGGCCTCTACGGCGAGAAGCTGCTGAAGAAGTACGAGGCCGACGGCGTCATCGCCGCCCGCGCCCGCGCCGAGGGCACGGTGAACGCGTGATCGTCGCCTTCTCCGTCAGTCCGCTGGGTGTCGGCGAGGACGTCGGTGAGTACGTCGCCGACGCCGTCCGTGTCGTCCGCGAGTCCGGACTGCCCAACCGCACGGACGCGATGTTCACCTCGATCGAGGGCGAGTGGGACGAGGTCATGGACGTCGTCAAGCGCGCCGTCGCCGCGGTCGAGGCGCGGGCCGGCCGCGTCTCCCTGGTGCTGAAGGCCGACATCCGGCCGGGTGTCACCGACGGTCTGACCTCCAAGGTCGAGACGGTGGAGCGGCACCTCGCGGGCTGACGCCCCGTCCGCACCCGCGACGCGCACGAGGAACCCCCGGCGGACACCGGGGGTTCCTCCCGTTCGGGCGAACGGGCTCCCCCGCCCGGTCCTGTCGGGTCGACACGCCGCCCCGTCTCCCCTTCTGTGGGGGTACCGCAACGGTCCGACCACGGGAGGCACGATGCCGGCGGAGGGTCACGATCACGACAGCGGCCCCACGGAGCCGCTCACGACGGGGTACCGGGTGCGGTACCGCCGTCCCGCGCGGACGGGTGCCGCCGTCCTCCTGCTGCCCGTCCTCCCCGCGGTCACCGGGCTGCTGCTGCTCCACGTGCTGTGGCCGACGCACTGGACCCAGGGCGGGAGCGGCCGGAGATGGCTGGTGCTCGCCGACTCCCTGACGCTGGTCTCCGTCGGCCTGTTCGAGCTGTTCCTGCTGGCCAACGTGGCCGCCGTGGCCTACGCCTTGTCGGTGGCCAGGGACCCGGTCCCCGTGGCACCGGAACCGGGCACCCGGCTCGCCCTGCTCACCACCTGCGTCCCGGGCGTGGAGCCCCTCTCCGCGGTGCGGACCACGCTGGAGGCCGCCGTGCTCATGCGGTATCCGGGCCCGCTGGACGTCTGGCTGCTCGACGAGGGGGACGACCCCGAGGCCCGGATGCTCTGCGCCGAACTGGGCGTGCACCACTTCACGCGGCTCGGGGTTCCCGAGTGGAACCGGGGGGCGGGGCCGCACGAGGCCGGCACGAAGCGCGGGAACGTCAACGCCTGGCTCGCCAAACACGGAGACGCCTACGACCTCGTCGTGTGCGCCGACGCCGGCCACGTCCCGGGGCCGGAAGCCCTGGAGCGGACGACCGGCTGGTTCCGTGACCCGGACATCGCCTTCGTCGTGGGCCCGCGGGGCGATGCCCCCGCGTCGCCGCGGCCGCTCCTCGCGACGCTGGTCCAGCGGGCGGGCAACCGCTACGGGGCGCCCCTGCTCGACGGGCCCGGCCCGGTCGTACGCGTGGCGGCGCTCCGCCAGGCCGGCGGCTTCCACGACTCCGTCACGGAGGCCGCGGTCACCGGTTTCGAGATCCACCGGCTGCGCAACCCGCTGACCGGACGGTACTGGCGCTCCGTGCACACGCCTCTCGGTGCCGGGGAGGCGCCCGTCTCCTGGGCGGACCTGGGAGACCGCCGGCCGCGGCGGTCCCGGGGGGCGTACGGGACGCTGTCGCGGCAGTACGGCAGGGCGCTGTTCCGGGTGCCGCCCGGACGGCTCGTCGGCTACACGCTGACGCTCGCCCGCGGCCCCGTGGAGGCCGTCACCTGCTTGTTCGCCGCGGTGAGCTGCCTGCTCGTGCTCACCGACGCGCAGCCGCGCCCATGGGCCGCGCTCGCCCTGGTGACCGCGCTCGTGCCCCTCGCGCTGTGGTCCCTCGCCGTGCTGCGCGGACGCGCGGCCCGCACCGTGCCCGGACGGCCCTCCGCGGCGTGTACCGCCCAGGAGCCGGAGCCCGCGCTGACCGCCGCGAACGCCGGCAACCCGACGGTCGGGAACTGATCCACGCGCGGTGCGTAACGTCAGGACTCCTGCCCCGACAGCGTGATGCCCAGGGGCGTGCGCTCGTACAGCACCTGGTGCCCGTAGCGCCGCGAGGTGAGCAGGCCCGCCGCGCGCAACACCTTCAGGTGCGCCGACACGGAGGACGGGGCGAGGGCGAGCCGGTGCGCCAGCGCGCTCGTCCCGGCCGGCTCGGTGAGGGCGCAGAGCACGTCGGCGCGTGCCCGCCCCAGCAGCGCGGCCAGGTTGTCGGGCGTCCGCTCGGCGGCCTCCGTCCACAGGCCGCCGATGCCGCGCGCCGGATAGATCACTGCGGGCTGCCAGGGGGGCTCGTAGCCGCCGACCACGTCGGGCCACACGAAGACGCTGGGCATCAGCACGAGTCCCTGCCCGCCCAGGACCCTGCTGTGGTCGCCCCGGGTCCCCGCCACCGTCAGCGTCGAGTCGGCCCAGTGCAGCTGCGGACCGATCTTGCCCAGCAGCCGCTCGAAACCGACCTCCGCCAGGCGCCGTGAGTGGTAGGCGATGTCCGCCTCCAGCAGGGTCCGCAACCGGGGCCAGTGCGGCTCGACCATCACCCGCCACGCCTGCTCCAGCAGGTCCGCCAGCTCCTGGACGGCCCGTGCCGGGTCGGCGAGCATCCGCCGGCCGGTGGGGGAGCGGAGGCCACCGGGGTTGTCGGCGAGCGCGAGCGCCATCTCGTCGCGGGCGACCGCCGGATCCGTGGCGCGCAGGCCCGCCAGCTCCTCGGCGAAGGCGGCGAGCGGCCCGAGCGGCGGCGGGCAGAGGAAGTCCGGGTTGAAGCCGGACTCGGGCATCAGCAGCCACAGCGGCGTGAGGTCGAGCCCCGCGGCACCCTCCCCGATCCGCCGCAGCCACGGCAGGTGGTACCCGTGCCGCGCACGGCGGTGAAGCGTGCGGACGGCCTCCTGCGTCTCCCAGAGCGGTGACAGCGCGAAGCGGCAGCGGAGCAGATCTGTCTCGTCGAAGTGCAGATGGAACGGCATGCGCCCCCACTCGAAGATTCGGCGTGAGCCGAAAGTCTACGGAGAGGCCGGGCCCCTGCCCCACGCTGCGTCCATGCCGAACGACACCTCCACCCCGGCGGGCGCACCCCGCGAAGAGCCCGCCGTCGAGGCGCCGTCACCGGCCCGGCCTCCGGGGCGGACCTCCTCGTCCGACCCGGGCTCCGCCCCGGAGGCCGACCCCCGAGCCGAGGGCTACCGGGCCGTCCTCGCCGTGCGGGAGTTCCGCGTGGTCTTCGTCGCGCACCTGCTCTCCCTCCTCGGCGTGACCGTCAGCGAGCTGGCGCTCACCGTCCTCGTCTACGACCTCACCGGCTCGCCCCTCCTGTCCGCCCTCACGTTCGCGCTCGGTTTTCTCCCGTACGTCGTGGGCGGCACCCTCTTCGCCGGGGTCGCCGACCGCTTCCCCGCACGCCGCGTCCTCGTCACCTGCGACCTGGTCTGCGCGAGCTGCGTCGCCGTGATGGTGCTCCCCGGCACCCCGGTCGGCGCGCTCCTCGCACTGCGCTGCGCCGTGGCGGCGGTCGCCCCCGTCTTCACCGGGACACGGACGGCGGCCCTGACCGACATCCTCGGCGACGGCGACCTCTACGTCCTCGGGCGCTCACTGCTGCGCATGGTCTCGCAGAGCGCCATGCTCATCGGCTTCGGCGCGGGCGGCATGCTGCTCACGGTGCTGTCCCCGCGCGGGGCGATCACGGTCACCGTCCTGACGTTCCTCTGCTCCGCCGTGCTGCTGCGCCTCGGCACCCTGGACCGGCCCGCCCGCACGGGGAAGGACGTCGCCGGCCCGCTGCTCGCCGAGTCGCTCGCGGGGGCCGGGGCCCTTCTCGGCGACCGCCGGATCCGGGGGCTGCTCCTGCTCTTCTGGGTGCCCGCCTTCTTCGTCGTCGCACCGGAGGCCCTGGCCGCCCCGTACGTCGAGGCCATCGGCGCCGGCCCGGCGGCCCTCGGACTGCTGATGTGCGCGATGGCCGTCGGCCACATCGGTACCGAGCTGTACGTGGGGACCGCCCTCGGCCCCCGTGCCCGCTCGCGGATCGTGCTGCCGGCCGCCGCCCTCGGGCTGCTGCCCCTCGTGCTGTACGCCTTCCGCCCGGGCACGGTCCTGGCCGTGGCCGCCCTGGTGCTGGCCGGGGCCGGCGCGGCGTACATCATCGGGCTCGACCAGTGGTTCGTGGAGGCGGTCCCCGAACACCTGCGGGGCAGGGCCATGACCCTCCTCACCGCCGGCCTGATGACCGTGCAGGGGCTCGGCATGGCCGGGGCGGGACTGGCCGCCGAGTTCTTCCCGGTGCACCAGGTGGTCGCCGCGTCGGGCGTCGTGGGGACGGTCTGCACGCTCCTGCTGGTCGCGGAGGTGCGGAGAACGCGTGTCCGGTACCGAAGTGCGAGACAGGGCTGACCACCAAGTGACCAGTGGGTAAGGTCGTGCCGTGCCGAAGCCGCTCAGCCTCCCCTTCGATCCCATCGCCCGCGCCGAGGAACTCTGGCAGCGGCGTTGGGGGCCGGTGCCCTCCATGGGCGCGATCACCTCGATCATGCGTGCGCAGCAGATCCTGCTCGCCGAGGTGGACGCGGTGGTCAAACCCTACGGACTGACCTTCGCCCGGTACGAGGCCCTGGTCCTGCTGACCTTCTCGCAGGCCGGCGAGCTGCCGATGTCCAAGATCGGCGAGCGTCTGATGGTGCACCCGACCTCGGTGACGAACACCGTCGACCGGCTGGTGCGCTCGGGGCTGGTCGACAAGCGCCCCAACCCCAACGACGGCCGCGGGACCCTGGCCTCCATCACCGACAAGGGGCGCGAGGTCGTCGAGGCCGCCAGCCAGGACCTGATGGCGATGGACTTCGGACTCGGTGTCTACGACGAGGAGGAATGCGCCGAGATCTTCGCGATGCTCCGGCCGCTGCGGGTCGCCGCACAGGACTTCGACGACGCCTGAGCGCGCGGCGCGTGGGCCCGGGGTGCCCGAAGATCGCCCCGGACCTCCGGTTACGCTCGATGCCATGAAACGCAGTGTGCTGACCCGCTACCGGGTGATGGCCTACGTCACCGCCGTCATGCTGTTGATCCTGTGCGTCTGCATGATCTTCAAGTACGGCTTCGACACCGGTGAAGGGCTGACGCTCGTCGTCTCGCAGACCCACGGCCTCCTCTACATCATCTACCTGATCTTCGCCTTCGACCTCGGCTCCAAGGCGAAGTGGCCGGTCGGCAAGCTGCTCTGGGTGCTGATCTCCGGCACGATCCCGACCGCCGCGTTCTTCGTCGAGCGCAAGGTGGTCCGGGAGGTCGAACCGCTGATCACCGACGGGTCCGCGCAGGCCGTCAAGGCCTGACGGACACCACGCGACCGCCCCGCGCGAAAGCGCCGGGCGGTTTGCCGTCGACATTTACTAGGACGTCCTAGTAAATTTGATGCATGGACGCATCTGCGATCGAGGAAGGCCGCCACCGTTGGCAGGCCCGTTACGACAAGGCCCGCAAGCGCGACGCGGACTTCACCACGCTCTCCGGTGACCCCGTGGAGCCCGTGTACGGGCCCCGCCCGGGTGACACGTACGAGGGCTTCGAGCGGATCGGCTGGCCCGGCGAGTACCCCTTCACCCGGGGGCTCCACGCCACCGGCTACCGGGGCCGCACCTGGACGATCCGCCAGTTCGCCGGCTTCGGCAACGCCCAGCAGACCAACGAGCGGTACAAGTCCATCCTGGCCAACGGCGGCGGCGGACTCAGCGTCGCCTTCGACATGCCGACCCTCATGGGCCGGGACTCCGACGACGCCCGCTCGCTCGGCGAGGTCGGCCACTGCGGTGTCGCCATCGACTCGGCCGCCGACATGGAGGTCCTGTTCCAGGACATCCCGCTCGGCGACGTCACCACCTCGATGACGATCAGCGGGCCCGCCGTCCCCGTCTTCTGCATGTACCTCGTCGCCGCGGAGCGCCAGGGAGTCGACCCCGCCGTGCTCAACGGCACGCTCCAGACCGACATCTTCAAGGAGTACATCGCGCAGAAGGAGTGGCTCTTCCAGCCCGAGCCCCATCTGCGCCTCATCGGCGACCTGATGGAGCACTGCGCCCGCGACATCCCGGCCTACAAGCCGCTCTC
>Ga0247818_10002342_pt1 | contig 12278 bp, 9 predicted proteins | sample 13C_Glucose_Day1_FD_192424 | JGI IMG/M metagenome (GOLD analysis project Ga0247818, IMG submission 192424) | Soil microbial communities from agricultural site in Penn Yan, New York, United States - 13C_Glucose_Day1 | ecosystem: Environmental > Terrestrial > Soil > Agricultural land | place: USA...
GCGTTGTGCAAGGGAGCGCACCTCGTCGGCAACCACGGCAAAACCGCGACCTTGCTCACCTGCCCGGGCCGCCTCGATGGCCGCATTGAGCGCCAGCAGGTTGGTCTGTTCGGCAATGGAGGTGATGACATCCACGACACTGCCGATCGATTGCGTTTCGCTCGCCAATGCATCGACCGCCTGGCCAATCTCGTTGACCGCCTCATGCATGGTTTTCATGGCGCTCAGGCTTTGCCGGGCCAACTCACTACCGTCACGGGTCAACTGGTCAGCCTCCGACGCGGCATGTGCGGTGCTGATGACGTTCTGCGTGACTTCCTGAATGGTGGCGGCCATCTGTGAAATGGCCGCTGCAGACTGATCGGTTTCACTGCGCTGACGATCAAGCGACTGTGCCTGGGAACCTGAGAGCTCGGATGATTGCGCCGCCTTGGCCTTGACATTGACCCCGGCATCGACGAGCCGGCTCAGGGCTGTCTGCAGGCGCGCTTCCTCACTGACCATGGCCATGTCCAGTTGCCCCTGGGGGCCGTGGTTATCGCTGTAGGTGAGGGCGACCAACGGATCGGAAAAGGCTTTCGGATGTTCGGCCAGGGTACGCTCGATGGCCTTGCGATTTCGGGACTCGATCAGGTACCAGGCAACGCCAAGGCTCGCGATCAGGACCCCTTGTGCCGCGGTTGTCGATAGCCACTGACTACCCAGCAGTGAAACCCCGCCAGCCATCAATAATGGCCACCCCTGTCGCAGTGGCCGGAAAATCCGCGCGCTGCGCGCAACGATCGGCTTGCCGGCCCGCATCCTGGAATAGAGCGCTGATGCCCGGCGGACCTGGTCGCGGCTGGGCACCGAGCGGACCGACTCGTAGCCACTCATGCGTCCGTTTTCATAGATGGGCGTGACGTAGGCACTGACCCAATAGAAATCACCATTCTTCGAGCGGTTTTTCACAATACCCATCCAGGGTTTGCCTTGCTTGATGGTGTGCCACATATGCACGAATACCCCGGGTGGCATATCGGGGTGTCGAACCAGGTTATGGGTCTGACCCACCAGTTCGTCGTAGGTGAAACCGCTGATGGCAACAAAGGCGTCGTTGCAGTAAGTGATTCGGCTATCCAGATCGGTCGTGGAGATCAATCGCTGTTCGGTGGGGAAAACTCTTTCATGCTCGGTTACGGGTAAATTCACACGCATACAATGCGACCCCTCGGATTATTATTATGTTGAGCATATAAATCACAAATGCGCCCAGGCATTGCGCCAGCCGGGCCAGGCGTCGGATCGCGGGATTCAACGCGCGGGCCCGAAGAGAAATTTATGGACGGGGGAGGCTATCGACCATTCATTCGACGACAATTTCTTTTCATTTCATGACAAAACGGCGATATCAATGTGAAATCATGCGCCCTCTATACAGGGCAGGTGCCTGGCATTGCGGGCAAACCATGGAGAAAGGCGGCAATCTGCTGGCTATTGCACAAATGCACCACAGGAATCCGCGGGCCTGTGGTCAGGCGCACCGCCTCGATACCGGGGCGATAACCCTGATCGAAATTCCACACAAAGTTCAGAAAGGTCAGGAACGCCCGGTCGAGCTTCTCTGGGCAACCGGCAGCAAGGTCAAGGCGAGGGCGCTTGCTGACGCTGCGCATGATCACTCGGGCGAAGCAGGTCAGTCGCGGCGTATCGAGCCAGATGATCAGGTCGGCCCGGGGCAGGCGAAGGTCAAAGGTGCGCCGGGCATAGTTGCCTTCACAAATCCAGGTATCCGCTGCGATCGCGGCGCTGACCCGCGCGCGGAATTGCTCCGCGTCGGGTTCTATCCAGCCGGGCTCCCAGAACAAGGTGTCGAGGTGCACCACGGGCAGGCCCAGACGCTTGCCAAGGGCGCGGGCGAGGGTGGATTTGCCGCTACCGGCATTGCCTAGAATTACAATCCGTTGCATGAGTGACGTCCTGTCGCGAAAAAAGCCGGCAATTGTGCGGGGTTTTGACGGCCAGTCAACGGCCGCTGAAGGAAACCTAGCTCACGTGACGCCTGGCCGGCTCGTTTCGTGTTTTCAGGCGGATGCGCCCACGCCCTCGGCTTTCTCCTGCGCCGCAACATCATGCAGGGAAATCCTTGAAGTCTCCGGTAATGCCAGCCCGCCCGCCAATGCGAGCAACGCAATCGCAATCAGGTAGAACGCCGGCGACAGGTTGCTGCCGGTGGTGCTGATCAGCCACGTTGCCACCAGCGGCGCGGTGCCGCCGAAAAGGGTGTACGCCATGTTGTAGGTGATCGCCGAGGCGGTATACCGAGTGCGGGTAGGGAAGGTTTCCGAGAGCAAGGCTGCGGTTACCACGCCACACAACACCGCGCCAATCGCCAGGAGCATGACGCCGACGATGGACGCGGCGAACGAACCGGAACTGGCCATCAGGAACGATGGATACACGACCACGATCAACAGCGCGCATGCGGTCATCACCGTGACTCGACGCCCGACCCGGTCCGAATACAGCCCGGCCAACGGGCAGATCGCCGCAGCGAACAGCAATGCAATCAGTGACACCAGCAACGCTGTTGCACGACTCAGGCCACCGGCCACTTGCAGGTAGGTCGCGAAGTAGGTGGTGAACATATAAAACGAAAGTGCCGTGAGTGACACAAAAGCGCCCAGGCAACAGATCGCCGCACCATGGTTGCGCAAGGTTTCCTTGAGTGGAGAATGTGCGACAGCATGTTCCTGAGTCACCGCCTGGAATGCCGGTGTCTCATCGAGCTTCCAGCGCAGGTAAAGACCCACCAGGCCCAGGGGTGCGGCAATCAGGAACGGCAGGCGCCAACCCCAGCTTCCCATGGCTTCGGCCGACAATGACGCCTCGAGCGCGTAGGCCACCACGGCGGCCGCGGCGAAGGCGGAAAATGTCGACACCGGAATGAAGCTGCCGTACCAGGCGCGCTTGTCACTCGGCGCATGTTCCATCAGGTAGGCACAGGCACCTGCGTATTCTCCCCCGGCGGAAAAGCCTTGGGCGCAACGGATCAGGGACAGAAGAATCGGCGCCATGACCCCGATTGCCGCATAAGTGGGCAGCAGGCCGATCAGGGTCGTTGCTCCGGCCATCAGCAGGATGGTCATCGCGAGGGTGCGCTTGCGGCCGATCCTGTCGCCCAGCATGCCGAAGAAAATCCCTCCAAGGGGCCTAAACGCAAAGGCCACGGCGAATACCGCAAAGGTCTTGAGCAGCGCGGCACTGGCATCGCCGCTGGGGAAGAATTGCTGGGCGATGGTCGTGGCCAGAAAGCCATACACGGCAAAGTCGAACCACTCGACGAAATTGCCGATGCCGGCAGCCACAATCACTCTTCTCAGTGTTTGTGGGCTGACTTGTTCCGTAGTTGCGTTCGTCATGCTTGACCTCGACAGTTCGTCAGTAAGCTATCGATTATCGGGGCAGGCACTGAGGTGGTTCACTTCAAAAGTGTCACCCACATAGTCAGTACCGACTTCAGGCCATTGAATCAGGCATGATTCGCGCCAGATTGGCCGAGAGAGAAAAAAGGGCGACTTTTTTTGCAAATTTGAACAGCGTTGAGGGTATTGTCGGCGGCCGGGATTAGATCAATCAGAAGGGATGAAGATGACATTGACTGTCGAAAGCCTGGTCAGGATCGCAATGACCAATCCGGTAAACGCAGAAATTTCCGCTCGTTTGCCGGAGCTCGGTTTGAACCAGTGCATGCTCACGGCCGGTTGTTTGTTCCAGGCCGTCTGGAATCAACAGGCACAGCGACCGCCAGAGTGGGGCGTGAAGGATTACGACGTCTTTTACTTCGATGATGACCTGTCATGGGAAGCTGAGAATGAGGTCATCGAATCAGGTCAGCGTCTGTTCCAGGACCTCGACGTGAACATTGAGATCAAGAATCAGGCCCGCGTCCACCTGTGGTACCGCCAGCGCTTTGGCGGGGATTATCCAAGGCTTCAGTCGGCTAAAGACGGAATTGACCGCTACCTGATTGCCGGCACCTGCATTGGTCTGGATATCGAAACGGGTGAGGTCTATGCACCCAACGGTCTGGCCGACACCGAGCACGGCCTACTTCGAATCAACCCAAAGAATCTCAAGCCAGAGCTGTTCGATCAGAAGGCGAGAAGTTATCAGGCTCGCTGGCCCTGGCTCAGGATCGTGGAACAGCAATGTTGAATCGAGGGGAGCCGATTGCTGCCGGTCGCATCGGGCTGCAAACGCCCGCCTAACGGACATTCGATACCGAGTGCGTCATCTAGCACACGCCGCTGCTGCTTTTTCGCAGCGAGAAATGACTCGGTGCTACCCCATACCAGCGCTTGAATGCCTGGGAAAAACTCGACAGGTCACTGAACCCCAGTCGCTCGGCAATCTCGGTGAGACTCAGGCGTTCGTCGTAGAGCATTTCGATGGCACTGCGGCTTCGGGCCTCGGCCAGCAAGGCACGGAAGGTGGTGCCTTCGTCGTGCAGGCGGCGCTTGAGGGTGCGAGTGCTGACGTGGATCAGGCGGGCCATGGCGCAAAGGTCCGGTGGCGTCGCATCGGTATTGGTCAGGTAGTGCTGGACCAGCGCCGTCATGCCGGAACGGGCGATTCGCCGTTGCATCAACTGTGTGCACATCTGCTCGCACATGCTCACTGTGACGGCGTTGGCTTGCGGCAAGGGGCGCACAAGGAATGAACGATCAAAGGCCAGGCTGTTGCTGCTGGCTGCGTAGACAGGCGCCAGCCCCAATAAACGGTCGTTATCGCACTCGTGAGCAGGACCGGCACGCAACGTGAAGCGCGACAGCGAAAAGTCATCGCCCCCCAGTTCCTTGAGCAACAGCGCCCCCGCTGCCATGTCCCGGGCCAACAGAAAATCCCGCAGGTCGGTTGCCAGCCCGGGCGTGGCGAAAGTCAGCACACCTTCACTGCCTTGCTCTTCATAGGTCACCACGGTGAATGCGTAGGTCAGCGGCAAAAAGCTCAGTGCCAGGGTTAGTGCATCCCCGGTGGTCGCGCTGCTGATCAGGCCGTAACCAAACAGGCCATAGGTCGAGAAGTGATAGCGCGCACCGATTTCGAAGCCAAGCCCCGGAGGATGACCGAGCAACTGCAACAGATTGCCGGTCACCCGCAGTTCCTGATCGGCAGTCAGCTCCAGATTCGGGTCGGCCAGTTGCGCTGCCGTCAGCCCCGAGCCGGCCAGTATCGCACTGGCCGCCAAGCCTTTTTCGACGCCGAACTCCACCAGCAGTAAGGCGCTGGCCGGGCCACGCAGAAAATCCCGAAAGGTCATGCCCATGTCCCTGTGGCGAAAAGGTTGGCCCGAATAATAAAGCAATTGTCCCATTCCAGCATTCGGTTCTTTATCAATGGCCGTCACCATCCTTTGCGCACGGTTCGTCGTTTAACCTTCAATAAAAGGCCGTTGCGGCACCTGGCGAAAACCAGGAGGCGCAGTTGTGTGTTTTCGGGTAACCCCGCAAATCTCGCACTGCCTTGCACAAGGGAGAACAACAATGAAAAAGACCTTCGATTACATCGTAGTGGGCGGCGGTTCCGGTGGTTGTGTGGTTGCCGGTCGGCTGAGCGAAGATCCGGACGTCAGTGTTTGTTTGCTGGAAGCCGGTGGTGGCGGGCAGTCCAGCCTGGTCAATATCCCAGCGGCGATGGTGGCAATGGTCCCGACTTCGGTGAACAACTGGGCCTTCGACACCGTCCCACAGATGGGGCTGGAAGGGCGCAAGGGCTACCAGCCACGGGGTAAGGCACTGGGTGGTTCCTCTGCGATCAACGCCATGATCTACGTGCGGGGTCATCAATGGGACTACGACCATTGGGCCGCCCTGGGCAATACCGGTTGGGGGTTCAAGGATGTCTTGCCGTACTTCCGACGCAGCGAGCACAACGAGCGCATCGGCAACGACTTGCACGGGCGGGGTGGGCCGTTGTGGGTCAGCGATTTGCGTTCGGACAATCCATTCCAGCAACGTTTTCTGGAGGCGGCCCGCGAGACCGGTTTACCGCTCAACGACGACTTCAACGGTGAGGAACAGGAAGGCGTTGGCATCTATCAAGTCACGCAAAAGCACGGTGAACGCTGCAGCGCGGCGCGGGCGTATCTGTTGCCGTATGTGGGCGTGCGCAACAACCTGACCGTCGAAACCCGGACCCAGGTGCAACGCATCTTATTTGAAGGCACTCGCGCCGTGGCTGTCGAGGTGCTGCAAAACGGTCAGGTTCTCACCCTGCGTGCCAAGCGGGAAGTCATCCTCGCCGCCGGGGCCTTCCAGACCCCGCAACTGTTGATGTTGTCGGGCGTGGGGCCCAAAGAGGAACTGCAACGCCATGGCATCCCGCTCTTGCAGGACCTGCCTGGTGTTGGGCAGAACCTGCAAGACCATCCGGATTTCGTTTTCGTCTACAAGACCTCAAGCCTGGATGCCATGGGCGTTTCATTTGCAGGCAGCACCAGAATGCTCAAGGAAGCCGGCCGTTTTCGCCGGGAACGTCGAGGCATGCTGACCTCGAATTTTGCCGAGGGGGGAGCGTTTCTCAAAACGCGCGAAGGGCTGGATAAACCGGATATTCAATTGCATTTTGTCGTGGCTCCGGTGGAGGACCATGCGCGCAAGTTGCGTCTGGGTCATGGGTTGTCGTGCCACGTTTGCCTGTTGCGTCCGCGCAGCCGCGGAACCGTATCTCTGGCCAGCAAAGACCCGCAAGCGGCACCGCTGATTGATCCGGCGTTCCTTCAGGACCCGCAGGACCTTGAAGATATGGTCGCGGCATTCAAACTGACACGCCGTTTGATGCAGGCACCGGCGCTGGCCAACTGGATCACCCGCGACCCGTACACCGACGGGGTCGAGACCGACGAGCAGATCCGCACCGTATTGCGTCGTCGTACCGACAGTGTTTATCACCCGGTGGGCACTTGCCGCATGGGCGATGACCCACTGGCCGTGGTCGACGCGCAACTTCGAGTACACGGTCTGCAAGGGCTGCGAATCGTTGACGCATCGGTGATGCCTACCCTGATCGGCGGCAACACCAACGCACCGACCATCATGATCGCCGAGAAAGCCGTTGACCTTATCCGCGGCATTGGGCGGGTGTGTTCGTCCGCCCGGACTGAAGCGACAGCCACCACTGAAAACAACAATGAGGCATCTTATGTCGTTGCATGAAGTTGGAACCGGCAGTCAGTCGGCAACAGCCTTGAGCGCCATCATCATTGGCAGCGGTTTTGCCGGTATCGGCATGGCCGTTGCCTTTCAAAAGGCCGGTGTGAAGGACTTTGTGATCCTGGAGAAGAAACAGGATGTCGGCGGTGTCTGGCGGGACAACAGTTACCCCGGCGCCGCGTGCGACGTACCTTCGCACCTGTATTCATTTTCGTTTGAGCCGAACCCGGACTGGAGCAGGGTGTTCGCGCCCCAGGCCGAGATTCACGCCTATCTGCGGCATTGCGCTGACAAGTACGGGCTGGACAAGCACATTCGTTTCGGCGTCGAAGTGGTGTCCGCCGAGTTTGATGACCGCACGTCGCTGTGGCACGTGACCCAGCAGGATGGCAGCGTCCTGAGTGCATCGCTGTTGATCAGTGGCACCGGTCAGTTGAGTCGCCCGGCGTTCCCGAAGCTGGCAGGTATGGAAACCTTCAAGGGGCACGTGTTCCACTCGGCGACCTGGGACCACAGCTATTCGCTGGCAGGCAAACGCGTGGCGGTGGTCGGCACCGGTGCTTCGGCCATTCAGTTCGTACCGGCGATTGCCGGGACTGTCGGGCACATGAAAGTGTTCCAGCGCTCGCCGGCGTACCTGATGCCTCGACCGGATCGGGCTTACTCGGAGCGGGTAAAATCATTGCTGCGCAACGTGCCCTGGATGATGACCGCGTACCGTGCCTCGATATACATGCGCTACGAGTCCCGGGCGCTGGCGTTCACCCGATTCAAGGGCTTGATGAAGTGGGCAGTGGGAATTCCGTTCCGTCGACTGTTGTCCGAGCAAGTGCCGGACCCGGTACTGCGCAACAAACTGACCCCGGATTATCCATACGGCTGCAAGCGTATCCTGCTGTCGAGCGAATACCTCCAGACCATGAGCCGGTCCAACGTGGAGTTGGTGACCGACGGCATTGCGCGAGTCACTGAAAGCGGCATTGAAACCGTTGACGGCCAGCGGCATGAAGTCGATGCGATCATCTACGGCACCGGGTTCGCGGCCACCGAGTTTCTGTCGCCGATGCGTATCGTCGGGCGAAATGGCGTGGACCTTAACCATGCCTGGCGCGATGGCACCCGCGCGTATCTGGGGCTGACGGTTGCGCAATTCCCCAATTTCTTCATGTTGTATGGACCGAACACCAACCTGGGTCACAACTCGATTGTCTACATGCTGGAAAGCCAGATAGCCCACGTCATGCGCTGTTGGCGCACGATGAAGGGCAACGGCGCCAACACTGTGGAGGTCGACCGCAGCGTGTATGACCGCTTTCATGGGCAGGTCCAGCAACGCCTGGTCAACACGGTGTGGAACGGCTGCAAGAGCTGGTATGTGGATGACGCTGGCAACAACAGCACCAACTGGCCGGGGTTCACCTTGAGCTATCGCTGGCTGACGCGGTTTTCCGGGTTGCATGCATACCGCTTCACACGCGAGTTTGAAGGCGGCGCGACCGTAGTCGAATCCCGCGACTGGCCGGAAACATTGAGCGCCGGATTCCTGAGGGTTTTTCTTCGCACCACGTTTCGCTCTCTGATCGGGCCGGGGTTGGCGGCGCCTGCGCAGAGAAAGGTCGTGAACCTATTGTCCAGGTTAATGCCAGGCACTGGCGGCGTGATTCGTTATCGTCAGCAGGCCAACGGCGTTCCCGTGCAAGTGGTCGCACCGCAGCAGGGTGAAAACGGCGGGGTCATTCTGTACCTGCATGGCGGAGCGTTCTGCCTAGGCTCGCCGGATACACATTGGAGCATCACCGGCCGCTTGGCCAAGGCTTCGGGGATGTCGGCGTGGGTAGCTGATTATCGCCTGGCGCCAGAACATCCTTGCCCGGCGGCATTGGACGATGCGCTGGCCTGCTATCAGGCGCTACGGGCTCAGGGGTATGCCGCTGACCGAATCTTCCTGGCCGGCGATTCGGCGGGTGCCGCGCTGGTGTTGGCTCTGGCGCTCAAGCTGCGTGATCTTCACCCGCATTTTGCCGCCGGCATGCTTCTGATGTCGCCAGTGACTGACGACAGCCTGAGCGGTGCTTCCATGACCTCGCGGGTAGAACAGGATCCGATGATCCGTCGCGGTTGGCTGGAGCAAGGGCTGGGCTGGTATGCCGGTACGCAGGTGATGGGCTATCCGCTTGAGGTGGACCTGCAAGGGCTGCCGCCGATGTTGATCCAGGTCGGTGACCATGAGCTGTTGTTGTCTGACGCCACCCGATTGGCCGAGCATGCGCTTGACTGCGGGGTGAATTGCCGCCTGGAGGTGTATGCCGCACGCTGGCACGTGTTCCAGTTGCAAGCCTTCTACCTGCGTTCGGCGGCCAAGGCGTTGAAGACCCTCGGCGCATTTGCCCGGGAGCAACTGGCACGCACGAAGCCTGAGGTGACGTAACGCCAAAAACACAAAAGCCCGCCATCCTCTTGAGGGTGGCGGGCTTTTCGGCGTTTTAATGGGCGTTCTTACTCGCTGGTCTGTAACGGCACAATTGGGCCAATGCCTTAAGCTGATATCATTCAAGACCTGACATACCGAGTAGAAAAAATGAACCGTCAAAAGAAACTAAAGCAACTGTTCAAGGCTAAGGCCAAAAAGGCCAGTGCCAAACTGGCACCGAAGAGCAAGCCTAAATACATTTGTAAAGCGGACCGATTGAAGCTGGCGGCAGAAACCGTTGGCGAGTCAACGATCGCTTCTGAGAGCTGATTCAGGTCGGACCGCGTAGACGTGGTCGACCCCTTCCTTCGCGGCTTTGAATGACCAGATTCCCCTCGCTACATTTGACCGGCCGATTTCTGCGCCCCTGGTTCCGTTGAACCTGGGGGCTTTGTTATTCATCGGTCATACATGATCGGGAGTTGCTTCGCCGCGGACCTAACGGATACCAGCACCCGCCATGGACTCTGGCACCCACTGCGCCGTCGATAGCGGCTCGATGTAGCGGATGCCGCCATGGGGGCCCACCACGCCATTGATGTTGTAGGTGCCTTTGGACAGGTCGTAAGTCATGAAAGGGGTGGCGTCCGGGACCTGCTGGTCGTAGCTCTGGCTGAAGAACGCGAAGGAGCCGCGGTATAGCTGGCCACTGGTGTCGTACTGATCGGAGGCCACCGCGGCCCAGGTGTCTTCATCCAGGTAGAAGCGGCGCTTCTGGTAGATGTGCTTCGCCCCCGGCTTGAGGTTTCCCTCCACGACGTAGACCCGGTGCTTTTCCCAGCGTACGAAGTCCGGGGAAATGAAGTCAGGCGTGGTCAGCGACTTGGCAGCGCGAGCGTAAGTGAGTTTGTAAGTGTTGTAGGGCACGATCATTTCCTGCTTGCCCACCAGCGTCCAGTCGTACAGCTCGAGTGCACGGGCAGTACCGGGGTTGGGGGTGTCGTAGGCCAGGATCGAGATCTGTTTGACGCGGCGCTGGGCAGGCATGTACTGCCAGGCGCGGCCAGGGAACTCCGCCGGGTTGGTCGCGTTCTTGAGCATGATCGACTCGCCGGCTCGGCGCGCAGGTCCGGTATAGGACAGCTTCAACTGATAGTAGATGTCGGAGCTGTTGAACGGTTTCGACAGGTTCTCGTAGATCGGGAAGGAGACGAATGCCTCGCCGGTGACCGCCAGGCTCGGTACACCCGCCGTGTCGACGCTCCAGGAGTCGTACTTGGAGTGGATGTTGACGCCCTGGTAGCGCAGCAGGAAATTCCACATCGCTTCGGCGCCGGATTGCGGAATCGGGAAAGGCACCCCGGGCATCACATTGTCGATGGCGATCCCGCCGTTGAGGGACCTGGCGTTGGTGGCATTTCTGCGGCTGTTGTCCAGTACCGCCTGTGGGAGCGATGCCGTGCGGTGGGTCGGATAGACGTCGACGCGAAAGGCGGGGTAGCGCTTGGCCAACGCTACAGTGGTGGCGGTCAGCATGCCTTTGTAAGCGTCGACGTTCTTGCCGTTGATCACCAGCAACGGTCTTTCGCCCGCGAAGGGGTCCGGGCGCATGCTGTCGCCGGTCTTGAAACCGGGCGGCGCAGTGGTCAGGCCACCGTTGTAGGGCGGAATGGAGCCGTCGGCATTACCGGCCTTTTCGGCTCCCACCCACGTCAGGCTGGTGCCCAGCCGGGCGGCTTCCTGGCTCGATACATAGGCGCGGGCATCGATGGCCAGTGCCATGAGGGGTACGGCAGCCAGAAGACTTTTCACGAATTTCATATTGTTATTCTCCTGCCTGGCGTACCAGGCAACTCGTGACTCAGGCGCAGCAGTCGCTTATGTCGACTCATCACCAGAGACTTTTTCAGTACTGCCATTAGATAGCCGCCTTATCAGGGGCGCTTTTCATTCGACGACAGCCCCTTGGCTATTGATGACAGGCCCGGGCTGTCTCGTCGGGCATTCGATGGGAGAGCGACTGTCACTTGTTTGTATTTTTCAGCGGAATCATTGGGTTACCGAATGGTCATAGCTATGTCTGAACACTGCCCGGACGAAGGTTTCGAGCAGCCATGACCCTTCCATACTTCCGACGTTTAGGACGTTCATATGAATCGCGCAGTAATCTTGATCGTGGCCATTTCCAGCGCCGTCTTGTTGGGAGGGTGCGGCCCGCACTGGGATGACGGGGAGCGGTACGGGCGATATCACGATCATGACCATCGACGTGGTTACGACCAGAGAGGGGACGATGATCAAGGTTATGACCGTGACTATGATCGTCGTGGCTATGATCGCAGTGACTATGATCGCGATCACCGTCGCTACCGTGATCGCGATGACAACGACGACTGATAGGTTCAACGTCATTGAAATGCAGGGGGAGCTAGTGGGGAGCTGCGTGAAATAGGGGCAGGAAAAGCCCAAGGTTATCATTTTGCCAAGCCGACATGGCAATAAGGGGCCAGTAACAGGACGGCCCCCCTTTTCCAATACCAACCCGTTGACCGGCAAATACGGATGAAGCATTTTTCAAGGGAGATACTCATGGCATCAGGGCAATGTCTTTGCGGGGCGGTACGTTTTTCCCTGGCGGTTGAACCCCGATTTTTCTATCGCTGCCATTGCACCCT
>Ga0247818_10002345_pt1 | contig 12271 bp, 14 predicted proteins | sample 13C_Glucose_Day1_FD_192424 | JGI IMG/M metagenome (GOLD analysis project Ga0247818, IMG submission 192424) | Soil microbial communities from agricultural site in Penn Yan, New York, United States - 13C_Glucose_Day1 | ecosystem: Environmental > Terrestrial > Soil > Agricultural land | place...
TCGCCGGGGGCTGCTTTGCAGCCCTTCGCGACACAAGGCCGCTCCTACAGGAAATTGCGTTCTCCTGTAGGAGCGGCCTTGTGTCGCGACGGGGCGCATGAAATTAGAGAATTAAAACTGTCGCTGAGGGATTTCATTTTCCGGGGCCCTCAGCATTGCTTAGAGAAAACGCAAAACTGTCGCAGCCTCCACTATCCCTCGTCCAATCATATTTTCTAGAGAATTAAAACTGTCGCAGCCAGAAGCCACGCGGCTCTTACACAAACGTTGGGTGTGCCAGTGTCACAGGCAAAAGAAGGCAAGCCTGCAGCAGATCCGCGGCAAGTGGCGGATTGTCCTGCGATAACCGGCCCATCGGAGATAGACTCACCTCCGTCTCAGCCCGGGGCAAGGCCGCCGAGGCCATTTACCCCCGCATGGAGCGCATTACCCTTGAACAAGATCAATCCCCTGTTGATGCCGCTGCTGATCATCACACTGGTCGGTATCGGCTCTGCCATCATCTTCTACGCAGTAGGCGAGAGGTACAACCGTAACGGCGAGTTCGGTTTCGGCTGCTCGCTCCTCACTCTGGTGTATTTCCTGCACCGCAGGTGGGCCCGTCATACTTCTGCATAACCGCTGCCTCGTTGCGCTGTTCGGGAAGAGGCTCGATCTATAACCAGTTCAAGGAGGGCGATTACGACGCATACAGCGCGTTCCACAATGACTCAGCGGCCTTCGAGAAAATCATTGCTGATATGGCGTCGATCGAAGTCGCCTGATCTTCTATTAACGAAAAGCCCCGGTTTGAACCAGGGCGTTTTCTTTTATGCGTCCCAAATTCACGACTACTTCGACCGTGGTATCGCCCGCATGAAGCTGGCTGTGGCCTTACAACTGCAGGATGACAAAAGCCCGGCATAGGCCGGGCTTTTTGTGCCGCTGTTTGCATACCTACGTCTGGCCGTGTGGCTCTAGCGGAGGCCTTTGACGAGCTCGCCGTAATCCTTGGACAGCCAGGTCATTGGCCCACCGTAGAGGTTGAAGCCAACTCGATATCCTTAATCGAGGTCGTTATGCAGAAGCGCACCCCAGTGGTCCTCTATCCCAATGCGGGAACCACAGTAAATGGAGACTCTGCAGCGCTAGCTTGATCCCTGCGCCACGCCGATGCGCTGTAACTGATCAATGCGCTTGCAGGTCTCATAGAGCGAGATCATGTCGCCTTGCGCCATGATCTCCAAGGGAGAGCGTCCCTCGAAGAATTCATTCTCGTTTATGAACCCAGGGAATCCTTTGACGTTAGCCTGATTGGCAAACGTGGTCCGCAACGATGCGTGGATGCTTAGCACCAGGCCAATTCGCTGCTGCTGATCTTGATCGAGCCGTCGGCCAGCACCGCAGTCTTGAGAGGCGCGGCGGTATGTAGAGTGCGATATGCGCAGGATTCTGCAGGCTTGGGTCGGGGAGGCCTGCCAGCCGGCGATGATGCGCAGCGCCACTTTCAGACCTACCGAAGACTGCTCTTGGTTGAAACGCCCGCCGCCCATAATGCCGTCTACTCTTGCCGACCTCAGGCAGTTTACCTCTGATAGCATGAGTGAAGCACTATGAGCACCAGCCATCCATATCCTGCCTAGCTCACTTTTTTCAAAAGTGATCTAAAGCAAGCTGGCCCAGCCTACGCATGGCGTGGACCAGGCCAGCTTCAGTATCAGCCGTTCTGAATGGCTCGGACTTTCTCAGTGGTGATAGGCTCACCACCGATGCCCCAATCGCCGCTCTTCACTTCTTCAAAAATCACCCAAGTCACAGCCCGCATCTTCTCTCCCTCGACGGAGACCATGGCGTCGGTAATCTTGCTGATGATCTCGGCCTTTTGCTCCGAAGAGAAAACACCCTCAATGCCTTTTACAGTAACCAGTGGCATGTCCGGACTCCTACAGTAGTGGAATAGCGTGGTGAATCAACCGGGACGGTTATCCCTGGTATGTCGCATAGTCGGTGTAGCCCTTCGCTCCAATCACACCGTAGAAGGTGGAGTGATCGCTCGGTGCAAGTGGCCAACCGTTCTGCATCCGCTCAACCAGATCAGGGTTGGCAATATACGAGGTGCCGAAGGCGATCAGGTCATGATTGCCATTCTGCAGCTCAGCTTCTGCCAGCTCAGCGGTGAAGCCACCAGCACCGATGACCGTGCCTTTGTAGAGCGAGCGGAACTGCTTGTAGAAGCCTTCAGGGAATGGAACTGCGGCCAGCGTTGGCTGGTAGTTCAGATGGACAAAAGCCAACTCACGCTCGTTCAGTTCAGCGGCAACGCTCATCCAGGTTGCTTCTTCTTCCGGATAAGGGCGCAGGTCGTACAGACGCCCGAACGGAGAGATACGCACGCCGACGCGGAAGCTACCGATGGCATCGCCGATCGCATCGATCGTTTCCAGCAGGAAGCGCTGTCGATTCTTGATCGACCCTCCGTACTCGTCAGTGCGCGTATTGATCTGGCTGCTCAGGAACTGGTCGAACAGGAATGCGTTGGCCGCCATCAGCTCGACGCCATCGAAGCCCGCGTCCACCGCACGCAATGCGGCGGCAACGAAGTCGTCAGTGACACGGTGAATCTCGTCGACAGTCAGCGCACGCGGGACGCTCGGTGCAACCGGGCCAGCTACACCGGGGCCAGTCCAGGCGTAAACTGTGGTGCCCACGGCTGGCTCGGCACTCGCCGAAACTGGCGCTGCGTTGCCTGGCTGGAGGGATACGTGCGACATGCGGCCCACATGCCACAGTTGGGCGAAGATCTTGCCGCCTTTGGCATGAACGGCATCAGTGACTTTGCGCCAAGCGCGGGTCTGTTCGTCGGTATAGATACCAGGCGTGTACAGGTAACCGCGCCCCTCGTCGGAGATTGGCAAGCCTTCAGTGATGATCAGACCAGCCGAGGCACGCTGGGCGTAATACAACGCGGTCAGCTCGGACGGCACGTTGTCTTCCGTCCGGGTACGGGTCATTGGGGCCATCACTACGCGGTTGGCCAGTTTGAGGCCGTCCAGGTCGTATGGAGAAAACAGCTTTTTCATGATCTACCTCTGCAAACGAATACGTGAATCAGGCAGCTGGCTGGCCAGCGATAACTTCCAGCTTGGGCACCATGCGGATAGCCTTCGAGAAGTTGGCGAGGTTCACGGAGGTCTTGGTGACGATGCGATGCAGTTCTTCCACCTTGTCGGCAGGTGCATCAGTGTGGATGCGCACCACGTAGCTCATCTCGTCGAAGCCTGGGTTGACGCTTTCGTCCAGGCCCAGGAAGCCACGAAGATCCAGTTCACCACTGGTCTCGATTTCCAGGCTGTGGATGGTGATACCCATGACTGACGCGTTCACCACATAGCCAACAGAGAGGCAGGCGTTCAGACCAGAGATGAGCAGCTCCTGCGGGTTGGGGGCAGAGTTGGTGCCCAGCAGTTCCAACGGCTCATCAGCTGCGATCTGGACATTTCGTGGGTAGTCGGTACCGCTCAGGTGAAAGCGGTCGATGGTGGCCACGGTGCGGGTCTGATGCTCCCACTTGGTGTTGATCTTGAAGCGTGCGTGACGCTTGGATGGATCTTCAGCGACGCCCTGTGCGAATGCTTGCAGAGCAGCGACATCGATACCGTTGAGATGCTTGTCCATTTTCAAATCCTCTTAAAATCGTGGATAAAAGATCAAAATTGCGACGCACCCGAAGGCGATCACTCGGTTAGTGCGAACAGCCTGTGATTGAACAGCTGTTGGCACTGATTGCCTCTTCATCACTCGAAAGCTCTTCCATCGCAGCACGGAGCACTTTGATAAACACTGCCGGCTCCTGTGCACCGGAGATGTAGCGGTAGCCGTTGATCACGAACAACGGAATGCCGGTACCTAGTCCGTTCACTGCTGCTTCATCACTCAGGATTGCGGCTTCCGCCGAATCGAAACCAACGAGGTCTGTTGCCCCCACCTCTGTCGCCAGGTCCCGCAAGACCCGTTCGTCGAAGATATTCTTGCCCTCAGTCGTTCCGGCCAGATAAAGCCGCTCGACATAGCGTGCCTGCAGAGCCGGGTCAGAAATCGCCTTCACGTACTGGTGAGCGGCGGAGGTATCCCCGAAGCGCATGACGTCAAACCGGTAGTCCAGCCCCTCAAGTGCAGCACTTTCTTGCACGGCTTCCATGAACACGTCCGCTCGACCTTGGCTACCGGTTTTCTGTACCAAAGCCTGGTTGAAAGAGATCGGGGTCATGCCTTTGGCCAAGCGGTATGCACGCGGCACGATTTCAACTTCGACCTCATCCTTGAGATCATCAATGGCCTTCTCCAAGCGCCTCTTTGCTATCCAGCACCAGGGACAGACAAAGTCGGACCAGACCTCAACCGTAATTTTCTTCATGGAATCTCCTCTCTATCTGTCTCTGCTGGATAAGCTGCGAAAGCCACTCAGCTCTGAGGTTTGCTGTCCATGGCGTCCAGGACATGCGTGCTGTAAACCACTGCCGCACCAGCGTTCATGTTCACGGCCACACCAAGTGCCTCGGCAACTTCCTCGGTGGTGATGCCGAGCTTCTTGGCTTCTGCAGCGTGGAAAGCAATGCAACCATCGCAGCGCGTGGTGACAGCGACAGCCAGCGAGATCAGCTCACGGGTCTTGGCATCGAGGTGATTGGTTTTGCTACCTGCATTACCAAGCATTGCCACGCCCCGCAGGGTGTCAGGCGAATGTGCACCGAACTCTTTCAGACGGGCGCTTACATCGGTGACGGTTTGTTGCCAGTTAGGCATGCTAGACATGATTACCACCCTACTAGTTGATAGGTATGACTTACCAAAAAATGGGCCGAAACGGGTCGCGTATCGGCCCCCTTATTCGCAGATATCAGTACTCTGCGATCATCCGAAGAACTGCCATATTTACCATCTCACCGTCCTTGGTAGCCCAGTTAATGAAGCTCGATCCCTCAAGGATGCTGAGCAACAAGTAAGACTTCTCTCTGGACCCTCGCCCCTGGGGTAACTCACCAGCGGCAATGCCTTCGTCCATCACTCTGGTCAACCAGGACAACTGAACATCGAAGAAGCGTCGTGTCAGGCGCTGAAGCCCATCTGGCAGCGCAGCCATTTCAGCTGCCAGCGCGCCACACAAAGGCAAAAGACCACCCTCAGTGCTGGAGTAGAAAAGCACATAGAACGCCTTGAGCCTTTCTTCCGCACCTTTCTGATTGATCTCAATACGCTCGAACTCAGCCTGCACTTGCGAAACGTACTCTTCGACGATCGCGATACCCAGGTCTTCCTTTGTCGGGAAGTGGTAATGAATGCTTGCTTTGCGAATACCGACCGCATCAGCAAGATCCGCATAGCTGAACGCCGCATAGCCTTTGGTCCGCATCAGTCCTTCAGCGGCTTGAATTAACGCGTCCCGTGTTGCCAGTGCCATACATTCTCCTGCCTTCATCGCCCGACCAGAAAAGAGCGATTCCGGCCACTACTCAGACAGTTTACTTCCCTTGCTTGCGGGCGGCCATGACCCCACCGTCCACGTCCCACACTGCGCCGGTCACCCAAGACGCCTTGTCAGAGAGCAAGAACACAATGGACTCAGCCACATCCCGTGGGGTGCCGTTGCGACCCAGCGGGTGGAAGTTGTTGAAATCATTCAGCGCGCCTGCCAATTGCTCACCAGGGATGAAACGCTCGAAGATCTTGGTTTCCACAATGCCTGGGCTGACCGAGTTGACGCGAATGCCGTGCTGCGCCAGCTCGCCTGCCGCGTGCGTGGTCAGGGCATCCAGGCCCATTTTGGCCATGGAGTAGGCCGACGCTGGAACACCTTCGACGGCTTGGCGCGCAGCCACAGCAGTGACGTTCACGATCGAGCCAGGTTTGCCCTGAGCTACCAGCTGTGCTGCCACCTGACGGGTCAGGAAGAAGACAGCGCGGTTCAGGTTGAGGAAGTTGTCGTAATCCTCCAGCGAGTGCTCGATGAAAGCTTTCGGGTAGTAGATACCCGCGGAATTGACCATCAGGTCAATGTCCTTGTGGCTGGTGGCCAATTTCTCGATCAGTGCCTGGACACTGACAAAATCGGTCAAGTCGACCGCGTAGGCTACGACCTTATCTTCGCCAGCAACGGCAGCCAGTTGTTGGCGTGCTGCTTCGGCTTTCTCAGGGCGGTTACCCACGATCACCACCGAACCACCTTGCTCGGCGACCATCTGTGCGGTTTCCAGACCGATACCGCTCGTTCCACCTACCACCAGAAGCTTGCGACCTTTGAACTGCATGATGATGTCCTCTGTTCGTTTGTCTATCTACTAGTAGGTAGACTATTCCTCGATCTGACGAGTGTCAAGCTACCGCTGATCGGCGAGGCTGGATGGAAGCGAATCAGGTGAGTTGGGCTAAAGGCTTGGTGCCGGCGCGGGGAGCGGAATCAGCATCCCCTTTCCCGAGGCACGGACTACGTAGTTCTACGTAGCCTGCGCCCGTAGTACTGCGCATTTTCTTGTGGACGCAGGACGGCGAGAGTGTCGCCGTCCTGATAAGGGCACACAAAACAACAAAAGCCGTCGCCGGGTTTACCACCCGCGACAGGAGAATATTCGATGACCACACTGGCTACCCGAATTGCCTGGTTCGCCGTCGCCTTGCTGGGTGCATTTGCTCTAGGCACCCTGGCATTGCGCAGAGGCGAAGCCATCAGCGCCCTCTGGATCGTGACCGCTGCCGTCGCCATCTACCTGATTGCCTACCGCTACTACAGCTTGTTCATCGCCAACAAGGTGATGCAACTGGACGCCACGCGTGCTACCCCCGCCGTGCTCAACAACGATGGTCTGGACTACGTCCCGACTAACAAGCACATTCTCTTCGGCCATCACTTCGCTGCCATCGCCGGCGCAGGTCCGCTCGTGGGCCCGGTGCTCGCTGCGCAGATGGGCTACCTGCCCGGCACGCTCTGGCTGATCGCCGGCGTCGTTCTGGCCGGCGCGGTGCAGGACTTCATGGTGCTGTTCATCTCCACCCGCCGTAACGGCCGCTCCCTGGGCGAGCTGGTACGCGAGGAGATGGGTCCGATCCCCGGTACCATCGCGCTCTTCGGTGCCTTCCTGATCATGGTGATCATCCTCGCGGTGCTCTCCCTGATCGTGGTCAAGGCCCTAGCGGAAAGCCCCTGGGGCATGTTCACGGTGATGGCCACCTTGCCGATCGCGGTATTCATGGGCGTGTACATGCGCTACATCCGCCCAGGCCGCATCGGCGAGATCTCGGTGGTCGGCGTGGTGCTGCTGCTCGCCTCAATCTGGCTCGGTGGGATCGTCGCCGCCGATCCTTTCTGGGGCCCAGCGTTCACCTTCACCGGCGTGCAGATCACCTGGATGCTGATCGGCTATGGCTTTGTCGCCGCCGTGCTGCCAGTGTGGCTGATCCTGGCTCCGCGGGACTACCTGTCGACCTTCCTCAAGATCGGCACCATCGTCGCCCTGGCGATCGGTATCCTAGTCATCGCTCCTGACCTGAAAATGCCGGCCGTGACCCACTTCATCGATGGCACGGGCCCGGTGTGGAAGGGCGCGCTGTTCCCGTTCCTGTTCATCACCGTCGCCTGCGGCGCGGTGTCCGGCTTCCATGCACTGATCAGCTCGGGCACCACGCCGAAGCTGCTGGCCAATGAAAGCCACGCGCGCTACATCGGCTACGGCGCGATGCTGATGGAGTCCTTCGTCGCCATCATGGCCATCGTCGCCGCCTCGGTCATCGAGCCGGGCGTGTACTTCGCCATGAACAGCCCGGCCGCATTGGTTGGTGCGGATGTCACCAGCGTCGCGGCTACCGTCAGCAGCTGGGGCTTCACCATCACCCCTGAGGTCCTGCAACAGACGGCCAAGGACATCGGCGAACACACGATCCTGGCCCGCGCCGGCGGCGCGCCGACCTTGGCCGTGGGCATCGCTCAGATCCTCCACCAGGCGCTGCCAGGCGAGAACACCATGGCGTTCTGGTACCACTTCGCGATCCTGTTCGAGGCGCTGTTCATCCTCACCGCGGTCGATGCCGGTACCCGTGCCGGCCGCTTCATGCTGCAGGACCTGCTGGGCAATTTCGTGCCTGCGCTGAAGAAGACCGACTCGTGGACCGCCAACCTGACCGCCACCGCCGGTTGCGTGGCCATGTGGGGCTGGCTGCTGTACCAGGGGGTGATCGACCCGCTGGGCGGCATCAACACCCTGTGGCCGCTGTTTGGCATCTCCAACCAGATGCTGGCGGGCATCGCGCTTATGCTCGGCTGCGTAGTGCTGATCCGCATGAAGCGTCAGCGCTATGTCTGGGTGACCTTGGTGCCGGCGGTATGGTTGCTGATCTGCACCACCACGGCCGGGTTGATCAAGCTGCTCGACCCGAACCCTGCGATGGGCTTCCTGGCCTTGGCGAACAAGTACAGCACCGCCGCCGCCGCGGGCCAGGTGCTGGCCCCGGCGAAGGACCTAGCGCAGATGCAGCACGTTGTGTTCAACGCCTACACCAACGCGACCCTGACCGCGCTGTTCCTGCTGGTGGTCCTAAGCATTCTCTGGTTCGCGATCAAGGTCGGCCGCCAGGCCTGGGTCATACCCGAACGTACCGACAAGGAGTCGCCGTTCCAGCCACAACCCGATGCCTGAGGAGCCTGCCAGCATGTTCAATGACTTGAGCAAGATGGGCAAATACCTGGGGCAGGCCGCGCGGATGCTGGTCGGCATGCCAGACTATGACGCCTACGTGGAACACATGCAGGGCAAACACCCGGACAAGCCGGTTATGTCCTACGAGGCGTTCTTCCGCGAACGGCAGGAAGCGCGCTACGGCGGTGGCAGCGGACGCCCCGTTCGTTGCTGCTGAGCGTCTACTGATGCAAGCGAGCGCCACGCTCATCGTGGCGCTCTCGCGTTCCAGGGCTGGCAACCCGCATAGTGGCGTCGCCAGCTCCTCCTCGCCTCGGAAAAGTCCATGCAACTCAAGCACAAGATCGTCACCCTCAGTGTGCTGCCGCTGATCCTCTCGGTGCTGTTCATCTGCGTCCTCGTATTTGCTCAGAGCCGCAAGCTGGAAGAGGAACAGGCCCGCCTGGTGGAAAGCAGCATCATGACGTCGAAGAAGGCAGAGCTGAGAAACTACCTGAGCTTGGCGATGAGCCTCATCGCGCCGTTGTATGAAGGCAGTACCGACGATGATGCGACTCGCCAGCGCGCCTTGGAGATCCTGTCCCAAGCTAACTTCGGCCTTGATGGCTACTTCTTCGTGTACGACCAGCATGGCAAAAATCTAATGCACCCGAGGCAGGCCGAGTTGATTGGCAAGGACCTCATTACGCTGACCGACAAAAACGGATTACCGGTAATCCAGGCTCTACTCAAGAGCGCCCGGGAAGGCGATGGTTACCAACTGTACGACTGGCAAAAGCCGTCGACCGGACAGGTCACCGGCAAGCTGGCATACGTGGTGATGCTCGATCGCTGGGGCTGGATGCTCGGCACAGGCATCTACATCGACGATGTCGAGGTGGCGACCCTCAAGTCGCGCCAGGAGGTGGCCTCGGGCGTGCTGACGACAGTGATGGCGATCGCTTCGTTCTCGCTGGTTGCTGTGCTCGTAATCTTTGCTGGTGGCCTGATGCTGAACGTCAGTGAGCATCGCTTAGCCGACCGAAAGCTTTCCACACTCAACCAACGGATCGTGAACCTGCAGGAGGAGGAGCGCTCGCGGGTTTCGCGTGAACTGCATGATGGAATTAGCCAGGAGCTAGTATCAATCAAGTTTCAGTACGAACTGGCCGCCATCGAACTGGCCAATGGTCGAAGTGAGGGGTTGGAAAATCTTCGCAAAGGAACTTCGAGACTCGGAGCCGCCATCGGCGAGATACGTCGCATTTCCCATGATTTGCGCCCCTCGCTTTTGGACACGCTGGGACTGTCACCTGCCATCGAACAACATGTCATTGAGTTCGAGCAGCGCACCTCGATTCACACCCGGTATGAATGTGGAATGGATGCCACCGACATCGATACGGGGCTTAAACTGACACTGTTCCGCATCATCCAAGAGGCACTGGCGAACGTTGAGCGCCATGCGAAAGCCAACACCGCGATCGTCTCCGTCTCACTCCAGCAGGGCATGATTGTGCTACGGGTTGAGGACAACGGTGTCGGGTTTGACACTCGGGCAGCCGACGAAAGCCACGGCATCGGTCTGAGGAACATTCGCGAACGAGTGGATCACCACTTGGGTAGCGTTAGCATCACCTCTTCTTACGGCCGTACCGAACTGCAGGTGCAGATACCGGTTACGATCACTTGAGCAGCCTCGTCAATCGAACCCTTGAGAACTCCATGAGCGTAACCCACCCGGTCAGAATTGCTTTGGTCGACGACCACGTCCTTGTGCGCGATGGCGTCAAGGCTCTGCTAGGCGCGATCCCGCATTTCGAGGTAGTCGGTCAGGCCGAGTCAGGTGCCCAAGCAATTGAATTGGTAGCGAACACCGAGCTGGACATCCTCTTGGTCGATGTAGGGCTTCAGGACATGAATGGGTTGGAGCTCACGCGCAAGCTGCGTGACCTCTATCCGGATATCAAGATCCTCATGCTGAGCATGTATGACAATCAGGAGTATGTACGCACCTCTATCAGTTCAGGAGCACTCGGTTACGTGTTGAAGAACGCGCCGTCTGCAGAGCTCATCGCTGCCATTGAAGCCATCGCCGCAGGAGGAAGCTTCTACAGCTCGGAGATCACTCGCAAGCTCGCCGGGGGTAGCCGCGATGAGCACGATTTGACCCCTCGTGAGCTGCAAGTGCTTTCGATGATCGCCAAGGGCCATAACAACAAGGAAATGGCCCGCCAGCTGGATATCAGTGTACGAACAGTTGAAACCTATCGACTGAGCATTAGACGCAAGCTCAACATCGATACTCCCGCGGCAATCGTAAAATACGCCTTGGAGCATGGCCTGATGTCGATCTAAGCATGCCCAGCCGCCAATTCACTACTGCCGCCGATACCTGGATTTGAACGTCAGGAAAGCGCTCGTGATAACTCGACAAAAGCGGAGGTAGCCTTGCTGCAGCGGTGCTTTCCAAAGTACCAATACACAGGGTGCTCCGAAGGGAACCCCGCTTGAGCGCGGTCTCTGCCTCAGTGGAAAGGCGCAGCAGCTTATCGGCTAACCCGTCGCGAGCGTTTCCTGGCCGAGATGGAACAGGTGGTTCCGTGGAGTGGACTGGTGGCGTTGATCGAGCCTCACTACCCAAAGGCTGGCGGTGGCCGCAAGCCTTATCCTCTGGAAACCATGCTGCGCATTCACCTGCTGCAGAATTGGTTCTCTTTGAGCGATCCCGCCATGGAAGAGGCGCTGTACGAGATCACTTCGATGCGCCAGTTCGCTCGTCTGACGCTCAGCGCTCCGATCCCCGAAGACACGACGATCATGAACTTCCGGCACCTACTGGAGAAGCATCAGTTGGCAGCCGGCATTCTGGAAACCATCAACAATTACCTGCAAGACAAGGGCCTGTCGTTGCGCCAGGGCACCATTGTCGACGCTACCATCATCCACGCGCCCAGTTCGACCAAGAACAAGGAAGGCAAGCGCGATACTGAAATGCATCAAACGAAGAAGGGCAACCAGTACTATTTCGGCATGAAGGCCCACATCGGCGCGGATGCTGAATCGGGTCTGGTGCATCACGTTCATGGTACCGCCGCGAACGTAGCTGACGTGACGGAGGTCGCTCAGCTATTGCATGGCGAAGAGAATGTCGTGTGTGCGGATGCGGGTTATACAGGCGTGGAAAAGCGGCCAGAACACGAGGGACGGCAGGTGATATGGCAGGTCGCTGCCCGCCGCAGCACCTACAAACACTTGAGCAAACGCAGCGTGCTCTACCAAGCCAAGCGCAAGATCGAAAGGGCCAAGGCGCAAGTGCGTGCGAAGGTGGAGCACCCGTTCCGGGTGATCAAACGCCAGTTCGGCTATGTAAAGACTCGTTTTCGCGGCTTGGCCAAGAACACGGCGCAACTGACCACGCTGTTTGCCCTGTCGAATCTGTGGATGGTGCGCCGGCAATTATTGCCTGCTGCGGGAGAGTTGCGCCCGTGAGGGCAGAAAACCAAGACTTTGCCTTGGTTATCCAATAATCAGCGACTGAAAAGCGGGCTTTTCGGCATCCCTAAGCCGCCCATTTCCGACTGATGAGCAACTTGTTCGGAGCTTCCCTAGCGGCTAAAAAATCAGAT
>Ga0247818_10002347_pt1 | contig 12267 bp, 14 predicted proteins | sample 13C_Glucose_Day1_FD_192424 | JGI IMG/M metagenome (GOLD analysis project Ga0247818, IMG submission 192424) | Soil microbial communities from agricultural site in Penn Yan, New York, United States - 13C_Glucose_Day1 | ecosystem: Environmental > Terrestrial > Soil > Agricultural land | place...
CGTTCCAGGACTTTGCCAAGGTGGTGCCGAAAGCGGCCGCTGCGGCGCATCGACGCGCAATCAACAAGACGTTGGGCTGGTTGCGCACGCACATTGCCCGAGCCGTCAGCCGGTCAGAGCGCATTGCTGTTGCAGCGGTGCGTCAGCGGTTGCGCAGCTATCCGGTTTCCGGCGGTGCCGCGAGCGGCAAACTGTGGTTCGGTTTGAACGCCATCGAATCCAGCCGGATCGGCCGGGCGCGGCAGACCGGGAGCGGTGTGTCGGTGGCGGGGCGGCGTTATGAAGGTGCCTTTCTCAAGAAGGTCTACGGCAACAAACCCGACATCTGGATCCGCACAGCCAGCAAGCATTTCAACGGAGACGACTACCCGGACAGTACGGTGTCCCCCGGTCGCGGGCCGAGTTCGGGTTGGGTCGCCGAAAACGGTAGTCGTTTCCCGCTGGCCAAAGCCAAGGTGTCGCTGGAGCAAGCCCGGCCGCATTTCGACAGCTGGGTCAAAAAGGCAGATGAGCGTCTGCTGGAGATTCTCAAACAAGAACTCAACTTTGAGCTGCAGAAATACCTTAAGAGGATCGGCAATGCCTGAAGAACCGTTCAGCCTGGACCAGTTTTATAGGGCGGTAGAACAGCATCTTCGTACCCACTTGCCTGGCGTGCAAACCGTCACAGCCTGGCCAGACATTAAGGATCGCGTGTTGCTGCCAGCGGTGTTTCTGGAGGTGGCCGAGATCGAGCCGGGTAAAGATATCGGCACCGGCGAAACCTCGCTGGTGTGCAAGTTCGAGGCTCGGATCATTGTTGACCCGATCAAGGCGCACCATCATCAACAGGCCGTGCAACTGGCGACGCAGTTAGCGGTGTTGCTGCGTTCGCAGACGTGGGGGTTGGCAGTTGAACCCGCCGAGTTTGTGCAATCGCTGCAGGACTGGACCCAGCCGCACCTGGATGGATACACGGTGTGGCTGGTGGAGTGGACTCAGCAAGTTTATCTCGGCCTTGAGGAATGGCCGTGGCCGGACGAGCTGCCGGGGTCGTTGGTGTTAGAAGTCGATCCGGGTGACGGGCAATTCAGGCCGGAGGATCTGCCGTGAGTTACGCGAGCGCCCAGCATGACCGCATGATCGCGGGGGCGGTAAAGGCTTGCTATGTGGTCGCGCTGGATCTGTCCGCTTCGCCGCCGGTATGTCGCGTGTCGGACGGCAGTGAATGGGTCAGCGCTTGGGTGCGGTGGCACAGCATCGCCGCCGGCAAGGCCAGGCACTGGCGGGCGCCGTCTTTGGGCGAGCAGGGCAGTTTGATCAGTCCCAGCGGTGACGTGTCACAAGGCACGTTTGTCCCGGGCTTGTATGGCAATGCCGGGCCGCCGCCAGATAATCGCGACCATGTCGAGGTCTGGCGTTTTGATGATGGCGGGTCGCTGATTTACGACTGGCAGGCCAAGAGCTACAGCATCACGCTCCCGAGCGGCACGGTCACCATCAAAGTGGCCAGCACGGAAGCGGTCGTGACCGATAGCGCGGTGAACGTGACCGCCGGCAACATCAATTTGAAAGCGGCGGTGATGATCGACGGCGCGCTACACGTTACCAAGGGCATCACCAGCGCCGGTGCAATCATTGATGCCACCGGCAACAGCAATCACCACACGCATTAATTTCAGCTCACCACAGCCCGCCCAGTGCGGGCTTTTTCATGCCTGGAGAACCACATGGCCAAGATCGATACGACCTCAACCGATGCACAAGCATCCTCGGAACCGGCATTTTCATCCTCAACTTACTCATCGCCTGAGTCCTTGAAATTCCGCGACAAGCTCTATACGTCGCGACTGGTGATCGTGCCCGGTACTGACCGTTCCTATCCGGTGGAGAAGGCGACGGTCGTGGTGCCGGCCTCCGACATCGAGGCGGTCAAGTTCCTGAAAGCCAGCGAAGAATACGAGCCGTTCAAGGAGTGACATCGATGATCGGAATGGATCGCCAGACCGGCCTACCCATATCCGGCATCGAGCATCTGCGGCAATCCATTGCCGACATCTTGAGCACGCCGCTGGGCAGTCGCCGGCACCGCATGGAGTACGGCAGCAAGCTGCGGCGGTTTGTCGATTTGCCCGTTAACGAGGGCTGGAAAAGCGCCGTACAGGCTGAGGTCGCCCGCGCTTTGGGGCGCTGGGAGCCACGTTTGAAGCTCGACCAGGTGCGTGTCCTTTCCGTCATTGGTGGGCAAATCAATCTGCAAATCGTCGGGAAGTACCTGGGCGACGGCGTTACGTTGGAGGTGGCTGCATGAGTACCGTTGATCTGTCGTCGCTGCCGGCGCCGACCGTGCTGGAGCCTCTGGACTTCGAAGAGGTTTATCAGGACGGTTTAGGCGTCTTTCGTGGGTACATGGGTGGCAACTGGACGGCCGCGCTGGAAAGCGATCCAGTGGTCAAAGTGCTTGAGGTCGGGGCCTACAACAAGGTCGGCAACCGCGCCCGGGTCAATGACGCCGGCAAGGCGCTATTGCTGGCGCACGCCATTCGCAGCGACCTCGATCACTTGGGGGCCAACGTCAATCTGCAGCGCCTGGTCATTCAGGCCGAGGATCTGCTGGCGGTGCCGCCGGTGCCCAAGGTCATGGAAGACGACGACCCGTTTCGCGAACGCATCCAGTTGGCCTATGAAGGGCTGACTACGGCCGGCCCGCGCAACAGCTACATCCTGCATGCGCGTAACGCTTCTGGGCTGGTGGCAGACGCCACGGCCGAAAGCCCGAAGCCTTGCTTCGTTACGGTAACGGTGCTGGGGTTTGATGGGGAGGGTGAAGCGCCGCCGGAGCTGTTGGCGACGGTGGCCGATGCTCTGAATGACGATGACGTGCGCCCGGTCGGTGATCGTGTGACCGTGCAGAGCGCGCAGGTGATCCGCTACGAGATTGACGCCATCCTGCACATGGCCGGCGCCGGTCCGGAAGCAGATGCCAGTTTGGCCGAAGCGAAAAGCCGCTTGGCAGCTTGGATCAATCCACGCAAGCGGCTGGGCGTCGAGGTCGCGCGCTCCGCTGTTGACGCCCAGCTGCACGTTGCTGGCGTTGCCCGGGTTGAGTTGGTCGGGTGGCAGGACTTGGCCCCGACCAAGGCGCAAGCGGCGTTCTGTACGCGCTACAACGTGAGGCTGGCGGGCTGATATGAAAAGTCTACTGCCGCTCAACAGCACGCAACTGGAACGGGCCATGGAGGCCGCGTTTTTCGAAAAGACGATTGTCCCACTGCGCGATCTCTACAACCCCGACACCTGTCCGGTGCATCTGCTGCCGCACCTGGCGTGGGCGTGGTCGGTCGATCGCTGGGACTACCGATGGTCTGAGGCGACCAAGCGCGCGGCCATCAAGGCGTCTTTCTACATCCATAAGCACAAGGGCACGATCGGCGCGATACGTCGTGTGGTCGAGCCGCTGGGCTATCTGATCGAGATTGTCGAGTGGTTCCAGACCGTGCCCGAGGGCGTGCCGGGCACCTTCGCGCTGAAGGTCGGGGTGCTGGATACCGGCATCACCGAAGAAATGTATCAGGAGCTTGAGCGCCTGATTGACGATGCCAAACCCGTCACGCGGCACCTGACCGGGCTGGCGATCAGCCTGGAAACCCAAGGCAATTTAAACATCGCCGTATCCCTTTACGAGGGCGACGAAATCGACGTTTACCCACCTGTCATGCGTGACATCGAGGTCACCGGCAGCTTCGGCGTGGTCGGCCGCGAACACACCATAGACACCCTGGACGTTTATTATGATTGATGCGAACTCGCAGTTTTTCGCGATCCTCACGAACGTGGGGATGGCCAAGCAAGCGAACGCCGACGCGCTCGGCATTCCCTGGCTGATCACGCAAATGGGCGTGGGTGATGCCAATGGCACCGAGCCGGTCCCCAGCGCGTCGCAAACCAAGCTGATCAACGAGTGGCGCCGCAAGCCGCTCAACCAATTGAAGATCGACCCGGTCAACCCGGCGGTGATCATCGCCGAGCAAATCATTCCCGCCGATGAGGGTGGTAAGTGGATCCGCGAAATCGGCCTCTACGATGCGGACGGCGACTTGGTGGCGGTGGCCAACTGCGCGCCAAGCTTCAAGCCGCTGCTGTCGCAAGGCTCGGGCCGCACGCAGATCGTGCGCATGAACTTCATTGTCACCAGCACGGGCAACATTCAGCTCAAGATTGACCCAGCGATTGTGCTGGCTTCGCGGGCTTACGTCGATGCGGCGATTCTGGAAGTGCTGCCGAAGAACAAAATCCCCGGCGAATACACGCGGGTCAAGGTCAATGATCGCGGTGTGGTGGTGTCCGGCGACAACCCGGACACGCTGGCCAAGATGGGCATCAAGGACAGTTACACCAAAACCGAGATCGAGGCGATGATTGCCCAGGCCTCGGCGTTGCCGGTAGGTGCCACTATCGCCTTTCCGCTGGACAAGGTGGCGCCCGGGTTTCTGGAGCTGGACGGTAGCGTTAAGAGCATTGCGGTCTATCCCGATCTGGCGGCGTTTCTCGGTGCGGCGTTCAACAAGGGCGACGAGGGTGCTGGCAATTTCCGGCTGCCGGAGTCGCGCGGCGAGTTCCTGCGTGGTTGGGATCATGGGCGCGGTGTGGATTCGGGGCGGTCGCTTGGTAGTTGGCAGGCTGACGATATCAAGTCTCACATTCACAGGTTAAAAAGTGATGGAAACGGCGCGCAATATGGTACGGGTGCCGCAGACTTCATCACCGGCGGGACAAGTGACTCAGGTAGTACTGAAGCTTTTGGTGGAGCTGAGACGCGCCCGCGCAACTTGGCGGTGATGTGGTGCATTAAGGCGTGGAACGCGCCAATCAATCAGGGAAATATCGACATTGCCGCGCTCGCGGCTTTGGCGACGCAGGCGACAGAAATCAAGCTGGGCACCGCCAAGATTGCAACGCAGGAACTGACGGACGCCGGCGCCGATGACGCCACGATAGTGACGCCGAAAAAGATGCGATGGGGATTTTCAATTCTCAAGGCCGTAAACGGTTGGATTGTTTTTCCGAGCTGGCTTGGTGGTCTTGTTATCCAGTGGGGGCAAGGGATTGCGATGGCGAATGACGGTAATGATGCTGCAGGTACAGGGGCAGACACGTACATTACGTTCCCCCGAGCCTTCCCGAGTGTTTGTGCCTCTGTAGTCGTAACGCACCATGGTGCTAGAGCAAATTTGCCAGCCATTATTCGCAATCTGACTACCACGCGCTTTTCTGCTGAAACGCCTGATGTTCAGGCGCAATACGTCAGATTCATAGCGATAGGGTATTGAGAAATGAAGATGCTTTACTCGGCATTAACTGGCGGGTTTTACGACGACTCCTCCGACTTTCCGGCTGATGTGGTGAGGATATCGTCGGAGGAACACCAATCCTTGTTGGAGGGGCAGGCCTCTGGAAAGCTCATCGCAGCCGATTCAAAAGGCTTTCCAGTGTTGATTGATCTGCCGCCGCGCTCGTCCGAGGCGAGCGCAGCAATTGAGCGCAAATGGCGAGACGAACAGCTTTTAGTGACTGACGGCGTAGTGAGTCGTCACCGAGACGAGCTGGAGGAAGGCGCCGATACGACATTGACGGCTGAGCAATATTCCGAGCTTCAGGGGTACCGCCGAGCGCTGCGCAACTGGCCGGAGTTCGGTGGTTTTCCATTGATTGACCACCGACCGCCGACTCCTCTTTGGCTGACTGACCAACTGCAATAAACGCCCCGCACTGACGGGGCGTTTTCTTTTCCGTTACGCGTAACACGCACACCCTCACAGCCTCGCTTATGCGGGGCTTTTTCGTTTCTGGAGACTGACCCTTATGAGTGGTTTATTTCACGGCATTACGACCACGGTGGTGGACACCGGCGCGCGCACCATCTCGCTGCCGTCGTCGTCGATTATCGGCCTGTGCGACACCTTTACCCCGGGCCAACTCGGCGGCGGTACGGCGAAAGCCGGCGAACTGAAGTTGATCACCACCGAGCGCGAAGCCATTGCCGCGTTCGGTGCCGACTCGGCCATCACCAAGGCCTGTCAGGCGATTTACGTCAAAGCCAAGGCCGTGATCGTCGCCATCGGCGTGCCCAAGCTGGAAGACGCCGCGCTGCAAACCTCGGCGATCATCGGCGGCGTGCTGGCCTCGGGTCAGCGTACCGGCCTACAGGCCTTGCTCGACGGCAAAAGCCTGTTCAACGCCCAACCGCGATTGCTGATCGCACCGGGCCACACGGCGACTCAGGCGGTGGCCACGGCCATCGACAGCGTGGCGCAGAAACTGCGTGCTATCGGCATCATCGACGGGCCGGGTACTACAGACGAGGCTGCCATGGCCTACGCCGATAACTTCGGCAGTCGCAACCTGTTCATGGTCGACCCGGGCGTCAAGTATTGGGACACCGTCACCAGCGCTACGGTCGACGCGCCCGGCTCGGCTTGGGCTGCAGGCCTGTTTGCCTGGACGGATGCTGAATACGGTTTCTGGGCCTCGCCATCGAACAAGGAGCTGACCGGCATCACCGGCACCGGCCGCGCGGTCGAGTACCTGGACGGCGACGAGACCTGCCGGGCCAACCTGCTCAACAACGCAAATATCACTACGATCATTCGCGATGACGGTTATCGCCTGTGGGGTAACCGCACGCTGTCGAGCGATCCGAAGTGGGCCTTTGTTACTCGCGTTCGCACGCTGTTCATCCTCATGGACGCGGTGCAGGCCGGGCACAAATGGGCGGTCGACCGCTCGATCACCAAGACCTATGTGGCCGATGTCACCAACGGTCTGGATGCATTCCTGCGCGACCTGAAAGCACAGGGCGCGATCATCAACTTTGAAGTGTTCGCCGACACTGAACGGAACACGGCCAGCCAGATCGCCCAGGGCAAGGTGTATTGGCGTATCCGTTTCACCGACGTGCCGCCGGCAGAAAACCCGAATTTCCTTTTCGAAGTCACCGATCAGTGGATGACCGAAGTGCTTGAAGCAGCCTAAGGGGGCGTAACCAATGATTCCTCAGACTTTGTACAACACCAACCTGTTCGTCGACGGCGTGAACTTCTCCGGCGACGTGCCTAGCCTCACGCTGCCCAAGCTGACCACCAAGACTGACGAATATCGTGGCGGCGGCATGGCCGGACCCATCGATATGGATCAGGGGCTTGAGAAAATGGAAGCCTCGTTTGTCACCAAGGGCGTGCGCCGCGAGTCGCTAAAGTACTTCGGCCTGGCTGACGGCACGGCGTTTAACGCCACGTTCCGAGGTGCCTTCAAGGGCCAAAAGGGCGCGGTGACAGCGGTCGTTGCCACTCTGCGCGGTCGCCTCAAAGAGGTCGATCTCGGTGACTGGAAAGCCGGTGATGCTGCCGAGATCAAGCACGCCGTTGCGGTCACGTACTACAAGCTCGAAATTGACGGGCGCCTGATGTACGAAATCGACATGGTCGCCGGCATTCAGGTGATCGACGGCAAAGACCAACTGCTCGAAGTGCGCCAAGCACTCGGCATGTAAGGAATAGATCCAGATGACTCAAGTAATCGCTAAAACCCTGCCTGCCTGGCTGTCGCTCAGTGCAGTCGGTGCCGTCGTAACGCTGACCCGCCCAAGCCAAGCCAATAGCATCGACGTCGAGACGTTGAACCTGCGTAACCCGACCGTGCGTGAAGTGCGTGCGGCTGATCGTGCTGCCAACGGCGATGATGAACAGCGCGAAATGATGCTGTTCGCCGGTCTGGCCGAAGTCGGATTGAAAGATCTGGAACGCCTCAAGCTGACGGATTATCGCCGCGTGCAAACGGCGTATTCGCACCTGGCACCGAAAACCGATTATTCGGACTCGATGCCGGCGTGGTTGTCGCTGACCACCGATCAGGTGCTGGTAACGCTTTCGTGTCCGAGTGAGATCAACGGCGTGACGGTCGACAAGCTGGCCTTGCGTTCGCCGACCGTGGGCGACGTGCGTGCGGCCAACCGTGAAGTGGGTGGCGATGACGAACAGCGCGAGCTGGTGTTGTTTGCCGCGTTGTCCGGTGCGCGTGTGGCGGATCTGGAGGGGCTGAAGCTGGTGGATTTTAACCGCTTGCAGGCCGGCTATTTTCGCATGGACAACGACGACGGGCTTTAACCCCAGCGTTATCAAGTCGGCAGCGAAACGTCTGGCGGCGGAAACCGGATTTTCCGCCGCTGAGATCCAGTCGATGCCGTTCGCGGATATGGTGTGGTGGCTCACGGATTGAGCGCCATCGGTAGTGCTGGGCACATGAGGGCCACGACATGGCAAACAAACTCGCCCTCGGGCTGGTGATCGGCGGTGCCGTCAGTTCAACGGTCGGCGCCGCGTTCAAGGATGTGACCGGGCGCATCAAGCGCCTTGAGGCAGAAGGTAATAAAGCGCGGGTGCTGCAGCGCACGATTGGCGACACCATCCGCCTGCGCGAAGAATGGAAAAAGGCTCACGACACCGGCGCTGCCGGTGCGTCCAAATTACTCAACCGTTTGAACTCGAACCTCGACAGCTTGAAAAAGCAGGGGATCGAGGTCGGCCGGTTGGAAAAAGCCTATCGCTCGATGGGGCAGACGGCCACCAAGGCCGAGCTGAAAGCCAAGGGTCATCAGCAGATTGATTCTGGCGTAAAGGGCATGAAGGGCGCTGTCGGTGCTGCGGTTGTGGGTGTCGGTGCCATGGCGGTGCCGGCCAAGGTCAGCGCTGATTTTGGCGCGATTGTCCGTGACATCGCGATCAAGGCCGGCATTGCCAACAAGCCGCAAGAGCAGGAGATGTCGCGCAAGATCATCGACACGTCACGCGATACCGGCATGGCGCGCAACGATGTGGCCGACGTGGTCAATCAGTTGGTCGGCGCCGGTATGGACTTGAGCAAGGCGCTGGAATACGCGCCTGTCGCGGCCAAGTTTGTCGTGGGGCAGGGATCCAGCGGCGTCGACACGGCGAAGATGATCAACGCCCTAGGACAGAACGCCAAGATCACCGACCCCAAGCAGATGCAGCAGGCGCTGGAAGCGATCGCCTACCAAGGTCAGGCGGGCAGCTTTGAAGCGGCCGACATGGCCAAGTGGTTCCCGGAACTGCTGGCCAACATGGCCAGCAACGGCATCACCGGCTTGGATGCGGTGACGCAATTGGGCGCCATGTTGCAGGTGCAGATGAAGCAGGCCGGCAGTTCGGATGAAGCGGCCAACAACCTGAAAAACTGGATGGGCAAAATCGGTTCGACCGATACGGTCAAGGCGTACGAAAAAGCCGGGATTGATTACAAGGGGTCGATGCAGACCGGTTTGCAAAACGGCATGTCGACGCTCGAAACCAGTATGGCGCTGGCTCAGAAATACATTCAGGCGACCGATCCGAAGCGTGCGGCGGCCATGGCCGAAGCCACGTCAAAAATCAGCAAGGAAGCCGACCCGGAGAAGGCCAAGGCCATGATGGCCTCGCTGGAAGAATCCCTGCGCACCGGCGACCTGTTCGCCGACATGCAGGTCAAGGCCGCACTGTCGGCCTACATGCAGAACAAGGCGCTGTACAGCCAGCTCAAAAACGATTCGCGTGACGCGACCGGGATCCTCGACAAGAACCTCGCCGAGCGGCGCGAGTCGTCATCGCAGAAATGGGCGGAAATGGCCCAGTCGATGGATGACGCCATGCGCAGCATCGGTGATGCGCTGCGCCCGGTGACGGACACCGTGGCCGAGTCGTTGACCAAGGTTACTAAAGGCATTACGTCGCTGACGGATAGCGCGCCCGGGGTGGTTGCCGGTATCGCCACGGTCGGGGCGGGGCTGATCGCCTTAAAAGGTATCTTCAGCACGATCAAGATCGGCAGGGGGTTGCTAAACCTTGCGCGTGGGTCGCGCGGTGGCAGGAATGGGAGCGAAGCCCCAAATAAAAACCCCGGAGAACTTGATCTGGTAGCGACTGGCCTGGACGTTGTTTCGCGGGTGAAGGATGCGGCAACAGGCGGTGGCCTTGGTACTGACAGTGGTGCAGGTAACGAAGGCGTCAAGAAGGTTTTCGTCGTCAATGCCGGCGCTATAGGTGGCGGTGTGGATGCGTCGGGCGAATCGCGCCGACGTGGACGTGGGTCAAGGCGCAGCGCGCGGCGCCGATCGTTGCCGAGTTCGAGAGGTCCGCGCCCATCTGTGCCTCGTCCACCTGTTCCGGTTTCGCGGCCACCTGTTTCGATCCCATCGCCATCAGTCCCTTCCGTTCCTGGCGGGGCATTGTCCAAGCTCGGCGTCGTCGCAGGAACCGTCGGTAAGGTCGGCAAGGCGGCCAAGGTCATTCCTGGCGGCACGCTGCTGGAGTCCGGCGAGATGGCTTTTGAAACCTTTCAAAACGCCAAGACCAAGGACGAAAAAGCCAAAGGTTACGGTTCGGCCGCTGGCAACCTGGCCGGCACCATGGCCGGTGCAGCAGCAGGCGCCGCCATTGGTTCGGTTGTGCCGATCATCGGCACCGCAATCGGCGGCATGATCGGTGCTTACCTGGGCAGTCAGGGCGGTGCGGCGCTGGGCGGGTCGTTGGGTAAGTCGCTGTTCGGCGGTGAGGATGAAAAGCCCGAGCAAACGGCAAAGGCGCCGGTGCCGACCACGCCGCTCATGATGGCGTCAGCGGCGCAGCAAGGCCCGGTGCTGGGGGATGTCGCGCGCTCGATGGCAGTGACGGCGCCGCTCAAGTCGGCGGCGATGGCCATCCAGCCTAAGGAGGCGGCGAAGCCGGAGCCGGCCAAGGTGGATCAGCAGTTTCAGTATTCACTGAGCATGCCGGTCACGGTGCAAGGTGATGTCAAAGACCCGCAAACCTTGGCGCAGGATCTGATGCCGCACATGCAGCGAATGATGGCGGACGCGGCGAGGAGTAACGCCGCCAAGCTGTACGACGAACCCCATGTCTAAGGAGGTTTCATGGCTTACATGGAGCAGATGCAATCAAGTCTGAAGTATCTGGTGGATGCAGCGGAAACCGGGCGGCGTAGCGCGGATGGCATGCTGTCCCCGGTTAATGGCGCGATCCGCGAACTGACCGGCGCCGCGTCCGAGCTGGAAAACATCCCGTTCGTCGGGCCGGCCATCGGCGCCAAGCTTCAGCGGGTGATGCGCGGCGTCGACGCGGCTCAGGCCAAGGTCGGTCAGGTGGCGGCGGTGTACGGCCGCGCCACCCGGGCGGCGGCCGAAGTGCAGGAGCGGCTGGGCACATTGAAGGAACAGGCGGGCAAGGCGGCCACGGCAATCAACAACGTCGCCGGCAAGGTCAGCCCGTCGCTGGCCAACATCGTGCCCACCAGTTCCTTTGCCGTGGAGGCCACGCCGGCGCCGGAGGCGGTGAAGCCGTTCCCGCATCTGATGATCATTCAGCCGCGCGACCCGAAAATTGAGCCGTATTACTTCAACCTGGACACGGCGGCGTTTGATGAGCTGAGCCGTTCGACCGAGTTCCGCTGGGCTTCGCAGGAGCGGCTGACGCGCCGGCCGGCGAAGCAGGCCATCGGTATTGGCGATGAAAAGTTGACGCTCAAGGGCACCATCTATCCGGGCTTCAAAGGCGGTTTAAAGCAGCTCGACACGCTGCGTTCCATCGGGGCCAGGCAGCAACCGCTGACCCTGACCACGGGCTATGGCGAGGTGATCGGGACGTGGTGCCTGAAGACGGTCAACGATGAACAGGGCGCGTTTTTGCACGGCGGGATTCCCCGCAAACAGGGGTTTACTTTGGAGTTTGAGCGTTATGGCGACGACATGCAGGACGTCTGATGGCGACATGCTCGATGTCATTTGCAACAACGTTTACGGCCATCTGAATGGCAGCGTCGAGGCCGTGCTCGATGCCAATCAGGGGCTGGCCGATGAGCCTCAGCCGTTCCGGTTGGGCGTGATCATCGTCCTGCCGGATCTGCCCAGCCCGACCAATGAAGGCGTCAGCTTGTGGGATTGACCCGGGGAGAGGCCTTCGCCGGCGCCGCGTCGCGTTACGCGTAACGACACCTTGTTTTCTGGCCCGCCTTGTGCGGGTTTTTTATTGGAAAAAACCATGACTCCGATGTTTCGCATTGTCGCCGATGGGGCCGACGTCACGGCCAAGATCAACGATCGGCTGTTGTTGCTGCGCACCTCTGACAAGCCGGGCATGGAGTCCGACGAGTTTGAGTTGCGTATCGACGACCGTGATGGGCAAGTGCAATTGCCACGGCGTGGCAGCTCAATCGAGATCTACCTGGGCTATGCCGAAACGACCT
>Ga0247818_10002348_pt1 | contig 12266 bp, 8 predicted proteins | sample 13C_Glucose_Day1_FD_192424 | JGI IMG/M metagenome (GOLD analysis project Ga0247818, IMG submission 192424) | Soil microbial communities from agricultural site in Penn Yan, New York, United States - 13C_Glucose_Day1 | ecosystem: Environmental > Terrestrial > Soil > Agricultural land | place: USA...
TTCTCAGGCCCGATTGTGTGTCCCGGGCCGAGCGGCCAATTGCGAGCGGGGCGTCAAGATGGCCAAGGCAACCGTCACGATGAAGAGCGCCGGCACGTCACCTGCCAAGTGCCCCATTTGCCCCGGCAGAAAGGTCAGTAGCTACCTCCATACCCAATTCACTCATCCTGCAGGAGCTTCAAGGCAAGATCAAAGTCGAACAGTTCCACCTGCGCCGCGACAAGTGCAAGACGTTCTGCCAACGCCCGATTAAGTGGCAAGTTGCGCAGTCCTGCAAGCGCGTCCAAGGCTGTCGCGTCACCTTCGTCCAAAAGACCAATGAGCTTGTTGAGTTGCTCGCTGATTGCCGTGTCGTTCAGCAGGTAATCACCTGCGCAAGCCGGTGCTTCTGCGTTGAGATCGGCCAGAGCCAGCAGGATCGGATGCAGGCAATTTTCGACCTGCGTCGCCAGCACTTGCACCTGCGTGGCGGGCTCGCCGTTTTGGCAGGCCTGTTCCAGCAAAGCGCAGGCCTGCGCGACGGTTTTGGCGCCGATGTTGCCGGCGGTGCCGCGCAAACTGTGCGCCAGTCGTCCAGCAGCGCCCATATCCGGATTGATCCGTGCGGCCTGGAATTGCTCGGCAAAGCCTGTCTGAGTATCGCGAAACTTGCAGAGCAGGCGTAAGTAGAGATCCCGCCGCCCCATACAGGTGGCAAGACCCGAAGCTAAGTCAATGCCCTCAAGATGATCTGGCAAGCCATCCGCGAAATCAGCGTTCGGCGAAGCTTGAGTGACGCGTGGCTTGATCCATTTTGCCATTGTGGCGAACATGATTTCGACATTGAGTGGCTTGGAAATATGATCGTTCATGCCGGATTCGAGCGCGCGCTCGCGGTCACCGTCCATAGCGTTGGCGGTCATGGCGATCACCGGCAAAGTGTCAAAGCGTGGCTGCTGGCGAATCCTCCGAGTCGCGGTGTAACCATCCATCACCGGCATCTGGCAATCCATGAGCACGCCATCGAAATCGCCATCCTCGGCGAGGATGTCCAGGGCCTCCTGACCGTGCGTGGCGAGTCGCAGGCGTATCCCGACACTCTCCAACAGCTCGCTGGCCAGTTCCTGATTCAGATCGTTGTCTTCGACCAGAAGCAGCCGCGCTCCATTGAGGCTGGCTAAGGTGCTGGCGTTCAGCAGGGAGCGTTCGCCCGTCCGCGTGTCACCCTTTGTTTCTCTGCCGAGCACCACGCCGATGGCTTCGAGCAGAGAGGACGGCGTGACTGGCTTGGTCAGTACCACCGGTAACTGAATGCCTTGGCGCTCGGCTTCTTCGCGGGCTTCTTCGCGTCCAAATGCGGTGATCATGATGACCGATGGCGTGCGCATCAGGCTGGCGGAATGCATTTTGCTCACGGCTTCCATGCCATCCATGCCTGGCATCCGCCAGTCCATCAAGACCAGATTGTAAGGCAGTGCCTTGTGCTCGGCGTCGGCCAACATGCGCAGCGCCAGATTACCGCTCTGCGCGACATCCACTTCCAGGCCAAAGCTGCGCGCCATGCCCGAGAGAATTTCACGCGCACTGGCATTGTCATCCACGACCAGTACCCGCATGCCCAGTAGCTCGCCGGCCTTGAACATACGGCGCGGCTGCACGCCTTGCTGCACGCCGAGTTGTACATGGAAATGGAATGTCGAGCCGACCCCCGGTTCGCTTTCCACCCAGATTCGGCCGGCCATCAGTTCTACCAGCTTCTTTGAGATGGACAATCCCAGCCCGGTGCCCCCGTACTTGCGAGTGATCGAACTGTCAGCCTGACTGAACGACTGGAACAGGCGTGAACACTGCTCGACGGTCATGCCGATGCCCGTGTCGCGCACCCAAAAGTGCAGTTGCACGTGTTCGTTGTGGGAACCCACTTCTTCCACGCCGACCACGATGTCACCGCGCTCGGTGAACTTGGCAGCGTTGTTGCCCAGGTTGATCAGCACTTGCCCCAGGCGCAGGGGATCGCCGAGCAGGGCCGTGGGCAGGTCGGGTGGGATCTGGAACAACAACTCCAGACCCTTGTCCTCGGTCTTCAGGCCAATCATGGCGGCAAAACTGTCGAGCACGTCCTCCAAGCGGAAAGGGGCCTGTTCGAGGCTCATCCTGCCGGCCTCGATCTTGGAAAAATCGAGGATGTCGTTGATGATTCCCAGCAGGTTCTCCGCCGAGCGATGCACCTTTTCTATGTAGTTGCGCTGGCGATTATCCAGGTGGGTACGCAATGCCAGGTGGCTCATCCCGATGATGGCGTTCATCGGCGTTCGGATCTCATGGCTCATGTTGGCAAGGAACTCGCTCTTCGCCTGAGTGGCCTCTTCGGCTGCTGCTCTTGCCTCTGCCAGTGCGGTTACGTCTATGTTGATGCCTGTTGCGCGCAATGGCTTACCGTCAGGCGTGCGTGAGAAGCGGTTCAGCGACCGGAACGTGCGCACCTGCCCATCGTTTTGACGCACGATCCGGAAGTCGAACTCGACGCGATCATCGCCACTCTGGACGGCGCTCTCGAATGTGCTGCTGACCCGTGCCACATCCTCGGGATGCACCAGCGCCTTCCAGTGCGCCAACGTGCCACCGAATCCGCCAAGCTCAAGCCCGAACAGTGTTTCGAGCTGGGGAGTCCAATAATTTGTGCCGCTGACTAGATCAACGTCGAACAGACCGATGTCGCCGGCCTCTTGCGCCAGGTTCAGGCGATCACTGGCAGTCCGCAGCTTGGCTTCCATCGCTCTGCGCTCACTCACATCGCGCACCGAGGCACACACGCAGATACCACGCCCTTCCAGACGCGGTAGATGGGACAGACCGATTTCCACGGAGAACAGACTGCCGTCTTTGCGCACCCCGCTCAGATCATCGAGGTCGCCGCCCATCTGCCGAGTTCCACCGCTGGCAATGAAACCGTCGCGTAGCCTGACATGCCGCTCGTGGGCGGCTTGCGGCACCAGATGCTCGATGCTGGCGCCAATCAGCTCACCGCGTTCATAGCCAAACAAAGTGTCCATTTGCGGATTGGTCATTAGAATGTGACCGTCGGCACCCAGCACCAGCATGCCGTCCGGTGCCGCCTCGATGATGCCGCGATACCAAGCCTCAGTGGCGCGTAGCTCGGCCTGCTGCGTTTCTAACTCTCTTGCTTGGTGCTCCAGCTGTAATGTTTGCGTCCCCATTTCGTCTGCTTGGCGACGAGTCTCCAGCAGCAGCGCCTTGGCTGCCTCACTGCGTTCCATGATGGCCATGGCACCTGCCAGCCTAGGCAAAACTTCTTGCAAGAGCAGCGCTTCATTCTCTTCCGGTTGGCGAAAACCGGCCATTTCCACAACCCCGAGCAGGCGTTCGCCACGCAGCACGGGCTGAACTATCAGGACGCTGGCGGGAGATGCCCCCAACTGCGTGCGTACATGCCAGAACTGTTCAGGCAGATCCTTGAGCTGACGGGGTTGGCGATCCAGAGCACACTGGCCGAGCAGCCCTTCACCGAGCTCAAGATCAGTGGGCAGCGGGTGCGAACTGTCCACCGCATAACCGCCGACCAATCTCAGGCGTGATGCGCCTTCATAGAGAACGTAAAGCGCCCCTTGGCACATGCTCAACTGTGGCGCGATATGGTTGAAAAAAGCCTGGGCCAACTGTTGCGGCGTCTCGGCCTGTTGCAGGTCGACTTGCAGGAGCGAGGCGTGAGTTTTCACCCAACGCTGGCGCTCAAGTTGACAAGCCTCCTGTTGCAGCGTGGCGATGGCACGCGCGAGGTCGCCGGTTTCGTTGCGAAGGTCGGTGTGCGGGATCTGACCGTCCAGCTTGCCCGATGCCAATTCGTCCACGGCCACGCGTACGCGGTTCAGCGGCACGCGAATGGAATAACTGACCAGCCAGGTCAACAGCAAGGCCAGCGTCGAACCGCCCAGCAGCAAGATGTACGTGATCGTAGTACTACGCTCTGCGTACTCAGCCAGGTTCTTCGCTGTATCGTGGATGTCGGCTTCCTTGTTGTTCTCGATCTGGGTGAGCAGCCCGTCGCCTCCCTGTTCCAGTGCAAGAAAATCCTTACTGTTGAGCAACATCAAGGCTTGACCCAGGGAGCCCTTGCCGGCGAATTCCAGCGCTTCATCTCCATCTTTTTGCAGGCGGTGCAATACCACTTCGAATTCCAGCAAGCTGTTGAGACTGCTCTGTCGCCGCAACGTTGGGCGCACCTGCTCCAAAGCTTCATGGAGTCGTTGCTGGGCTTCATCCATCTGTGCCCGGGCGCTGATGCGGATCTGCGCATTGTTGGTCGCTATGGCACGTTGCATTGCCAGCAACAAATGCGGCAATTGCACCCGTACCTCCTGTACATGCTGGATGCCCACCAGATCCTGTTGGTACAACTGCTGCATTTCATTTCTGAGCGAATACTGGGTGCGCAGACTTTGCACGCCCAGCATCAGGATCAATATCAGCAGCGCAGCGAAGCCGATGATCAATTTACTGCGCAGAGACAGGCGCTCGAGCATCTCGAACAGTCTGTTCATAAACGGCCTCTTTCAGCTGAATGTGCAGAGTGATGCGCGGGGCTCAGGGACGGTCGGCAATCTGCTCAAGCAGTGCTGACTGCTTGGCCATATCCTGGTCGCTGTCGGCAAATCGCGCTGCAATTTCGCGGAACTGATCTGCATTGGCGAGAAACGCGTCACAGATGTCCGGATCAAAATGCGAGCCCCGGCCTTCACGGATGATTTGCACCGCCTGCTCATGGGGCATGCCGGGCTTGTACACACGACGGCTGATCAGCGCATCGTAGACATCTGCCAGGGCCATCAAGCGGGCGCTGATCGGGATGTCGTCGGTGGCCACACCTTGCGGATAACCACTCCCGTCCCACTTTTCCTGATGGCCGTAGGTAATTTCCTTGGCCAGATGAAGGAAGTCGACATTTATTCCCAGCTGATCCTCGGCGTGCTGGATGGCGTCGCGGCCCAATGTGGTGTGAGTCTTCATAATCTCGAACTCTTCCGGGGTCAGCCGTCCCGGCTTGAGCAGGATGCAATCAGGAATGCCAATCTTGCCGATATCGTGCAGCGGTGCCGATTTGAAAAGCAGTTTGATGGTGTCCTCGTCGAGGAAGTGCTGGAAGCGCGGGTGATTGCGCAACAGTTCAGCCAGCCGTTTTACATAGTGCTGGGTGCGACGAATGTGGTTGCCGGTTTCGTTGTCGCGGGTTTCGGCCAGCGAGGCCATGGCGTGGATCGTGACATCCTGGATGGCGATCACTTCACGGGTGCGGCGTTGTACTTCCTGCTCGAGAAATTCATTCTGATTGCGCAGGAAGTCGGCAACGGCCTTTAGCTTGATCTGGGTCTCGACCCTGGCCATGAGCACCGGGGGAATGATCGGCTTGGTGATGTAGTCCGCGGCGCCCAGGCTCAAGCCGCGAATTTCGTCCTCGGTGGCCGTCATGGACGTCAGGAAAATGACCGGTATGTGGCGAATACGGGCGTCAAGCTTGAGCTGCTCGGCGACTTCATAACCGGACAGGCCCGGCATCATGATGTCCAGTAGGATCAGGTCGGGAAGCTGCTCGGCCTGCAGAAGGCGCAAGGCTTTTTCGCCGCTATTAGCGGCCTTGACCCGGTATTTGTCCTTGAGCAACTCGGCGATCAGCATAAGGTTATCGGGCGTATCGTCGACCACCAGAACGGTAGCTGATGGGTAAACGCCCTGCATGCTATCCATGGGTGTTGGCTCCCTTGCCTGCCAATTAAAGAGTAGGCGTACTTACTCCAATCTCGTCTTGGCAAGCGTAGCTAGGAAAGCCGCAATCGCTAGGAGGAAATCTGTAGGTTGGTTTGATGAGAAACTGAAATGGAGTGTCTGCTATTGGCCCAGAGTGTGTAAAAACGTCAGATTGGGTTTTCTATATCGACGCTAGGAGACCGTGTTTACGTTTCGCAAACTGATCAAGCCCGTGACGTTCCCAGGAACAGTTAAAACCACTCAGCAACCTCTTCAAGCCCTTTGGATAGGGCAAAAAAAAACCGGTTTTTACGCCGTTAACGCTTTCATCAATCCAGTGGTGCCGATGGTTTTCATGACTCGTTTCAGGTTGCTTGGGCACATAGGCGGTGATGCCTGCATCGTGACAAGCCAGGATTTCTTCGCTTTTGAAGTAACCTCGGTCAGCCACTACCGAAAGCGTTTCTGACGCCATCACCTCGCGGGCCTGCTTGGCCATCGAGCTGAGTTGATCGCGGTCGGAACCGACGTTGGTCACCTCATGAGCAACGATCAAATGGTGCTGCGTATCGACCGCTGTCTGCACGTTGTAGCCAACGTTTCCCGTGCCGCGCGTCATCATGGAGCGGCTGTCTGGATCGGTCAGTGAGACCTGTTTATCCGGCGAGTCATTGAGCTGGATTTCGATCGCCTGAAGCTCTTTCATTTGAGTTTTGAGCTTGGCGATTTTCCCTTCCAGCCGCACGGCGCTGGGCTCGGAAGTTGTTGGTTCTTGCCGATCAGCAGCATCGAGTGCCGTCAGGTAACGGTTGATGCTCGATTCAATTTCTTCCATTCGCCGCTTCAGTTTGGCGCTGGTGAAACTGCGGTCGCGGTTGTTGACTGCTTTGAATTTGCTGCCATCGATGGCGACCAGATGTTCTCCGAACAGTCCCAACTGCTGACACAGCACAACGAACTGGCGGCAGACGCCTCTGATGGCTTTGCTGTTGTCTTTTCGGAAGTTGGCGATGGTCTTGAAATCCGGCATCAAACGCCCGGTCAACCACATCAGTTCGATTTTGCGTTGAGCTTCTCGCTCTAAACGTCGGCTCGACTGGATGCGATTGAGGTAGCCGTAGATGAAGATCTTCAACAAGACCGAAGGGTGGTAAGCAGGCCGGCCAGTATCGGCTGGAATGGCACCTTCAAACCCCAGATTGACCAGGTCAAGTTCGTCGACAAAAACGTCGACTACGCGCACCGGATTGGTATCGCTGACGTAGTCGTCGAGGCTCTCGGGAAGTAAGGTGCCTTGGCCTCGATGTTCACCTTGGATACAGCGCTTCATGGGCGATCCCTGCGATGAAATCCTCAGAAATCATAGCAAGGGTTCGCGAAGGTGTTTTTACACACTCTGGGCCGATTACTGCCTGTCGCGCAGGACAGCATTGGAGCCAAAGTCGAAGTCGAATGTCGATCTTGGCGACGGCGAGTGCTTTGGGGAGCAGTGACGTTCGGGTCATACCGGGAAGGGTGAGAGACCCATCGGGTGCCTTGGCTTCACGGTCGCTGACCATTTCCACTCCAATGTACAAACCGGCACCACGGACATCGCCAATTTGCTCATAGCGACTGGCGATATCATTCCAGGGAACAATCGCCCCGACCACGCAGCCTCGTGCCAGAGCTTCAACGAAGTAATGGCACGATCCTGGCTGCGTAAGGAGTGGCTGGCTTATTGTGATCTACACTCTCCGGGCGTGTGAGTTGGCGCTTCGCCACAGGATTTACTGAGTCGCGCGGTAAAGAGACAGGCCAGAATTCCACTTGGGTCGCGGTGGGTGGGGGCGTATCAGCCATGAACAGTCACGGCGCCAGTTTGCTCAGAACTTACGAGGTGGAAATGAACAGGAAGTCTAACCGGGGCTGGACAATGGCTGCGGCAGTCGTCGTAGTGGGTTCAACGCTTTTCGCGGGGTGTGCGGGCAAGAACGATCCGATCGAGCAGGCAGACAAGGCGGATGTGGCCAAGGGCGTGACCGCGCCGAGTCTTGAACAGACCAAGGCGATCGCCGAGGAAGGCTTTATCTATGGCTTGCCGCTGGTGATGAACTACGCGGTGATGAACGAGTTCGCGGTGGACCCCAAGTCCAGCCAGTTCAAGGCTCCCTTCAATCAACTGCACAACGAGCATCGGGTCGCGACGCCCGCCGATACCGCGGTCATTACGCCCAACAGCGACACCCCGTATTCGATACTCTGGGCCGACTTGCGCGCAGAGCCACTGGTGATCACGGTGCCGGCCGTCTCCAAAAAGCGTTATTACTCGATCCAGCTAATCGACGGCAACACCTACAACTATGGCTACATCGGTAGCCGGGCGACGGCCAGTGCGCCCGGGAGTTATCTGGTTGCCGGCCCCGACTGGAAGGGTGCAACACCTCCAGGCATCGACAAGGTGTTCACCTCCACGACTCCTTTCGGCTTGACCCTTATCCGGACCCAGCTGTTCAATCCGGCCGATATGCCGAATGTCGAAAAGGTGCAGGCGGGCTACAAGATCCAGCCGCTGTCCGCCTTCCTCCATCAACCCGCGCCGCCCGCTGCGCCGAAGATTGCTTTCGTGCCAGCTACCACGGAAGGCATCAAGGCCAACTTCTTCGAGTACCTGTCGGCCGCGATGCAGTATGTGCCAGCATCGGCTGACGACAAGGCGATCCGGGCCAGGCTGGCCAGTATCGGCGTAGGCCCCGGCCGGAACTTCGAATTCAAGGACCTCTCGCTCGAGCACAAGGCCGCGGTCCTGCTCGGGATGAAGGCCGGCGACGAGCAGGTCGACAGGTTTCTCTCGAGCGGAATGAAAAAAATCAACGGCTGGAATGTCGGTGCGTTCTTCGGCGATCAGGCGTTCTACAAGGCCGACTGGTTGATGCGTGCCGGCGCCGCGAAGGGCGGACTGTACGGCAATGACGCCGTCGAGGCGATGTACCCATATACCCGCACTGACGGCGCTGGCAAGACGCTCGATACCGGTAAACACAACTACACGCTGACCTTCCCTGCTGGAAAGCTGCCACCCGTCAATGCCTTCTGGTCGGTGACCCTGTACGACGGCAAGAGCCAGCTGCTGATCAAAAACCCGATCAACCGTTACTTGATCAATTCGCCGATGCTGTCGGCCATGAAGCAAAACGCGGATGGTTCACTGACGCTGTACATCCAGAAGGACTCCCCCGGCAAGGCAAAGGAAACCAACTGGTTGCCGGCGCCTGACGACACGGTCTATCTGGTGATGCGTCTGTACTGGCCGAAGACCGCACCGCCTTCGATTCTTCCCGCTGGCGAAGGCAGCTGGCAGCCCCCGGCGCTGGTGGTATCGAAGTAGCGGATATTCTGAAGCAAGATCAGAATTCACCCGGGCAACGTCAGGTATCGAGCGTTACTTCGGCCTCAGGGAGGCCCGTATGACAAATCCGCAAGACAAAGCCGAATCCGACGCGGATTTAGCGCAGATGGTCATTGGGCTGGGGCCCTGTACTTATCTTTTGTTGCTCTTGCTAGGGTTGATCCTTCTGTTTCCCTTTCTTGAAGAGGGTCTGTTTGCTCGCATGTTGCTCGGCATTCTGTTTTCGGCCGTGCTGCTCGTGGGTGCTTTCGCCACCAGGCAGACCCGGTCGGGGTTCATCCTGAAATTGTGCCTGGCATTGCTTGGGATTGGTCTTCAATGGGCGGCCTTGTGGACCAAGAGTATCCCGACTCTTGAACTTGCCGGGATAACCTATGCGGCGTCACTTGCGGTTTCGTTCAGCGGAGTGCTTCGCTACCTTCTCAAGCGCGGCCCAATTACAGCCGACAAGCTGCATGGCGCGCTTGCGGGCTACATCATGCTGGCTTTCGTTTGGTCCTTTATCTATGCCCTGGTCGAAATTTCCGCCGCTGGCTCATTCGGCCCTGGTAACTTCGACTTCAGACAACCCGGCACTTTCTTCAAACTGATCTATTTCAGCTTCACGACGCTAACGACCACCGGTTTCGGTGATGTTGTCCCGTCGACCAACCACGCCCGCTCACTGGTGATGTTGGAAGAATTTTCAGGCGTCTTTTACGTCGGGGTCGTGATAGCGCGGCTTGCCGGTATTTATCCGTCGCATCAGGCCAGGTGACGAACCGATTTACCTGAGCCATCCCCGAAGGGGGCCTGACAGGAAGCGAGCGAATGTGGATGAAACCCAAACTCTGTGTCGTCAGGCTGGTTCGGTTCGCATCCGCTTCGCTCATCATCGTAACGCCCGGTGCAGGCGCAGAGGATCTCGAACCGAGGTCCTATGCCAATACGCCGGTCGGTATCAATTTCCTGCTCATGGGCTACAGCGATCTCCATGGCAACGTGACGGCCAACCCCTCTGTCCCGCTTGAGGATGCCAAACTCAACATCAAGACTGTCGTGTTTGCCTATGCCAGATCCCTGGACGTCTGGGGCCGCTCCGGGAAGTTCGATATCATCGTGCCTGAGGCCAAATTGCGGGGCTCTGCGCTGTTCGCCGGTGAACCCAAGGAGCGTAATGTTACGGGGTTGATCGATCCAAGATTCCGGTTCTCGGTCAACTTGTATGGCGCCCCGGCGCTGTCCCTGGCTGAATTCCCCCGCTATCAACAGGATGTGATTATCGGGACCAGCCTGGCGATCACGGCGCCACTTGGCCAATACGACGCTAGCAGGCTGATTAATCTCGGCAACAACCGCTGGTCATTCAAGCCCGAACTCGGGATTTCCAAGCGCCTGGGGCCAGTGACCTTGGAATTATCCGGCGCGGGAACCTTTTATACCGACAATGACGAGTTCCTCGGCGGCCACACATTTTCCCAGGACCCGATTTACCAGGTACAGGGGCATCTTATCTATGCCTTTAGCAACGGTGTCTGGGCGGCGCTGGATGCGACCTGGTTCGCGGGCGGGAGTACTTCGATCGATGGCGTCGGTAACCACGATTATCAGGAAAACACACGCTACGGATTCACCCTCACACTGCCGTTGAACCGGAACCATTCGCTAAAGCTGAATGCGAGTGAGGGCGGGCATACCCGCACGGGCAGCGAATACGATGCCATTGGCATCGTCTGGCAGTATCGCTTCGGTGGAGGGCTTTGAAACTCAGGGCTTACGCTACATTCCATTCCATTCATGCATGAGTGAGGCATTTGTCGGATGCTGGTTGTTTACTAATGCCGGGAGGTGACTCGGGAAAATCGAGAGTCACCTGGTCTGATCCGACGGATAAAGACCGGCAAGCCGCGCTATCACAGGATGATAGGGCGGACGCCCGTTGCGCCAGAAATCAACTGCGGATAAACGCCCGGAGATCAGCATTCAATTTATCGATCGCGGCTTTGAAATCCTTCGTGGTGATTTTCTGGCTCTCGTTCGAAAGCTGGCTGCCAAAGACCTTGCGTACTGCCTTGGCCACGGTCTGATTGGTTTTCGCATCGATGAACTCGGCTTCGATGAACAGGTTGGTGTCCTGATCACGATGACCAGTGGCCGCTTGGGTCGCCCCGACTACGGCCGCAATCGGCACCACTTCATACCATTTCATGCCTTCATTCGAGGCGCTCACCCCGGTGATCGCTGCGCGAAGGATCAGAGGGTTTGACCCGCCGGGTGCTGCGCTCTCGTTCGATACCACTCGGTATTTCTGCCCCAGCACGCCTTTGGCCTGGCTGCTCATGTAGCTCTGCAAGTCGTTGAGTGTCTGCTGGTTGACCCGCTCGTTGGGTTTGGGCGCCGGATAGAGTTCCAGTTTGTTGAACACTACTGTGTCATACGCATTAGGGTTCCATGACGGACTCACCCAACGCATGGCTTTCTCACCAGTGCTAGTCGTGACTTCTTGCAGATTGTTGTAGTTGGGGAGGAAACCGGAGTATTGATCTTGTTCGGTGACTTTCGAGGTGCAACCGCCAAGCAACAGGCTGGCCAGTGCGGCGCCGGCGAGCAGGTTCAGGGACAGGTTCATAGTGGTGAGTACTCCATGGATAAAGTCGTTTTTTGGGTTGGCAACGCTTCAGAATCGCCAGGTCATGTTGCCGGCCTCGGCGCTATTTGACCTCTTCAAACTCATAATTCACATAGCGGAACTCGTTGCTGCGAGCCGCCCTGTATTTGCCGTTTTGCTCGAATACCGTGACCTCGAAGGGTGTGCCGCCGAGTGTAGTCATTAGATGCCCGTCCTTGATTTCATATTTGGCCGGCACGCCAAACTGTCTGTCATGCAGCATGTTCAGGTATTCCCCTTGCGCAGGCGGCTTGCCATCGACACTGGCGACCAGGTGTTGCCCGTCGGAGCCATAAATGATTTCAAACGTCTGGCCGGTGACCGTGTCGAGCACCTTCAAGATTTTGCCCACCACGTAGGTTTGCAACTGCTCGTTAGTGAGCGCTTTGGCACCTTCGGTTTTCAGCCACGCGTGCTGGGCCGGATCGAAATCCGGATCGACCCAAACTTTTTTCTGCGGTCTCTCAGATGCTGTCATCAACGACTGTTTGT
>Ga0247818_10002349_pt1 | contig 12265 bp, 17 predicted proteins | sample 13C_Glucose_Day1_FD_192424 | JGI IMG/M metagenome (GOLD analysis project Ga0247818, IMG submission 192424) | Soil microbial communities from agricultural site in Penn Yan, New York, United States - 13C_Glucose_Day1 | ecosystem: Environmental > Terrestrial > Soil > Agricultural land | place...
ATGGCTTCGACGCGGCCTGATCAAAATAAAAAATCCCTGGAGAGTCTGCTCGCAAGACTATCCCGCTTGACTGGAGCTCCGCTATGCGCAAGTTGATGCTGACGGGAGGCCTGCTGACGCTGGCCGGGTGTGCTGGATTCGGATTACCTCACCATGATCCGACGCAAGCATGGATCGATCTGGAATCGCATCAGGAGGACACGGCCCTGCTGGCGCTGGAGGTGGACAATAAGGCGGCCGCCGACAAGCGCTATTTCGAAGTTCAGCCCGGCAGCCATGAGCTGACTGTGCGCTACCAGTTCCCGGTGCAGCCCACCAATATCGGTCCCGATGCCCAACCACTTTGGCGTGATTGCCAGATGAACGTGAAATTCAACGATTTCAACGCGGGCGAGCGCTATCAACTGCAAGCGGGGAATATCGGCTTCCGGCCATGGGCCAAGCTTTACGATCAACAGCGAAAAGTGATTGGCCAGGGAACACCGGCCGGCTGCCAACGGACCTGATCGGCGCTATTCTGAATATCCTGACATTGGGATATTCATCATGCGCAGGTTGATGCTGTTTCTCACTGCAAGTGCAGTCGCCGGCTGTTCGACGCCGATGCCGGCGGCCAATCCGCACATGGCGTGGGTCGACTTCTCTACGCCATTCCCCAACGATAAATTGCTGATGGCCGAGCGATTGGATAACCAACGCTTGCGTGACGGGCGTTTTTTCCAAGTCACCCCCGGTCGCCACGAGCTGACCGTGCGCTTCGATTTTGAAGTGCCAGGTGGAGGCTCGGACATGTTAAACGGTTCCACGGAGCGGCTTTGCTACATGATCATCAAATACGATCATTTCGAAGCCGGTCAGCGTTATTTGCTACAAGCCCGCTCCATGGCGTTCACCCCTGAAGCACGCCTATATAACGCAAAACGCGAGATCGTCGCCGAAGAGAGCCAGATCAACTGTGTACCTTAAGACCGGTCAGCGGTCATTTTTCTGATAGATGATTTTCTTTGTGCCGCCATCGCACGAGCCGACGACCATGTTCTGATCGTGCACTTCATCATTCGTAACGATTTCCAGAGTGTAGGACGTTACCCCTCGGGCCTGGATCTTTGCTTCGATTTCGGCCTTGAGTTCTTCACAGGGCTTTGGTGCCGCCAGGACCGAAGTGGCGAGGCCGCAACAGATAACCGCCAAGGCAAAACGTTTCATGTTTGAAGCTCCTTGAGGCAGCGCGCACAGGTCATGCGTTTTTGCTGCTGTCATTTATTCGACAGCAGTTTTACCGGGCAAATCGGCCATAACGCAAAAAAAGATCGCCAACTTCGGACGATCTTTTATTGCTCTACTCCGGACTCAATTGACCAAAGTCGCATCCAGGCTGATTTTCGCATTCAGCACTTTGGAGACCGGGCAGCCCTCTTTGGCCTTGTTGCTCAGCTCATCAAACTGTGCCTGGCTGGCGCCGGGGATTTTTGCCTTGAGAATCAACTTCACCGCCGTGATCGCAAAACCACCCTCTACCTGATCCAGGGTCACTTCGGCGTTGGTATCGATGCTGTCGGCCTTTAGGCCCGCCTCGCCGAGAATCATGGAAAACGCCATCGAGAAACAGCCCGCGTGGGCTGCGCCGATCAGCTCTTCCGGGTTGGTGCCCTTGCCGCCTTCAAAGCGGGCCTTGAAGCCGTACGGCGCCTCCCTGAGTACACCGGTTTCGGTGGAAATCGAGCCGATGCCGGTTTTCAGATCACCTTCCCAGTGGGCCGATGCTTTCTTTGTGATAGCCATGCCTGTCTCCTCAAGATCCGGCGCGAAGCGTCACGCCGTTGTGGTTTCGCTCGCTAGGGTTCTGAGGATAGACCGGGCAGCAAAGTTCAGCGCATCTGATCGCTGCGCCATTTTGTCAGTAAATTTCACCGTGCTATTGAAACTCGGGTATATGCCCTCATTGCATGAAACACGCTTATGGATTCGGCAGGTTTTCGTTTGCAACAAGAAACCTGCGCCCTCAATTGGAGAAGCAGGTTTATGAAACGACTGTCCGATATCAAGTTTTCGACCCTCGACCTGGTGCCCGTGCGGGAAAACGGCAGCGCGGCCCAGTCGTTGCGCAACTCGCTGGACCTGGCGCAACACGTCGAGAAATTCGGCTATAACCGCTTTTGGGTGGCCGAACACCACAACATGGATGGCATCGCCAGTTCCGCGACCTCCGTGCTGCTCGGCTATCTGGCCGGCGGTACATCGACCATTCGAGTCGGTTCCGGCGGGATCATGCTGCCCAACCATGCGCCGCTGGTGATCGCCGAACAATTTGGCACGCTTGAAAGCCTGTATCCGGGGCGCATCGACCTGGGGCTTGGCCGAGCGCCCGGTTCCGACCAGATGACGGCCCGTGCACTGCGCCGCGAGCGCTCCGGCAGCGCCGATGATTTCCCCGAAGATGTGGCCGAACTGATGCGTTATCTCGGCCCGCGCACGCCGGACCAGCGAATCATCGCGATGCCGGGCACCGGTACCAATGTCCCGATCTGGCTGCTGGGCTCAAGCCTGTTCAGCGCGCAGTTGGCAGGCGAACGCGGTTTGCCCTACGCCTTCGCGTCGCACTTCGCTCCGCGCTTCATGCATGAGGCGATTCGTGTCTACCGCAATCATTTCAAGCCGTCGGCCGTGCTGGACAAGCCTTACGTGATGCTCGGCGTGCCGCTGGTAGCCGCCGACACGGACGAACAGGCGGACTATCTGGCGACCTCGGTCTTCCAGCGCATTCTCGCCCTGATGCGTGGCCAGAGCCTGGTACAACGTCCGCCAGTGAAAACCATGGAGGGGTTGTGGCTGCCTCATGAGAAAGAAGCCGTCAGTGATTTCCTCGGGCTGGCGATGATCGGCAGCCCGCAAAAAATCCGCGCCCGGCTGGAAGTGCTGATCGAGCAAACCCAGGCCGACGAGCTGATTTTCACCTGCGACCTGTACGAACACGCGGATCGTCTGCATTCCTATGAGCTGCTGGCGCAGGTCATGAAGGGCTGATCAGGCTAACCGCAAAAAGCCGATGCGACGGCATCGGTTTTTTGTTTGCAATCGGTTGGGGCTAACGTTTGTAGACTATTTCCTTGCTGCCCTTCTCGCAGGTACCGACGATTTTTCCGCCAGACGCATTGCCTTTATCGACAATCTCCAGCGAATAACCGGAAACGCCCTTGGCATCGAGCTTTGCTGCGATCTCGGCTTTCAATTCCTCGCAATTTTTGCCGTTATCAGCAAAGGCAGTACCCGCCAGGCTCAACAAGCCTACCGCCAAAATAAACTTCTTCATCGGTCGCATTCTCTGGTCGGATCAAAAAAAGGCATCCAGCCATTGGCCGGAAACGCATCTAGCGCATTGCCATTCCCTATGGCACTCGGCCAGCGCGCAAGTTCAGAAGACTAGACCAACCTCAGCTACTGGCAATCCGGAAGCCGACCTTGAGCGTCACCTGGAAGTGCGCAGCCTTGCCGTCCTTGATATGGCCGCGGGTTTCGGTCACTTCAAACCATTCCATGTACTTGAGACTCTTGTTGGCTTCGGCCAGGGCGTTGTTGATCGCGTCTTCGATACTGCTGGTGGATGAGCCGACGAGTTCGACTTTCTTATAGGTGTGATGGTCAGTCATGGCGTTCTCCTTAGGGTGTGAATTACAGCCTAGCAGTGATTTTCTGTCTTACTTCCTTCGGTCGGTGCGACATGGACCTTCACATTTACTGCACTTTCTCGAGTCCCTGAAGTCCCAACCAACACACGCCACTCATCAACAATGCAGGAGAGCCACCATGGCCAACAGCTCGTTACGTAAAGCCTCATTGCAAAGCATGGAAGCGGAGATCGAGAGTCTGCTCAAATCCTTGGAAAGCCTGAAGGACGACGCCTCGGACGAGTCGCGTAAAACCCTCAAGGTGCTTAAAGGCAATGCCGAGAACGCCTTGAGGCATTCGCGTCATCTGCTCACCGATGCCTATGAAGAGGTCAAGGTCAAAACCCGTGAAACCGGTATTGCCACTCGGGACTACGCGCAAGAGCATCCCTGGACGACAGCCGGGGTTGCCGTCGGTGCTCTGGGTTTGCTGGCGGCCTATCTGCTGTTTAAACGCGGGGAATGATCGGTCTGGCGCAGCTCATTCTTGAGCCATTGCGCCAGTTGCCTGGCGCGCCCGTCCGCGGCGCGCTTGGGTAACCACAGGGCCAGGTGAGCGGGGGTTTCGCAAAATCCCCAAGGGGCGACCAGCCGACCCGCCTTCAAGTCCTCCGCCACCAACGGCTCGGGGGCAATCGCCACGCCCAGCCCGGCCACGGCGGCTTCCAGCAAGTAATACAAATGCTCGAAACCCTGACCGTATTTCAACGCCTTGGCGTCGAGGCCGCTTTGCTGCGCCCAACTGGGCCAGGCTTGCGGACGCGAAGTGGTGTGTAGCAACGACTCATTGAGCAGCGCGGTGGCCGGAGCCGTTTGCAGACGCTCATAACCGACGAACCGTGGGCTCATGACCGGGCCGATCCGTTCGCTGGCCAATTCGAATACTTGCATATCAGCGGGCCAAGGCGGTTCGGCAAACACCAAGAGGGCGTCCAGGCCCGGGCGACGGGGATCCAGGTCGCCTTCGCCAGCGGACAGGTGCAGGCGCAGGTCGGGCAGGTCAGCGTTGAGCCGTCCAAGGCGCGGAATGAACCAGCGCGCCAGCAGGCTTCCCGAGCAGCCAAGGACGAATGGCGCATCGGCGGTGCTTTGCGTGAGCTCAGCGCACACGGTGCGCAAGCGCTCGAACGCTTCGGCGCTGGCATCACGCAAGCGCATGCCGGCATCTGTGAGTTTCAGGCCGCGCCCGTCCTTGATGAACAGACTCACACCGAGGTGTTCTTCGAGCACTTTCAGCTGCCGGCTGACCGCACCATGGGTGACGTGCAGCTGTTCGGCAGCCTGACTGACGCTGTTTAGCCGGGCCGTGGCTTCGAAGGCGCGCAAGGCGTTCAGCGGTGGGAGGTCATGGCTCATGTGATCTGTGAGTTTTCCTGACAGGTTGTAGCGATCTTATCGGTTTTCAGCTCCGGGCGTCAGGGGTAGAGTGAAGCCCATTATCTTCCTACGCAATTCAACTGGAGCGCCCCATGACCCAGACTAATCTGCGCAACGGCCCTGACGCCAACGGCCTGTTTGGCGCGTTCGGCGGCCGTTATGTTGCCGAAACCCTGATGCCGTTGATCCTCGACCTGGCCCGTGAATACGAAGCGGCCAAGGAAGATCCGGCCTTCAAGGAAGAGCTGGCCTACTTCCAGCGCGATTACGTCGGTCGTCCTAGCCCGCTTTATTTCGCCGAGCGCCTGACCGAATTCTGTGGCGGCGCAAAGATTTATCTCAAGCGTGAAGAGCTCAACCACACCGGCGCGCACAAGATCAACAACTGCATCGGCCAGATACTGCTGGCGCGGCGCATGGGCAAAAAACGCATCATTGCCGAAACCGGCGCGGGCATGCATGGCGTGGCGACTGCCACAGTGGCCGCGCGTTTCGGCCTGGACTGCGTGATCTACATGGGCACCACCGACATCGAGCGCCAGCAGGCCAACGTGTTTCGCATGAAGCTGCTGGGCGCCGAAGTGATTCCGGTGGTGGCCGGTACCGGCACCCTCAAGGATGCGATGAACGAAGCCCTGCGCGACTGGGTGACCAACGTCGACAGTACCTTCTACCTGATCGGCACCGTGGCCGGTCCGCACCCTTACCCGGCGATGGTTCGCGACTTCCAGGCCGTTATCGGCAAGGAAACCCGTGACCAGCTGCAAGCCCAGGAAGGCCGCCTGCCGGACAGCCTGGTGGCCTGCATCGGCGGAGGTTCCAACGCCATGGGCCTGTTCCACCCGTTCCTGGACGACAAGAGCGTCGAGATCATCGGCGTTGAAGCGGCCGGCTATGGCATCGAGACCGGCAAGCACGCGGCCAGCCTGAACGGCGGCGTACCGGGTGTACTGCACGGCAACCGCACCTTCCTGTTGCAGGACGACGATGGCCAGATCATCGACGCCCACTCGATCTCCGCTGGCCTCGACTACCCGGGCATCGGCCCGGAACACGCCTGGTTGCATGACATCGGCCGCGTCCAGTACACCTCGGTGACTGACGACGAAGCGCTGGCGGCATTCCACCAGTGCTGCCGCCTGGAAGGGATCATTCCTGCCTTGGAAAGCGCCCATGCGCTGGCTGAAGTGTTCAAGCGCGCGCCGACCCTGCCCAAGGATCACCTGATGGTGGTCAACCTGTCGGGGCGTGGCGACAAGGACATGCAGACCGTGATGCACCATATGGAACAATCTAAGCAGGAGAAACACTGATGAGCCGCCTGCAAACGCGTTTTGCCGAACTCAAGGAACAGAATCGCGCCGCCCTGGTGACCTTCGTCACCGCTGGCGACCCGGGCTATGACACCTCGCTGGCGATCCTCAAGGGCCTGCCAGCCGCAGGCGCCGACGTGATCGAGCTGGGCATGCCCTTCACCGATCCGATGGCTGACGGCCCGGCGATCCAGCTGGCCAACATCCGTGCCCTGGGCGCCAAGCAGAACCTGGCGAAAACCCTGGAAATGGTGCGTGAGTTCCGCAAGGACAACAACGAAACGCCGCTGGTGCTGATGGGGTACTTCAACCCGATCCATAAATACGGCGTGCCGCGGTTCATTGCCGAGGCGAAAGAGGCCGGCGTCGACGGCCTGATCGTTGTCGACATGCCGCCCGAGCATAACGGCGAACTGTGCGACCCGGCCCAGGCCGCGGGCATCGATTTCATCCGCCTGACCACACCGACCACTGATGATGTGCGTCTGCCGACCGTGCTCAATGGCAGCTCCGGTTTTGTCTACTACGTATCGGTGGCCGGTGTGACCGGTGCCGGTGCGGCAACCCTGGAGCACGTCGAAGAAGCGGTTGCGCGTCTGCGTCGCCATACCGACCTGCCGATCAGCATCGGCTTCGGCATTCGTACGCCTGAGCAGGCGGCGAACATCGCGCGTCTGGCTGATGGCGTGGTAGTGGGTTCGGCATTGATCGATCAGATCGCCAATGCCACGACACCGGACCAAGCGGTCGATGGCGTGCTGAGCTTGTGCTCGGCGTTGGCCGATGGTGTGCGTAAGGCCCGTGTCAGCTGAAGATAAAGTTCCTGATACAGAGGAATTAGAGCCTCGCGACACAGACTAACCAGCAAGACCGAGGGCTTCAGGACTACGTTCTGAAGCCCTTTTTTACGGCAACTGCAAACCACCCGACGCTTTGTGCAACTTGCGCAGGTGTTCGCCAATCTGCTTCACATTGGCTTCGTTGGCCGCCATCTCTGCTGCACGGTCTGGATCGAGCAGCGCCCTGACTTCCTTGTCCAGGTCCCCGGTCAACACCTGAAGCTGTTTCTGCCGCAGGCTGGTTTCCGATTCCAGGCGTTGCCATTCAGCAGGTTGCGGCAGGCCATAGCCGCCGCTGCCGAGCAATTCCGCCGGACGACTGAGGAAACCGCTGTTGTCGAGAATCTGCCTCAAGGTCGCGTTGGCTTTGTCCATTCCGCCGTTTTTCAGCTCGCGGGCCCCCAGGTAACGTTGTTTCACCTCGTCTTGGGCCAGAAGCAACTGCTGGCGATAACTGGCCTGTTCGAGCAAGAGCAAGGCTGCGCTGGTGCGCAAATCTGCCTGATCGAACCATTGCCGGCGCTCTGCTGCACTCAGGGACAGCCAGTCTTCAACCTTTTCCTGTTTGATCGGCAGGCGCTTTCGCAATACTTCGAACATCGCTTGGTAGCGATCGCGGAAAGAGTCAAAGCGGTAACCCAGGCGAAGTGCTTCACGCGGGTCGTCCAGCACGCTGGTATCCGCCAGCCCGCGGCCCTTCAACACTTCCAGCAGCCCATTGGGCATGATGTTGTCCAGAGCCACCAGTTTTGCGTTGTTGGTGCCGCCACGCAGTAACTTCAGCTCTTCTACAGCGCAGTTGTTCGACAGGAAGAAGTAGTTGCCGTCATAACTCCAGTGCATCTCGGCGGCACGTTCCACCACGTTTTCAATCTCGTCTCGAGACAGGTTCAGCGGCACGGAGGCAAGGCTGCGCAGCTCGGTCTTGGTGTATTCGTCGATCACCTGGGCCAGGGGCAGCACGAACAGGCGTGACGGGTATTTACCCACCAGGCCATCCCAGCTCGATAGCTGTACGTCGCCCACGAACGCGCGGTAGGACAGTACCAGGTGCTGGTCCAGGTCGAGGCGGCAATCTGGCCCGCGGGGCCGGCCCGGTGCGCAAATCACCAGACGCAACATGCTGTGGCCCCAACGGCTCACCCAGTTCTGGTTGGCCTCCGCCAAGAGATAGTCGACGGCGTAGACCCGCTCCGGATCAACCTGGCCCAGGGGCGTCTTGGCGAAGTCATTGCCCGCGTTGAGGAATGCGAAAGTCTTGGCGCACTCGCTTTTGGCGGCGGGTGCCCAGCCGAATTGCTCCTTGTAGTAGCGGTACAGCGCAGGGCGACGACAGGCGTAGCTCGGGTCGAGGAGGAAATACTCCATGTTGACCGCGACAAACTCCTTCGGGCTGCTGATCTCGTAGATGTCCGGGCTGCGGGCGATCTGGCGATTGTGCTGTTCGCGCTCGCCACGCCGGCCAACGTATTGCTGCCAACCGGCGAGGTCAAGCAGGCGCGGGTCGTCGCTGAGGGTGAAGCGGCGGCCGGATTGGCCCCGGCATTGGTCAGGAATGCCCACCAGCCCCGAGCTGCTCTCCTGGCGGGTGCAGCGTTGAATCAGTGCGCGCTCCGCATTCGGCCACAGGCGTGCGCGGTCATAAATGTGGGTCAGCTCGTGCAATACCGTGGCGAGTAGTTCCCGGCGCACGGTGCCATGGGGGCGATTGGTCTTCTTGGTCGCCGCACTGCCGTCGGTGAGGCTGGCCAGCAGCTTTCGATTCAGGTCGAGTTCGGATACCGGCGAGGCCTGGCCATAGGCATCGCTGCGCATGCCGTCGGTCCAGCCGACGTCGATGCGCCGGTCGAGTTGCTCGATAAACCGCGGCGGCAATGCCTGCATCGCTTCATCCAGCAACGCCTGGCTGGCGTGCTGTTGCGCGGGGCTCAGGCCTTCGGTCTTGAGGTGCAGTTGGAGGTCGGCGTGGGCCGTGTTGCCAAACAGCAGCACGACCCCGGCCAACAGCAAGGCAGCTGGAGACCTCACAGTGCGAGGATGGCTTCGGCGAGATCCTGGTCACTGGCATCGCGGGCTTGCGGAACGCGAGTGCGCAACAAGTTGAGAGCCGATTCCAGGTGTGCGCCACGAATATCGCCGTTGCTGGCGACGAAGCTGGCGGCATCGTCCTGGGCTTCGCGGACGATTTTCGAGTCGCGGATCGACGTCGTGGTGTCGGAAGTGAAATCCAGTGTGCGCTGGGTGGCACGAATGAGGATGTTGCTGGTGGCAACCAGGGTTTGGGCCTGGGCCACATCAGCCAACAACAGCAGGCCAAGGGTGGCAACTATCAGCGGGTTACGCATGGAACGACTCCGGAGGAACTTGGGATAACTATTGGACGAGAATTGCCTGTGCCAGTTCAAGGTCGCTGGCATGAAGTTTTGGCTGGGTCTGGCGCAGGAAAACCAGGGCCGACTCCAGTCGAACGCCTCTCATTTGACCATCACTGGCGATGAATGCTGCGGCATCATCACGGGCGGCGATGAGCAGTTTATGGTCGAAAGGGGCAGAGGTCACCAGGCTTGAGGCATAACTGCTGGCCACAACGCCTTGGGTAGACAGGTTGAACGCGTCGAAGGCATGGACCGCCCCCGAGTAGCTGGCAGCAAGTAAGACAGGAGCAATGATCAGATGTGAAAGAAAACGCATGAGACTCGACAGTTGAAAGTGAGTCCCAAGGCTAGCGCAAGGGCCGGGCTAGAGCCAGCGCGCAAACATGGGGACACGGCAAGCGTGTCCCCCATCAGGCCAACGCTTAGATGGTCAGGATGGCCTGGGCCAATTGTGCGTCGGTTGCGTTCAGCTGTGGAGCCTGATGGCGAATGTGATCGAGCGCGCTTTCCAGTTTTACGCCACGGATGTTGCCTTCACTGGCGACGAAGCTGGCGGCGTCGTCGCGGGCCGCGAGTACGATCTTGTCGTCCTTGAACGAAGACGTGACGTCGGACGTCGCGTCGGAGGTGGCTTTGAGTGCACCGACGACGGCATCGGTGGTCACGATGAAGCTGGTGGCGTGGGCATTGGCCGCCACGGCAAGCAAGGCTGCAGCGCTGAGCAGACGAAGACGGGACATGGTGTAACTCCTTTGGATAAGACGATAAAGAGGTGGCGCAGTGTCTGATGATCAGACGCCAGACACTCGGGGGGCGCCACGTTCTGGTTTGATATTAGGCCTGGGCAGGGCGTTTCGAACAGCCTATATGAGAAAAGGTTGCTGGAAATCAGTTTGAACAGATGAAAAGCCGTCGAGTAACTGTATCGGCCTAATCTGTAGATAGAAAAACTGTACTGGTCGTGCGCGAACGGTCTCTGAAACGACAAAGCCCGTCGTGGTTTCCCACGACGGGCTTTGTTTGTTCAATTCGGGTTGCTGGCGGTGGACCGTGCAGGTCAGAGCCAGCGAGCTGCTTAGCGCCAGAACGGCTTGCTCAGCTCTTCGTAGCGTTGTGCTTCGCTAATCCCGGCATCTGCCAGCAGACGCGAATCCAGGCGAGCCAGTTGGTGGCGGCTGGAGATGCGGCGCTGCCACAGCATCAGGTTGGCGATAACGCGCAGAGGCATGGAAGCCTGGGTTTTTGCAGCGGTGTCTTCGAAGAACAGCTCGGAACTGAGTGTACGTTCCATGGTTTACATCCTTCCGCTTATGGCGGGATTAGGTAGTGGCTTGACTGGTGCCCATGATCCTCTCGTTTGCCTAGTCTCTGTAGATACAGTTCATCTGTATTGTGAGAGCTCAGTTAACTGTTTATAGGCGGTGTACTGGTCGAAAATGAAGCAACTGTACCTGTCTGCGCCATTGTGGTGCATTTTTGCTCTTTTGGTCGATGGATGTAGGATAATTCAGTAGGAAATGACCGGTACAGCAGTACAGTTTTTGGCGAGATTCTGCTTGGCAACGGCAAGCTGACCAAACTGTGTTTGTGTCAGCTGCCATCTGTACCAATTACACGGCGATCATTCTTCCGGTTTCTTCCAGGTTCATGTGCCAGCTCAGTGCATCACGCAGGATATGCGGGGTGTGCCCGCCGATTGCGCAGGCCGCCGTGAAGTAGTCGTTCAGGGCCTGGCGGTAATCCGGGTGTACGCAGTTGTCGATGATGACGCGTGCGCGTTCCCGGGGTGCCAGGCCGCGCAGGTCCGCCAGGCCAACTTCGGTGACGAGGATGTCCACGTCATGTTCTGTATGGTCGACGTGGCTGACCATGGGGACCACGCTGGAAATCGCCCCGCCCTTGGCGATGGACTTGGTCACGAAGATGGCCAGGTGCGCGTTGCGCGCGAAGTCACCCGAGCCGCCGATGCCGTTCATCATCCGCGTGCCGCAGACGTGGGTGGAGTTGACGTTGCCATAGATATCGAACTCAAGGGCGGTGTTGATGCCAATAATGCCGAGGCGACGGACCACTTCAGGGTGGTTGGAAATTTCCTGCGGGCGCAACACCAGTTTGTCCTTGTAGCGCTCCAGGTTGCCGAACACGTCGGCGTTGCGCCGGCTCGACAGGGTGATCGAACTGCCGGATGCGAAGCTCAGCTTGCCGGCATCGATCAGGTCGAACGTCGAGTCCTGCAGCACCTCGGAGTACATGGTCAGGTCTTCGAAAGGCGAATCGATCAGGCCGCACATCACCGAGTTGGCGATGGTGCCGATACCGGCTTGCAGCGGGCCGAGCTTGTTGGTCATGCGCCCCGCGCTGACTTCCTGCTTGAAGAAGTCGATCAGGTGATCGGCGATGGCTTGGGTATCCACGTCCGGTGGCAGCACGGTGGACGGGGAGTCGGACTGATGGGTGACCACGATCGCGACGATCTTCTCCGGCGGGATCGGGATGGCGGTGCTGCCAATGCGATCATCGACCTTGACCAGGGGAATCGGCGTACGGGTCGGACGATAGGTCGGAATATAGATGTCGTGCAGGCCTTCGAGGTTCGGGTTGTGCGCCATGTTGATCTCGACGATCACGTGCTTGGCGAAGATCGCGAAGCTGGCCGAGTTGCCCACGGACGTGGTCGGCACGATATGGCCTTGCTC
>Ga0247818_10002351_pt1 | contig 12264 bp, 9 predicted proteins | sample 13C_Glucose_Day1_FD_192424 | JGI IMG/M metagenome (GOLD analysis project Ga0247818, IMG submission 192424) | Soil microbial communities from agricultural site in Penn Yan, New York, United States - 13C_Glucose_Day1 | ecosystem: Environmental > Terrestrial > Soil > Agricultural land | place: USA...
GACCTGCTGAGCCTAGTCGAGGTTGATGACAGTTCCGGGATTTGTATTACCTGACAGATAGCTATCGCGAGCAGGCTCGCCCACAGGGTTCTTGGGTGGACAGGATATTGTGTACGACTCAAAACCTGTGGGAGCGAGCCTGCTCGCGATGGGGCCAGTCAATCCACAGCTGATCCAGCAAGAGCCTTGGCCAACCGCTTGCCCCGCGCCCCTGCCGCCAGATCCATCACCGCCTGATCACGCTGCCACATCGCCGCCCATTGCGGCGGTCCATCGGCCAATGCCTCGTTCACTTCAGCCTTGAGTGCGTCGAATTGCGCAAACAACCCGCCCAGCAATACATGCCCGACCACATTGTTCGGGGCCTGGCGGCTGGCTTCCGCACACCCGCCCAGCAACGCCAGCAAACGCAACTGCAGGTTTTGCGGCCAGTCGCACTCCTGTCCGACGCCGAACAGCCATGCGCTCATCGCGCTCAACACATAGACGTCTTCCAGGGTGCGGAACGGTTTGACGTAGGCATCCCAGCCATCCCCCGCGAGCAATTCACACAGTGCGTTATCCAGAAACAGGCGGCCATGGCTGATGTCGGGCATCAACGGGATCGCCGGGAGTTTTTCCACTCGCGCGCCCGGCTCATCGGGATAGATCAGCGCCAGACTCAGGCGCGGCTCCTGGCCGGGCTCTTCACTGCGAGCGGCGATCAACAGCCAGTCGGCGGCATCGCCAGCGGTGACGAAATCCTTGCGCCCGCTCAGGCGCAAGCCCGTCAGCCGGGTTTGCATGTCTGCCGGACGCAGGCTGCGCTGCTCGGTCGCACATAACGCGCCCAGGCTCGCCGGCGCGCTCGGCCAGAGCATGCGCAGCGCAGCTTGATAGCCCACCAGAAACGCCAGCCCCGGCGTCGCCATCAGCCGTCCGCCAGCCACCGCCAACTCGAACGGCGTGACCGTACCCAATTGTTGTAGCAACGTCGCGAAACCTTCGGCCAGGTCGGGGTTGGCGGGCAAGCGTTCACGGCGTTTGAGCAGGGTTTGCCAGGGCATAAGGGACTCCTTGTGAGCTGTCATATAAGCATCACCAAAGCTTAATGGCGATGACACCGGGGCTACATAGCCTGACCTTGCACAACACGGCTAGACAATGAAAGTCGATTCGCTGTAGCCCAAAGACGGGTGAGCAGCCTGCACGGAGATTCGTCATGACTCAAATCGCCCGTATCAGCGACACTGGCAACCAACGCCGCCTGCAAGCCGAACGCTTGGTCGGGCCCGAGGCATTGCAGCAAGCCCAGGCCTTGCGCTTCAACGTGTTCAGCGGCGAATTCAACGCCAGGCTCAAGGGTGCTGAACTGGGTCTGGACATGGATGACTATGACGCTCACTGCGCACACATCGGTGTACGCGACTTGAACACCGGACACCTGGTGGCGACCACCCGCTTGCTCGATCATAGCGCCGCGAGCAGCCTGGGCAAGTTCTATAGCGAAGAAGAATTCAGCCTGCACGGTTTGGTGCACCTGCAAGGCCCGATCCTGGAGATCGGCCGCACCTGCGTCGACCCGGCCTACCGCAATGGCGGCACCATCGCCGTGCTCTGGGGTGAACTGGCCGAAGTGCTGAATGAGGGCGGCTACAGCTATCTGATGGGTTGCGCGAGCATCCCGATGCAGGATGGCGGCGTGCAGGCCCACGCGATCATGCAGCGCCTGCGCGAACGCTACCTGTGCACCGAGCACCTGCGGGCCGAGCCGAAAAATCCACTGCCGACCCTCGATATCCCTTCCAACGTAATCGCCGAGATGCCGCCGCTGCTCAAGGCTTACATGCGCCTGGGCGCAAAAATCTGCGGCGAACCATGCTGGGACGAAGACTTCCAGGTCGCCGACGTGTTCATCCTGCTCAAGCGTGACGAACTCTGCCCGCGTTATGCCAAGCACTTCAAGGCGGCTGTGTAATGAGCCGGTTACGGGTGTACGCGCGGATCGCGCGAGTGCTGCTGGTGGTCGGACTGGGCCTGAGCATGGCCTGCGTGTTCGGCTTGTTCGAGCGCCTGGGAATGGCTCATGCGATGGAGCGTCGTCAGCGCTGGTCGCGTTTTTTCATGGCGCGCCTGAGCAATGCCCTGCCCTTTGACGTAACTGTTCAGGGTGAACTGCCAAAGACACCCATGCTCTGGGTCAGCAACCACGTCTCCTGGACCGACATCCCGCTGCTGGGCATGCTCACGCCGCTGTCGTTCCTGTCCAAGGCCGAAGTGCGCACCTGGCCGGTGGCCGGCTGGCTGGCGGCCAAGGCTGGCAGCCTGTTTATCCGGCGCGGGTCGGGCGACAGCCAGTTGATCCGCAAGCAGATGACCCGCCATCTGGAACAGGCTCACCCGCTGCTGATGTTCCCGGAAGGCACCACCACCGATGGCCGGTCATTGCGTACCTTTCACGGTCGCCTGCTGTCTGCCGCCATCGACTCCGAGGTGGCACTGCAGCCGGTGGCGATTCGTTATGTGCGTGACGGTGAGCCCGATACGCTGGCACCGTTCATTGGCGATGATGATCTGCTCTCGCACCTGATGCGTCTGTTTGCCAATGAACGCGGCGACGTGGAGATTCATCTGCTCAAGCCGATCGATTGCCAGGGCCGGGAACGGGCGGCGCTGGCGTTCGAGGCGCAGCAGGCGGTGCAGAAGGTGTTGTTCGGTGAAATTGTCGAACCGCAACGAGCACCGATGCGCCCCGCCATCGCCGCATAAACACATAGCCCCCCCTGTAGGAGCGAGCATGCTCGCGATGGTCGTTAACGATAACGCGGGAGCCTGATTCCCCGCGGTGTACTTGAGTCCATCGCGAGCATGCTCGCTCCTACAGGGAGGGCTATGCTGTTGGGTAGTTCTGCGCAAAATCCTGAAGCTGCGGGTAGAACAAGCTGAAATCCTCGCTCAACGGTTCATACAACACGCGCAATTCCTGCATCGCACCCGCCAGCTCTTCCGGCCGGGTCAATCGCCGCGAAATCCCGCGCAGCACCTGCTCCAACACCTCGAATTGCTGATACGACCCCAACCAATCGTTGGCCACCATATGCGGCGCGATCTTCGCCAGACGCTCCGGCAACTGCCGTTCGCTGGACAGCGCCCGGTAAACGTCCGCGGTGAACAGCGGCAATGGCCGGTCGGCATACAGCGCCCAGTCCCGGGCCAGGCAATGGTCGAAAAACACGTCGAGCACAATCCCGGCGTAACGTCGGCGTGTGAGGGAAAACCGCGACAGCGCGACGTCCACCAAGGGATGGCGATCGGTAAATACGTCGATGCTGCGATGCAACTGGATAGCCGCTTCGATCTCCGGATCGAATTGCCCCTGCAGCCGCCCCTTGACGAAATCGCCATACAGGCTGCCAAGCAACTGCCCGGGACGCTGGCCACCAAGGTGAAGATGTGCGAGATAGTTCATGGGCGCAGCTTAGCACTGCCCCCTTGCATTGTTACACTCAACATATCGTTATAACTCGATATAGCGAATTATGAGCTGGTCAGAGCCAAATCATATTTGTATATCGCGAAATACCGATTTAAAGTTCGCTTCATCGCGATATAGCGTTTCACTCATCACGAGCCCACACCATGACCATCAATCTCGACGAAATAATAAAAGCCCTGGCACACCCGGTACGGCGAGAAATCCTGCACTGGCTCAAGGACCCGACCGTCGAATTTCCCGACCAGTCCCACAGCAACGAGCACGGCGTTTGCGCCGGGCAGATCGATCAACGCTGCGGTTTGTCGCAGTCCACGGTGTCCGCACACCTGGCCACCCTGCAACGTGCCGGCCTGATCAGCAGCCGCAAAGTCGGCCAGTGGCATTTTTTCAAACGCAATGAGGAAACCATTCAGGAATTCCTCAAAACCTTCAGTAATGAGCTCTGACCCTTAACGTCAGCCAGCCAACAGGAATTTAAACATGCCCCTCTCGCTACTCATCCTGGCCCTGAGCGCCTTCGCCATCGGCACCACCGAGTTCGTCATCATGGGCTTGCTGCCCAACGTGGCGGCCGATCTCGGTGTGTCGATCCCCGGCGCCGGCTGGCTGGTGACCGGTTACGCCCTGGGCGTGGCCATCGGTGCGCCGTTCATGGCCCTGGCCACCGCCCGGTTGCCGCGCAAGGCCGCCCTGGTGGCGTTGATGGGGATTTTCATCATCGGCAACCTGCTCTGTGCCGTCGCCGGCGACTACAACGTGCTGATGTTCGCCCGGGTAGTGACAGCCCTGTGCCATGGCGCGTTCTTCGGTATCGGCTCGGTGGTGGCCGCCGGCCTGGTGCCAGCCAACAAACGCGCATCGGCCGTGGCACTGATGTTCACCGGCCTGACCCTGGCCAATGTCCTTGGCGTGCCACTGGGTACTGCCTTGGGTCAGGAAGCCGGTTGGCGCTCGACCTTCTGGGCCGTCACCGTGATCGGCGTGATCGCACTGATTGGCCTGATCCGTTTCCTGCCGGCCAAGCGCGATGAAGAAAAGCTCGACATGCGCGCCGAACTGGCCGCGCTAAAGGGTGCCGGAATCTGGCTGTCGTTGAGCATGACCGCGCTGTTCGCCGCCTCGGTATTCACCCTGTTCACCTACGTCGCGCCGCTATTGGGCGAAGTCACCGGCGTCTCGCCCCGTGGCGTGACCTGGACCCTGATGCTGATCGGCCTGGGCTTGACGGTCGGCAACATCATCGGCGGCAAGCTGGCGGACAAAGGCATGGCCGCGACACTGATCGGTGTCTTCATCGCCATGGCCGTGGTTTCTACCGTACTGACCTGGACCAGCGTCGCCGTGATTCCGACGGAAATTACCCTATTCCTCTGGGCCACCGCCTGTTTCGCCGCCGTACCGGCACTGCAAGTGAACGTGGTGACCTTCGGCAAGGCCGCTCCGAACCTGGTGTCGACCCTGAACATCGGCGCTTTCAACGTCGGCAATGCGCTGGGTGCCTGGGTCGGCGGCAGCGTGATCGCCCACGGATTCGGCCTGACCAGCGTGCCACTGGCCGCAGCCGCACTGGCGGTACTCGCCCTGCTGGTGACCCTGATTACTTTCCGCCAGAGCGGCAATCCCGAGCTGGCACCTGCTACCAACTGATTGACCATTACCTCACGAGGGTTGTATTGCATGACGACTATTTTCGATCCAATCAAACTGGGCGACCTTGAGTTGGCCAACCGCATCATCATGGCCCCGTTGACCCGCTGCCGCGCCGACGAAGGTCGCGTACCGAACGCGCTGATGGCCGAGTACTACGTGCAGCGGGCCTCCGCTGGCCTGATCCTCAGCGAAGCCACCTCGGTCACGCCGATGGGCGTCGGCTACCCGGACACCCCGGGCATCTGGTCCAATGACCAAGTACGCGGCTGGGCCAACGTCACCAAGGCGATCCACGGCGCCGGCGGCAAGATCTTCCTGCAGCTGTGGCACGTCGGCCGGGTTTCCCACGACTCGTACCTGAACGGCGAAAAACCGGTCGCCCCAAGTGCCATCCAGCCTAAAGGCCACGTCAGCCTGGTTCGCCCATTGGCCGACTACCCGACCCCACGCGCCCTGGAGACGGCGGAAATCGCCGACATCGTCGACGCGTACCGCACCGGTGCCGAGAACGCCAAGGCTGCCGGTTTTGATGGCGTGGAAATCCATGGCGCCAACGGCTATCTGCTTGATCAGTTCCTGCAAAGCAGCACCAACCAGCGTACCGACAACTACGGAGGCTCCCTGGAAAACCGTGCACGCCTGTTGCTGGAAGTGACCGACGCAGCCATCGAAGTCTGGGGCGCCGGCCGCGTGGGTGTGCACCTGGCACCGCGCGCCGACTCCCATGACATGGGCGATGACAACCTGGCCGAAACCTTCACCTACGTGGCCCGTGAACTGGGCAAACGCGGCATCGCGTTTATCTGCTCCCGAGAAAAAGAAGGTGCAGACAGCCTCGGCCCACAACTGAAGGAAGCCTTCGGCGGCCCCTACATCGCCAACGAACGCTTCACCAAGGACAGCGCCAACGCCTGGCTGGCCAGCGGCAAGGCCGATGCAGTCGCCTTCGGCGTACCCTTCATCGCCAACCCGGACCTGCCGGCTCGCCTGAAGGCCGACGCACCGCTGAACGACGCACGTCCGGAACTGTTCTACGCCAAGGGCCCGGTTGGTTACATCGACTATCCGACGCTGTAAAGACTGGGTAGGCTCTTACAGTTGTACGCAGAAACGCAAAAGCCCCGATTCGAAAGAACCGGGGCTTTTTCATGCACACGACGCAAAAAACGCAATAACAAAAACGCCGTTCGATGAGCGTAATGCTGTTCACTTAAGGGGCGCACAGATTGTGGCGAGGGGGCTTGTCGAAGCGCCGCACCGCCCCGTTCGACTGCGGAACAGTCGTAAAACCATCACACACGGTGTGCCTGGAGGCCTAGGTTCAGGCTTGCTCCCACCTCTTTTTCCTCTGAAGGTGCCCCGCCGCCTTCACGACCGAATCGCCTCACCGATTTCCTCAATAGCAAAACCAACTTCATGGCCTGCACGAATCAACTCCGCGAACCGCAGCATCACTGAGGAGCCGATGTCGCGGGCCAACGCTATAGTCATCAACTCGCGTATCGGTTCGTCAAGCTCTGCTTCGGCAATTGGTGAACATGCCTGCCCGGTCAACCAGGTAACAAGGGAAGAAACCATATGGCCTGAGGTATTTTCATCAACACTCAAAATTTCGCCCAATACCATTCCCAATGTTCCAGCTGGATGCTGCTCCGGACGGCTCCATGCCTTGAGTTCAATAGACTCTCGCTGCACCTTCTCCAAGTTACGCCGAATCTTCCCAGGAATAGTCGCAGCCGCTTTGGAGCGGTTGTAGTACTCGCGATTAGCTAAACTGGCGGCGTCTCTGACAACCTTCCATACCACCGACCAGAGCTGCGAAACACTGTAGATTTCCAGGGCTGAGCGCAGGGTGCTTTTAATTTCCTCCAGCTCTTGTTCAGAAAGTTCATGGTTGTAGAGTACACATTGAGTATCCAGATAGCGCATAACATCAGCGACTGAGTAATCAAGCCACAGATTGAAGAGCCCCTCAGCGTCTGTATACACCCTATCCAGTAGGCTCCGAATTACCTCGTCCGCACTTCTTGATGCGGCATCCGGCGCCAAAAGATAAACCACTTGGTCCCGCAACATCCAAATCTCATTGCCCTCCCAATAGTAGGTACCCGGCCTGGCTTTGGTGGGGTTATCAAGGACCAGCCCGGCCTCACGCAATTGCTGCACAAAGTCACCGACGTACCGAGGAGACAATCCTCGGCAGTCACCTACTGTGAAGCCGCCATTGGTCAATCTTGGCGTAACGGCCCTGTCCAGTGCCAACAGAAGGAGCACTTGCCTATCCTCAATAGCCGAATAGTCCACAGTTCGGGTTGACTGCTTGCGGGCATACTCCATCAACTGCAGCTCAAGCTCCGCGGCATTCGCCTTTTGAGCTTCTAACTCAATGGCATCCTGGTCTTCCTGACACAACGTGCAGAGCTTGATTGAGGGCTGAAGGACCTTTTTAGCCTGTGAGCGATTCTTGATTTCGACCAGTCTTGCGCATTTGGGACAGATCTGATTTTCATCGAACGCATTGCAACGTTGTCGTATGAAACTGGCAAGGGTAACGCCCTGAGCCATTTCAATGATGCCTTCTAGAGCACTCACTTTTTCTAGGTATTGTCCTGACTCATCGACTGCCCAGTAGCGCTCAATCAACTCGATTTCTTTTCGGTCTTCAGTCAATATTTGTAGCTTGATTGCCATGTAATCGGACCTGTTTCACTTGTGGTTACTTCGTATCCAGCACTCGCTGGTTTATTCGTGCTCATCGATGAACACCGCTGCGGCGACACCCTCGACTTTATTTATGGCTTTCTTCGATCGCCGTTCCTCCAGCAATGTCCTCGGCAATACAAACCCTTCAAAACTGCGCTGGGTAATCGGGTTATTGGCCTTCTCTGCTCCAATCCGATAACGCATCAACCCATCGGCAACGGCAAAGGTCAGGTCGACGCTGGTGTCGGTGCGGCCATTGAGGTGCCCGCGACTGAGCAGCCGGAACAATGACCATGGCCCGCGATAGCTCAGGCTGGCGGTGTTGCCGGTGCTGTGCACCAGGGTCAGTTGGCTGCCATTGCTGTTGCCCAGGCTGTTGGGCCACACCAGTCCCGTGCGTTGCGGTGCGCCATGCTGGTAAGGGATCAATTGGCCGTCGACGCTGAGCATGCTGCTCAAGCGGGTGGCGCTCAGGGCCAGGGGTTCGATGGTGAGTTGCACCGCCAGATGGCCACGATGATTGAAGAAGGTGTCGCGGATGCGCTCGACCTTCTTGAGCTGCTCCAAGACATCGCTGCGCACCAGGTAGCCGCCGAGGCTGTCGGAATAAAGGGCGTCGAGGTTGTCCTTGAGGAACACGTTCAGGTATTGATCGTGGAACTGCTGCAGGCGCCCCTGGGGCCCGAAGAAGGCTTCGAAGTCTTCCAGCGAGGCATCCTCGCCGCTGGCCTTGAAGGGGTAGCGGCCAGCCAGGCGGTCACGGTAGAAGCTGTAGATTTCACTGTCCCAGCGTTTTTCCAGTTCGCGCAAGGCGGCAATGACCAATACCTGCGAAGTCTGGTCGGCGAGTTTTTTGACCTGTTGGTTCAGTGGCTCCGGCAGGCCCACGGCAACGCGTTGCAGGTTGGCGATGGGGTCGGCACCGCCCAGAGAGAAGCGATTGAGTACGGTTTTCAGCGCCGCCTTGCCGGGGTCTGGATTGTCGTGTACGGCTTTGGCGTAGTCGTAGACGGCGCTGACCGAACGCAGGGTTTCTTCGTAATAGGACGGCTGATCGCCTCGCGCAGAGATCAGATCCGCCAAGCTGGAGAACGCGCGCCGGATGCCGGCGGCTTGTTGCTGGCCGTCCGATACCTTGTCCAGCGTGAGCGGCGCTTGCCCTTCGGCCAAGGTCACCAACGGGTAGATCACGCTGTTATCGCGCAGGGTTTCCAGCAGGCGTCGCAGGGGTGCGGCCGGGCCGGTGACTTGTTCCAGTACCGCCACACCATGGCTGAGGTCATCGAAATCGGTGACCGCAAACTGATTCAGTGCACGCCGCCAGCTGTCGACGTAGTCGGCGCTGTACAGGGCGCGGACACGTTGGGTCAGCACTTTGCGGTCTTCGTCGGAGTAGTCCAGCCGTTGCCGCTCGCCAAGCACCCACTGGTCGATCATGGCCAGTTCGATGATGTCCTCAGTGCCGGGCTCAAAGTAGTCCTTGAAGCCCTTGGCCGTGAGCAGCGGCGCCAGCAGCAAGCCGCTGCCTTCTTGATCGGTGTTCAGCGGACGATAAACGATATCGAACGCCGGACCCACTTCGTTGCGAAGATCCAGCGGACGATGCAGACGCTCCAGTGCATCCTGTTTGAGGCTCATGTAGACCCGTTCGGCCATCGGCAACTGACGCAATTGCTGTTGGACCTGGGCAATGCGCTCTCGGTACTGCGGCAGATCGGCGTCGGCGTATTTCAGTGCGTAGCCCAGGTGCCCCATCAAGTCGGCCTGCAACTGGCCTTGACCCGGATAGGCTCGCTGCCACTGTTTGGCGACCCACTCTTCTACGATGGCCGGGCGGCGGTTTTGCCGTTCTTCGAGCATACGGTAGACGCGCAAAGCCGCCAGTTGCTGATTGCTACCGACGGGCGCGGCGTTGATGGCGTCCACAACACCGCTGGCAATCGCCGGCAGGAAGCGTTTGGACAGCAGATTCAGATAGGCCTCATCCACCGTCGGGCCAATCGCCTTCCCCTGATACAGCCCCATATCCGACAGCAATGGCCACGCCTCACGGTAGTCGCCATACACCAGCACCGCATCGCGGATCTGGTCCAGGGGTACCAGCAAGTTGCGACCAGTAGTATCGACCCTGGCGTCGATGTCTCGACCACTGAAGTCCTGGCTTTTGGCCAAGACGCTGGCAGCCTTGTCGCGGTTGATGTTGAAGTAGAACTGCCAGGTTCCGATGACCACCAGACATCCCAAGGATGCAACGCTGAAGCCGGCGATCAGCAATCGCCGCTTGTTGCGGGCCACCTTGATGTTGTCACCCGCCAGGCCTGCTTCGGGGTAAATCACCCGCTGGAACAACTGCTGGGCAAAGTAGATCGCCGTGCCACCGACAGGCTTGACCTCGGGGGGCGGTGGCGGCAGTTGATACGCTTGTCCCGCTTCTTTGACGAAGGCATTGCTCAGCGTGCCCTGTTGAAGCACCGAGGAGAAATACACCCCCCGAACCAACGCCGGGGTGGTGAAACGATCGCTGCCGAGCATTTCGCTCAGGAAGCCAAACAGCGCCGGGCGTAGCCCCGCCATCTGATGCATCAGCGCCTGCAAGCGATCGCGCTCGGTCAACGTGCGCGACTCCCTGGCGCTGTCGAAAATCTGCTCGCTGAGGCAGACGACAAAGGCCTGGTATTGGCGCGTCAGCTCCGCCAACCAGGCATCAAAGTCATCCACGGCATCCAGGCTGAAGGTGAACCCCAACAAGTCTTCGCGCCCACTGCGCGACAACCGGGCGAAGAATTCTTCAAAACCTTCCAGCAGGTCGAACTTGCTCAGCGTCACGTACACCGGCAAGCGCGTGCCCAGGTGCCGCGTCAGCTCAAACAAGCGGGTGCGTAGCAGGTTGGCGTGGGCCTTGCGTTGTTCGGGACGTTGCGCCAACAGGGCCTGCACATCGATCACCAGCACCACACCGTTCAATGCTCGACGGCTGCGGTTGCGCGCCAGCCAATCGAGCAGGTGTCGCCATAGGCGCGGGTGGGCGCCGGCGGGCAGTACCGGCTTGACCTTGCCCTGCTGCTCGATATTTTCAGGCGTCGGCTCCGGGTGGCTGAGGAACTCACCTGGCGGATCAATCAACACCGCCTCGTCACCGATCCACCAATCCACCGGATAGGCCAGTTGCTCCTCCTGATGCGCCCTGACCCCGGCCTTGGTCACATGGGACAAAGAAAAACTCTGATTAGAGCGCGTGATCAGGCTGGTTTTGCCAGCATTTTCCTCACCCAGCACCAGGTACCACGGCAGTTGATAGAGCGAACGGCGGCGCTCCATGTTGTTCAGCAAACTGCCCAGGCTGCGGTCCAGTGCTCGCTCCTGCGCCTCGATGTAAGGCAGGCAAGGATCGGCCTGCACCGCGGACTCATGTTGGCGTTCAAGCTGCAGGCGCTGGTAGCGGTTACGCACCCGCCACGCCCAGATCAGCAACGGCACCACCAGCACCACGACACTGGCCGAGACGCGCATCGCCAATTCACCCAGCGGCTGACGCTCACGCCAGGTCCACTGTGGGCCCAGCCACCAGATGGCGATCAATAAAAACACCACGCCCAGCAGCACCAGCATTGGTAGTGCCTGATTGAATTGGCGCAGTACTGGCACGCCCCAGCGTTTGAGGTAACTCCAGACCATCCCCATAAATTGCTCCTAGCTTGTTTGCCTGTTTCGTTGTTTACCGACCATCTGCCAAACATGACAACCGATCAGGTTTGTCGGGCCCATGCCTCGCCGGAGTAATCATCAGCAATGGATTGCATCCATCAACTCACCCGCCCTGCCGCTGATCGAGCGCCCAACGCCAAACGGTAATTCCGCGCGCGGCGCCGCTGGCGAAGTCCGGGAAAATGTCCCCGGCCTCGAAACGACGTAAAGAGTCGTGGCGGGCATCGCTCCACCACCAACCGCTTTGCGGGCAGGCCTGGCCTGAATGCAGAATCGATTCGATAGGCGGTGGCGGGTATTGGCGGGCGTAGTCAACCCAGTTCTTGGGGTAGAACTGCATATCGCGGTAGCTGCTGTCGTCGATGCGTAGCAGCCAGGTGACTGCCGCTGCTTCCCAGGACCAGTAGCCGTAGTGAAGGTAGCCACCCTCTTCGTGCTGATCGATATAGGGTTCGCGGCGACTGGCGTGGTACCACTCGTCCAAGTAGGTTTCGAGCAAGCCAGCACGTTTGGCCGGAGCGACACTGAATACCTTCAGTAATTTGCGGTACGGCAGATGTCGGGTGCAGCTGTCCGGTGGCGGATCACGATCCGTCACAAACGGACGCACCAAATGCTCCAGCAGGCCGTCGCGTACCCCCATCAGCTCGTTGGCGTAATCGAGAAACGCCATGACTCTTGGCATCGTGTGGGCGTAACCGCTGAGCAGGCCGAAGCAGGTCAGGCGCAGG
>Ga0247818_10002352_pt1 | contig 12264 bp, 8 predicted proteins | sample 13C_Glucose_Day1_FD_192424 | JGI IMG/M metagenome (GOLD analysis project Ga0247818, IMG submission 192424) | Soil microbial communities from agricultural site in Penn Yan, New York, United States - 13C_Glucose_Day1 | ecosystem: Environmental > Terrestrial > Soil > Agricultural land | place: USA...
GCCTGGGATCCCAGACCGCGACCTGCTCCAAGACCGACTCCGGGGGCCTGACGACAACCACCAACGCGACCTACTCCATCGTCGACACGACGCCGCCTGCGATCAGCGTGGTCCCTGACATCACCGCCGAGGCAACGAGCGCGGCAGGTGCGGTCGTCACCTATGCAGCGCCGACCGCGACCGACGCCGTCGACGGCAGCCGCAGCGTCTCCTGCCAGCCCGCGTCGGGCTCGACGTTCGCGCTGGGGGCCACCACGGTGACCTGCACCTCGTCCGACACGGTGCCGAACACGGCGACGTCATCGTTCACGGTGCGCGTCGTCGACACCACAGCCCCGGCTGTCACGGTGCCCGCCGACACGACTCTGGACGCGACGAGCGCTGCGGGCGCGGCATACTCGTTCTCCGCCACGGCCTCCGACAGCGTCGACGGCGCCCTGGCCACGACCTGCGCGCCCGCCTCCGGCAGCACCTTCGGCTTCGGCACGACGAAGGTCACCTGCTCGGCCACCGACACGGCCGGCCACACGGGCAGCGCGAGCTTCAACGTGACCGTCCAGGACGTCACCGCGCCCACCGTGACGACGCAGGCGCCGGCCCCGGTCGAGGCAACCGGCCCGTCGGGCGCCACCGTCACCTGGGTGGACCCCACTGCCAGCGACGACGTCGACGGCGACCTCCCGGTGGCCTGTGACCGCACCTCAGGTGAGACCTTCGCCGTGGGCGACACGACCGTTACCTGCACCGCCACCGACAGCCACGGCAACGTGGGCAGCGCGACCTTCGCCGTGCGCGTCACCGACACGACACCGCCTGCTGTCACCGTGCCCTCGGACATCACGGCAGAGGCCACGAGCCCCAACGGAGCGGTCGTCGCCTACACGGCCAGCGCCACCGACCTCGTCGACGGCACGGTCACGGTGCGCTGCAGCCCGCCCTCCGGGACCCAGTTCGGCCTCGACGAGACGACCACCGTGCAGTGCGCGGCCACCGATGCCCACGGCAACGACGCGAGCGCGTCCTTCACGGTCCGCGTGGTGGACACCACCCGCCCCGAGCTGCCCGAGCTCGGCGACGTCACGGCAGAGGCGACCAGCGCCGCAGGTGCCGTCGTCACCTACGGCGTCGGGACGGCCACGGACATCGTCGACGGCGACGTGACCGTCACCTGTGAGCCCGCCAGCGGCACCACCTTCGGCCTCGGCCACACGACGGTGACCTGCTCGGCGACCGACGCCCACGACAACACCGCCACGGGCACGTTCACGGTGCGGGTGGAGGACACCACCGCCCCTGTCTTCGACCCCTTCTCCGTGGGACCGACGGAGGCGACGGGGCCCGACGGTGCCCTGGTCACCTACACCCTGCCGACGGCCTCTGACACCGTCGACCCCTCCGTCGACGTGGACTGCACGCCGGCCTCCGGGACGAGGTTCGGCCTCGGCGCCACCGAGGTCACGTGCACCGCAGTGGACGACTCCGGCAACCGGGCCACGGTGGCGTTCGTGGTGAACGTCGTCGACACCACCGGTCCGACGGTCCCGACCGTCGCCACCCAGCCGGTCGAGGCGACCGGGCCTGACGGCGCGGTCTTCACCTGGGACCCGCTCACGGCCGAGGACCTCGTCGACGGCACGATCACGGACGTGACCTGCGTGCCGCCGTCAGGCAGCACCTTCCCGCTCGGCGCGACGGGGGTCACCTGCTCCGCGACCGACCGCGCCGGGAACCGCGGGCAGAGCACCTTCATGGTCAACGTGGTCGACACCACCGCACCGGCATTCTCGACCGCGTCGAACCTCACCGTGGCGGCGACGTCAGCGGCCGGCGCCGTGGTCAGCTACCCGACCCCGACGGCCACGGACATCGTTGACGGGGCCACACCCGTGTCGTGCACGCCGCCGAGTGGTGGCACGTTCCCCCTGGGCACGACCACCGTCACCTGCACGACCCAGGACGCGGCCGGCAACAAGGCCAGCACGAGCTTCACCGTGACCGTGGCTGTCGGCTGGAGCGGTGTCCTCGCCCCGGTCGTCGACGGCGGCACCTACAAGCTGGGCAGCACCATCCCGGTGAAGTTCACCCTGACCGGCGCCTCGGCCGGCGTCACGAACCTGCAGGCGAGACTGTGGGTCCGCAGGACGCCCGGGACGTCCACAACCGGCGGTGCCGCAGCTCTCTCAACATCTGCGGCCACGACCGGCAACCTGTTCCGGTACTCGGACGGCCAGTACATCTTCAACCTCAACACCAAGCCGCTGAGCCTCGGAACCTACGAGCTGCTCATCGACCTCGGTGACGGCGTGCCGCACGCGGTGACGATCACGCTGCGGTGACAGGCTCTGCGCATCGGGGGAAGCGCAGACGAGCGGAGGCCGGGCCCATGAGGTCCCGGCCTCCGTGCTGTCGCGCCCGGCTCAGGTGCCGCGCAGGGCCAGGCGCGGCGGCCGGTCCCCGCGGATGACGGCGACCATGTCGACGACCCGCCGGGTGGCCCGCACGTCGTGCGTGCGGAAGACCGTGGCACCGAGCCAGGCGGCGATCGCGGTGGCGGCGAGGGTGCCCTCGAGCCGTTCCTGGGCGGGCAGGTCGAGCGACTCCCCCACGAAGTCCTTGCGCGACAGGGCCTGCAGGATCGGGTAGCCCAGGCGCGCCAGGTCACCGGTGTGCCGCAGGACCCGCAGCGAGTGGGCGGTCGTCTTGCCGAAGTCCAGGGTGGGGTCGATGAGGATGCGGTCGGCAGGTATGCCGACCTGCTCGGCCCGTCGGGCGCCGCGGGCGAGCGTACGGATCACGTCGGTGACGACCCCGCCCGGCTCGGGCGGGTACGACACGCCGCGCGGGTCCGTGCGTGGCGGCAGGCCGCCGGTGTGCGAGCAGACCACGCCCGCGCCGATCTCGGCGGCGACGCCGACGAGCTCGGGGTCGTGCCCGGCCCAGGTGTCGTTCACGAGGTCCACGCCCAGCCGGCCCGCCTCGCGGGCCACCTCCGCGCGCCAGGTGTCCAGGCTCAGCACGAGCTCGGGGTACTGCGCGCGTGCGTGCTGGAGAAAGGGCAGGACCCGGTCCATCTCCTGCTGAGCGCTGACGTCCTCACCCTCCTGGCCGGCCCGCACCCCGCCCACGTCCACGATGTCGGCGCTGGCCTCGACAGCCGACTCGAGCGCGCTACGCGCAGACTCGAGGTCGGCGTGGCGGTTGGCGGCGAAGAAGGAGTCCGTCGTGCGGTTGATGATGGCCATGACCGCCGGGGTGGAGGAGTCGAACATCCTGCCGCGCAGTCGCAGCGGCGGCGTGCGCGGCAGGTCGAGGTCGTGCGGCTCGGGCAGGTCCACGACCGCCATCCTCGCACCCCTGCCGGTGGCCCGCGCTCGGCCAGTCGGACAGCGGCGCGACTGCCCAATCCGCCTCGCGCCAGGGCCAGCGCTGCCATGATCTCGCCATGAGCCCCAGCTCCCCGACGCGGCAGGTGCGCAAGGTCGTCGTCCGGCTGACCATCGGGTCCTTCTCCGTCGCGGCCCTGCTCGGCATCGCTGCTCTGCTCGCTGGGGGCCGGTTCGGCGAGACCGAGGCCAGGATCCTGCTCACGACGCTGCTGGTCGGCGTCGTGAGCATCGCGGTCCTGTGCTACCTGGCCACCGCCGGCAAGCGGTTCCAGGCGGTGGGTGTCGCCGGCGGGGTCACCGTCCTGGTGCCCTTGGCCACCGCGCTGCTGATGATCTGGGGCCAGGGCCTGGCCGATGAGCCGGCCGTGTTCAAGACCTTCGCGGTGGGTGCCATCGCCGCGGCGAGTCTCGCCCAGGCCAGTCTTCTGCTGGCGCTCTGCGAGCGGGGGCGACGCCTCATCCGCCGGCTGCTTGCGGCAACCCTGGTCTTCGCGGGGCTCGTCGCGCTGATGACAGCCGTGCTCGTTCTCGCCGACGGCGACAACTTCCCCGACTGGTGGTTCCGGCTCCTGGGGGTGGTTGCCATCCTCGACGTGCTGGGGACCGTCACCGTTGCCGCTCTGGTGAAGTTCGGGCCCTCGGAGTCCTCGCCCGAGGCCGCGACCCTCACACTCCCGCCGGTGCTGAGCACCAGACTGGCCGAGGCCGCAGCCTCGGAGGGTCGCAGCCCCAGCGACCTCGCCACCGAGGCGATCGAGCGGTACCTCGGAGGTGCTGGCTAGGCTCGCTGGATGGCGTTCGACTTCAGCATCTCCCCCAGGGTCGAGAAGCAGCGGCAGCAGATCGCTGACTTCGTTGCGGCAGAGGTGATCCCGGTCGAGCAGCAGGTGTTCCGAGAAGGGCTCACGGACACGCTGCGCGTGGATCTCCAGACCCGGGCCAAGGCAGCTGGTGTCTTCGCCCCCCAGGCTCCCGAGGCCCTGGGAGGTGGCGGCTTCCGGTTCGACGAGTCGGCGGTGCTGCTGGAGGAGGCCGGATACAGCCTCCTCGGCCCGCTCGCCTTGAACTGCGCCGCTCCCGACGAGGGGAACATCCACCTGCTGCACCTGACGGGCACCGATGAGCAGAAGGAGAAGTACCTCGCTCCCCTGGTCGCGGGCACGGTCCGCTCGTGCTTCTCGATGACCGAGCCGCCGCCGGGCGCCGGCTCAGACCCGAGCGCCCTGCGGACCCGCGCCCGGCGCGTCGAGGGCGGCTGGCTCGTCAACGGCGAGAAGTGGCTCATCACCGGGGCCGACGGCGCCGCCTTCTCGATCGTCATGGCCCTCAACGAGGGCGAGGGAGCACCCCCGGGCGCGACCATGTTCCTCGTCCCCGCGGACAACCCCGGGTTCGTTCTCGGAGACCACCTCAACACCATCGACGGCACCTTCCTCGGCGGCCACCTGCGCGTCTCCCTGCGTGACTGCTTCGTGCCCGATGCGGACGTCCTCGGTGAACCGGGCAGTGGCTTTGCCGCAGCCCAGGTGCGGCTCGCGCCGGCGCGGCTCACGCACTGCATGCGGTGGCTCGGGGCAGCGCGGCGCGCCCAGGACATCGCCGTCGAGCGCTGCGTCGAACGCGAGCTGTTCGGCTCCGCCATGACCGATCTCGGCATGGCCCAGGCCCTCATCGCGGAGAACGAGATCGACCTGCACGCCGCGCGGGCGATGCTCTGGCACACGTCCTGGGTGCTCGCGGAGGGCAGCCGCACGAGCGAGGAGTCCTCGCGTACCAAGGTGTTCGTGTCCGAGGCCGTATGCCGCGTGGTCGACCGCTCGGTCCAGCTCGCGGGCGGCATGGGCACGTCCGAGGAGCTCGTGCTCGGGCGCATCTACCGCGACATCCGCTCCTTCCGGATCTACGACGGGGCCACCGAGGTGCACAAGATGTCGATCGCGAAGCGTGCCGCCCGCCGGGCCAGTGCCCGGATCGCCGCCAGGGATGGCGGCGCATGAGCGACCCTGAGGTGCCGGGCCTGCCCCGCGAGACGTTCACCGCGTGGGCCCGGGTGAGCCTGCCCCAGGTCGGGAGTGCGTGGAGGGCCGAGGTCATCTCCGGTGGACTGTCCAACATCACCTACCGGCTGCGCGGCGCGGACGGGACCGTGATCCTTCGTCGTCCGCCCCTGGGACGCCTGCTGCCGAGCGCCCACGACATGACCCGTGAGCACCGCGTGCTCTCAGCCCTGCAGGACACCGACGTCCCGGTCCCGCGGGTGCTGGCTCTCTGCGAGGACGCCGACGTGGCAGGGGCCCCGTTCTACGTGATGGCCGAGGTGGAGGGCGTCGTCTACCGAGAGCCGCAGCAGACCGCTGAGCTGTCACCCGACCAGCGCGGCGCCCTGGCCGACGACCTCGTCGACGTGCTCGCCCGCATCCACGCGGTCGACCTCGACGCCACCGGTCTGCGCGACTTCGGCCGGGCTGACGGCTATGTCGCGCGCCAGCTGCGGCGCTGGGGCGCCCAGTGGGAGGCCAGTCGCACGCGCGAGGTGCCGGGCATGCCCGAGCTGCTCGACACCCTGGCCCGCGAGCAGCCACCGCAGTCCGAGACGACCCTGGTCCACGGCGACTACCGCCTGGACAACACCATCGTCACCCTCGGCGCCCAGCCCCACGGCATACCGCGGGTTGCTGCCGTCGTCGACTGGGAGCTGTCCACGCTCGGCGACCCGATGGCCGACCTCGCCACGTGGCTGACCTACTGGAGCGGACCGGGCGAGGACGGCAGCGCCGTCCCCGTCGCCCAGGGGCTCACCGCGCACCCCGGCTTCCCCACCGGTGACGAGCTCGCAGAGTTGTATGCCGCGCGCACCGGGCGCAGCGTGGCGCACCTGCCGTTCTACCGAGCCTTCGCCGACTGGAAGCTGGCCGTCATCCTCGAAGGGGTCCACGCGCGCTACCTCGCGGGGAAGTCCCTCGGCGAGGGGTACGACCGGGTCGGGCCTGCCGTACCGCTCCTGGTCGAGCGCGCCCTGGCCCGGCTCTCCTGAGCCTAGGAGTCGAAGCCGAGGCCGAGCCGGTCGAGCGTGCGCAGCCAGAGGTTGCGCTCTCCCTGCCGCTCGTCGGCGCGGGCCAGCGACCAGCGGGTGAGCTGGATCCCGGCATACGCGAAGGGCTCGGGCGGGAACGGCATCGGCCGCTTGCGGACCATCTCCAGCTCCGTCAGCTCCGTCGGCCGGCCCTCGAGGAGGTCGAGCATGACGCGTGCCCCGAACCTCGTGGCTCCGACGCCGAGGCCGGTGTAGCCCAGGGCGTAGGCGGCCCGGCCGCGCAGGGCAGTGCCGAAGAAGGCGCTGAAGCGCGTGCAGGTGTCGATCGCCCCGCCCCAGCGGTGGGTGAACCGCAGGCCCTCGAGCTGGGGGAAGGTCTCGAAGAAGTGTTCGGCGAGCCGCTCGAACGTCGGTGGCCGCTGGTCGTAGGCGGTGCGCACCTGCCGGCCGTAGTGGTACACGGCGTCGTAGCCGCCCCACAGGATCCGGTTGTCCTGGGTGAGGCGGTAGTAGTGGAACTGGTTGGCGCAGTCCCCCACGCCGGCCCGGCTGCGCCAGCCGATCGAGTCGAGCTGGGCGGCGGACAGCGGCTCGCTCATGAGGACGTAGTCGTAGACCGGCACCGTGTGCAGGCTCGTCCGGCGCAGCAGCGAGGGGAACGCGTTGGTCCCGAGCGCCACCTGCCGGGCGGAGATGACCGCCCCGGCGTCGGTGGTCAGGCGCACCCCCGAGCCGTCCCGGGAGAGGCCGGTCACCCGGGTCCTCTCGACGATCCGCACACCGAGCGACTCGGCAGCCTCGGCCAGACCCCACGCGAGCCGCGCCGGGTCGACGATGGCTGTCTCCTCGGGGTTGAACAGCCCGGCGAGATAGGTCGGCGAGCTGAGCTCGGCCCGCACCTGGTCGCGGTCCAGGAAACGGCTGCCCGCGCCCGCCGCCTCACGCAGCCACTCGACCTGGTGGGGGGCGGTCGCCACGGTCAGCTCACCGGTGCGGCGGAGGTCGCAGTCGATGCCGTAGCGGGCGACCGTCTGCTCGATCTCGTCGAGGTTCTCCCTGCCGAGGCGGTGCAGGAACTCGTACTCCTGCGGCCACCGTGCCCGGCCGTTGGCCTCGCCGTGGGTCAGGCTGGCCGCGCAGAAGCCGCCGTTGCGCCCCGACGCCGCCCAGCCCACGCGCCCGCCCTCGACGAGCAGCACCTCTCGGCCGGGATCGCGCTCCTTGGCGAGCAGGGCTGTCCAGAGCCCTGAGTAGCCGCCCCCGACAACCGCCAGGTCAGCGGTGGCGTCCCCGCCCAAAGTGGGCCGCGGCTCCGGGCGTTCGGGCCGCTCCAGCCAGAAGACCGCCGGCCGGGCGTCCACGAGCGCGGCGCGGGCGGCATCCATCTCAGGCGGTGGCGTACCGGTCGGCGACCTCGAGCGCCTCGTCGAGGATGGCCAGCCCCTCGCGCACCTCGTCCGCGCTCGTCGTGCACGGCGGCACGACGTGGGTGCGGTTGAAGTGGGTGAACGGCCACAGTCCCCGCTGCTTGCAGGCTGCGGCGAACTCGTTCATCGGCGCGGCGTCGGCGCCGGCGGCGTTGAACGGGACCAGGGGCTCGCGGGTCTCCCGGTCGCGCACCAGCTCGAGGGCCCAGAACACGCCGAGGCCCCGGACCTCGCCGACCGAGGGGTGCTTCTCGGCGAGCCTGCGCAGCTCCGGGCCGATGACGTCCTCGCCGAGCGCGCGGGCGTGCTCGACGATTCCCTCCTCGCGGAAGATGGTGATGGAGGCGACGGCGGAGGCACAGGCCAGCGGGTGGCCCGAGTAGGTCAGGCCGCCCGGGTAGGGCCGCTCCGCGAAGGTGGCTGCCACCCGGTCGGTCATGATGACCCCACCGAGGGGGACGTAGCCCGAGTTGACGCCCTTGGCGAAGGTGATGAGGTCGGGCGTGACGCCCCAGTGGTCGACGGCGAACCACTCGCCGCAGCGACCGAACCCGGCCATGACCTCGTCGGCGATCATCATGATGCCGAACTCGTCGCAGATCGCGCGCACGCCCTCGAGGTAGCCCGGCGGCGGGACCAGGATGCCGTTGGTGCCGACGACCGTCTCGAGGATGATCGCCGCGATCGTCTGGGGGCCCTCGACGGCGATGATGTCGCGCAGGTGCTGCAGCGCGCGCTCGGACTCCTGCGCCTCGTTCTCGGCGTGGAAGGCCGAGCGGTAGGGGTAGGGCCCCCAGTACCGCACGACACCCGGCATGCCGGGCTCCGACGCCCAGCGGCGGGGGTCGCCCGTCATGGCGATCGCCCCAGCCGTCGCGCCGTGGTAGCTGCGGTAGGCGGCCATCACCTTGTGGCGGCCGGTGTGCAGCCGGGCCATGCGCAGGGCGTTCTCGGTGGCCTCGGCGCCGCCATTGGTGAAGAACACCATGTTGAGGTCGCCCGGTGCGATCTCGGCGATGAGCCGGGCCGCCTCGGAGCGGGCGTCGTTGGCGAAGGCCGGGCTGATGGTGGTCAGCCGGGCGGCCTGCTCCTGGATGGCGGCCACCAGCTTGGGGTGCTGGTAGCCGATGTTGACGTTGACGAGCTGGCTCGAGAAGTCGAGGTACCGCTTCCCGGAGTAGTCGGTGAAGTACGAGCCCTGCGCGGAGGCGATGGGCAGGGGGTCGATGAGCGCCTGGGCGGACCAGGAGTGGAAGACGTGGGCGCGGTCGTCACGGCGCACCTGCTCCTCGCTGGCGGCAGTGGCTCCGGTCAGGGTGTCGGTCATGGTCCCAGTCTCCTATCGGGTGCGCGGGAAGCCGAGGTCGACCGAGGAGGTCGCCGGGTCGGGCCAGCGCGAGGTGACGACTTTGCCCCGCGTGTAGAAGTTGATGCCCTCTGGACCGTACATGTGGGTGTCGCCGAAGAGCGAGTCCTTCCAGCCGCCGAACGAGTAGTACGCGACAGGCACCGGGATGGGCACGTTGATGCCGACCATGCCGACCTCGACGTCGAACTGGAACTGCCTCGCGGCGCCGCCGTCCCGGGTGAAGATCGCGGTGCCGTTGGCGTACTGGTTGGCGTTGATGAGGGCCACGCCCTCCTCGTAGGTGTTCACGCGGACGACGCCCAGGACCGGGCCGAAGATCTCGTCGGTGTAGACCGTCATCTCCGGCGTGACGTGGTCGAGCAGGGTCGTCCCGAGGAAGAAGCCCGCCTCGGGCACCGCAGCCTCACGGCCGTCGACGACCACGGTCGCACCGGCCTCCTGGCCCGCGCCGATGTAGCCGGCGACCTTGTCGCGGTGCTCGCGGGTGATGAGCGGGCCCATGTCGGTGCCCTGCTCGGCGCCGTTGCCGATCGTGAGCTTGGGCAGGCGCACCGCGATGGCGTCGACCAGCGGGTCGGCGACGTCGCCGACCGCCACGGCGACCGACAGCGCCATGCAACGCTCGCCGGCAGCGCCGTAGGCCGCCGAGACCACTGCGTCCGCGGCCATGTCGACGTCGGCGTCCGGAAGGACCAGGGCGTGGTTCTTCGCTCCGCCGAGAGCCTGGACCCGCTTGCCGTGGGCCGTGCCGGTCTCGTAGATGTACCTGGCGATCGGCGTGGAGCCGACGAAGCTGACCGCGGCGATGCCGGGGTGCTGAAGGATGGCGTCGACGGCCTCCTTGTCGCCGTGCAGCACGGTGAAGACGCCGTCGGGCAGGCCGGCCTCCTTCCACAGGCCGGCGAGGAACAGCGCCGCCGAGGGGTCCTTCTCGCTCGGCTTGAGGATGAAGGCGTTGCCGCACGCGATCGCGTTGGCGCACATCCACAGCGGCACCATGGCGGGGAAGTTGAAGGGCGTGATGCCCGCGACGACGCCGAGCGGCTGGCGGATGTTGTACACGTCCACGCCCGTGGCGGCCTGCTCGGAGAACCCGCCCTTGAGCAGCTGCGGGACCCCCGTGGCGAACTCGACGTTCTCCAGGCCACGGGCGATCTCGCCGGCCGCGTCCGAGAGGACCTTGCCGTGCTCGGCGGTGATGATCGCGGCGAGGTCGTCGGAGCGCTGGTGCAGCAGCTCGCGGAACGCGAAGAGGACGGCGGAACGGCGCGACAGCGAGGCCTGGCGCCAGCCGCGGGCGGCCTCTGCGGCCCGGGCGACTGCCGCGTCGACCTCGGAGGCACTGGCGAGGTCGACCTCCCCGGTCTGCACTCCGGTGGCAGGGTTGAACACGGGCGCCGTGCGCCCCGAGGTGCCGGCGCTCTCGCGCCCGTCGATCCAGTGGCTGATGCGGGTGGTCATGGTGCGACCGTACGTTCCAACCTCTGGCCAGACAATAGGTCTGTTGCTATGTTACAAACCGTGCGAGCCCTCCTGTCCGACATCGAGCAGCGTCTCGACCAGCCCACCGCCCGGGGGCTGGCCAACGCCGTGGGCTCGGCCATCCGCGACGGCACGCTGGCCCCGGGCACCAGGCTGCCCCCGATCCGCACCGTCGCTGCCGAGCTGGCGCTCTCCCCCACCACGGTCAGCGCCGCCTGGGCGCAGCTGGCCCGCTCCGGTGCCGTCCACACCGACGGCCGGCGCGGGACAACCGTGCTCGACCAGCACCGACCACCCGCTGGGCGTTACCAGGCGGCCCTCGAGCGCCAGACCGACTTCGACCTCGACCTCTCGACCGGTGTCCCCGATGCCGACCTGCTGCCCAGCCTGGCCAGCGCCCTGACCTCGCTGACCACGGCCGGCACGCCCGGAAGCTACCTCGACGACCCCGTCCTCCCCGCCCTGAGCGAGACCCTGCTGGGGCAGTGGCCGTATGCCGCGGACGAGCTGGCCGTCGTCGACGGCGCCATGGACGCCATGGGCCTGATCGCACGCACCTCGCTGCGCTTCGGGGACCGCGTGGTGGTGGAGAGCCCCTGCTTCCCGCCGCTCATCGACCTCCTGGAGTCCGTCGGGGCCCAGGTGGTCCCTGTCGCTGTGGACGACGAGGGGCTCAGCCTCGGGGGCCTCGCCGACGCCCTCGCCAGCCCCGTCTCCGCCGTCTTCCTCCAGCCGCGAGCGCAGAACCCGACGGGGGTGAGCATGACCACCCGCCGGGCGCGCTCGCTCGCCCGACTGGTCAAGGGCTCGTCGACCCTCGTGGTCGAGGACGACTCCGCCGGCGGGGTCCTCGGCGTCGACACGGTGAGCCTCGGGCGCTGGATCCCCGGCCAGACGGCATACATCAGGTCCTTCTCGAAGTCGCACGGCCCTGACCTGCGGCTCGCGGCCCTGACCGCCCCGCCTGGGCTGCTCCGGGCCATTGCGGCGAGACGCCAGCTCGGCCAGGGGTGGAGCAGCCGCCTGTTGCAGCGGATCCTGCTCAGCCTCCTGACCGACCCCGCCGCCGACCGGGCTGTCGCGAGCGCCGCCGCGGAGTACGCGCGCCGGAGAGCGGCCGTGGTCGAGGAGCTCGCACGGCTGGGGGTCGAGGTGGGTGGCACCGAGGGGATCAACATCTGGGTCCCGGTCCACGACGAGACCGCCGCGGTGGTGCGGCTGGCGAGCCAGGGCATCGGGGTGACCCCGGGGTCGCCCTTCGCGCTCCTTGCGGACACCAGCGACCACATACGGGTGACGGTGGGGCTGGTCCGCGAGGGTCACGAGCAGCTCGCCGCGCAGCTGGCGGCCGCGGCACGCACCTCTGCCTGGGGCCCTCGGGCCCGCTAGCTCTGATTGTCCGGGCCCGGCTCGGCAGGGCCACGGACCAGGCCACGGACCGGGCCACGGACCGGGTCACGGACCGGTCGCTTGGGCCGTGGAAGGGCCCGAACGGTACGAAGGCCGGAGAGCAGGGGGTGCTCCGGCCTTCGACCCGCCGCCCAATGGCGGACGCTCTGATCACCG
>Ga0247818_10002353_pt1 | contig 12263 bp, 11 predicted proteins | sample 13C_Glucose_Day1_FD_192424 | JGI IMG/M metagenome (GOLD analysis project Ga0247818, IMG submission 192424) | Soil microbial communities from agricultural site in Penn Yan, New York, United States - 13C_Glucose_Day1 | ecosystem: Environmental > Terrestrial > Soil > Agricultural land | place...
TTTGCTGCTGGGCGCTTGCCAAAGCACGCCACCAGCCCCCGAGGCCCCGGATGCGCGGGCCACGGCCATTGCACAGCTGGAACAAAGCCTGGCCAGCAGCGAACTGGCCACGGCCGAGGGTCAATTGGCGGCGTTGCAGGCCGAGTCGCCCAACGACCAATCCCTTGAGCAATACCAGCGTCAGCTCGCCGAAGCCTATCTGTTGCGTAGCCAGATCGTGCTGCAAAAAGGTGATGTGAACGCCGCCGCCACCGCGCTGAGCCGTGCCCGCGTGCTGATGCCCAAGGCGCCAGCACTGACCGGTGGGGTCAATGGTGCCATCGCCGAGGCCCGCAAGGCTGAACTGGAAAAAGCCGAAGCGGCCCTCAAGGCTGCCGAAGCCCAACCAAAAGCCAAGGTCATCGACCTGACCGCTGAAAGCACCACGGTTGCGTTGAATATCAACGATATGGCCAAGCTACGTCGTCAACTGGACGCCATCGCCGCCGATGTGGTGAACTTTCAGTGTGATGTGAGCATTCAGGCGCCGCGTACCGACGATTACCCATGGCTGGCCAATTTGCTAACCAAGCGGGTGAAGAAGCTCGATCCGCAGTTTGAGCTGAATCTGGAGCGGCAGATTATTCGCAGCGTTCCGGCGCAGATGGTTTTGAGCCCGCGCAAGTCTTGAGAAAAAGATCGCAGCCCTGTAGGCGCTGCGATCTTTTGCTTTTCAGGCCGGAATCGCCTTGGCCTTAGGCTCCCTGTCCCAAACCCGATGCTGCCCGATTGCCGCAAAGAACGGCTTGGCCAATTGGCCGTTCGCTCCCACGATCAAACCCGCATCAACTTCCAGCTTCAACACATCCAGCAGCTGCTTCGCCTCGCCATGCAGCGCGATCGCTTTCAAATGTTTGTAAGCTTCGAGCAGGTAGTGCAACGCCACGCCGTCGCCGCTCAGCGCCTTGATCGAGGCAGCACCCCCCGGAACGAACACCGCATCGAACGCAATGGACGGCATGCCCTCCATCGACGCATCCACGGGTAGCATCTTGCCGGCAGCGGTCGTGACCGGCGCCGAGGTGGGGCCAAGCAGTTTGGCGTGCGCACCCTCAGCTTCCAGGGCCTTTTTCATCGCATCGATTGCATTGCCATCGACGCCGTTAGCCGCAAGAATCGCCACTTTTCGGGTCTTGATATCCCCCGGCAGCAAGTTGGCCTGGCTCAGGGCTGGGGAACGATCCAGAGAAATCTTCGGTACGTCGACCGTTCCGGCTTTGGGTGCTGGCAGGCCAAGGTTTTGCGCCACGCGCTTGGCCAGCTCCAGATCGATGTTGGCCAGGATCTCGTTCACCTCGCGCGCGCGGATATGCTCCCGTTCGACCTTGCCCAGCTCAAAGCTGTAGGCGGAAATGATGTGCTCCTGCTCGTGCTTGCTCATGCTGTGGAAAAACAGCCGGGCCTGGGAAAAGTGGTCGCCAAATGACTCGCTGCGCTGACGGATCTTGTTGGCGTCGATGCGCTCCTGATAACTTTCGAACCCGCCGTCCTGGGCGGCGGCGGGCGTCTCTTTCGGCCAGCCGCCGTCGATCGAGTTCGGTTCGTAGGACGCGCGCCCCTTGTCGATGGTGGTGCGATGCAACGCATCACGCTGGCCGTTGTGGAACGGTGCTACCGGACGATTGATCGGGATTTCGTGAAAGTTCGGCCCACCGAGTCGGCTGATCTGCGTGTCGGTGTAGGAAAACAGCCGACCTTGCAGCAACGGATCGTTGGAGAAGTCGATCCCGGGCACGATATGCCCCGGGCAGAAAGCCACCTGCTCGGTTTCAGCGAAGAAGTTGTCCGGGTTGCGGTTGAGCGTCATTTTCCCCAGCGGCGTAATGGGTACGAGCTCTTCTGGAATCAGCTTGGTGGGGTCGAGGATGTCGAAATCGAAAGCGTGTTCGTTTTCTTCCTCGATGACCTGTACGCCGAGTTCCCATTCCGGGTAGTCGCCCATCTCGATGGCTTCCCAGAGATCGCGGCGATGATAGTCGGTGTCCTTGCCTGCCAGTTTCTGCGCTTCATCCCACACCAGCGAGCAGGTCCCGGCGGCAGGGCGCCAGTGAAATTTGACGAAGCGCGACTTTCCTTCGGCGTTGATCAGGCGGAAGGTATGCACGCCGAAGCCTTGCATGCTGCGCAGGCTTTTCGGGATGGCCCGGTCGGACATCGCCCAGATCACCATGTGGGCTGATTCGGGTTGCAGCGAAACAAAGTCCCAGAACGTATCGTGGGCCGAGCCGCCCGTAGGGATTTCGTTGTGAGGCTCGGGTTTTACCGCGTGGACGAAGTCGGGAAACTTGATGGCGTCCTGGATGAAAAACACCGGCATGTTGTTGCCCACCAGATCGAAGTTGCCTTCATCGGTGAAAAACTTCACGGCGAAGCCTCGTACGTCCCGCACGGTATCGCCCGACCCACGGGGCCCCTGCACTGTGGAAAAACGCACGAATACCGGGGTTTTTTTCGCAGGATCCTGCAGAAAACCGGCCTTGGTCAGCACGGAGTGGTTCTCGTAGGACTGGAAGAAGCCATGAGCGCCGGTACCGCGGGCATGCACGATGCGCTCGGGGATACGCTCATGGTCAAAGTGCGTGATCTTTTCACGCATGATGAAATCTTCCAGCAGCGACGGCCCACGGGCACCGGCTTTCAGCGTGTTTTGATTGTCTGCAACCTTCACGCCTTGATTGGTACGCAAGGCCTGGCCTGTGGCGTCGGAGCGGAATTTTTCCAGGCTATCGAGTTTTGTGTTGGTGTTGCTGCGGTCCAGGGTATCGGTCCCGGCCAGTGCGCTCTTGGGGGCGGCAGGCTTCTTGGTACTCATCGGGCGTGTCTCCTCGGGTTTTTTTTCGAGTGGCCCTATTAGTGACTGATGGTGTTTTGCGGCGTTCCTTTTATCTGACCTTTGATCGCGTTATTGCCAAATGACTGGTCGAATGCGAAATAAATGCTAAGAACTGCTATACGGACAGGCTAAAATGCGCGCCCGGCTAACCGCTGATCCTATTCCAACGCGCCCCACAAGGTTCGCTACGTGATCGAGTTTCAAAACGTCCATAAAACTTACCGCGTCGCCGGTAAGGATATTCCCGCCCTGCATCCGACCAGCCTGACGATAGAGAATGGTCAGGTTTTTGGTCTGATCGGCCATTCCGGTGCGGGAAAAAGTACCCTGCTACGTCTGATCAATCGCCTGGAAAACTCCAGCGGCGGCAAGATCATCGTTGATGGCGAAGAGGTCACGGCGCTCGACGCCAACGGCTTGCGCCGTTTCCGTCAGCAGGTCGGGATGATTTTCCAGCACTTCAACTTGCTGGCGTCCAAGACCGTGGCCGACAACGTTGCCCTGCCACTGACGCTGGCGGGTGAGATGTCCCGCCCCGAGATCAACCAGCGTGTCGCCGAGTTGCTGGCCCGGGTCGGTTTGTCCGACCACGCCAACAAGTACCCGGCGCAGTTGTCCGGCGGCCAGAAGCAACGCGTCGGCATTGCCCGCGCCCTGGCAACCAAGCCGAAAATTCTCCTGTGCGATGAAGCCACCAGCGCCCTCGACCCGCAAACCACGGCGTCGGTCCTGCAATTGCTGGCCGAGATCAACCGCGAGCTGAAGTTGACCATCGTGCTGATTACCCATGAAATGGACGTGATTCGCCGGGTCTGCGACCAGGTCGGGGTGATGGACGCCGGGGTGATCGTCGAGCAAGGCACGGTGGCCGAGGTGTTTCTGCATCCTAAACACCCGACGACCAAGCGCTTCGTGCAAGAAGACGAGCAAATCGACGAAAGCGAACAACGTGACGACTTCGCTCACGTGCCTGGCCGCATTGTGCGCCTGACCTTCCAGGGTGAAGCGACCTACGCGCCCCTTCTGGGTACCGTCGCTCGGGAAACCGGTGTGGACTACAGCATCCTGGCCGGTCGTATCGACCGCATCAAGGACATCCCTTACGGGCAACTGACCCTGGCCGTGACCGGCGGTGACATGGAAGCGGCCTTCGCCCGCTTCACCGCGGCCGACGTCCACATGGAGGTGCTGCGCTAATGGAAGCCCTGACAAGTTTCTTCGCCAATATCGACTGGTTTGAAATCTGGCTGGCCACCGGCGACACCCTGCTGATGCTCGGTGGTTCGCTGTTGTTCACCGTGCTGCTGGGCCTGCCGCTGGGGGTGCTGTTGTTCCTCTGCAGCCCCCGTCAGTTGCTGGAAGCCAAAGGCGTCTATGCGATGTTGTCCCTGGTGGTGAACATCCTGCGTTCGCTGCCGTTCATCATTCTGCTGATCGTGATGATCCCGTTCACGGTGTTGATCACGGGTACCTCCCTCGGCGTCGCCGGTGCAATCCCACCGCTGGTAGTGGGCGCTACGCCGTTTTTTGCGCGCCTGGTGGAAACCGCGTTGCGTGAAGTGGATCGCGGCATCATCGAAGCGACCCAGGCCATGGGCGCGACGACGCGGCAGATCATCACCAATGCCTTGCTGCCTGAAGCCCGTCCCGGCATCTTCGCGGCAATTACGGTCACAGCCATTACACTGGTTTCCTACACGGCCATGGCCGGTGTGGTCGGTGCTGGTGGCTTGGGTGACTTGGCGATCCGGTTCGGTTACCAGCGCTTCCAGACTGACGTGATGGTGGTCACGGTGGTGCTGCTGCTGGTGCTGGTGCAGGTCCTGCAAACCGTCGGCGACAAGCTGGTTGTGCATTTTTCCCGGAAATAAACAGTTCTCGTAAATGACAAATGAGCCGGTCATTCGCTGGCAGGCGCCAAACGGGCGCCGCAAGCGGGTACCCACATGGAGTTAGCTGAATGAAAAAACTACTCGTCGCGTTCGCTGCCGTTGCAGCCTTTTCCGCCCACGCTGCCGACACCCTGACTGTCGCGGCGACCCCGGTTCCACATGCGGAAATCCTTGAATTCGTTAAACCGGCACTGGCCAAGCAAGGCGTCGACCTCAAGGTCAAGGTCTTCACCGATTACATCCAGCCGAACGTGCAGGTCGCGGAAAAACGCCTGGACGCCAACTTCTTCCAGCACCAGCCGTATCTGGATGAGTTCAACAAGGCCAAGGGCACCCACCTGGTGTCGGTAGCCGGCGTTCATCTTGAGCCACTGGGTGTTTACTCCAGCAAGTACAAGTCCCTGAAAGAGCTGCCAAGCACCGCCACCGTGGTGATCCCCAACGATGCCACCAACGGCGGCCGTGCGCTGCTGCTGTTGGCCAAGGCCGATATGATCAAGCTGCAGGATTCAAACAACATCCTGTCGACGGTCAAGGACATTACCGAGAACCCGCAGAACCTGAAGTTCCGTGAGCTGGAAGCCGCGACCATCCCGCGTGTACTGACCCAGGTTGACCTCGCGCTGATCAACACCAACTATGCGTTGGAAGCCAAGCTCGATCCTTCCAAGGACGCGCTGTTCATCGAAGGCAGCGACTCGCCTTACGTGAACATCCTGGTTGCCCGCCCGGACGACAAGGACAGCGAAGCGATGAAGAAGCTGGTAGCTGCCCTGCACAGCCCGGAAGTGAAGGCCTTCATTCTCGAGAAGTACAAAGGCGCGGTCGTGCCGGCGTTCTGATTGGCTGAACGCAACGAAAAAGGGGCGCATTGAATGCGCCCCTTTTTTTCGCCTGAAATACGGAGCCCTGTAGGAGCCGGCTTGCCGGCGAGGGCAATCTCGCGGGCCCCTTCGCCGGCAAGCCGGGCTCCTACAGGTTTTGTGATGTGTTCACTGACGCTTGAGCATCACCGGCAACTGCGCCACCAGCTTCACATTGTTCAACGGCGCCCGGATAAACCCGCGCTGCGTCCCGTCCGGCCCGATGACCGCCAGGTTGCCACTGTGGTCGACGGTGTAATTCGGCTTGCTGGTATCGGCCGGAATGAATGGAATGCTCACGGCGTTGGCCACTTTCTGCAGGTCTTCGATAGAGGTCGGCGTCAGGCCGACGAACTGTGGATCGAAGTAACCCAGGTACTGCTTGAGCTGTTTCGGCGTATCGCGGTTGGGATCGACGCTGACCAGCACGATCTGCAACTTGTCCACCGCTTCGGGCGGCAGTTCACTCTTGATCTGGCGCAGTTGGGCGAGGGTGGTCGGGCAGATGTCCGGGCAGAAGGTGTAGCCGAAGAACAGCAGCGACCACTTGCCTTTGAGTTCGTTGACCGCCACCGGCTTGCCGTCCTGATCGGTCATCTGCACGTCTGGCAGGTTGCGGCTTTGCGGCAGCAGGATGATCCCGGCGTCGATCAGTGCCGTCGGGTCGCCCTGGCTTTTGCCGGACAGCACTTTGTTGATGGTCAGGCCCAGGACCAGCGCGATCAGGGCGACAAGGATGAAGACGGTTTTCTGGGTTCGAGTCATAGGTTCAACAATAAGTAGTGGTCAACGAGCAGGGCGATGAACAACAGGAACAAGTAGTAAATAGAGTACTTGAAGGTGTTGATCGCCGCGTGCGGCCGAGTGCCACGGTACAGCACCACGGCCCATTGCAGGAACCTGGCGCCAAGACCGAGGGCGCAGACCAGGTAAAGCAGGCCGCTCATGTGAATCACATAGGGCATCAGGCTGACGGCCAGCAGCGCGAAGGTATAGAGCAGGATGTGAATTTTGGTGTAGTGCTCGCCATGGGTCACCGGCAGCATCGGGATATCGGCCTTGGCATATTCCTCCTTGCGATGGATGGCCAGCGCCCAGAAGTGCGGTGGGGTCCAGGCGAAGATGATCAGCACCAGCAGCAGCGGTTCGGCGGTGACGTGGCCAGTGGCGGCGGTCCAGCCGAGCAGGGGGGGTGCGGCCCCGGCCAGGCCACCGATGACGATGTTCTGTGGCGTGGCTCGTTTGAGAAAACCGGTGTAGACCACCGCGTAGCCGAGCAGGGAGGCCAGTGTCAGCCACGCGGTCAGTGGATTGGTGAAGGCCAGCAACAAGGCCTGGCCCAGCAACGCCAGCATCAAGGCAAACGTCAGCGCGGCGGCCGGTGATACCCGGCCTTCGGCGAGCGGCCGCTTGTGGGTGCGCGCCATGACTGCATCGATGCGCCGGTCCACCACATGGTTGACGGCTGCGGCCCCGCCAGCGCATAGCGCGATCCCCAGATTGCCGAACACCAGCACGGTCCATGGCACCCCGGCGCGGGTCGCGAGGAACATTCCCGCCAGCGAGGTGATGAGCATCAGCACCACCACCTTGGGTTTGGTCAGCTCCAGGTAGTCACGCCAGATCGCCTGGCTGTGACGCGCGCCGATCAGAATCGCCATGGCATCTCTCCTTTTATTGTTATGGGCCCGGCTGAATGTTTACGCTGGCTGAAGCGCCAGCGAGTCGGCTGCTTGACCCGAACCAGGCTGGTCCGGGCGTGGTAATTGACCAGCACCAGCGTCAGCAGCAACGCAGCGCCACCCGCGTTGTGGGCGACAGCCACCGGCAGCGGCAGATGAAACAGCACGTTGCTGATGCCCAGGGTGATTTGCGCGGCAAGGGCGATCAGCACCAAGCCTGCCAGGCGCGTCATGCCGACGACCTTCAGTTGCCAGGCAAGGCCGAGCAACACCAGGGTCACCAGCAGCGCGCCGATGCGATGGGTCAGGTGAATCGCGGTGCGGGCATCGCTGTCGAGCTGCCCGCCGAGATAGTTCGGACCGATATGTTGGGTCAGGTGAAAACCGTTGGCGAAGTCGGCAGGCGGCAGCCATTGACCGTGGCAGGTCGGGAAGTCGATACAGGCCACAGCGGCGTAGTTGGAACTCACCCAGCCGCCGAGGGCAATTTGCCCGATCACCAGCAACAATCCGGCAGTCGCCCAGTACTGCAGGCGTCGCGGTACCGTGAGTGCGGGTAATACGCCGGACAGGCGCAAGGTCAGCAGAAACAGCAGGCTCAAGGTCGCAAAGCCGCCCAGCAGATGCCCGGTGACCACTTGTGGCCAGAGCTTGAGTGTCACCGTCCACATGCCGAACGCCGCCTGGGCGAACACCACTGTCAGCAGGAACAACGGCAGCTTCACCGGTTGCCCTGGATGCCGGCGATGGACCCAGGCCCGACCGGCCAACACCGAGATCAGCAGCCCCAGTGTGCCGGCGAAGTAGCGGTGGATCATTTCGTTCCAGCCTTTATGGGCTTCGACAGGCGTGTCCGGAAAATGCAATTCGGCATGGGCCAGTTGCGCCTCGCTTTTCGGAACGCTGATAAAGCCGTAGCAGCCGGGCCAGTCCGGGCAGCCCAGGCCTGCGTGGGTCAGGCGGGTGTAGGCGCCGAGCAGCACCACAATCAGTGCCAACAAGGTGGCAAACAGCGCGAGGCGAAATCCAGGCTTGGCCATGACGATGCCCTTATCCGATGTTCGACAGTTTCAACAGGTGACGCAGGTCGTTCAGCAAGTCTTTGCCCTTCACCGACGGGTCATAGCGCAATACCAGGTTGCCGTGGGGGTCGATGATCCACAGTTGCGGTGCGGTCTTGTCGCCATGGGTCTTGGTGAAGGTGGAGAGGTCCAGCGGGTAGCGTTGCAACTGCGGGTATTCGCGGGTCAGCTTGGCGTCATAATCGCTGCTCAGCGGTTGTGTCACGGCAATGGCATGGCTGGCTCGCCCGGCATCGCGACCCAGGCCGATCTGCACCTGCCGCGCCAGATACACCAGTTGCTGACAGTCCACGGCACATGCCTTGGGCGCGGTCACCAGCAGCTGCCAGCGTTGCTCGTCAGCCTGCACGCCCAGGTCGGCGCGGGTCTGGCCGTTGCCGATCAGCTCACCGTGATAACTGCGGCCTTCCGGCACCCAGAACTGCAGTTTGTACATGCCGGTGGCGAGGATCATCGGACCGATCACCCCGAGCAGAATCAGCAGCAGTTGCAGGCGACCCTTGCGCCGACTCGCCGGCGTTTTGGCCTCAGACATGCTGGGTGGATTCATGGCCGCTCCCATGGTGTTTCTCCTTTGCGTTGTGCCAGCCGAGGTAGAGGTAGAGACCGAACAGGGCGATCGACATGGCGAACCACTGCACGGCATAAGCGATGTGTTTTTCCGGCCCCATGGCCACCACCGGCCAATCGGCCTGATAGGTAGAAGGACCCATTTCGGCGCGTATTTCGTAAGCAAAGCCATCACGCTCGAGGGCTGTCCAGAGCCTGGCTGGCTCAACCGCGGTCACCAGTTGGGGCCAGACCGTAGTGCTCGGGTCGGCGTGCAACTGGAAGGTGGCGCCGGGGGGAACGTAGACCCAGGCGTCGAGACTCAAGGCCTGGGCGGGGGTGTCGAATTGCGGCGGGGTACGCCGGTCCGGCCATGGCAGCCAGCCACGATTGACCAGCAGCCACAGCCCGGTGGCCTGATCCTGAAAGGGTTGCAACAATTCGACGCCGACCTTGCCATCGCGCTGGCGGTTGTCCAGCAACAGGCTGTGGCCGGCGTCGAACCGACCGTGCAGGTGAACCCGGCGGAAGGCCGGATCTGGTGTGTGTAGCAGCTCGGCGCTGGCCATCGGTTCTGCGGCCCGGCGCTCGGAGTAGCTTTGCAGCAGCGCGCTTTTCTCCGCGCCTCGGCTCAATTGCCAAAACCCGAGCGACACCAGCAGCGGCAACAGTAGCGCAACCACCAATGTCGGAATGATGCCCGGCCGAAAGCGCTTCATGGCTTCGCCAGAAAGTCGGTCGTCGCGATAGCTATACTCAAGTGCATCGCTTGTCCCCCGGAGTCCCACCATGCTCAAAGCAGCTATCGTCCTGATGCTGATTGCCACGGTTGTCAGCCTGTTCAGCGGCCTGTTCTTTCTGGTCAAGGACGACAGCAGCTCGAACCGCCTCGTCATTGCCTTGAGTGTTCGTGTCGCGCTGGCCGCCATCACCGTCGGCTTGATTGCCTGGGGCTTTTTCAGCGGTCAGCTGGTTTCCCATGCCCCCTGGTAGGGGTTAGAGCACATAGACGAAAACGAACAACCCGATCCACACCACATCCACGAAGTGCCAGTACCAGCTAGCGGCCTCGAAGCCGAACTGGTGCTCATTGTCGAAGTGTCCACGCATGATCCGCATCAACATCACGAACAGGATGATGGTGCCGATCGTCACGTGGGCGCCGTGGAACCCGGTGAGCATGAAGAATGTGGCGCCGTAGATGCCTGAACCCAGGGTCAGGCCCAGTTCTTGGTACGCGTGCATGTACTCTTCGGCCTGAAACCCGAGGAATGCACAGCCCAACAGCACGGTGATCGCCAACCAGATTTTCAGCGCGCCGCGATGACCCTTTTTCAAGGCATGGTGGGCGATTGTCACAGTCACGCTGGAACTCACCAGCAACACGGTATTGAGCAGCGGCAGGCCCCAGGGGCTGATGACTTCCTTGGGCGGCGGAAAGAGTTTGGAATCCGGGTTGTTGAGCAGCGGCCAGGTGAACTGGAAGTTTGGCCACAACATATGGGCGATGCCTTTGGCGCCTTCACCGCCCAGTGCCGGGCCGGAAACGTGGCGTACGTAAAACAGCGCGCCGAAGAAGGCGATGAAGAACATTACTTCCGAGAAGATGAACCAGCTCATGCCCCAGCGGAACGAGCGGTCCATCTGCGCGCTGTACAAGCCGCCGCGGCTTTCCTTGATCACCGTGCCGAACCAGCCGAACAACATATAGGCCAGCAGCAGGCTGCCAATGAAAAAGATCAACGGGCCATGGGATTCCGGCCGCGCAGCCTTCAGGTCATTGAACCAGGTGGCCAGGCCTAATACGGTGACGAACATCCCGACCGTGGCGATGATCGGCCATTTGCTCTGGGCGGGAACGTAATAGTGTTCATGAGTTGCCATTTTATTGTTCTCCTTATCGGGCACGCTCAACCGCCAGTATTTACTGCGACCGGTGGATGTCGGGCGGTGATATCGAACAGCGTGTAGGACAGCGTCAAATGCTTCACATCCTTGGGCATGTCACGGTCAACGATGAAACGTACCGGCATCTCGATCTGTTGACCGGGCTGCAGCACTTGCTGGGTAAAGCAGAAACATTCGGTCTTGTGGAAGTACGCCGCCGCCGCGCTGGGTGCGATGCTCGGCACTGCCTGGGCGCTCATCGGGCGATCGGTGGGGTTGTGCGCGATGAAGATCATCTCGTTTACAGCCCCGGGATTGGCTGTCAATTCATCCTGCTTGGGATAGAAATCCCAGGACATGTCGGCGGAGTTAGTCGACAGAAACTGCACGCGTACTTGCCGCGAAGTGTCGACCGTTTGCGAGCCCTCGTATTGGCCTGCGGTCTTGCCATTGATGCCGAACGCCTGGCACATCACGTCGTAGATCGGCACCAGGGCAAAGCCGAAGACAAACATCGCCACCACCACCAGCAGCAGGCGCGTGACCAGCTTTTTCATCGAAATCGAATCAGCCATGGCTTCCAACCTCTACGCATATCCCTGTAGGAGCTGGCTTGCCAGCGAAAGCGGTGTGTCTGACACACCAAGTCGCGACATTCGCCAGCAAGCCGGCTCCTACAAGAGGCGTGTTCATTTCACTTCCGGCGGCGTGGTGAACGTGTGATACGGCGCCGGTGACGGAATGCTCCACTCCAGGCCTTCAGCCCCATCCCACGGTTTGGCCGGTGCTGGCTCCCCGCCACGAATGGTCTTGATCACAATGAACAGGAAGAAAATCTGCGTGGCGCCGAACATGAATGCGCCGATCGACGACACCATGTTGAAGTCGGCAAATTGCAGGTTGTAGTCCGGAATCCGCCGTGGCATCCCCGCCAGCCCCACGAAGTGCATCGGGAAGAACGCCATGTTCATGCCGATGAACGACAGCCAGAAATGCAGCTTGCCGAGGGTTTCGTCGTACATGTGGCCGGTCCATTTCGGCATCCAGTAGTAAGCCGAGGCGAAGATCCCGAAGATGGCGCCGGGCACCAGTACATAGTGGAAGTGCGCGACCACGAAGTAGGTGTCCTGATACTGGAAATCCGCCGGGGCGATGGCGAGCATCAATCCGGAAAAACCGCCGATGGAGAACAGGATCACGAACGCCACGGCAAACAGCATGGGCGTCTCGAAGGTCAGCGAGCCTTGCCACATGGTACTGGCCCAGTTGAACACCTTGACCCCGGTGGGCACCGCGATGAGCAACGTGGCGTACATGAAGAACAGCTCGCCCACCAGTGGAATGCCGACCACGAACATGTGGTGCGCCCAGACGATGAACGACAGGAACGCGATGCTCGCCGTGGCGTAGACCATCGAGGTGTAGCCGAACAGCGG
>Ga0247818_10002355_pt1 | contig 12261 bp, 10 predicted proteins | sample 13C_Glucose_Day1_FD_192424 | JGI IMG/M metagenome (GOLD analysis project Ga0247818, IMG submission 192424) | Soil microbial communities from agricultural site in Penn Yan, New York, United States - 13C_Glucose_Day1 | ecosystem: Environmental > Terrestrial > Soil > Agricultural land | place...
TTTTTAGGTTTTTGTTAAGAGTAGCTGCAAGCGGCAAGCTTCAAGCTGCAAGACACAGCGATCTGCTTTTGGCTTGCAACTTGAAGCTTGCCGCTCAAAGCTCCCGGCTGTGCCGGGCCATGATGTGCCGCACCACGCTGTAGTCCTGCAGCGAATCGCTGGATAAGTCTTTGCCGTAGCCCGAGCGCTTCAGGCCGCCATGGGGCATTTCGCTGACCAGCATGAAATGGCTGTTGATCCAGGTGCAGCCGTACTGCAAGCGCGCCGCGACCTGCATCGCCTTGTCCAGATTCTGGGTCCAGACCGACGAGGCGAGGCCGTATTCGGAGTCGTTTGCCCAGTCCACCGCCTGTTCGAGTCCGTCGAAACGGGTCACGGTGACCACCGGCCCGAACACTTCACGCTGAACGATCTCATCGCTTTGCTTGCAGCCGGCCAGCAACGTCGGCTGGTAATAGAAGCCGGCGCCGGAGTGCACCGCCGCGCCGGTCACGCGTTCGATGTGCGGCTGACCGAGGGCGCGTTCGACAAAACTGGCCACGCGGTCGCGCTGGCGGGTGCTGATCAGCGGACCGATCTCGTTGTCGGCATCGCGTTTGCCAGCGAAGCGCAGGCTGCTGACCGCCGCGCCGAGTTCGGCCACCAAGCGGTCATGAATCCCGGCCTGTGCATAAATCCGGCAGGCGGCGGTGCAATCCTGGCCGGCGTTGTAATAACCGTAAGTGCGCACACCTTCGACCACAGCCTGAATGTCCGCGTCGTTGCAGACGATCACCGGCGCTTTGCCGCCGAGTTCGAGGTGCGTGCGTTTCAATGTCTTGGCGGCGGCCTGGAGGATTTTTTGCCCGGTGACGATATCGCCGGTCAACGACACCATGCGCACTTTAGGATGACTTACCAAATGGCTGCCGACACCTTCACCGCCGCCGCAGACGATGTTGATCACACCGCGCGGCAGGATCTCTGCCAGCGCAGGTGCAAGGGCCAGGATCGACAGCGGCGTGTGTTCGGACGGCTTGAACACCAGCGTGTTGCCGGCGGCGAGGGCCGGGGCGATTTTCCATGCGGCCATCATGATCGGGTAATTCCACGGCGCGATCGACGCGACGACCCCGATAGGGTCGCGACGAACCATGCTGGTGTAGCCCGGCAGGTACTCGCCGCTGAGCTGGCCGGTCTGGCAACGCACGGCGCCGGCGAAGAAACGGAACACATCAACCGTCGCACTTAAATCGTCCTGACGGGCCAGGTGTAATGGCTTGCCGCAGTTCAGCGATTCGAGGCGGGCGAGGAGGTCTGCTTGTTTTTCGATGGCGTTGGCGATGTCCAGCAGCAGGCTTGAACGTTGCTGCGGTGTGGTCCGTGACCAACCGGCGAAGGCGCGGTGGGCGGCGAGGATGGCGGCTTCGACTTGCTCGGTGCTGGCTTCGGCGATGTGCGTCAGCACTTCCCCGGTGGCGGGGTTGAGGATCGGTTCGACAAAACCCTGGCCTGCGACCAATTCGCCATCGATCAATAACGCGGTAAACAACGGGGTCTGCGCGCCAGCCATTTTGCGGGTTCTCTTTTCTTGTATGGCCATGCTGCTCCCTGTGACTGGGGCCCGGCCGTCTTATATAGATGCATCAAGACTAGTGCGCGGGCTCAAGGTCGACAAATTCTAAATACTGAAGGTGGCGTTCGATTAAATAGATGGCTTGCGTCCGCCGTGGGGTTGCTCGCGGGCGACGGTCAGGAACGGATCCACCAGTGCCGGGCGCGCGGTGCCACGGCGCCAGGCCAGCCCAACATCGAGGGTCTGGCTCAGGTCGGCGATGGGCCGAGCTTCGATGATGTCGCCCTCAAGTGACCACGGGCGATACGTCATGTCGGGCTGGATCGACACGCCCAAACCGGCGGCCACCAGGCTTCGAACCGCCTCGGTTGAAGCCGTTCGGAGGGTGATGCGCGGTTGCAGGGACGCCGCGGACCACATGCGCTGGGCGTTGCGGTCCATTTCATCGACGTTCAATTGAATCAGCGGCTCACGGGCCACGTCGGCGAGGTTGATGCTGTCGTGTTCCAGCAACGGATGCTGGGCGGGCAGCCACAAGCGATGGGGGGAATGCGTCAGGACTTCGGTTTGCAGTGCGTGACGGTCTTCGAGGTTGGACAGGATCAGCACGCCGACATCGATCTCGCCGCTGACCAGCAAATGCTCGATGTAGGGACGTTCATCCTCCATCACCCGGATCTCGACATTGGGGTAGGCGCGCTGGAAGCGGGTGAGCAAGTCCGCCAGGTAGTAACCGGCGACCAGGCTGGTTACGCCGATGATCAACTGACCAGCCACCTGATCGGTGCTCTGTTGCAGGCTGCGCTTGGCGTTGTCCACCGTGGCCAGGATCAAGTGCGCCTGGCGCAGGAATTGATGACCCTGGTGGGTCAGCGTCATGCCCTTGGCGTGACGATTAAACAGGCCGACGCCGATTTCCTGCTCCAGTTGCTGGATCGCCAGGGTCAGGGTCGATTGGGAAATGAACGCGGTTTGCGCGGCGGCAGAAATCGAGCCTGTCTCGGCCACGGCGATGAAATGGCGAATCTGACGCAGGGTCATCATGGGGGAGGTACCCGGTGGGCGGTTTTTATAGATTCGTTTGAGTGTATATCGTTTTAATCGATGGTCCCGTGGGCGTTACAAGAGATGAGCAACATCTGGAAGCACTCTCGTCGGGAGAAGCCAAGCATTTTCGATCTAGGCTGGTGGCCGGTTAACCCTTGGTGGAGGCGGTAAAAATGAATACCCGTGGATTGCTCGATCAACTGCTCAGGTCCGGTCAGGATCTGCTGAAGAACAAGGCCGGTGGTCATCAGAACAAGGCGTCCGGCGGTGGCTTGGGTGGATTGCTCTCGGGCGCGAGCGGCGGTGCGTTGGCGGCGGGCGCCATGGGCCTGTTGTTGGGTAGCAAAAAGGCGCGCAACGTCGGCGGCAAAGTCGCCCTCTACGGCGGCCTTGCGGCATTGGGGGTGGTTGCCTACAAAGCCTATGGCAACTGGCAGGCACAGCAGGGCACCGCGCCGAGGACTGAACCGCAAACTCTTGACCGTTTACCCGCGGCACAAGCCGAACTGCACAGCCAGGCGATTCTCAAGGCATTGGTCGCTGCAGCGAAAGCCGATGGCCACGTGGATGAACGCGAGCGTGCATTGATAGAAGGTGAATTCATCAAGCTCGACAATGATCAGCAATTGCACCGATGGTTACATGCTGAGCTCAGCAAGCCACTGGACCCGGCGGAAGTTGCCCGCGCCGCGAGCACGCCGGAAATGGCCGCCGAAATGTACATCGCCAGCGTGATGCTGGTGGATGAGCAGAACTTCATGGAGAAGTCCTACCTCGATGAACTGGCGCGGCAGTTGAGGCTGGAGCCGGGGTTGAAGGCTGAACTGGAGAAACAGGTGCGTCAGGCTTCCATATAAGTCATTAATCGCTCCTGGAGTGAGAAACGGCGCACACCGCCTTATAAATGAAACACCGCCCTCGGCTATACTCCCCAGCATTTGAGCCATACCCGAGGACTGACTGTGAAGAACTGGACGTTGCGCCAACGCATTTTGGCGAGTTTTGCGGTAATCATCGCCATCATGCTGTTGATGGTCGTCGTCTCGTATTCACGGCTGTTGAAGATCGAGTCCAGCCAAGCCAGTGTTCGCGAAGATGCGCTTCCCGGGCAGTATTACAGTTCGATGGTGCGCGGTGCCTGGTCCGACAGTTATCTACGGATGCTCGGCATGCTCGGCCTGGAGCAAGGGCAGGGCCTCAGCGCTGAGGATGTCTCGGAATTCAAGGGCTACGCCACACGACTGCAAGAGCAAATGGACCTCTATCGCGAAACGGTCACCACTGATGAAGACAAAGTCGAGTACGCCGCGTTCGAAAAGCTTCATGCGGATTACCACCGGATTCTGTCAGCCGTGATCGAGTTGTACAAACGCAACCAGGGCGCCGAAGCGATCAAGATGTTCAATGAAGAGCTGACCCCGACCTGGGCGGCGGGTCGGTTGAAACTCATGGACATTTTGCGCCACAACAAAGCGGTGGCGGATCGGGACGTAGCAGCCATCGACGACGCCGTTGTCACCGCCCAAATAGCCTTGGGCATTTCCTTGCTGATCGCCGTACTGGCGGCCGCGCTTTGCGGATTGTTGTTGATGCGCGCCATCATGGCGCCGATGAATCGTATCGTCAGAATTCTCGAAATCATGCGCACCGGCGACCTCAGCGGTCGCTTGAACCTGGAGCGCAAGGACGAATTCGGCGCCGTGGAAACCGGCTTCAACGACATGATGACCGAGCTGACATCGCTGGTCTCTCAGGCCCAGCGTTCGTCGGTGCAGGTCACCACGTCGGTCACCGAGATCGCCGCCACGTCCAAGCAACAACAAGCCACCGCCACGGAAACTGCCGCCACCACCACCGAGATCGGCGCGACTTCCCGTGAAATCGCTGCGACGTCCCGTGATCTGGTACGCACCATGACTGAAGTCTCCACCGCTGCCGATCAGGCCTCGGTGCTGGCCGGTTCCGGGCAGCAGGGCCTGGCGCGCATGGAAGAAACCATGCATTCGGTGATGGGCGCGGCCGATCTGGTCAATGCCAAACTGGCGATCCTCAACGAGAAGGCCGGCAACATCAATCAGGTGGTAGTGACCATCGTCAAAGTCGCCGACCAGACCAACCTGCTGTCGTTGAACGCCGCCATCGAGGCCGAGAAGGCCGGTGAATACGGGCGCGGATTTGCCGTGGTTGCCACTGAAGTGCGGCGTCTGGCGGACCAGACTGCCGTGGCCACTTATGACATCGAGCAAATGGTGCGCGAGATTCAATCGGCGGTATCCGCCGGGGTCATGGGTATGGACAAATTCTCCGAAGAAGTGCGCCGTGGCATGTCCGAAGTGCAGCAGGTCGGCGAGCAGTTGTCGCAGATCATTCACCAGGTCCAGGCGCTGGCGCCGCGGGTGTTGATGGTCAACGAAGGCATGCAGGCACAAGCCACGGGTGCCGAACAGATCAATCACGCGCTGGTGCAATTGGGCGATGCCAGCAGCCAGACCGTCGAGTCCTTGCGTCAGGCCAGCTTTGCCATTGACGAGCTGAGCCAGGTGGCCGTCGGGCTGCGCAGCGGCGTTTCGCGATTCAAAGTCTGATGAGCGAACTCGCGGCCAAACGCGGCGCCGGGGTGCCGGTCAAACAATCGTTGTATCTGGTGTTTCGCATCGGCAGCGAACGCTTTGCGTTGCAGGCCATCGAGGTGGCGGAAGTGCTGCCGCGTCTGCCTTTGAAGCCGATTGCCCAGGCGCCGCACTGGGTTGCCGGGGTATTTGCTTATCGTGGTGCGGTGGTGCCGGTGATCGACCTCAGTGCGCTGACCTTCGGCCAACCGGCCCAGGTTCGCACCAGCACGCGGCTGGTGCTGGTCAATTACCGCCCGGATGAAACGATCCCAGCGCAATGGCTCGGGCTGATTCTGGAACAGGCGACTGACACGTTGCGCTGCCACCCGGCGGAGTTTCAGCCGTACGGCCTCGCCAATCGTCAGGCGCCATACCTGGGGCCGGTGCGCGAAGATGCGCAGGGGCTACTGCAATGGGTGCGGGTCGCCGATTTGCTCGATGAGCACGTTCGCGCGCTGTTGTTCCCGTCGCCGCCACTCGATCCGGCGCTGCTTGAGGAGTCGTCATGAGCAGCGATCATCGGTTTTTCGATTTCCTCAAGGAGCGCATCGGCCTCGACGTGACGTCGGTTGGACCTGCGATCATCGAACGCGCCGTGCGCCAGCGCAGCCTCGCCTCCAATGCGCTGACCGCCGACGAGTATTGGTACGCGCTGCAAGGTTCGCAGGATGAGCAACAGGCGCTGATCGAAGCGGTGATCGTGCCCGAAACCTGGTTTTTCCGGTACCCGGAATCGTTCGCGACGCTGGCGAAACTGGCCACCAAACGTCTGGCCGAGATCAACAACATGCGCGCGCTGCGGATTCTCAGCTTGCCGTGTTCAACCGGTGAAGAACCGTATTCCATCGCTATGGCCTTGCTCGATGCCGGGCTCAAACCGCATCAATTCAAGGTGGAAGGCATGGACGTCAGTCCGCTGTCGGTGGAAAAAGCCCGGCGTGCGCTGTACGGCAAAAACTCGTTTCGCGGTCAGGACATCGCTTATCGTGAGCGGTATTTCAGCGCCGAAGATGAAGTCTATCGCCTCAGCGATCGCGTGCTTGAACAGGTGCGTTTGCAAGTTGGCAACCTGCTGGATCCGGGGTTGCTGGCAGGCGAGCCGCCGTATGATTTTGTGTTCTGTCGCAACCTGCTGATCTATTTCGATCAGCCGACCCAGCGACAGGTGTTCGAGGTGCTCAAGCGTCTGACCCATGTCGAAGGCGTGTTGTTTATCGGCCCGGCGGAGGGCAGTTTGTTGGGGCGTTTGGGCATGCGCTCGATTGGCATTGCGCAGTCGTTTGCGTTCAGCCGTCAGAGCGTCCCGGAGCCGGAACCCTTTCCGGTGTTCGTGCCGGCACCGCTGCCGGTAAGTCAACCGGCGCGCAGTGTGCCACCACCACCTGTGCGTATTCGCCCGCTCGCTACCGTTACGCCGCCACCCGACACGGCGAAAGCCTCGGACGCCACCGCGTTGCTGGCGAACATCGCCGTGCTGGCCAACGAAGGCAAAAGTGTCGAAGCCCGCGCCGCGTGCGAACAGTATTTACGCAGTCACGAACCGGTCGCGCAGGTGTTTTACTGGCTGGGATTGCTCAGCGATGTCGGTGCAAACGCCTTCGAAGCCCAAGGTTTTTATCGCAAGGCGTTGTACCTTGACCCGCAACATCCCGACGCGTTGATGCACCTGGCAGCCTTGCTGCAATCCCAGGGCGACGCGACGGGTGCCAGACGATTGCAGGACCGCGCCGCCCGCAGCGAGCGCGCTGACAGTGAGCGTAAACGATGAACGCCTCCGACAGCTTTAGCGTCACCCACGAAGATGCCCAGGCCATCGACGATTGCTGGAACCGCATCGGTGTCCACGGCGACAAGACCTGTCCGCTACTGACCGAGCACATTCACTGCCGCAACTGCGCGGTGTACTCGGCCGCCGCCACGCGCTTGCTCGACCGCTACGCGTTGCAACAGGATGACCGAGTTCAACACTCGGCGACGGTCGAAACCGAGGTAAAAACCCGTTCGCTGCTGATGTTCCGGCTCGGTGAAGAATGGTTGGGACTGACCACTCGCAGCCTCGTGGAAGTGGCGCCGCTGCAAGCCATTCACTCCTTGCCGCATCAGCGCTCCCGGGCCTTGCTCGGCGTGGCGAATGTGCGCGGTGCGCTGGTCGCGTGCCTGTCGCTGGTGGAGCTGCTAGGGCTCGACGCGACCAATAACGTGGCATCGGGCGCGCGGGTCATGCCGCGCATGCTGATCATCGCCGCCCACGGTGGGCCGGTGGTGGTGCCGGTGGACGAGGTCGACGGGATTCATGCCATCGACGAGCGGATTCTCGATGCTGCCTCACAATCCGGCACCCAGGCCAGCGGCAAATACACCCGAGGTGTATTGCCCTTCAAAGGTCGCAGCCTGCGTTGGCTGGATGAAGAGCAGCTGCTGTCCGCCGTGACCCGGAGCCTCACATGACCCCCGAGCAAATGCGCGATGCTTCGTTGCTGGAGCTGTTCAGCCTCGAAGCCGAGGCCCAGACCCAGGTCCTGAACGCAGGCCTGTTGGCATTGGAGCGCGACCCGACCCAGGCCGATCAACTCGAATCCTGCATGCGCGCGGCGCACTCGCTCAAGGGCGCGGCACGGATCGTCGGTGTCGACGCAGGGGTCAGTGTTTCGCATGTGATGGAAGACTGCCTGGTGAGTGCACAGGAAGGGCGCCTGTACCTGCGGCCCGAGCACATCGATGCGTTGTTGCAAGGCACCGACCTGCTGATGCGCATCGCCACGCCCAACAACAGTCTGACGTCGGTGGAAATCGAGTCCTATGTGGCGTTGATGGTGCAGTTGCTCGATCCACTGGCCCCCGTCGCGCCGATCAGCATGCCCGTCATGGCCGAGCTTCAGCTGGAACAGCCCCGCGTCGAGCTGCCAGTCCCGGTCATTGAGCCGCCTCTCGCTGCGCCGATCGAGCCCCCAGGCAAGGCCAGACGCGCCACCGAAAACGGTGAGCGCGTGCTGCGCGTGACGGCCGAGCGCTTGAACAGCCTGCTCGACCTGTCGAGCAAATCCCTGGTGGAAACCCAGCGTCTCAAACCGCACCTGGCGACCATGCAACGCCTCAAGCGCATGCAAAACAACGGTCTGCGGGCGCTGGAAAACCTCAACGTGCATCTCAAGGATCACACCCTGAGTCTGGAAGCCCAGGAAGCGCTTGAAGATGCGCGGCGATTGCTGGCGGAATCCCAGCAACTGCTGATCGAGAAGAACGCCGAGCTGGATGAGTTCGCCTGGCAGGCCAGTCAGCGTGCGCAGGTTTTGTACGACACCGCGCTGGCCTGCCGCATGCGGCCGTTTGCCGATTTGCTTACCGGGCAGGTGCGCATGGTCCGCGATCTGGGGCGGGACCTGGGCAAACAGGTTCGGCTGGAAATCGAGGGCGAGAAAACCCAGGTCGACCGTGATGTCCTGGAAAAACTCGAAGCGCCGCTGACTCATTTACTGCGCAACGCCGTGGATCACGGCATCGAATCCCCTGAACAACGGCTGCTGGCCGGCAAACCGGAGCAAGGGCTGATTCGTCTGCGTGCTTCCCACCAGGCGGGTCTGCTGGTGTTGGAGTTGAGCGACGACGGCCAAGGCGTCGATCTGGAAAAGGTTCGCCGCAGCATCGTCGAACGCCAGTTGTCCCCAGCGCACACCGCCGCTCAACTGACCGAAGAAGAGCTGCTGACGTTTTTGTTCCTGCCGGGTTTCAGCCTTCGCGACAAGGTCACCGAAGTGTCCGGGCGCGGCGTGGGGCTGGATGCGGTTCAGCACATGGTCCGCGAATTGCGCGGTGCGGTGGTGCTGGAGCAGACGGCGGGCGAAGGCAGTCGTTTCCACCTTGAAGTGCCGCTGACGTTGTCGGTGGTCCGTAGCCTGGTGGTGGAAGTCGGTGACGAGGCTTATGCGTTTCCGCTGGCCCACATCGAACGCATGTGCGACCTGGAGCCAGCAGACATTGTGCAAGTCGAAGGGCGTCAGCATTTCTGGCACGAAGGTCGACATGTCGGGCTGGTGGCGGCCAGTCAGCTGTTACAGCGCCCGGTCAGCCAGAGCAGTCAGCAAACCCTTAAAGTCGTGGTCATCCGTGAGCGCGATGCGATCTACGGCGTGGCGGTAGAGCGTTTTATCGGCGAGCGCACGTTAGTCGTATTGCCGCTGGACGAACGACTGGGCAAGGTGCAGGACATCTCCGCCGGAGCCTTGCTCGACGACGGCTCGGTGGTGCTGATCATCGACGTCGAAGACATGCTGAGGTCGGTGGACAAATTGCTCAATACCGGACGCCTGGAGCGCATTGCCCGCCACAGCAAACAGGTGGCCGAAGCGGCGCGTAAACGAATTCTGGTGGTTGACGACTCACTGACGGTTCGCGAGTTGCAACGCAAGCTGCTGCTCAATCGCGGCTACGACGTGGCCGTGGCAGTCGACGGAATGGATGGCTGGAACGCCCTGCGTTCGGAAGATTTCGATCTGCTGATCACCGACATTGATATGCCGCGCATGGATGGCATCGAGTTGGTGTCGTTGTTGCGCCGTGATATCCGCCTGCAATCACTGCCGGTGATGGTGGTGTCGTACAAGGATCGTGAAGAGGACCGTCGTCGTGGACTGGACGCCGGGGCTGACTATTATCTGGCCAAAGCCAGCTTTCATGATGATGCCCTGCTTGATGCAGTGGTTGAACTCATCGGAGGAGCACGGGGATGAAAATCGCCATCGTCAACGACATGCCGATGGCGGTAGAGGCTTTACGCCGCGCCTTGGCGTTTGAACCGGCGCACCGGGTCATCTGGGTCGCCGGCAATGGCGAGGAAGCGGTGAAGCAGTGTGCCGCACAGTTGCCTGATCTGATCCTGATGGATTTGATCATGCCGGTGATGGACGGGGTTGAAGCGACCCGACGGATCATGGCCGAAACGCCCTGTGCCATTGTGATCGTCACCGTGGATCGCCAGCAAAATGTGCACCGGGTGTTCGAGGCCATGGGCCATGGCGCCCTCGATGTGGTCGATACCCCGGCACTGGGTGCCGGTAATGCCCAGGAAGCGGCCGCGCCGCTGTTGCGCAAAATCATGAATATTGGCTGGTTGATTGGCGAGCGGGGTAACCGGGAACGATCGGTGCCGAGCTCGCTACGTAGCTCCGCCTCGTGCCAACGCCTGATCGCCATCGGTTCATCTGCGGGTGGGCCGGCAGCGCTGGAAACTCTGCTCAAGGGCTTGCCGCGAGATTATTCGGCGGCCATCGTGCTGGTGCAGCATGTGGATCAGGTGTTCGCCGCCGGCATGGCCCAATGGCTCGGCAGCTCCAGCGGCTTGAACGTGCGCCTGGCCGTGGAGGGTGAGACACCTCAGGCCGGAACGGTGTTGCTGGCGGGCACCAACCACCATATCCGGTTGTTGAAAAACGGTACGCTGGCCTACACCGCCGAACCGGTCAACGAAATCTACCGGCCCTCGATCGATGTGTTTTTCGAGAGTGTGGCCAATTACTGGAACGGTGATGCCATAGGGGTCTTGTTGACGGGCATGGGACGCGATGGCGCGCAGGGGCTTAAACTCATGCGCCAACAAGGTTACCTGACCATCGCTCAGGACCAGGGCAGCAGTGCGGTATATGGAATGCCCAAGGCGGCTGCGTCCATCGACGCAGCCAAGGAAATTCGTCCACTGGACAAGATAGCGCCACGATTGCTGGAGATTTTTGCGAAATGACCACCATTAGCAGCAATCCTGGCCCAAGTAGTGTTTCAGGTGATCGCACATGAATGAGTTACAGATCGACGATTTCAAAACCAACGAAAATGCCGCCATGGTGTTGTTGGTGGACGATCAGGCGATGATCGGCGAAGCGGTGCGTCGCGGGTTGTCGAACGAAGTCAATATCGACTTCCACTTCTGCTCCGACCCACACCAGGCCATCGCCCAGGCGATCCGTATCAAGCCGACGGTGATCCTTCAGGATTTGGTGATGCCTGGCCTGGACGGTCTGAGCCTGGTGCGCGAGTACCGTAATCATCCGGCGACCAAGGACATTCCGATCATTGTCCTGTCGACCAAGGAAGACCCGCTGATCAAGAGTGCGGCGTTTGCAGCCGGCGCCAATGACTATCTGGTGAAGCTGCCGGACAACATCGAGCTGGTGGCGCGGATCCGCTATCACTCGCGCTCCTACACGATGCTGTTGCAGCGCGATGCGGCGTACCGTGCGTTGCGGGTCAGCCAGCAGCAACTGCTCGACACCAACCTGGTGCTGCAACGGCTGATGAACTCCGATGGCCTGACCGGGCTGTCGAACCGCCGGCATTTCGATGAGTACATGGAGCTGGAATGGCGACGTTCGCAACGTGACCACAGTCAACTGTCGCTGCTGATGATCGATGTCGATTACTTCAAGTCCTTCAACGACAACTTCGGCCATCTGGAGGGCGATGAAGCGTTGCGCAAGGTGGCTGAAGCAATCCGCGACGCCGGCGCTCGTCCGTCCGACCTGCCGGCCCGTTACGGTGGCGAAGAGTTTGCGTTGGTACTGCCTAACACCACGCCCGGCGGTGCACGTCTGGTGGCGGAAAAACTCCGCCAAACCGTGGCGGAGCTGAAGATTGCGCATATTGCACCGACAGAAGGCTCAAGCCTGACTGTCAGCATTGGCCTGTCCACCGTGATCCCGCAACCGGGCAGCAATTGCCGGCAATTGATCTTGGCGGCGGACAAGGGGCTGTACCGGGCGAAGCACAATGGGCGTAATCAGGTGGGTATCGAGTGAGCTAATGCGCGTTCTGTAGCAGCTGCCGAACCTGCGAGGCTGCGTCCGGCGGCGAAGCCGTCGTAAAACCATACAGCGCGGTCCTCCAGACAAACCGCATGCTCAGGAATGGCGAGGACTTCGTCCTCGGACGCGGCCTCGCGGGGCTCGACCGCTGCTACAGGGATGTTCCATTGTTTCAGCCATTCGTGCCTAAAGCCGCCGGGCGGACTGCCGTTTCCAGCCGTTTGCCGTTATACTCGCCGGCTTTCAAAAGTTCGCC
>Ga0247818_10002356_pt1 | contig 12260 bp, 7 predicted proteins | sample 13C_Glucose_Day1_FD_192424 | JGI IMG/M metagenome (GOLD analysis project Ga0247818, IMG submission 192424) | Soil microbial communities from agricultural site in Penn Yan, New York, United States - 13C_Glucose_Day1 | ecosystem: Environmental > Terrestrial > Soil > Agricultural land | place: USA...
GGTCAGGGCTTCGGCGATGGTTTCGCCGGTCACGAACTGCTCGCCCATCAGGCGCATGGCCATGTCGACGCCCTTGCGGATCATCGGCTCGCCGCTCTTGCCAATGATGCGGCTCAGCGACGACGTCAGGCCAGCTTCGTTGTGCGTGGACACCAGTTTGCCGGTCAGCAACAGGCCCCAGGTCGCAGCGTTGACGAACAGCGAAGGGCTGTTGCCCAGGTGCGGATGCCAGTTGCCGGTGCTGATCTTGTCGCGGATCAGTGCGTCACGGGTACCTTTGTCCGGGATACGCAGCAACGCTTCGGCCAGGCACATCAGTGCCACGCCTTCCTGGGACGACAGGGAAAACTCCTGCAGCAGGCCCTGAACAATGCCGGCACGGCCGCCAGCGCTCTTCTGGTTGCGCAGTTTTTCCGCGATGGACGCGGCGAGTTTGTTGGTGGCTTCGGCCATGGCTGCCGGCAGACGTGCCTGCTCGATCAGCATCGGAACGACTTCAGGCTCCGGGCGACGGTAAGCGGCCGTGATCGAAGCGCGCAGTACCGATTGCGGCAGGATACTTTCGGCGAATTCGAGGAAGCACTGGTGGGCGTGATCCAGAGGCGCGTCGACGGCATCGTCGGAATCCTTGGTCAAACCGTTCAGCTCGGTCAGGGTTGCACCACCCTCGAGTTTTTCCAGGTAATTGAAAATTGCCTGCTTGATCAGCCAGTGCGGGGTGCGATCAATCGAGGTCGCGGCGGCCTTGAGGCGTTCGCGGGTCGGGTCGTCAAGTTTGACGCCAAGGGTGGTGGTAGCCATGTTTTTATCCTCATGTTTGCCACGACCGCGTGGCATCAGCTGGCCGCAAGATTAGCCGTGAGACTGTTGAGGTGCAACCGGGTGCAACCCTTTTTTTGTCGGAATATTACGCAGCTCGTCAGGAAATAAATTCTGGTACGCCAGTGCTGCATCCGCTTGGTGCTTTTTGCGTGGGTTGGTGGGCATTTTTGCTCCGAAAAGGAGCAAAAAACTGCTTTCAAAGTTTATTTCCGACTGGGTGCAACTTATTCCCGAGAAATGGGTTGCACCTTATTTGCTTTGTTGAATAGCATTCGCGCCCAAGGTGCAACCGGACCCGGAGTCTGGTGTGCCGGCTGATGGCTTTCCTGGGGAAACATCAGTCATAAATGCGCGGCATCCCGGATCGTCTGTCAAACGTCACCGTTTGCGAGCGGTTCACCAGCCGCCGCTACATAAAAACAAAGCCAGGGCGTCACATAATGAGCGTAAGCAATCCAACACTGATCACGTTCGTGATCTACATCGCAGCAATGGTGCTGATCGGCTTGATGGCCTATCGCTCCACCAACAACCTGTCTGACTACATTCTGGGCGGCCGTAGCCTGGGTAGCGTCGTGACCGCACTGTCCGCCGGTGCTTCCGACATGAGCGGCTGGTTGTTGATGGGCCTGCCGGGCGCCATCTACATGTCCGGTCTGTCTGAAAGCTGGATCGCCATCGGCCTGATCGTCGGTGCCTACCTGAACTGGCTGTTCGTTGCCGGCCGTCTGCGTGTGCAGACCGAGCACAACGGCGATGCCCTGACCCTGCCGGATTACTTCGCCAGCCGCTTTGAAGACAAAAGCGGTCTGCTGCGCATTATCTCGGCGGTCGTGATCCTGGTGTTCTTCACCATCTACTGTGCTTCCGGCATCGTGGCCGGTGCCCGTCTGTTCGAAAGCACCTTCGGCATGTCGTACGAGACAGCGCTGTGGGCCGGTGCTGCGGCGACGAGTGCCTACACCTTCATCGGCGGTTTCCTGGCAGTGAGCTGGACCGACACCGTACAAGCCACCCTGATGATTTTCGCGCTGTTGCTGACGCCGATCATCGTCCTGCTGGCGACCGGTGGTGTCGATACCACGTTCCTGGCCATCGAAGCGCAAGATCCAAGCAACTTCGACATGCTCAAGGGCACTACCTTCATCGGCATCATTTCGCTGATGGGCTGGGGTCTGGGCTACTTTGGTCAACCGCACATCCTGGCGCGTTTCATGGCGGCAGACTCGGTTAAATCGATCGCCAACGCCCGTCGCATCTCCATGACCTGGATGATCCTGTGCCTGGGCGGCACCGTTGCTGTTGGTTTCTTTGGTATCGCTTACTTCTCGGCGCACCCGGAAGTGGCCGGTCCTGTGACTGAAAACCACGAGCGCGTGTTCATCGAACTGGCCAAGATCCTGTTCAACCCATGGATCGCCGGTGTGCTGCTGTCGGCCATTCTGGCTGCCGTGATGAGCACCCTGAGCTGCCAGTTGCTGGTGTGCTCGAGCGCCCTGACCGAAGACTTCTACAAAACCTTCCTGCGCAAATCCGCTTCCCAGGTTGAACTGGTCTGGGTCGGTCGCGCCATGGTGCTGCTGGTTGCGCTGATCGCCATCGCACTGGCTTCCAACCCGGAAAACCGTGTACTGGGCCTGGTGAGCTATGCCTGGGCTGGTTTCGGTGCGGCGTTCGGTCCGGTCGTGCTGATCTCCGTGATCTGGAAAGACATGACTCGCAACGGCGCACTGGCCGGTATCCTGGTCGGCGCGATCACCGTGATCGTGTGGAAACACTTCGAACTGCTGGGCTTGTACGAAATCATTCCTGGTTTCATCTTCGCCAGCCTGGCGATCTACTTCGTCAGCAAAATGGGCGCACCGACTGCCGGCATGCTGCAGCGTTTCGACGCAGCCGAGAAGGATTTCCGCCTGAACAAGTAATTGGCACGAGCGAAAGCGCTGAGCTGATGGCTTGATTGAAAACGGCCCGCTTCCTTTGGAGGCGGGCCGTTTTTTTTGCCTGCGTTTTCCACCTGTGGGAGCGAGCCTGCTCGCGATGGGGGACTGACATTCAACATCTCTACAGCTGATCCGCCGCCATCGCGAGCAGGCTCGCTCCCACAGTGAGATGTGGTGTTTTCGGGGTTGTCTGTAGTCGGATGAAGCGTTTTTTGAGGGGCGATGCTTCAGGGGCGGTAGGGAAAATCTGAATTTCCTGCATCTTGATCTGTGCGGCCGGATGCTCATGCAGAATCGACCGCTTTCATTCTGCAGAGACACATCGGATGTTCGCTTCTGCTAATCAACCGCGCTTCACGTTGACCGTCGACGGTGTCCAGAGTGAACTCAAAGTTCTTGAGTTCACCGGCAAAGAGGCCATCAGCCAGCCCTACCGTTTTGACGTGGAATTGGTCAGCGAGCGACCGGACATCGATCTAGAAAGCTTGCTGCATCGTCAGGCGTTTCTGAGTTTTGATGGGGCGGAGACCGGCGTTCATGGTCAGATTTTTCGCGTAGGCCAGGGCGATTCCGGCACGCGCCTGACGCGTTACCAGATCAGCTTGGTGCCGCGCCTGACTTACCTGGGACAGCGCATCAACCGACGGGTTTTCCAGCACCAGAGCGTGCCGGCCATCATCACGCAAATCCTCAAGGATCACGGCATTTTGGGTGATGCCTTCGTGTTTGTACTCGGCAGCGACTACTCCGAGCGCGAGTACTGTGTGCAATACGCGGAAAGTGATCTGGCATTTATCCAGCGGCTGTGTGCCGAGCTGGGTATTCACTACCACTTCCAACACAGTGTTGAGGGTCATCTGCTGGTGTTTGGCGATGACCAGACGGTATTTACGCGGTTGCCTGAACCGACAGCGTACAGACCGGGCAGCGGTATGGCGGCGAGTGAACCGGTCATCAATCGGTTCAACGTGCGTCTGGAGACCCGGCCCACCGTGGTGACGCGCCGCGACTATGACTTCCATCAACCCCGGCTTGAGCTGGAAAGCCGTCTCGACAGCGAGCAACTGCCGGTGCTGGAGGATTATGGCTTTCCCGGGCAATTCAATGATCGCGAGGACGGCAGGCAGTTGGCCCGGCGAGCATTGGAAAGCCATCGCGCGGACTACCGACAGGCGCAGGGCAAGAGTGATCAAGTCGCGTTGAACAGTGGGCATTTCCTGCAACTCGACGAGCACCCTCAGCAGGACTGGAACAACCTGTGGCTGTTGACCGAAGTCGAACATCAGGGCCGTCAGCCGCAAGTGCTCGAAGAGCTGGCGAGCGGCGATGGCTCGAGTAGTTTTCAGGGCTATCGCAATACTTTCCTGGCAACGCCGTGGGATGTGTTTTTCCGCCCTCGGGTGATCGCCAAGCCGCAGGTTGCCGGGTATCAAGCGGCCGTGGTCACCGGTCCGAAAGACAGTGAAATTCATTGCGATGCGTTCGGCAGGGTCAAGGTCCGGCTGCTGTGGGATCGCGAGGGGCAGTTGGATGAGCATTCCAGTTGCTGGCTACGGGTGGCCAGCGGTTGGGCGCACGATGGTTACGGCAGTGTGTTGATCCCGCGGGTCGGCATGGAAGTGCTGGTGGGTTTCGTTGATGGCGATGCCGACAAACCGTTGGTAATGGGTTGTCTGCCCAATGCCGCCACTTCGGTACCGTTGAACCTGCCGGCTGACAAGACCCGCAGCATTTTCCGTTCGCGGACGAGCCCGGGTGGCGAAGGCTACAACGAGTTGCGCATCGAGGATCGCAAAGGGGCCGAGGAAATCTACCTGCGCGCCCAGCGAAACTGGAGCCAGCAAGTGTTGCATGACCTGCACGTGCAGGTGGGGCAAAACGAATACCTGCACGTCACCGGTGACCGGCATATTAGCGTCAGCAGCCAGACCGTCACCGCGAGTGGGCAGTTTCAGGTGAATGCCGCGAGCCAGGTTGTGATCGATGGCGGTGGCCGGGCCACGATTCAGGCGGGCGGGCATTGGATCAGTATTGGTCCTGAAGGTATTTTCAGCAGCGTGCCGATCGAAGTGGGTGGTGCGCCGATTGCAGCCCCCGGTGCGTCGAGTCTGTCTGTGCAAGGCGTAGCGTTGAGCATGGCGCAGATGTTGAGTTTGAAAAGCGCCGCGCCATTTTGTGAAGAGTGCGAGCGTTGCAAGGAAGGTGTCTGTGCCGCCTGATTTTCTATCGCCACACGACTGGCTTGAGCGTCAGCCACTGCAAACGTCGGAACAGCTGTTCGCAATCTTCAGTAACGCCAGCACCGCCACACCATTCGAAGCCTGGCGACGTTCAATGTCCACGAGCAAGGTGAGCCCGATCTGGGCCGATACCGCTTATGCCGAGTGGGAGGCGGTGATGCCCTTCGTAGGAACCCTTTCTGAGGACAGTGAGTTTTTGCAGTGGGTGGAGACAACTGCGTCTCCTGATTGGGGCTGGTTGATGGTTTCGTCCGCCAGCCAGGATGCGCTGGTCGAGCATCTGCGCAGCCTTACACAGGTGCTGCTGCCAAGTGGCAATGCGGTGTTTTTTCGGTTTTGGGATGGGCGTTACTTGTTGCCCATTCTTCAAAGTAGCGAGGTCAATTCGGTCGAACTGCTGCCGGTGATTGGGCGCTGCTTGATCAATGGTCAGGCCGTTGAAATCGGCGGCCGTGCACAGAAAACATCGAAGGTTTTCCCGTGGTGGGAGGTGACTGAGGTGCTGTTGCAGCAGATGAGTACCGGTGACAGTACGACGCGACTCAACAACTGGGTGCAGTGGCTGAGTGAAGAACAACCAAGCGTGTTCGAGGCGTTTTCGGAACCTGTGTTGCGCCGCAAAGTTGCACATTTTTTTGAGCAGGCAGAGGTGTCGGCGGCTCCGCATAATGAGTTGGTGGATTTTTTGATGTCGGAGTTACGCTGACGCAAGTTTGTCGAACCCAATAGCCAAGCGCGCGTTGTAGCTGCTGGCTCCGACAGCTGCTACAAGTTGTGTTGAGGCTCCGCTCAGCCGCCAACCCCTGACTTGCCGGCCGGTAAAAGGTAAACTTCCCGGCCTTCGCAGGAGCAGCCATGAATTATCGTCACGCCTTCCATGCCGGCAATCACGCCGATGTGTTCAAACACCTGACCTTGACCCGCCTCATCGCCCTGATGTCGCGCAAGGAGCAGCCGTTTGCCTATCTCGATACCCACGCCGGCATTGGCCTTTACGACCTTCAGGGTGATCAGGCCAACCGTACCGGTGAGTACCTGGAAGGCATCGCGCGTTTGTGGGATCAACCGGATCTGCCGATCCTGACGGCTGATTACATGCAGGTGCTGCACGAGATGAACCCGGATGGCCAGTTGCGCTACTACCCGGGCTCGCCGGAGTTGGCGCGGCGTCTGACGCGTAAGCAGGATCGCGTGTTGCTCAACGAAAAGCACCCGGAAGACGGCGTGCTGCTCAAGGACAACATGGCCGGAGATCGTCGCGTGAAGGTGCACTTGGGCGAAGGCTGGCACGTGCCGCGTGCCTTGCTGCCGGTACCGGAGAAGCGTGCGGTGATGTTGATCGACCCGCCGTTCGAAAAACTCGACGAGATGCAGCGTTGCGCGGCGTCGTTGAAAGAAGCGATTGGCCGCATGCGCCAAACCGTGGCGGCGATCTGGTATCCGGTAAAGGATCAGCGTGCACTGCGCCGTTTCTATCAGGACCTGGCCGGCACTGGCGCGCCAAAGCTGTTGCGCGTGGAGCTGCTGGTGCATCCGCTGGACACGCCGAACACCCTGAACGGCTCCGGGCTGGCGATCGCCAATCCGCCGTGGGGGCTGGAAGAAGAATTGCGTGAGCTGCTGCCATGGTTGTCCCAGAAGCTGGGGCAGACCGAGGGTAGCTGGAAGATGGATTGGCTGATAGCTGAGTAATAAGCTGCATGATCAGAAGATCGCAGCCTGCGGCAGCTCCTACAAGGTTATGTGTACACCCGTAGGAGCTGCCGAAGGCTGCGATCTTTTGCGTTAAGCGCTTAAATCGGGCAAGTCACGCCCGTGCCGCCAATCCCGCAATAACCTTCCGGATTCTTCGCCAGGTATTGCTGGTGATACGCCTCGGCGAAGTAGACCGTTGGCGCCTCTTCGATTTCGGTGGTGATCTCGCCTTTGCCGGCTTTGGTCAGTTCGATCTGGAACACTTCTTTACTGTGTTCGGCGGCGGCCAATTGCGTCGGGTTGGTCGCATAGATCACCGAGCGATATTGGGTACCGATGTCGTTGCCCTGACGCATGCCTTGGGTCGGGTTGTGCAGTTCCCAGAACATTTTGAGCAATTCTTCGTAACTGACTTTTGCCGGTTCGTAGACCACGAGCACTACTTCGCTGTGGCCGGTCAGGCCCGAGCAGACTTCTTCGTACGTAGGGTTTGGCGTGAAGCCGCCGGCGTAACCCACCACGGTGCTGACTACGCCTTCACGCTGCCAGAAGCGACGTTCCGCACCCCAGAAGCAACCGAGGCCGAAGATCGCAAAATCGACATCGGCGGCGAACGGACCCAGCAGTGGGGCGTCGTGGACGAAATGTCTTTCCGGCAGGTTCATCGGGGTTTCACGGCCAGGCAAAGCTTGTTCTTTGGTAGGGAGCACGTTTTTGTTCACCAGAATTTCCGAGCGCAGAACCATCATCAGTCCTCTCAGTCGTTGGAATGTTTAGAGATGCAGTTTGCCCGAGTGTTGGCTCGCTGTCAGGCGATTGGGCCACGCGGGTAGCGCTTGAGCTTTTCGATCAGCTCGGTGCCGGGGATCGGCTGGTCGAACAGGTAACCCTGGCCGACGTCGCAGCGGTGGCGACGCAGGAAGGACAGCTGATCGGCGGTCTCGATGCCTTCAGCCACGACCTTGAGTTTCAGGTTGTGCGCCATGGCGATCACCGCGGAGGTGATTTCCATGTCGTCCTGGTTGTCCGGGATTTCGTGGATGAAGCTTCGATCGATCTTGATGATGTCGATGGGGAATTTTTTCAAGTAGCTGAGCGACGAGTAACCGGTGCCGAAGTCGTCCATCGCCAGGGTCAGGCCCAGACGCTTGAGCTGGTCGAGTTGCAAGTGGGTGTCTTCGGTGGCTTCCAGCAACAGGCCTTCGGTCAGTTCCAGCTCCAGCAGGTGCGCCGGCAACGCTTCTTCCTTGAGGATATTGGCGATGGAGGCTACCAGGTCCGGGTCGGAGAACTGCTTGGGGGACAGGTTGATCGCCACTTGCAAATTACCCAGGCCGGCCGCGGTCAGCGTTTTGCTCATGCGGCATGCCTGGCGGGCGATCCATTTGCCGATCGGGATGATCAGGCCGGTTTCTTCCGCGACGCTGATGAACTGGTCCGGGCGAATCATGCCTTTTTCCGGGTGGTCCCAGCGCAGCAGCGCTTCCATGCCCAGCAGGCGACCACTGCGCAGGCACAGCTTGGGCTGGTAGAACACGTCGAGTTCGTTCTGGGTCAGGGCGCGCCGCAGGTTGTTCTCGACGAACAGTTTGTAACTGGCCTCGGCGTTCAGTGCCTCGGTGAACACTTGCACTTGGTGTTTGCCGTTGGCCTTGGCCTTGTGCAGCGCCAGCCCGGCGTTACGCATCAGGGTTTGCGGGTCGCGGCCGTGCAGCGGCGCGCAGGCCAGGCCAACGGAGCCGGTTACACTGATCAACTGGTTGTCGACGAACATCGGTTTGTCGAGGGTCGTCAACAATTGGCTGGCGATCCGCTGACCGGTTTCGAGGTTGGTGTCGTCCAGCAACACTGCAAACTCGTTACTGGCGAACCGCGCCAGGCTGCCGCTCGGGCTGAGGCTGTTGCGCAGACGGCGGGCCAGGCTGATCAGCAACTTGTCGCCCGTTTGGTGGCCAAGGCTGTCGTTGATCCGTTTGAAGTTGTCGATGTCCACCAGCAACAGGCTGATTGGCGTGTCGCTGTCGCGGGCGAAGCGCTCGTCGAGGTTGCGAATGAACGCCGGACGGTTGCCGAGGTTGGTCAGGTTGTCGGTGTACGCCAGGCGCTCAATGCGCTGCTGCGCGAGCTTGGTCTGGGTAATGTCTTCGTAGATGCCGATGTAGTGCGTCAGTTCGCGGTTGTCGCCGTAAACCTTGGAGATCGACAACTGGCCCCAGTAGGGTTCGAGGTTTTTCCGACGGCTTTTGAATTCACCCTGCCAGCTGTTGCTCTTGGCCAGCGCTGATGGCGCGTCGAACAGCAGCTCGCTGAGGTTTTCCAGGGCCGGCAGTTCCGCCAGGCGCTGGCCGTGCACCTCCTCGGTGCTGTACTGGGTGATCGCGGTGAAGCTTGGGTTGACGTATTCCACCACGCCGTCGCAGTTGACCAGCAAAAAGGCGTTGGCGCTTTGTTCAACTGCACGCTGGAACAGGTGCAGGGCGCTGGTGGCAGTGCGTCGGTTGTGGTTGTTGATGACCTGGGCAAACTGATCCGCCAGCTCGCCGGCAAAGGCGATTTCGTCCGATTGCCAGGCGCGCGTGGCGCCGGTTTGCTCCAGGCACAGAACACCGACCACCTGGCCGTCGACCCGGATGCTGGCGTCGAGCATCGCGTTGACATCGCGCGGGCGCAGGCTCTCGGCCATCTCCCGGGTGCGCGGGTCGCGCATGGCGTTGTGCGCATCGATGGCGCGGCCGGTATGCAAGGCATCGAGATAGTCAGGGAACACGCTGACATCGATCGGTTCCGGCAGCAGGTATTCCTGGCTGGTGCGGTGATAAGACGAGATCGGTACCAGCTGCGAACCTTCGAGGTGCCACAGGCTGGCGCAGTCGATTTCATAAATGTCGCAGGCGCTGCGGGTGATCAGCTCGGCAGCTTCTTGCAGGGAATTGTTGCTGCTGTAGCGCTGGCGGGTCAGCAACAGGATCAAGTCCTGCTGGGCACGTACCCGGTCCAGATGCAGCAGTTGTTCCTGCTGGGCGCGCTGGTTGAGCTCCAGGGCGATTTGCAGGCGAGAGTTCTGGGTTTCCAGGTCAAGCGCCGGCAGCAGCGGGGCATCGTCGAACAGGCCGTCGATCACCAGCAGGTAGCCACGCAACAGGTGACGATTGTGTTGTTTATAGGCTTCACCCAGCTCCAGCAGGTTCAACGAGCCTGAGGCGGTGTGCAGGGTGTAGCGGATCAGATAATGAGTGCTTTCGCTCAGTTGCTGCTGGACAGCGTCGTGCAACTGATAGCGCGCTTCCGGCTCCATGAGGCTCGCGTAGGGCGAACCCACCAGTGCGCACAGCTCCACGGCCGGCAGGCCGAACTGGCGTTCACAATTGGGATCGAGAAACAGCAGCGCCCAGCTTGGTTCATTCAGCCGTTCGAAACGCAGCATGCCGAGCCGCGAGGGCACAGGCAACTGCGTCACTACCTCGGCCACCATACGGCTGGCGGCATCGGGTTGGCTCTTCATATGGAGGGAAACTCGCTTCGAATTTGCTGAACGCGCCGGGGCTCTCGCCCTCTTTACTGTTGCCTGCGGCAAGGTTGCATCATTGCGACACCGACTGACAAGAGACATGAAGGCCAAGTGCTATAAGAATATGTCGGCAGGCGTGAAGATTTCTCCAGTCGGCGGTGAAAAGTAATGCTATGGGTCAAAAAAATCGCAGCTTGCGGCAGCTCCTACAATGGAAAGAGCAAATCCTGTTGGAGCTGCCGCAGGCTGGTTTCAACGCAATTGGATGCTGGATGACTCCAGCAACTTGCCATCCCGATCGTGGTAATTCACTTCAATCTGGTCGGCGTTGACGACCAGATGCGCGAAATTATCCTGGCTGATGACTGTGCTGGTCAGCTCATGCCGGTAGTCGCCAGCAGCGGTTCGGGCCAGCGGTTGGTCGAGGATGAACGTTGATGCTTTGGCGTACGGCAGCAGTTTGCTGTTGCACAGCGGCGACGAGACGATGGTGTGAACTTCGAAGTCCGGGTTTTCGCTGTGAGTCAGGCGACTGGTCAGGGAGCCGTGTACGTCGCCAGAAATGAACACGACGTTCTTGATGCCGTGGGTGCGAATCGTCTCCAGCAGTCGCAGACGTTGTTCGGGAAAGGCTTTCCAGGCGTCATCACCCAGGCGTTTGCGGTCCGGGTAGAACATGACGCTGGTAACGACGAACTTGACCCTGGCGGGGCTGTGGATCAGCCACTGGCACAGCGCATGTTCCTGTTCGACGTCGAGAATGCGTCGCTCGGTGGCCGAGAGATTGCGTCGTGTGCGGCTGTCGGTGACAAACCACTCGATATCACCCTGGGTGAACTGATACCAATATCGTTTTAACGGATAACTAATCTTCGCGTGCCTATCCAGTTCGTGGGCCGGGCTGTGGCTGGCTTGATAGAACTCATAGGCGCTCATGGCGTTTTTATATAAGAACTCATCAGCGTTGTTCTTGTTGGCAGGCCAGTTGTCTTCTATTTCATGATCATCGAGCATCATGTAAGTTGGCACGGCGGACATTAACTTTGAAATATGAGGCTGAGAGAACGCAGTGCGATATTTGGCGAGTATGTCCTTGTATTCCCGGTCGGGTGCAATGAAGTTCAAATCGTCGACATACACTTGATCGCCCGTCATCAGTAAAGCACTGACCGGCGGTGTGGCGCGTTGCAGCAGATGGTTGATGGACGCGAAGATCCGGTCGCCCAGATGCGGGGCCGATGGCCGGCCTGCAGTCATGCGCAAATAGCGGCAGGAGCCCACGACGTAGGCCCGTGGGGTAGTTGCCTTGGCGGATTGCGTGCGCAGACGATAAATATCTCGCGGCCATTGCAGTGCTAGTTCCTGGACCGTGTCTGCGTTGTGCACCGGATTCATCGGACTCAACCATCCGGCCTGGTATTCGTACTCGGTGTCGGCGTCCAGTTCACGCAGGATGATAACGTCTGACATGTCGCGTGACGCGCTCAACTCGGTAAATTCGCCTTTGTTCCAATATTCATCGCCCGCCCGGCGATAACGAATACCGGCAAATACGCGTTGATTGTTTTGCCATGCGCCGCGCAAAAAAATGCGCGCATGCTCTGTTGTTGTATGCCCGACAATGGGGCCGACAGTGGGTTTTAACATGTTCGAATCCATTCGAAATGAAGTTGTTCAAGTTGCCGCTGTAAATCGATTTATTCGCGGCTATTGAACTAAGCCTAGAGTGTTGAGCGGGAAAAATACCGGGCTAAAGTGGATCGAGGTTGTGGGCGATATAAGCCGCGTATGTAGGAATTTACTTTATCGAAGGCAAAAAAAGCCCCGCCAAATTGGCGGGGTTGAGGTACGAGCGTGGCGCTCGGAAAACGTGGAACGCGACAGGCCCTCCGGTGAAGGAGGGCCGGCCGGTGTTACAGCAGGATGGTGCGGATGTCCGCCAGCAGATCGCTCAGACGCTTGGTGAAGCGTGCAGCAGCGGCGCCGTTGATCACACGGTGATCGTAGGACAGCGACAGTGGCAGCATCAGTTTCGGCTGGAAGGCTTTGCCG
>Ga0247818_10002357_pt1 | contig 12260 bp, 11 predicted proteins | sample 13C_Glucose_Day1_FD_192424 | JGI IMG/M metagenome (GOLD analysis project Ga0247818, IMG submission 192424) | Soil microbial communities from agricultural site in Penn Yan, New York, United States - 13C_Glucose_Day1 | ecosystem: Environmental > Terrestrial > Soil > Agricultural land | place...
TCCAGATCGGTGGCGGTATCCGCTCCCTGGAAACCATCGAGCACTACGTGAAAGCGGGTGTGAGCTACGTGATCATCGGCACCAAGGCCGTGAAAGACCCGGCCTTCGTTGCACAAGCCTGCCGCGCTTTCCCGGGCAAAATCATCGTGGGTCTGGATGCCAAAGACGGTTTTGTCGCCACTGACGGCTGGGCTGAAATCAGCACCATCCAGGTGATCGACCTGGCCAGGCAGTTTGAAGCCGATGGCGTGTCTTCGATCGTTTATACCGACATCGCCAAAGACGGCATGATGCAAGGCTGCAACGTGCCGTTCACCGCTGCGCTGGCCGCAGCCACCAAGATTCCGGTAATCGCCTCCGGCGGCATCCATAACCTGGGTGACATCAAGACGCTGCTCGACGCCAAGGCACCGGGCATCATCGGCGCCATTACTGGCCGCGCGATCTACGAAGGCACCCTCGACGTCGCCGAAGCGCAAGCTTTCTGCGATTCGTACAAAGGCTGAGGACTGACCATGGCGCTGGCCAAACGCATCATCCCTTGCCTGGACGTGGACAACGGCCGGGTCGTCAAGGGTGTGAAGTTCGAGAACATCCGCGACGCCGGTGACCCGGTGGAAATCGCTCGTCGCTACGACGAGCAGGGTGCCGACGAGATCACCTTTCTCGACATCACTGCCAGTGTCGACGGCCGTGATACCACGTTGCACACCGTCGAGCGCATGGCCAGCCAGGTGTTCATCCCGCTGACCGTAGGCGGTGGCGTGCGCACGGTGCAGGACATTCGCAACCTGCTCAACGCGGGCGCAGACAAGGTCTCGATCAACACCGCGGCGGTGTTCAACCCGGAATTCGTCGGTGAAGCGGCGCAGCATTTCGGTTCGCAATGCATCGTGGTTGCCATCGATGCGAAAAAGGTCTCGGGGCCTGGTGAAACGCCACGCTGGGAAATCTTCACCCACGGCGGGCGCAAGCCGACCGGCCTGGATGCTGTCGAGTGGGCGAAGAAGATGGAAGGCCTGGGTGCCGGCGAAATCCTGCTGACCAGCATGGACCAGGACGGCATGAAAAACGGTTTTGACCTGGGCGTTACCCGCGCCATCAGCGATGCGCTGGGCATTCCGGTGATTGCCTCAGGCGGTGTCGGCAACTTGCAACACCTGGCCGACGGCATTCTTGAAGGTCACGCCAGCGCTGTACTGGCGGCGAGTATTTTCCACTTTGGCGAATACACCGTGCAGGAAGCCAAGGCCTACATGGCCCATCGTGGAATTGTGATGCGCTAGGTTCGTATCAAAACTGCCTGTGCGACGATCATGCCTGATCGTCGCCTGGCGAGTTTTCGTACAATGCTTGAACAAACCAATGCAGGCCAGTGGACATCATTGCAGGCTCAAGGCACTCTTGGGTACGCCATGGATTCAGGTAGCCAGACATGCTTAAACGCTTTCTTCTCGTCCTTGCCAGCGCCTCCCTGTTGTTGATCAACGGGGTACAAGCCAAAGACAGTCCCGATACCGACCTGGTATTGCTGACGGAAAACTTCCCTCCGTACAACATGGCGAAGAACGGCAAGAATTTCGCCCAGGATGAGAATATCAATGGCATCGCCGTGGATATCGTCCGCGAGATGTTCAAGCGCGCCAACATCACCTACAGCCTCACGCTGCGCTTCCCCTGGGAGCGAATCTACAAACTTACCCTGGAAAAACCCGGTTACGGCGTGTTCGTCATGGCGCGGGTGCCGGACCGCGAACAACTCTTCAAGTGGGTTGGCCCTATAGGTCCGGACGACTGGATCATGCTGGCCAAGGCCGACAGCAAGATCACTCTGGATTCGCTGGAGCAAGCACGCCAATACAAGATCGGCGCCTACAAGGGCGACGTGATTGCCGAGACCCTGGCCAAACAGGGTCTCAATCCGATCGTCGTGCTGCGCGATCAGGACAACGCCAAAAAGCTCGTCAACGGCCAGATCGACCTGTGGGCCACCGGTGATCCGGCCGGGCGCTATCTCGCTCGCCAGGAAGGAGTGAGCGGGCTCAAAACCGTTCTGCGCTTCAACAGCGCCGAGTTGTACCTGGCGCTGAACAAGGACGTGCCAGACGAAACCGTGGCCAAGCTCCAGGCGGCGCTGGATCAACTGCGCAAGGAAGGCCGCGTGGACGAGATCATGGCGCGTTATCTGTAGCAGTTGGCAATCCTGTCACAGGCGCAGGAGCGCACACTTCATTGTCTTCGCGCGGATATTCGGCAAAGTCCAGGCCGTCGCTATCCGCGTAGGTGAAGCTTACCGCCGCTTGTGTGCCATCTTCACGCAAGAGATCGTAACGACTGTGTAGTTGATAAACCGCCAGCATTCTATTTTTCGGAATGATGGCGGCGATATCTATGGCTTGCGATTTTACCCAGCCGCTGAAGGATTTCTCGGTGTGAGTGAAGCTTTTGGTCAATCTGGCCGAGTACGTTACTGGATGACCAGCCTCCGAGACCCGGGTCGGCCATGCAGATTTCACCTCGATTGAAGTTATTCGGGTGAAGACCTGCAACAACTTGTCGATCAAGGTTCGAGGCGCTGACCATCGCAATAGTTTGCTCTTTTCGTCGGTGTTATGGCCTTCACCGATGAGCACGTACTGGTCTGTTCTGGCCAGGTGGTAGTACGGTGATTTACTGAACCTTTCGATCGGTAGCATGAAGTTGTCTTCGACTGCGAACCAGGGAAGTCTGGCCGTTTGAGTGGCCGCCGGTGTTTCGAGAGGTTGAGGTGCGCTGAATCCGGTGAGTACCGGAAGCTGCGGCGCGGGATTGATCTGCAGGGGGATCTGCATTCGCAATGAGTATGCCGCTGCATGAGTGAACGGCTTGTCATAGCTGTTGGCGCCGATAAAGGTGCCTGGTGCGAAATAGATCTCGCCTTCTTCCGCGTTCGGTGGGGTGATACTCCAAGCGCTGAAGTCCACTTTTGCACCGCTGCCCTTGTCGTTCCAGATCAGGTCGCCGACGTTCGAAGCGATCACCAGATCCGTCCGCACGCAACGTACGGCGTTCAGCGAAGGTTTATCGTGACCATTGGAGCAAACCAGTCCCAGTGCCACATACCCATCAGGCGGGATCGGGCGCCATATCGCTCCGCTTGATCCGGAGTCAGAGCTTTTCCAGATTTGCTCGTAGTCGTCAGGTCGGCTGAGCGCTTTCTGTTGATGTGGCTCGTTGCTCTGCGGATCGCCCTCGCAGACCACCGCCATCACTCGTTGTCCGCTGATGTTGCTGTCTGCGGACGCCGCGAGGTCGCCCAGCGGGAAGTACCCTGGCAACAAATCAGGTGCCGGGCTCGGCCGCCAAAAGCTTGCCAGTTCCGCACCTGAGCCCTTGGTGCTCCAGACCCGTTGAAATTCCGTCGTGAAGTTGATCAGCAGGTTGTCGAATTTTATCGACTCCATGGGTTTTGCGACCGGGATCGCCGTGTTATCGGTGGGCATAATCAAATCCTTGATTGTTAAAAGCAGTCAAAATGGCTGCAACCTGTTGCAGGTCTTACTCTGCGGAGTGTGGCGAGGCCTTGTGCGGTAATTATTTATCGACAGTGATAATTTCAGGCGCCCGTACCACGTCTGTGCGCACCTCGGAGGTATTCAGATCCTCATCCTGGATATAGCTGCAAAGCGTAATTGGAAGTGCGTCCATTGGCACAACAAGTCCAATTTGCTGTCGTGTAAATTCCCCGGGGTTCAGATCCGCACACTTGCGTTCGCCAATGTCGTCATCAAAGTAGTGAACCCAAAATGGATAAGGACTTTTTTCATGCCAATCGACATAAAGTTCGGGGAAATCAGGAGAGGGGGTTAGTGTCAGTACGGGCTGCGGCAATGGCTTGAAATTCGTTTCTACGAGGCGTGCGGGGATTATTTGAATACTGTTGAACAGGCGGGCATCGGGCCTGTGCCCTGCTGATTGAACGCCCAGCAGGCACAGGAAATACATGCCGCTTTCGCTGCCTATCGATGTGTCGATGACGGCGTCGACAGTGCTTATGGTGCCGCTGTAATAGTGAGGCGAGTAGCAGGATTTCGCATCCTGTACTGTTTTAACTCGATAGAAAGGAGCATCCATCGAGAACCTGATATTCCACTTGGGTACCAGATTGTCCGGATGGCTGGGGGTTCTGAATTTTTCGGGAAGATAGGCGTTTTTTATTCTGAAGTCGGTTGTGGAAGATAATTGGCAGTCACTTGATTTCAGATCGAAACGTCCATCGACGAAGCAGGCTGACAGAGAGTCAACGGGAACACTGTACTGTGTTTCTTCAGCGAGGAATGGTTTTGCGTCTCGCACTTCGCAGGGGTTATTGCGTGAGCACATTTTTTCCAGCGTGGCGCCGTGAGTGGATGTAAACAGCACACCTGCTATCTCCCCGGTTTCAGGATCAATTACAGGGCTGCCGGAAGAACCGCCCCGAATGTCTATGCAATTGTTTTTTCGGGTTTCTGGATACACTTCATCGGCTTCCACCAAGGTGGCATCTGTCGTCTGCTGGGTGCAGCGCGCAAGTCTGAGGCCGACTCCATCGAGGCCAGATGGCGCACCGACGATAAGGATGTTGCCTGCTAAGGATGAGGCATCATCGGAAATTTTCAGGGGGGTTATTCCCTCTTTCAGCAATGAATCCAGTGGTACGGCGAGTTCCAGGATAGCGAGGTCCCTGATGGAGTGTCGGGACCAGGTGACTTTGTTTATTTTGTAGTTTTTCTGGTTTTTGTAAGTGTCGCTGAAGTAGTTGAATTTCACGCTGAGTTGGGAAAGGTCATCCCATGGGTTGGAGCAGTGTTCGGCGGTCAATAAGTAAGCAGGGCCAGCGGCGTTGCCGCTTTTATCGCGAGTGTCGAGCAGGCTGGCCGTACAATAGGGGGAGTCGCTGTAATGAAGCACGCCAACTCCATTGAGGCGGGAGTAATGGTTGTCGGAATTTTTTAATAGGATGCTACTTGGTGTTGAAAAAGCATCATTCGCATAAGTGATTGCGGGAGTTGTTAGCGCGAAAAAAACACATATGCCTAGTGCTTCCATTTTGTAAGTCATGGCCGATCCTTGGTCTTTATTGGCGTGGCGCGAGCGAATCAATGCATTTCATGTTCATTCCATGATTATGAAATGCAGAGCGAGTCCTATCCTGGCATGTGCCCGAGCACTTGGAGATATATATAGTTATTGGTGGCGGGTCGAATCACGGAGTGTGATAAGTGCCGTTGATGCCGTGGGCCGCTGTTGCACGGTTGCCGCGCACGCTGATCATCATTTTGATGTCGATCCAGTCAATTCCCTGAGCCTTGAGCTTGGGTAACTCCCGTTCAAGCACTGCCAGGGTCTGCGGATACGGATGTCCGATCATCACCACCGACCCCTGCTTTTGCGCCAGGCTGATCGCGGTTTGCAGTTGCTTGAATATCGCTTCTTCTGTGCGCTCGTCATCCAGAAACACATCCCGCGAAACGCTCGCCAGGCTGACTTTCTGCGCCTCGGCGGCTGCCACGGTTTGCGCGCTGGTGCGACTGTCGACGAAGAATTTGTGCCGACGCTGCAAGTCCGCCATCAACCAGGCCATGGCGGCTGGTTGCGCAGTCATGCGGCTGCCCATGTGGTTGTTGATGCCAGCGGTGTAGGGCACAACCTTGAACGCGGCGTTCAGGCGTTTCTCAAGCTCTTCGACGGGCAGGTCGGGGTGCCAGGCAAAAGGTCCGGTGGCCGGGTCCATGGGCATGTGCAGGATGACGATCTTGCCGGCGCGATGGGCTTCGCGGGCAAATTCGCTGGCGTGGGGGGTATCGGGCATGATCGCCGCGGTCACCGGGCCAGGCAAGGCCAGCACGCGGCGATCCCTGGGCAGGTTCTGTCCCAGGTCGTCGATGATCAGGCTCAGGTAGGCCTTGTGCGGTGGGGACGCTGCCTGGGCAGGTGCCGCAGCACCTGCGAGGCAGCACAGCAGGCCGATCAATAACCGCAGGCGCATCTCAGCGGCCGGAGGTGATGCTCAGCCCTTTGAGCAGGCTCAGCGCCTGGGCCAATTGATAGTCGTCGTCCTGAGGCATCGGTTTGGCTTTGCCGCCGGAGCCGGTCGGTTTGTCGGCGCCGCCGTTGCCATTGCCCAAGTGGCCCTGCAAGTCGGCTTCCTTGAAGTAATCGCCGTCCTGCTCGTCGGTGATCTTGGCCTTGCGCACTTCGATGTCAGGAACGATGCCCTGAGCCTGAATCGAGCGGCCGTTCGGTGTGAAGTACAAGGCCGTGGTGATCTTCAGCGCACGATCGTTGTTCAGCGGCAGCACGGTTTGCACCGAACCCTTGCCGAAGCTGGTGGTGCCCATGACCACGGCGCGCTTCTGATCCTGCAAGGCACCGGCAACAATTTCCGATGCCGAGGCGCTGCCGCCGTTGATCAGCACGACCATTGGTACGGCTTCGCTTTCGTCCTTGCCAGTGGCGTTGAAGCGCAGCTCGGAGTTGGCAATGCGGCCCTTGGTGTAAACGATCAGGCCCTTGGTGATGAAGTGGTCGACCACTTCCACCGCAGACTGCAGCACTCCGCCGGGGTTGTTGCGCAGGTCGAGGACGATGCCCTTGAGCTTCTTGCCGTTGTCCTTGCGCAGCTTGGCCAGGGCCTTGGAGACCTCTTCGCCGGTCTTGACCTGGAATTGGGTGATGCGAATGTAGCCGTAGCCGGACTCCAGCAGCTGGCTCTTCACACTCTTCACTTGAATGACGGCGCGGGCCAGGGTGACGTCGAACGGCGGGCCGCCGTCGCGGACCAGGGTCAGGGTGATTTTTTCACCGATCTTGCCGCGCATCTTGTCCACGGCTTCGGTCATGCTCTGGCCGCGGGTTGGCTGGCCATTGATCTTGACGATGAAGTCGCCGGCCTGGATGCCTGCTTTCGAAGCCGGGGTGTCATCGATCGGCGAAACCACCTTGATGAAGCCGTCTTCAGCGCCGACTTCGATGCCCAGGCCGCCGAACTCCCCGCTGGTGCTTTCCTGCAGCTCGGCGAAGTCTTCAGGGCCGAGGTAGGCCGAGTGCGGGTCGAGGTTGCTGAGCATGCCCTTGATGGCATTTTCCAGCAGGGTCTTGTCATCCACCGGTTCGACATAGGCGGCTTTGATCCGGTCCATTACCTCGGCAAAGGTGCGCAATTCATCCAGCGGCAAAGGCGCCTTGGTGGTCGCAGCAGTGCCCGCAGGCGCAACGGCCGGTTGAGCGGCGAACGCCAGAGGCGCGCCGATCACCAGGGCGATCGTCAGGGCCAGCGAGGTAAGGCGGGACAAATGCAGCATGTCGAACGAACTCCTAATGTAGGTGACTCAACGCCTATCCTTGCGTGCGGCACCATTGCGCCGGATCACTCGGGTGACCCTGCTGACGAATTGCAAAATACAGCGCTGGTGTGTCCTGCCCGCCACTGTTACCGACAGTGGAGATGGACTCACCGGCTTTTACCACGTCACCCGCAGACTTGAGCAGTGTCTGGTTGTGGCCGTATAGACTCAGGAAGCCATTGCCGTGGTCGAGAATCACCAGCAAGCCGGCGCCCCGCAGCCAGTCGGCGAACACCACGCGACCGCCATGCACGGCATGTACTGCACTGCCAGCTGAAGCGCTGATCATCACCCCGTCCCATTTGGTCCGGGCATCGTCGCCCCGGCTTTCACCGAAGCGTGCCAACAGTCGACCGTCGACAGGCCATGGAAGTTTGCCGCGAGTTGACGAAAAGGCGCCGCCGAAGGTCTCGCCCGAGCTGGATACCAGCGCGCCTGGTGTTGATCTGACCGGTTTGCGTGGGGCGTCATCGCCGGCATCTGCCTGCGCCTGGGCCTCACGTAAACGCTTTTTTTCGGCTTCCTGCTGGGCGATCAGCGCTTTTTGCCGCGCTTCTTCTGCCTCACGTGCCTGGCGCGCCAGGGTTTCTTCAATGGTTTTAAGGACTTTAGACAGGTCAGCCTGATCCTGCTCGCGGGCCGCCAGCTTCTGGTCACGAGCCTTTACGTCGTCATTGAGTCTGGCCAGGACTTTCTGGCGTTCCTGGCGAACTTTGTCCAGTTCGCCGCGCTGGGTGTCGAGGCTGCTTTGCTGTACCAGCAGTTGTGCCTGCTGCATGGCGATGTCTTTTTCGACATTGCTCAGTTGGCGCAGGGTTTCATTGAAGTTCTTCAGCTGCTCCAGGCGGGCCTGACTCAGGTAGTCGTAATAGGTAAGGGTACGGGCGAATTTTTCCGGATTCTGTTGGTTGAGCAGCAGCTTGAGGTATTCCTGGCGCCCGTTCTGGTAGGCCGCACGGGCCTGAATGGCGATCAGTCGTTGCTGTTCAGTGCGCGCGCTCTGGAGTTTTTTTTTCTCGGCATCGAGTCGCTGCAACTCGTCTTCGCTTTTCTTCAGCTCTTTTTGCAGGGCTTCGACCTGCTTCTCGAGCTTGCCCATTTCGGTCTCGGTGCCCTTGAGCTCTTTTTGCACACCGGATTTTTCTTCCTGCAGTTTGCCCAGCATTTTTTTCAGCTCGGCAATATCCTGACGCGTAGCGTCCAACTGTTGTTGGGTTTGCGCGCGCTCGTCAGCAAAGGCCGGTTGGAGCAGGCATGTCAGAGCAAGGGCTATCAGGACACGAAGCATAGAGGCGGGCGGCACCAAGGAAAGGGACAGCCTAGTATGCCCGCCATGGGCAGCAAAAAAAATGCCCATTTCCGACTGTGTGATAACTGGACAAAAAAACACCACAAACCAATGTGGGAGCCTGTGGCGAGGGGGCTTGCCCCCGTTGGGCAGCGAAGCGGCCCCAAAACAGTGTTTTGGGACTACTGCGTAGTCCAACGGGGGCAAGCCCCCTCGCCACATAGTCTCGCTCCCACTGGGTATTGCGGGGTTTACACCAGGATCGAAGTCCCGGTCATTTCCGCAGGCTGATCCAGGCCCAGCAGTTTCAACATGGTCGGCGCCACGTCCGCCAGCACGCCGCCTTCGCGAACCTTCAGGTCACGCTTGCCGACATAGATGAACGGAACCGGTTCGGTGGTGTGCGCGGTATGCGCCTGGCCGGTGGAGGCATCGGACATTTGCTCGACGTTGCCGTGGTCGGCGGTAATCAGCGCTTCACCGCCGACTTTCTCCAGGGCCTCGACGATGCGGCCGACACACTGGTCCAGGCATTCGACGGCTTTAACCGCTGCTTCGAACACGCCACTGTGGCCGACCATGTCGCCGTTGGCGTAGTTGACCACGATCACGTCGTAACGCTGGTTTTCAATGGCGTCGACGATGCGGTCGGTGACTTCCGGCGCGCTCATTTCCGGCTGCAAGTCGTAGGTAGCGACTTTCGGTGACGGAATCAGGATGCGTTCTTCGCCCGGGAACGGTTCTTCGCGACCGCCGGAGAAGAAGAAGGTCACGTGGGCGTATTTTTCGGTTTCGGCGATGCGCAGCTGGGTCTTGCCGTTTTTCGCCAGGTAATCGCCCAGCACATTCTCCAGGCTGCCGGCAGCAAAGGCCGATGGCGCAGGAATGCTTGCGGCGTACTGGGTCAGCATGACGTAGCCGGCCAGTTTTGGCTGGCGGGCACGCTCGAAGTCCTTGAAGTCGTCTTCGACGAACACGCGGGTCAGCTCGCGAGCGCGGTCGGCACGGAAGTTCATGAAGACCACGGCGTCGCCGTCCTCCACTTTTACCGGCTCACCGATGGAGGTGGCTTTGACGAATTCATCGCTTTCGCCGCGCGCGTAGGCCGCTTCCAGACCTTCCTGTGCGGTGGCAGCGTTGAACTCGCCGTGGCCGTCGACAATCAGGTTGTAGGCTTGGGATACGCGGTCCCAGCGGTTGTCGCGGTCCATGGCGAAGTAGCGGCCGATGATGCTGGCGATCCGGCCTTTGCCCAGGGCCTGGAAAGTTGCGTCGAGCAGTTCGATCGATGATTGCGCGCTTTTCGGCGGGGTATCACGGCCGTCGAGGAACGCGTGCAGGTAAATCTTTTCGGCGCCGCGCTTGAAGGCCAGTTCGGCCATGGCGATCAGGTGGTCCTGGTGGCTGTGCACGCCGCCATCGGACAGCAGGCCCATGAAATGCACGGCTTTGCCGGCGGCGACGGCTTTGTCCACAGCGGCGCAGATGGTCGGGTTCTCGAAGAACTCGCCGTCGCGGATCGATTTGGTCACGCGAGTGAAGTCCTGGTACACCACGCGGCCGGCGCCGAGATTCATGTGGCCGACTTCAGAGTTGCCCATCTGGCCATCCGGCAAGCCGACATCCATGCCGCTGCCCGAGATCAAGCCGTTAGGCACGGTGGCCCACAGGCGGTCCAGTACGGGCTTCTTCGCGGCGAAGATGGCATTGGATTCAGGGCTGTCACTGTGACCGAAGCCGTCGAGAATCATCAGGACCAAAGGTTTAGGCGTGGTAGTCATGGAATCCACTCGTGGCTGAGTTAAAAAGGAGCAATGGAAAAGGGAGTGGCAGTTTAAAGCGAAGTTCCGGCCACGTCACCGCCGGACGGGGTTTGGCCCACCATAGTGGCTGTGTATACTGGCCGACATTTTAACGCCCTGGAACCTCCTTCGATGGTTGCTCACCTGATTGAATTTGCCACTAACCACTACATTCTCGTCGGTATCTTCGTCGTACTGCTGGCGTTGCTGATTGCCTATCAAATGCAGGGCGGCGGCCGTAGCCTGAGCACCGGTGAACTGACCGGGCTGGTCAACAAGGACGCAGGCGTGGTGATCGACATCCGTCCGGTCAAGGATTTCGCCGCCGGTCACATCGTCGGTGCGCTGAACATTCCCCACGACAAACTGGCTGCTCGCGTCGGCGAACTGGAAAAACACAAGGCCAAGACCATCATTCTGGTCGATGCCATGGGCCAGACCGCCGGCACCCATGCCCGCGAACTGATGAAATCCGGCTTCACCGCCGCCAAGCTGTCCGGCGGTATTTCCAGCTGGAAAGGCGATAACCTGCCGTTGGTGAAGTGATATGAGCAACGTCGTCGTCTATTCCAGCGATTACTGCCCCTACTGCTCGCGAGCCAAATACCTGCTCGAGAACAAAGGCGTAGCCTTCGAAGAGATCAAGGTCGATGGCAAGCCGCAGGTGCGCGCTGCAATGGCCCAGAAGGCCGGGCGTACGTCCGTGCCGCAAATCTGGATCGGCAGCACACATGTCGGCGGTTGTGATGATTTGTTTGCCCTGGAGCGCGCCGGCAAGCTCGATGCGTTGCTCAGGGCCTGACTGCACTACTCAAAACAAGCAAACCTATAAGAACCCTGGATCAAGAAGGATCTGCGATGACTGACCAACAGAACACTGCTGCGACCGAAGAAGAAACTGCACCGCAATTCTCCTTGCAGCGCATTTATGTGCGTGACCTGTCCTTCGAAGCTCCGAAAAGCCCGGCGATTTTCCGTCAGCAATGGGAGCCGAGCGTCGCTCTGGACCTGAACACCCGTCAAAAGGCCCTGGAATCCGATTTCCACGAAGTCGTGCTGACCCTGTCGGTGACCGTGAAGAACGGTGATGAAGTGGCGTTCATCGCTGAAGTGCAACAGGCCGGGATCTTCCTGATCAAGAACCTGGACGACGCTTCGATGAGCCACACCCTGGGTGCGTTCTGCCCGAACATCCTGTTCCCGTACGCTCGCGAAACCCTGGACAGCCTGGTGACCCGTGGTTCGTTCCCGGCTCTGATGCTGGCGCCGGTGAACTTCGACGCGCTGTACGCGCAAGAACTGCAACGCATGCAGGCTGCGGGCGAGACGCCGACCGTCCAGTAAGCTGTCCTGATCGTCGAAGCAAGTCCAATGTGGGAGCGGGCTTGCTCGCGAAAGCGGTGTATCAGTCAACATTCATGTTGAATCTGATGACCCCTTCGCGAGCAAGCCCGCTCCCACATTTGCTATGCGGTGCTACTTGAAGCCGTTCTGGCGCCAGGCTTCGTAAACGGCGACCGCCACGGTGTTCGACAGATTCAGGCTGCGGCAACCTTCACGCATCGGCAGGCGCAGGCGTTGGTCGGCGGGCAGGGCATCGAGCACCTCAGCGGGAAGGCCGCGGCTTTCCGGGCCGAACAGGAACGCGTCGCCGGGCACGAAACTGGCATCGTGAAACGCTCGCGAGCCCTTGGTGGTGAAGGCGAACAACCGTGGATGACCGAGGCTTTCCAGGCAGCTGGTGAGGTCAGCATGGCGTTGCAAGGTGGCGTATTCGTGATAGTCGAGGCCGGCACGGCGCAGGCG
>Ga0247818_10002359_pt1 | contig 12250 bp, 13 predicted proteins | sample 13C_Glucose_Day1_FD_192424 | JGI IMG/M metagenome (GOLD analysis project Ga0247818, IMG submission 192424) | Soil microbial communities from agricultural site in Penn Yan, New York, United States - 13C_Glucose_Day1 | ecosystem: Environmental > Terrestrial > Soil > Agricultural land | place...
GCCGAGCCCGGCCGCGGACAGCACCGTCCCGACCAGGTCGAGCCGGGCCGCGGGGTCCGGCGGCTCGTCGCTCAGCTTCCGCGCCTGCGTCACGATGAGCAGGACCACGATCACCTCGCCGGCGAAGACCCACCGCCAGGACGCGTAGGTCGTGAGCAGGCCACCGATCAGCGGGCCGACCGCCACCGCGATCGCTCCCGCGGCGGCCACGAGGCCGTAGGCGCGCGGCCGGTCGGGTCGGCCGAAGTTCGACGCCACCAGGGCCACGATCGCGGGCATGATCAGGGCCGCGCCGATCCCCTCGAGGAGCGACCAGCCGATCAGCAGCCAGGTGAGGTTCGGCGCGAGCGAGGTGGTGAACGAACCGACGCCGTAGATCAGGCAGCCCAGCGTGAAGGCCCGCTTCCGGCCGAGGATCTGCCCGATCTTCCCGCCGGTGATCATCAGCGACGCCATGACGAGCGTGTAGAGCGTGATCGCGGTCTGGATTCCGGTGACGGTGGTGCCGACGTCGTGGGCGACGGTCGCGATCGACACGTTCATCACCGAGCTGTCCAGCGTCATCAGGAACTGGGCGGACGCGAGGGTGAGGAGCACGGAGCCCGAGGCGGTCCGGGCCGGCGCCGAGGCGGTCGCGGTCATGGCCGGCGCTCCTGCCGCTCCACACCGACGCGGACCGCGTTGACGACGGCATGGGCCACCAGCCCGACCAGGGCGAGGTCGCCCAGCATCTGCACCATCACCACCCCTCGCGCCGTCTCCGACGTCGCGACGATGTCGCCGAAGCCGACCGTGGCGAAGATCGTCACCGTGAAGTACGCCGCGTCGAGGCGGGTGAGCCGCTCGTTGAAGTTCCCGGGGTCCGCGACGCTCATGACGTAGTACGCCGTGGCGAAGACAACGAAGAACAGCGACAGCGTGACGGACAGCGTCTCCACGGCCCGGATCCGGGGGTGCGGCGACCGGGTGATCTCCCGGATCTGCCAGGCCAGCAGCGCCGCGATCAGGGCCAGGCCGACTGCGAGCCTGAGCAGCGAGTCGCCGTCGAGCCGGCTCATCGGCAGCACGAAGTAGCCGGCGATGATGCCCCCGGCGACCAGCAGGGACCGGGCCAGCGAGACCAGGGCGTGCCGACGGTCCGCAGGCACCTGACGCCTGCCCGCGGACATCACCCCGGTGCGCATGCTCCGAGTGAAGCCTTCCGGCCTCCGGGGCGTCTCACCCGCAGCGGGTGATGCGACGCAGCGGGCCGCGGCGGACATTGATGAAAACGTGCCGACACGAATCAGGAGATCGTGATGTCCGACACCAACCTGGGCTCGTCCGCGCAGCAGACCACGGGCGCCGCTCCGAGCACTCGGGCGGCGTACGAGCCGTCCCGACACAGCGCCGAGGAGCCGACCGGCTGGGTCGGCTGGATCATCTTCGCCGCCACGATGATGCTGATGATGGGGACGTTCCACGCCATCGCCGGGCTGGTCGCCATCTTCCGCGACGAGTACTACCTGGTGAACAAGAACGGCCTGGTGCTCCACGTCGACTACACGGCCTGGGGCTGGACCTACCTGATCGGCGGCATCATCATGGTCGCCGCCGGCGCCGCGCTGTTCGCCGGCCAGATGTGGGCCCGCGTCGTCGCGGTGGCCCTGGCCCTGGCCAGCGCCGTGCTGAACATGGCGTTCTTCTCGGCCTACCCGTGGTGGTCGGCGATCATGATCACCTTCGACGTCCTCGTGGTCTGGGCCGTCACCGTGCACGGCTCGGAGATGAAGGCGAGGCGCTGACCGAGCTCGACGGGACCGGGCACACAGGGGGTGCGACGGGGTCGGTCCCGTCCCGGCTTCAGGCCAGGACCGTGATGCTCGCGACCTCGAACCCACGCGCCCGCAAGGCGTGGACCAGGTCGGCGAGGTCGCGGTCCTGGCCCAGGCGCGTCCGCAGCACGGTCTGCACCTCCGAGGACCCGGCCTGCACCGGGAGCAGCGCCGCACGCAGCACAGGGCCGATCTCGCCGCGCACGACGATCTCGTAGTACGTCGGGCGCTCCCGCTCCGGGCCGGTGAGCTCGTCGGCGGCCATCACTGGTCCCCCTGCCCGGACGGGGTGCCGGTCGGGGCCTGCTCGGGCTCGTCGTCGTCGCCGTCCAGCACCCGCCTGATCTCCAGCACCTCCAGGCCGTGGGCCCGCAGCCGGCGCAGGAACGCCGACAGGGCCGCCTGGTCGTCGAACCGCCCCGACAGCACCGTGGACACGTCGTGGCCGGCCAGCTCGACCTCGCCGAGCTCGTCGAGGACCTCGGTCGTGGGGAGGAGTCCGGTGACGCGGACCTCGTAGGTGTGCTCAGTCATCGGCTCACTCGGGGATCGCGGGTACTGGGAAGTAGGGCTTCCAGCACAACGCACCGGCGGTCCGGGCGTCCTCACCCGGCGGGGATGATCGGACCGTCCGGCAGGATGAGATCAACGGTCCAGCAGGCCGAGCTCACGGGCGCGGCGTACGGCGCTGTTGCGGCGGTTGACGCCGAGCTTGCGCAGGATGCTGCGCACGTGCGTGCGGATCGTGTTGACGGACACGAACATCTTCTCGGCCATCTCCTCGGTGGTGAGGAGCTCCTCGAGGTGGCCCAGCACCTCCTGCTCCTTGGCCGTGAGCGGCTCCACCACGAGCTCGCTGATGTCGGTGGGGTCCTCGCGGCGCCGGGGTGTTGCCGGGCTCGCGGCCGGAGCCACCGGCGTACGACGGGCCGCGGACCGCACCGGCTCGGGGGAGATCGTGATGCCGGGCGCGGGGGAGGGGCTCGCGAGCCACCGGTGCCGGCTGAGCAGCTGGGGGTGGTCGGCCAGCAGCACGCGCACCGCGGGCCCGGCCTCGCGGAAGGGGCGTCGTACCTGCTCGCGGGCCGCGAGCCGAAGGGCCCGCTCGAGCAGGGGCGCGGCATGCCGGGACGAGTGCCTCCGGGACTCCTGGACCCCCTCGACCAGCAGCCGGGTGACCTCGACCGGGAGCGGGCGCGCCGTCGCACGCGCCAGGTCGAGGGACTCCTCCAGGGCGACCCCCTGGCGCTGCTCGGCGTGCGCCGCGGCGGCGACCACGGCACCACCCAGCCCGTCCTCCTGCTCGATCGCGTCGAGCGTGCGCAGGGCCTGGTCGGCCCGGCCGTGGGCGACCGAGAGCTCGGCCGCCTGTCGGCGCAGCCAGCCGGCCAGCCACGGGTCGTGGGCGAGGGCACGATCGGAGATCGACTCGAGGCGAGCGGTCACGGGCTCGTCCCGGCCGGAGGCCGCCTCGAGGTGGGCGAGGACGCCGGAGGTGACGGTCCGGCACACCGGGTCGACCATCAGGCTGCGGCAGGTCCGGGCCGAGGCCAGGTGCTGCCGTGCGGCCGCCACGTCGTCGCGCTCCAGGGCCACCAGGGACAGGGCCACCGCCGCCGACGCGTTCCGGTTCTCGGGGGGCACGTGGGCGTCGTCGGCGAGCGCCACGGCACGGACCGCCCCCCGGTGCGCCTGCGTGAGCTGGCCGTCCAGGGCGTCCACCAGCGCCCGGTAGCCGAGCACGGCCGACCCGAAGCGCACGGGCAGCCCGGTGAGCTCGTCGATGCGGGACAGCGCGGCCCGGGCCCGGCCGAGGGTGCCCCGGCGCAGGGCGATGATGGCGGCCGCGAGCTCGACCAACGCCTCCAGCTCGGGTCCCGCAGTCGCCGCCGCAGGGTTGTGGGTGGCGTCCAGCTGCAGGTGGGCCTCCTGCACGAGCGCATCCGCGGTGTCGGCGTCGTCGGAGGTGCAGGCGCGGGCCACGTCGATCAGGGTCAGCGACAGCACGAGTGCGTCGCCGTCGCTCTTCGAGGCGGCCGCGGACGCCGGGGCGCGGCGGGCGCGCGCCAGCTCCTCGGCGCACGCCTCGGGGTCGTGGGCCGCGACGGCGAGCGCGGCGCGGACGACGCAGGCGTGGGCATCGGGGACGTCGGCGGGGATCCGGCGGGCGATCTCCACGAGCCGCTCGTCGGGGCCGAGGACCAGGCGGACGAACAGGGCGTCCCCGACGATCTGGCGGGCGGCGTCGGCCCAGAGTCCACCGGCGGCCAGCTGCGCCGCCGACCGGACCAGCATCCCGTGCTCGCGCAGCCAGGCAGCGGCACGCCGGTGCAGGGTCGCGGACGTCTCCGGGTCCTCGTAGGCGAGCTGGGCGCGGAGCAGGTCCCGGAAGAACGGGAAGTAGCGCTGGCAGCCGGGCTGGTCCGGCACCGGCTCGAGGAACATGTTGGCCCGGGCGAGGTCGGCCAGGCCGTGCCCGGCGCGCGGTCCGGCGAGCACCTCGGCCAGCTCGGGCCACAGGACGTCGGGCACGCAGGTGGCCAGCAGCAGCCGCCGTGCCTCGGGCTCCTGGGCCCGGAGGACCTCGGCCAGCAGGAACTCGTTGATGTCGGAGTCCTGGGCGACCACCGTGGCCACCGACCGCTCCGGATGCTCGTGCCGGGCGAGCGCCCGGGCGGCGAACCGCAGTCCGGCGGCCCAGCCGCTCAGGCGCGCGGTGAGGTCGTGGACGGCGTCGGGGCGCAGGGCCGCCCCGCAGTGTCGCAGCAGCTCGGCGGCCTCGCCGTCGGTGAAGGCGAGGTCGGCCGCCCGGACCTCCACGATCGTGTCGTCGAGGCGGTAGCGGTACAGCGGCAGCACCGGGTCGACCCGGCCTGCGAAGACCAGCCGCAGGCGTCCGAGCGTGTGGTCGAGGAGGTAGGCCACCTCCGCGGCCAGCTCCGGGGAGCGCAGCTCGTAGCCGTCCAGCACGAGGGTCCACCGCCGCTCCGACCCGGTGATCGCCGCGGCGAGCGCCCGCAGCCGGGTCCGTCCCAGCAGCAGGTCGGGGCCGGGCCGCGCCATGGTCTTCGAGCGGTCCAGGCCGAGCCGGGCCAAGCAGTCGAGCACCGGCTGCCAGAGGCGGGTGTCGTCGTCCTCGAAGGTGACCCAGCCGACGGGCTCGTCCGCTGCCGCACCCGCGTGCAGCCACTCGGTGACCAGCGAGGTCTTGCCGGAACCCGCCGGTCCGCTCACCAGCACCAGGGGAGCGGTCGGGGAACGGTCCAGCTGCGCCACCAGGCGCGGGCGCAGGACGTGCAGCGCCGGGACCTGCGGTACGCCGCGCCAGGCCGCGGGGGTCGACGTCTCCCCGGGCGCGGTGTCCGCCAGGGCGGAAGCTGCTGGATCGGTCGTCACTACACCCTGCTTCGTCGGTGAACCGGATGTGCCCTCACTCGACGCTAGGAGCGGAGGGCGCCAGGGATCAGGGAACGAAGGCAGGACCCGTCGGGACCTATGGCCGGGGCCCATCTCATCCTCGCGGCATGAGGCGCGAGGCCGAAGCGCCGTTGGACAGTGGCGCTGGCGGTGCGCTGCCCAGACGGAGGAGGACGACCGGTGAGCGAGACCCAGGACGTCGAAGCCCTCCGTGCCCGGATCGCCCAGCTGGAGGCGCAGCTCGCGACGGCGGGCGCGCCGCCTCCGGCCGAGCCAGAGCACCGCCATGTGCGCGGCCTCAGCGTCATCTCGGGGGTTCTGGTGATCCTGGCCTGCGTGCTCGCCCCGCTCTCGGTGACCTCGGTGTGGGCCGACCGGGTCATCTCCGACACCGACCAGTACGTCAAGACCGTGGACCCGCTCATCGACGACCCGGGCGTCCAGGCCGCGCTGACCGACGAGGTCACCCAGGCCGTGCTGGACAACCTCGACCTCGAGCGGGTCACCCGGGTGGCGCTGGACGCCCTGGCCCAGCAGGACCGCGTGCCCCCCGGTGTGGCGGCGGCGGTCCCCGGCCTCCAGGTCGCCCTCCTGAACGGCATCAACGGCTTCGTCCACGACCAGGTCGCGAAGATCATCGCCAGCGACAAGTTCGCGGAGGTGTGGGACCAGGTCAACCGGACGGCGCACACGCAGATCGTGGCGTTGCTCGAGGGTGACCAGGGCAAGCTGGTCACCGCGCAGGGCAACACCGTGACCCTCAACCTCGGGCCGGTCATCGCCGAGGTCAAGGCCACCCTCGTCGACCAGGGCTTCGCGCTCGCCGAGAGGATCCCGGCGGTGGACAAGTCGTTCGTCCTGGTGCAGTCCGACTCGGTGACCAACGCGCAGTGGGCCTACAAGGCGCTCCAGAAGCTGGGGCTGTGGCTGCCGTTCATCGCCGTCTTGGTCCTCATCGGCGGCGTGGTGCTCGCCCAGGACCGGCGGCGGGCCCTCCTGCGTGGCGGGCTCGGTGTGGCCGCCGCGATGATCCTGCTCGGCGCCGCCCTGGCGGTGGCGCGGACGTGGTACGTCCACGAGACGCCCGCCGGTGTGCTGACCTCCGACACGGCCGGCAGTGTGTTCGACACGCTCGTCCGGTTCCTGCGCACCGGCCTGCGGGCGGTCGGCGTGCTCGGCCTGGTCCTGGCGCTCGCGGCCTTCCTCTCCGGGCCGTCCACCGCCGCGGTGAAGACCCGGCACGGCTTCACTCACGGCATCGGCTCGATGCGCACCGGCGCCGAGGCCGCCGGCTGGCAGACCGGGCGGTTCGGGACGTGGGTGTACGCGCACCGGCGGGCCCTGCGGCTCACGGCCGCACTGCTCGGGGGTGTGGTGCTGATGTTCTGGAACCAGCCCACCGCGTGGGTCGTCGTGGGCGTCGCACTGCTGGTGCTGCTGGTGCTCGCGCTCATCGAGTTCCTCGGGCGGCCGCCGACAGCGCCAGGGCCGCCCGAGAGCCAGTCGTCCGAGACCCAACCGCCCGTGAGCCAACCGCCGGCGCCTCACTCCTGAGGGTGCCCCTGGGCCCCGCGCGGCTGCCAGTCGTAGACCACGGCGGTGCCGAGGAAGACGTCCTGGATCGACTTGTTGTCCCGGCTCAGGGCCACCCACATCACCCCGATCGGCACCAGCGTGACGAAGACGGCGCGCGCGGCGGACGTGGTGAAGCCCAGCGGACGTTCGCCGCGGCCGAGGACGCGCAGCCCCATCACCAGGTCGCCGTAGGTGCGGCCGCTGAGGGTCCAGCTGGCCGTCAGGTAGACGATCGACGCGACGAACGCGGCGGTGAGGCTGAAGACCAGCCCGGCATGCGGCATCGAGAAGCCGCGTGGATCGACCAGGAAGATCAGCGCGGCCAGCCCGAAGTAGCCCGCCAGCAGGACGAGACCGACGACGGCCGCGTCGATGCAGGCAGCGACGAGCCGGGTGACCAGCCCCGCGCGCCGGCCCTGGTAGGGGCGGGCCTCGCGAGGGACGGGGGACACCCCACCGCCCGCCGTGCCCCCGGACATGCCGGCCTCAGGAGTTCGTGTCGTCGGGTCGGCGGGCGTGCCGGAGCAGCAGCCGGTCCATCGCCCGGCCGACCGCCTCGTCGGCCCCGATGCCCTGCATCCGCACGCCCTTCACCGTCTCGGACGCCATCGAGCCGGTCGACTCGCGGATGATCTCCGGCAGGTCGACGCCGTCGATCACCTGCTCGGCCAGGCCGACGAGGTCCACCTGGGCGAGCGCCGCGTCCACCACGGCCTTGAGGTCCACCCGGCGCAGCACCGTCGCGGTGAGGTCGAGCCGGTCGAGCACCGCCTCGACGTCGAGCCGCTGGGCGACCGCGTCGATGTCGAGCCGGCGGGCGACCGCGTCGAGGTCCAGCCGCTGGGCGACGGCGTCGACGTCGACCCGGCTCACCACGAGGGCGATGCTGCGCTCGTCGAGCTGGTCGAGGACCTCCCGGACCACCGTCCGCAGGTCCACCCGGTAGAGCACCGTCGCGGTGAGGTCGACCCGGTCGAGCACCGCCTCGATGTCGAGCCGCCGGGCGGCAGCATCGAGGTCGACCCGGCGTACGACCTCGGCGATGAGCTCGTCGAGGAGCCGGTCCAGAGTTCTGGCCACGGACGCCACTGTCGGCCCCAGGACCGTCTGGAGGACCGGTCTCAGGGCCGACAGCGGGGACAGCGCGCGCATCGTGGCGGTCGCCGGGTTCGTCACGTCACACGAGGGCCTTCTCCTTGAGCCGCTCGTACTCCGGCTGCGAGATCACGCCGGCGTCGAGCATCTTGCGGGCCTGGGCGATCTGGTCGGCCGGACTCGCCGCGGCGGCGACGTCACGGATGTAGGCGTCCTGCTGCTTCTTCATCTCCGTGGCGTCGCGCATCTGGCGGTCGGCCATGCCGCGACCCCGGACGATCAGGTAGACGAGCGCGGTCGCGAACGGGAGGAAGATCAGGCAGATGATCCACACGGCCTTCATCACGCCGGACTCCTCACGGTCGCGGAAGAGGTCGGCGAGGATCGAGAACAGCACCATCAGGTACGCCACGAAGGCGAACGAGATCACGATGAACCACACAATGTCCCAGAACGACATCGCAGCGTCCTTTCTCTGGTCAACGACTGCAATCGCAGTGTGCTCGTCGTTCGCGACCGACTGCCTCATCCGGAGCGGACGATCCGCGCTCACTCCGCCGGGGTGAGGCGGTGGGGCCCCGGTGGGTGTGACATGCGAGAGGGGGTGGCCGATCTGACGTGGTGAGGAGCAGCCGTGCGTGGTGCGAGGTACGAGGTGCACGTGGCCGGGCTGGTCTCCAGCGAGGAGCTGGCCGAGGAGGTCGAGGGACTCGGGGAGGCCGAGGCGGTCGAGCACGAGCTCTGCACGGTGCTGTCCGGCACCTTCCCCGACCAGGCGGCGCTGCACGGCTTCCTGCACCGGCTCTGGGCCCGCCGGATCCAGGTGGTGCACGTACGCCGCACTCCGCGGCGCTAGCTGGCTACCGGTCGCCGATCTGGCGGACCAGCTCGTTCATCCGCAGGGAGACCTGGTGGACCTGCGGGATGTCCTTGAGCACGACCGTGCCCTCCTCGCTGGCGGCCGAGACCCGCAGCGTGCCGCACCCGACCACGCGGTCGAGGATGCCCTGGTCGAAGGCCACGTCGTTGATCCGGTTCAGCGGGATGTCGCGGCCGGAGCGGCGCAGGATGCCGGTGCGGGTGGCGAGCCGCTCGGAGGTCAGCGTGTAGCTGCGGTTCCACCAGGCGAGCGCCGGCCAGACGCCGAACACCAGCACCACGCCGGCGAAGGCCACCCAGCCGAGGGTGTCCAACCAGGCGAAGAACCCGTCCTCGGGGCCGACGGCCAGGACGACCGCGAGGCCGACCAGGGCCGCGAGGCAGATCAGTATCGCGCCCAGGAGGTGCTTCCAGTGCTCGTGCATCTCCAGGATGACGGTCTCGCCGGGGGAGAGCTGGTCGGCCGGTAGTCCCATGGCGTCATGGTCGCCGTCCGGGGCCGCGCTGCTCAGGGTCGGAAGTCCGTGCCCGCCGGGGCCTAGGGGTGCCTCTCAGTCGCCCTGCGCCAGCCCGGCGTGCGCGTCCCGGAGCTCGCGCTTGAGGATCTTGCCGCTCGGGTTCTTGGGCAGCGCCTCGGCGACCACGACGTACTTGGGGACCTTGTAGGGCGCGAGCACGCTCCGGGCGTGCTCGAGGACGGCCTCGGAGGTCAGCGTGACGCCCTCCTTCGGCACCACGACCGCCGCGACGGCCTCCACCCACCGGGGGTGGCTGATGCCGAAGACCGCGACCTCGGCCACGCCGTCGAGCCGGTAGATCGCCTCCTCGACCTCGCGGCTGGCGACGTTCTCGCCGCCGGTCTTGATCATGTCCTTCTTGCGGTCCACGACGTAGAGCCGGCCGGCCTCGTCGACGTACCCGAGGTCGCCGGAGTGGAACCAGCCCTCGCGGAACGCCTCGGCGGTCTTCTCCTCGTCGCGGTAGTAACCCAGGGTCGCGTGCGGCGACCGGTGCACGATCTCGCCCACCGTGCCCGCGGGCACCGGACGGTCCGCCTCGTCGACGATCCGGGTCTCGACGTTGAGGGCCGCGCGGCCGGCCGAGCCGGCGTACGCCAGCTGCTCGTCGGGGCCGAGGATCGTGGCGAGCGGGGCCATCTCGGTCTGGCCGTAGAAGTTCCAGAGGTCCACGTCCGGCAGCCGCCGCTGGATCTCCTCGAGCACGGCGATCGGCATCGGGGAGGCGCCGTAGTAGCCCTTGCGGAGGCTGGACAGGTCCGTGCTGTCGAAGTCGGGGCAGCGCAGCAGGCCGATCCACACCGTCGGCGGCGCGAAGAACTTGGTGACCCGCTCGGCCTCGATCGTGCGCAGGATCGCCGCCGGGTCCGGGGCGGGCAGGATGATGCTCGTCGCCCCGAGGTAGACGTCGGTGCCGAGGAAGCAGTCCAGCTGCGCGCAGTGGTAGAGCGGCAGCGTGTGCAGCTCGACGTCGTCGGCGGTCATGTTGCCGTCGATGGCGCAGGAGACGTACTGCCACAGCAGCGACCGGCTGGAGAGCAGCGCTCCCTTGGGCCGCGACTCGGTGCCCGAGGTGAACATCATCCGCACCGGGTCGCCGACGACGACCCGGTGCGGATGATGTTCACCTCGGGCGCCGTTCCGTCGTGGTCGAACCACTCCTGCGCGTCGGTCCAGCCCTCAGGCAGCGCACCGTCGGAGCCGTCGGTCAGGCGTACGACGACCCGGGTCGCCACCGCGCCGTCGGCGGCCACGAGCGCCTTCTCGGCGGTCGGCACCAGGGCGTCCTCCACGACGAACGCGGCGGCGCCGCTGTGGTCGAGGATGAACGCGATCTCCTCCCCGCCCAGCATGAAGTTGACCGGCACCAGGACGACGCCCGCCCTCGCGGCCGCGAAGTTCAGCACCGCGAACTGCCAGCAGTTGTGGCACAGCAGCGCCAACCGGTCGCCCTTGCCGAGGCCGGCCGCGGCCAGGGCGGCGGCGGTCCGGTCGACGACCGCGTCGAGCTCGGCGAACGTCAGCCGGGTGGGGCCGTCGACGATCGCGAGCTTGTCCGGCACCCGGCGCGCCGTACGCCGGGTCAGGTCGCCGAGGGCCTGCTGCCGCGCCTGCTGGACGAGCTCGTCGACGGCCATGGGAGTCCTTTCGCCGGGGTGATGCGGGCCACCGTAGCCGCCCGGGGGTGGTCCCTCGTCGGATCGATCCCCGGTCGTTCGGTCGTCCGGCCCCATCGGCTCGCCCCAGGGCCTACGGTGTGCCCATGCGAATGGACTGGATCCCGGCGTCGGCAGCGGCGTTCGTGACCGGGGCGATGGCGCTGACCTTCGGGTCGCTCCTGCTGCCCTCGGGATCCTCCACCGCCGACACCCTCCAGGTGGCCCGGGACGAGGACGGCCGGTGGCTGGCGGCCGCGGTCATCTTCTTCATCGCCTCGGTGGCGCTGACCCTGGGCCTCCCGGCGGCCATGAGCCTTTTCGACCGCCGCGGCCGGACCCTCGGCATGGTCAGTGCGGTGATCCTGGCGGTCGGGTTCCTGGGCACGGCGGGCTACTCGATGCTGATCGTGTTCTTCCGCGCGATCGCGCTGGAGACGCAGCTGACCGGCGCCGAGCTCGACGAGGCCGTGCACGAGATGGGGCTGACGGTCTTCCTCTACGGCTGGATCGCCGGCTTCTACCTCGGCGAGCTGCTGCTGGCGATCGCGCTGCTGCGTGCCGGCACCACCCAGAAGTGGGTGCCGCTGGTGCTGATCGCCCACGTCGCCTCGCTGGTGGTCAGCTCCGTCCTTCCGCACTCGATCTCCTCCGCGCTGGTGCTGCTCACCGCCGTGGGCTTCGCGGGGGTCGCGATCGAGGCGGTCACCCGCGACAGCGAGCGGCGCAGCGCCCTGCCCGTCGGTCTCTGACCGCGCCGGTCGGCCCTTATGGTGTGCCCGTGACGATCGGGGAACGGGCACGGCAGGTCCAGGACGAGCTCGAGGCGGCGCAGGAGGCGGTGGCCGAGCATGCCCGGCTGACCGGTCGCGTCGAGCGGGCCCGGGTCCAGGTGGACGAGGCGACCGGGGCGCTGGTGCAGGCCCGCTCGGTCCTCGGGGAGGAGCGACGCGACGTCGAGAAGCTGGAGTCGTTCAGCCCCACGCGCATCTGGGCCGGGCTCCGCGGCAGCCGTGACGCGGACCTGGCCCGCGAGCAGGCCGAGGAGCAGGCCGCGGCGTACGCCGTCGCGCTGGCCGAGTCCCGGCTCGCGCAGGCCCGGTCCGAGCACGACGCGGCGGCCGCGATGCTGGCCGGCCTGGGCGACGTGGCGGCCCGCCGCGAGCGGGCGCTGGCCGCCAAGGAGCAGCTGCTCACCGCCTCCGGCGCCGCCGACGGGGCCGAGCTCACCTCGATCGCCGGCCGGCTCGGCACGCTCCGCTCGCAGCTGCACGAGGTCCGCGAGGCGTTGGCCGCC
>Ga0247818_10002361_pt1 | contig 12235 bp, 6 predicted proteins | sample 13C_Glucose_Day1_FD_192424 | JGI IMG/M metagenome (GOLD analysis project Ga0247818, IMG submission 192424) | Soil microbial communities from agricultural site in Penn Yan, New York, United States - 13C_Glucose_Day1 | ecosystem: Environmental > Terrestrial > Soil > Agricultural land | place: USA...
ATCACCGCCGGCGCCGGACTGCTGATGCCTGGCCTGGCGCCGGCGGTGATTGCCTCGGTCAAGGACCGCCCGCAACTGACCGATGGCGTGCAGTCCGGCGACCTGCAAGGCGACCGCGCGATGATCTGGAGTCGCAGCGATCGCCCCGCGCATATGGTGGTCGAGTGGGACACCCGCAGCCAGTTTCGCCACCCGCGCCGGGTGGTCTCGACGCTCGCCGATGCCCGCAGTGACTTCACCGCCCGGGTTGAACTCACCGGACTTCCCGCCGATCAGGCGATTTTCTATCGCGTGTATTTCAAGGACGCCCGCAGCGGCGTCGCCAGCGAACCATGGTTGGGTCACCTGCGCAGCGCTCCGACGGCGCGGCGCAATATTCGTTTCGTCTGGAGCGGTGACACCGTCGGCCAGGGCTTCGGCATCAACCCGGACATCGGCGGCATGCGCATCTACGAAGCCATGCGTCTGCGCCTGCCGGACTTCTTTATCCACAGCGGCGACACCATCTACGCCGACGGCCCGGTACCCGCGCAGCTCACCACCGAAAACGGTCGCATCTGGCGCAACCTCACCACCGAAGCCAAGAGCAAAGTCGCGCAGACCCTCGACGACTATCGTGGCAACTACCGCTACAACCTGATGGACGAAAACATCCGCCGCTTCAACGCCGAAGTGCCGCAGATCTGGCAGTGGGACGACCATGAAGTGGTCAACAATTGGTCACCGGGCAAGCAGCTCGACGAGCGTTATCAGGAGAAAGATATCCACACCCTGGTCGGGCGCGCACGCAAGGCCTGGCTGGAATATTCGCCGATGCGTTTGCAGGCTGCCGACGGTGGCGGGCGGATTTATCGCAAGCTCAGTTACGGGCCGATGCTCGATGTGTTTGTGCTCGACATGCGCAGTTATCGCAGCGCCAATGACGACAACCTCGGCGCGGCGAAACCGTTTCTCGGGCGTGAGCAACTGGACTGGCTCAAACGCGGTTTGAAGAAATCCAAAGCTCAGTGGAAGGTCATCGCCGCTGACATGCCGATTGGTCTTGGCGTGCCGGATGGCGAGGTCAGTCCGGGTGTGGCGCGTTGGGAAGCGGTGGCTAACGGTGACCCGGGACCGGCACAGGGGCGTGAGCTGGAAATCGCCGAATTGCTCGGATTCTTGCGTGCGCAGCAGGTGCGCAATTTTGTCTTCCTCACGGCCGACGTGCACTACTGCGCGGCGCATCACTATCACCCGGATCGGGCGGCGTTTCAGGATTTCGAACCGTTCTGGGAGTTTGTCGCGGGGCCGCTGAATGCCGGGAGCTTTGGGCCTAATCCGCTGGATAAAACCTTTGGCCCGGAAGTGGTGTTCGAGAAGGCGCCACCGGCGCAGAACACGTCGCCGTTTGCCGGGTTTCAGTTTTATGGCGAGGTGAATATTGAAGGGGGGAGTGGGGAGATGAGTGTGGTGTTGCGGGATTTGAATGGGGTGGCGGTTTTCGAGAAAAAATTGCAGCCGGTTTGAAGATCAAGAGCGACCCTCACCCCAGCCCTCTCCCGGAGGGAGAGGGAGCCGATCGAGGTGTCTGAAGAGGTACGTCGACCTGAAAGACCGAGTTGATTATGAGATCAGCACAAAGCCTTTCTCGATTATGGATTCGGTGAGGGACGTTCAGGTCGGCGTATTGCGTAAATCTCCCCCAAACAATCCCCTCCCCGGAGGGAGAGGGGGCCGACGGAGGTGTCTTGCGTCATACATCGACCTGAAAGACCGGGTCGATTAGGAGATCAGCACAAAGCCTTTCTCGATTATGGATTCGGTAAAGCAGTCGCAGGTCGGCGTACATCTCAAGCATCCCCCAATCAGTCCCCTCTCCCTATGGGAGAGGGTTAGGGTGAGGGGCTTTTAATAGACATCACGCCGATAACGGCCCTGCTCAATCAGGCGCTCGACTTCAGCGGCACCTAGAATGTCGTTGAGCACCTGATCAACCCCCGAAGCCATTCCCTGCAAGCTGCCGCAAATATAAATCACCGCCCCCTCCGCCAGCCATTTCTTCAATTCGTCCGCCGACTCACGCAAACGATCCTGCACATAAACCTTCTCAGCCTGATCCCGCGAGAACGCCAGATCCAGCCGCGCCAGATCGCCATTGATCAACCACTCTTCCAGCTCCGCGCGGCAGAGGAAGTCGTGTTCACGATTGCGCTCGCCAAACAACAACCATTGGCGCTGTTGGCCATCGGCGATCCGCGCCTTGAGCAAACTGCGCAGCCCGGCCAGACCGGTGCCGTTGCCCAGCAGAATCATCGGCAGCGGTTCGTTCGGCAGATGGAAACCACTGTTACGCCGCACCCGCAAACTGATGCTGCCGCCCACCGGCGCATGCTCGGTCAGCCAGCCAGAACCGATGCCAAGCGTGCCGTCGGCATGCTGTTCCTGACGCACGATCAACTCCAGCACACCGTCGGCGGCAATCGAGGCGATCGAGTATTCGCGCATGGCCAGCGGCACCATCGCATCGACCAGCGATTGCGCATGCAAACCGACCAGATGCGCGCGATGTTCAGGCAATTGCCGCGACGCCAATGCCACTTCCAGCGGCTCATCGAGGCCGTTGATTTTCACTGGGGTTTCACCGCGAATGCCGAGGCCATCGAGGAAATGTTCGATGGCCCACGGGCAGTTGCGCGGCAGCACTTCGACCAGATCACCGGCCAGCCAACTGCTGGTGTTCGGTGCGCTCAGGCCCAGCAAGTAAACCGGCGAACCGCTGCTGTCCGGGTTCATCAGTTCGCGGCGGACCAGCGTCCAGTTGTCGTAACTCGGCGCCTGCCAGGTGTCGACCGGTGCTTGGCCGGTGAGCAGGCCGAGTTGGGTTTGCCAGTGACGCAGGGCATACGGATCACCGCTGTCGACTTCCACCGGGGCGAACAATGTCTTGCCGCCGTGCTCCGCCAACCATTGGTGCAGGCGTTTGGCGAAACCGCAGAAGTGCTGATATTGACGATCACCGAGACCGAGCACCGAGTAATTCAGACTGTCGAACGTTGCCGCCTTGCTCAACACCTTGCGCTCGAATCCGCGCGCGCTGTCCGGCGCTTCGCCGTCGCCGAACGTGCTCACCACAAACAGTGCGTTGTTCGATTCACGCAAATCCTGCTCGCTGACATTGGCCAGTGGCTGCACTTTCACCGGCAGTCCGGCGGCCTGCAATTGCCCGGCGGTCTGCCACGCCAGTTGCTCGGCAAAACCGCTCTGGCTGGCGAAACCGATCAGCCACGCCGAAGCATCGCCGGCCGGTTGAGCGAGGCCTTTGCGCGCATCCTTGATCTGTTTTTTCTTGCGCCGACGATCGAGGTACAGCAGCCATCCGGTGATGAAAAACAGCGGCATGCACACCGCTGCGAGCGTGATGATGATCCGCCCGACCAGGCCGAAGTAACTACCGACGTGCAGCGCATAAATGCTGGTCAGCAGTTGCGCCTTGAAGCTCTTGTCGGCGTAGCGGTCGACACGTTTGACGATGCCGGTGGCCGGGTCGAGGGTGATCTGGTTAAGCGCGCGATCATGCGGCGAGCTGTCGAGCAGGTAGAACACGGTCGCCGGTTGGCCTGCGACGGCCGGCATGCGGATGTTGTACGCGGCCAGTCCCGGGCCGGCAGCGCTGTAGATGCTGCTCCACATTGCCGCGTAATCGGCGGTTGGCGCCGGGCCTTCTGGCGCGGGGCCACGACCGCCGCGCACGCGCTCGTTTTGCGGCGCATCGGAAAGCAGTCTGGTCAGGCCTTTGTTGTACCACTCGTAAGACCACGACAACCCTGTCAGTGCCAGCAGCAGATACACCAGCAGGCACCAGGTACCGGCCACCGAATGCAGATCCCAGTTGAAGGCGCGGCCCTTTTTCTTCCAGTCCAGCGTCAGCCAGACGCGCCAGCTGTTCCACTGACGCGGCCAGCGCAGATACAAGCCAGAGAGGCAGAAGAACAGCAGGATCAGCGTGCAGGCGCCAGTGATGTTGCGCCCGGTGTCGCCCATGGCAAGGAAGCGGTGCAGTTGCAGCATCAGGCCGAAGAAATCCTGGCCAACGGCATCGCCCATGAACTCGCCGGTGTAGGGATCGAAGTAGCGCATCTCGCCACGACGTTCGCCTTTGGGTGGGGTGAAGTAGACGCGTGCCGCGTTGCCGCTGTCGGTTTCAACCCAGAGCATCGAGACTTTTTTGCCGGACGTAGCTTCGATGCGCTCGACCAGTTCCACCGGTGGCAAGACACCGGCGACCTGTTTTTCTACTTGCAGGACGGACGGGTTCAGCGCACGCAGGATTTCGTCCTGAAACGAATAGGCCGCACCGGTGATGCCCATCAGGGCCAGCACCAGGCCTGCGGTGATGCCAAAAAACCAGTGCAACTGGAACAGGGTTTTCTTCAACACGTCACTCGCCGTCCGTTCGAAAATTGTCTTCACGGCGCGCATTATGCCGTGGGTTATCGAGAAGCGTTCTTTCTTACGCACAAAAGCCCCGTTCAATTGAATGAACGGGGCCAAGCCTTGCGGCGCATTCCTTGTGGGAGCGAGCCTGCTCGCGAAGGCGGCGTGGCAGTCAGCCTCTACTTCACTGACCCAGCGCTTTCGCGAGCAGGCTCGCTCCCACAGGTTTCCACATCGGTCAGAAATGGAAGTTGGTGCTCAACAGTGCCGTACGGCCCGCCGCCTGGTTGGCGAAGTGGGTCGAGAAAGCTTTGTCGTAATAGGTTTCGTTGGTCAGGTTCTGCACGTTGAGTTGCAGGTCGACGTTCTTGGTCAGCTTGTACGCCGCCATCGCGTCGTAGCGAACATACGAGTCAACCATGGTGGTGTTGGCCACGCTGCCGTACACGTCGTCGACGTAGAACGCACCGCCACCGATGGTCAGCTTCGGCGTGACCTGGTAAGTGGTCCACAGGCTGGCGCTGTTCTTCGGCGTGTTAGGCAGTTCGTTGCCATCGTTGGCCTTGCCCATCGGGCCGCCGTCGACTTGTTCGCTGTCCATGAAGGCGTAGCCGGCGAACACTTGCCACTTGTCAGTGATCTTGCCGCTGGCCGACAGTTCGACACCTTGCACACGGGTCTTGCCGGCGTTTTCGTACGAGGTGGTGTCGACTTGCACACGCGCGTTTTCTTTCTCGGTGCGGAAGACGTCAGCGGTCAGCGACAGACGATCGTTGAGCAGATCCCACTTGGTGCCGATTTCATAGTTCTTGGTGGTTTCCGGCTCCATGTCGCTGCTCAGCAGGTTGCCGCTGCGATCCGGGGTGCCGCCCAACGGGTTGCCTTCCTGACCTTCGCCCAAGGTGTTGCCCGGTGGCGTGGCCGAGGTGGCGTAGGAGGCGTAGATGCTGCCGTTTTCTGCAGGCTTGTAGACAACGCCGAACTGACCGGTGACGAACTCGCTGGTGTCATCGCCCTTGGACGTGGTGGTGCCAGCGGCGTTGTAGGTCTTGTAGTCGGTGTCGAAGTGGTCGTAACGCAGACCCATGTTCACCAGCCACTGCTCGTTCAGCTCCAGGGTGTCGAACACATACAGTGCGTAGGTGTTGGCCTGGGTGTCGGTGCCGGCGTAGTTGCGCGAAATGGCGCCGTTCCACGGATCGTTCGGATTCGGGTTCGACAGCGAGGTGCAGTTGTAGCCACTGGCGGCGCCGATCAGGCCCGGGTTGCAGTTAGTGGTCACTGCGCTGGTGCGCGGCGTGGTGTCGGTGTTGACGTTGTACGAGGACTTCTGGCTTTCCTCACGGGTGTATTCAACGCCGGTGGAGAAGCTGTTCTTGAAGCCGGCGACGTAGAAGTTGCCGAACAGGTCAGTCTGGTTGGTGGTGGTCTCGGTGTTGCTCACCCGAGTATTCGCCCGACGCCAGGCCGTACCGTTGTTGACGTTGCCCTTGCTGTCGTCCGGCTGGGTCAGGATGTAATCCTGCATGCTGGTGCCGTGGCGCAGGGTGTTCTTGATCGTCAGCGAGTCGCTCAGGTCGTGCTCGATGGCGAAGGTCGCGGTGTCGGTGCGGCCCTTGCGGAAGTCGCGATCCAGGCCGTAGAAGTTGCTGTGGTCACCGCCGGCGTAAGGTTTGTCCGGATTGGACTTGGTACGTGCCGCCGAACCGCCGGTTGGAATGGTGTACGGCACGCCCGAATCCGGGGTGTCGTTGCTTTCGAGATGGTAATAATCGAGGTTGACGCGGGTGTCGGTGCCCAGGCCAAACGCCAGGGACGGCGCGATACCCCAGCGGTCATAGTCGACCTTGTCGCGACCGGCGACATTGCTCTCGTGGCTCATCAGGTTTAGACGGCCGGCAGCGGTGTCGCTGAACTGGTAGTTGCCGTCGAGGGTGTAGCGCTGGGTCTGGTCGGAGCCCCAGCTGAAACCACCGTCGAACGAGTTGCCCAGGTGCGCTTTCTAGCTCACCAGGTTGATGCTGCCGCCTGCCGCGCCGCGACCGCCGATGGCGGAGTTCGGGCCCTTGCTGACTTCAATGTTTTCCACGGCGAAGATTTCGCGGCTCTGCGAACCGGTGTCGCGCACGCCATCGAGGTAGGTGTCGCCCTGGGCGTCGAAGCCACGGATGAATGGACGGTCGCCCTGTGGGTTGCCGCCTTCACCGGCGCCGAAGGTAATGCCCGGCACGGTGCGCAGCGCGTCCTGCATGTTCAGGGCACCGGTGTCTTTGAGCACTTGTTGCGGAATAACGGTAACCGAGCGCGGTGTATCGACCAGCGGCGCGGTGTACTTGGGCGAGGAGGCTTTTTCGACCTGGTAGGACGTCGAGTCCTGGGCTTCGCCGGTGATGGCGGTGGCGTCCAGGGCGATGGCATTGCCGGCGGCTTTGCTGTCGGTTTTTTCCGCGGCGAAGACCATCTGGCCAGCGGAGCCGGCGGTGATTGCCACACCAATTGCAGAGGCGAGCAGACGTGGTGAACTGACCGGTAATTGTGCGTGTTGACGTGCCATTTTTATTCCCCTCCCCAAGGATTTGAGGCGGCGGAATATAGGGTAAACAGGTATTCGTATCAATTGCGAAACATTGTTATTCGCACTGAATTTACATTCTTTACAATTTAACCTTACGGTTTTTGCCAGTTCACTCGTCTCTCGGGTTTTACACGGTCAATAAGAATCAATACCATTGCCGCCTCTTTGCCATCAGGTGACAACCCCATGCTGCTGCACATTCCCGGATTGTTCGCGAAAGACGAAGTGCAGCGCATTCGCCAGGCGTTGGAACAAGCCGATTGGGCCGATGGCAAGATCACCGCCGGCTTCCAGTCGGCCAAAGCGAAGCACAATCTGCAACTGCCCGAAGGCCATCCGCTGGCCAAGGAAATCGGTGCGGCGATGCTTGAACGGCTGTGGAAAAATCCGCTGTTCATGTCCGCGGCGCTGCCGCACAAAGTCTTCCCGCCGTTAGTGAACTGTTACACGGCCGGTGGCAGTTTCGATTTCCACATCGACAACGCCGTGCGCCAACCCAAGGGCAGCATCGAACGGGTGCGCACCGATCTGTCGGCGACGCTGTTCTTCAGCGAACCTGAGGATTACGACGGCGGCGAACTGGAAATTCAGGACACCTATGGCACGCAACGGGTGAAGTTGCCCGCCGGCGACATGGTGTTGTACCCGGGCACCAGCCTGCACAAGGTCAACGCGGTCACGCGTGGCGCACGCTATGCGTCGTTTTTCTGGACGCAAAGTCTGGTGCGCGAAGACAGCCAGCGCGCGCTGTTGTTCGAGATGGACGGGGCGATTCAGCAACTGACTCAAGACATGCCTGATCATCCTTCGCTGATCCGCCTCACCGGCACCTATCACAACTTGCTGCGGCGCTGGGTCGAGGTATGAGTTTCCAGCTGCGCCGCGAGGAAGTCCTCGACGGCGAACAACTCAGCACCATGCTCGCCGAAAGCCCGGCACGCGCGGCGCAGGCAATTCTGCTGACTGCGGGTGAGGGCGAAGTAGAGGCGCAGGCGTTGCTCGGGCAGATCCTGCTGGATGGTCAGGGCATCGCCCAGGATCAACCGCTGGCGCTGCGCTGGTTCGGCATCGCCGCGGGGCGCGGGCATCTGATGGCGCGCAACATGCTCGGGCGTTGTCATGAGCATGGCTGGGGCGTGGCTGCGGATGCGTCGATTGCCGCGCAGCACTATCGGCTTGCAGCAGATGCCGGGCTGGATTGGGCCATGTACAACCTCGCCAATCTGCTGGCGACCGGGCGCGGTGTCGCGGTGGATCATTTGCAGGCGCTGGCGTTGTATCAGTGTGCGGCTGAACGGGGCCACGCGAAATCAATGAATCTGCTTGGACGGTATCTGGAAGAAGGGCAGGTGTGTCCGGCGGATTCGGCAGCGGCGCGCGACTGGTATCGGCGCTCGGCCGAGGGCGGGGATTTTCGCGGGCAGTTCAGTTTTGCAGCGGTGCTGGCGGATGAGGGACGTGTCGAAGAAGCGCTCGGCTGGCTGCGCAAGGCGATGGTCGGGGGGAATGCGAACTTTCTGCGGGTCGCCAGTGAATCATTGATGAAGGCTCAGCACGCGCAGATCCGTGCACTGTCGGACGACTATTTATTACGCCTGAATCAGTGGGGTGGCGAGTAAGTTTGATAGTGCTCGTTAGTTGTTTGAGTAGTTGTTGGCCTGTTTAAGTTGTCTTAAAGATGAATGGAGTGTCTTTGCTGTCTTGATTTTTAATATATTGACGCTTGTTGATTGTTGTCTGGGTGCTCTAAGGTTTGTTTCTGGCTGGCGATAAAGGAAGTTGGTTTGATTTCCTTTTTGCTGCCTGTTTGACAAATTAATCATCCAACTAAGACAAGGAGTCTTTATGGAATCCAGAATTGACGACAAGATTGTCGAGGCCGCCGCCAAGGCGCCTCAAGCATTTGTTAATGCCTCTATGGGCGACGGTGAAGAATACAATCGGGATACCGGTATTCAGTTAACCAAAGAACAGATCATCAGTTTAAGAAAGTATGAAGTTCTCGGGCTTTCTTTGCCCGTCAGATTGCAAGACGTTATTGCTTATTTGAATTACGGTGCCGGTGATGCCGGTGGCGTAGGACTCAAACCCGCAGATTTTCTGCGCACCTTCACTACGACGTATGACCACGCCAAGCGCTGGTCGCCGTTACGCGAGCAAGTCATGCTCACCGGAACCGACCTGAAGATTTTCGCCGGCAGCATCATCCGCACAGGCAAAGGCATCGTCGAAATCTATGAGGATCTGAAAGCTTCGAGGTATCTGGAAGAGCACGATATCAACACCCCAGAACAGTATCTGGAACTCAAGCGACAGATTCCCAACCTGCCTGATCTTGCATTGCCGGCTGGCGATGTTCCGGAGATCAAGGCCTACCTTAACGACATGCTAGGCAAAGTCAGACAGTGCCATGAAAAAGCCGAACGGGTGCGAGCGCAACTGGACAGCTTTGGCATTGATATGCGCGAAAAAGTCTTGCCGGAGATCAAGCTGCGCCTGGAGTTTGTGTCGAGGAATACCTACCAGGCGGACATCCAGGTTCTCCAGGGTGAGATTGACCAGCGCTCGAAAGAGATCGATGAACTCAACAAGCAGTATGACCAGCTTGTTCAGGAGGCAATCAAATCTGCAGCGACGTTGAACATCGGTGGCTTGATTCTGGGTATCTATCAGGGCGTCAAGGCTGAAAAAATCCGCAAGGAGCGAAACAGTCTTAAAGAACAACAACAAACGGCCAACCAGAAAATGGCCAGCAAGAGCCAGACACTGAGTTCGTTGAACAAAGTGCGCGACGACTTGCAGAATCTTAGCTATGTAACGATCGAGGCTGAAGTTGCCACGCAAAATCTGATGCTGGTATGGAATGCACTAAGTACTTATGTGAGTGCCTCTATCAAGGAAGCTGATCTGCTATTGGAAGTGACTTCCTTGCGACGCTTCAAAAACCAGATTCTGGCCATTATTGATCCGTGGGAACAGATCAAATCGAGTTCTGATCAACTGCTGGGCGTTTTCGCAGCGGCGGATAAAGAGTATGGAAACAGCTTTCCGGCATTCAGGAGCAAGACAGTCATGCTGTCGTCGTATAACAATAAAACCTACCCCGATTTAAATGTTGCTGCTCTGCGTGAGCATGCTCTTGCAGTCCAGCAGCGTAATGTTACAGCGCAAATGTTGTTTGAGCAGTTCAACTATTTGCCGGGCACCGTGCGCACCATGAAAGAACTGGCCGATGCCATCCAGAAAACCAGCTTTGATATGCGTAATCAGTCCCAGAGTGATGTTATCGCTCTGGAGCGCGCGCAGACCAAGCTGAAGGGCTATCAGGCTGAACTTGCCTTTCCGGAAGATGCGGACGAAGTCCGTGAGGATATGGAATCCGAGCTAAAGCAGGTTTACAAAAAAATCTGCGAACGCTTTGACGATCTGAAAACGACCCGCAATGGTATGAGCACGGCGTATGACCGAGCTGCTTCGCAGGAATGGATTGCGGCGCTGCAGCAGGACCAGGACATCACGCGAGCGCTGAAACTGAAGGCTGAGGAGAAAGTGATCGCTCTGGAAGCGGAAATGAAATCGGTGGCCGAAGGCATCGACTTGATCGCCAAGGCTGGCGTGGAGAAGATCGGCAAGGAAACGCAGCTATCCCTGGACAGTCTCAAAGCCTTGGGGATGGCGCCACCACAGGTTGCAGTTGCGATGCTGGCTGTCGACACGCTGAAAAAAATCATCGCCGGTATCGGTGAATCGATTTCCTTCCTGAACATGCTGGCGGGCTACAACAAACTCAGGGACAAAGCCGCAGACTTGCGAGCGCAGGTCAAAAAATACGTGAACGAGATCGCCCAGACCGCGGGGAAAATTCAACTGGTCGAGGAGCTTGATCAATTGGATGACGGGCGTTGGAGCTATGTGAATGAGTTTTCCAATCTGGTCGCCGGGTTTGAGTCGTTCTGCCGAGATTTCAAGCAGGACAAGGCTCTGCCGGTAGACGACCGCGCAACCGATGCGATTGCCCGGATTGCCGACGTCGTCAAGTATCTGAAAACTGTTCAACAATAAGGGGGGGCGGGGCGGTGGGCTGTGCGCCCATCGCCTCCTGAGTAGTCATGAATACACTTGCCTATGAGTTTTCTGCCGCCCAGCGACGCGTACTGGATCGTTACACGGCGTATCTCGGGTCGCTCGTGCCGACGTTCAACAATATTGCCATGGTATTTGAGCGCCGCAGGGCCGGCGGTCATTTACCCGCCGTGTTAGCCAGCGACTCGCGCTTGAACAACGCCCGTTTCAATGAGCGTTATCTGCAAGCGTTTTGGGGATGGACAGATGAGGCCCGGGCCTTATGCAGGGCTTACGTGTCGGATCTCACCGTATTTACCCAGGAAACCCGGGACATCAGCCAAAGTACCTTGAGGGGCGAACTGCTCGACCAAGTGAATTTCAAGTTGTACAGCCTGTCCGGATCGCCAACGTGGAAGTTGTATCCAGCCACTGACGTGCGGGGGCTGATTCACGAGTTGACGTTGCGATTTTATTCACTCAGATCGCTGATCCAGCAACTGAAATACCCAATCGCAGAGGTGCATGACGAGTCGTTCGGATTGCACGCCGTGTTTGTCAGGGCAATGGACCATCGCGCGTGTCAATGCCATGCCCAGCCGACCGTTGTTCAGGAGTTGTTCCGCGATACCCGCACAACACCGGTTTGGGACGTCGCGTATTCCTCTTCGAATGCAGACATTCGCGCCACAGAGTACAAGACCGATATTGCGCGGTTGTTTAACGGATTGGCTTCGGTGAGCGCGCAAATCAGCGTCTTTATCGAGGAGGCGGTTTTACGCATAGACACTGCGATCAATGAACTGTTGAAAGCCCGGCGCGTGTCGACACTCAGAGAGTTGAACTTCCAATTGGCGGCCACGAAAGAAGGGGCCGACGAGTTCATGGCGATGGTTGATCACCTTGAGACATGGTTGCGCAAATAAAAAAGGCCCATGCATGCATGGGCCTTTTGATTTCAAGCAGTTATTACACGTAAAACGACTTCAACGGCGGAAAGCCATTGAACTCAACCGCGCTGTAACTGGTGGTGTAAGCACCGGTCGACAGCCAGTACAGACGATCACCGATCGCCAGGTTCAGCGGCAGACCGTACTTGTAGTTCTCGTACATGATGTCGGCGCTGTCGCAGGTCGGGCCGGCGATCACCACTTCTTCCATCTCGCCTTTCTTCTCGGTCCAGAT
>Ga0247818_10002362_pt1 | contig 12234 bp, 12 predicted proteins | sample 13C_Glucose_Day1_FD_192424 | JGI IMG/M metagenome (GOLD analysis project Ga0247818, IMG submission 192424) | Soil microbial communities from agricultural site in Penn Yan, New York, United States - 13C_Glucose_Day1 | ecosystem: Environmental > Terrestrial > Soil > Agricultural land | place...
GGGCAGGTGCCGCTGCGCCAGTTGCGCAGCGGCACCTGCCCCGCTTCATCCTTTGCAGCTATATCCGTTGCAGGTACACGGTGCAGTCCACAGGAACCTCTGTCATCCCGGTCCAGTCGTCGGCCGGTTCGGGACCGCTGGAGAGCACTACGGCATAGCCTTCGGGCACGGGGGCCGAGGCGAAGCCCATGTTGGACAGGACCACCACCTCCCCGTTCCGGAACGCCAACAGTCCACTGTCCGGTGCGTGTTCGTCCGTCCACTCCACGCTGCCGCTGCCCAAGTGCCGGGCTGACCTGAATGCAAGGGCGGCACGGTAAAGCTCCAGCGTTGAGCCCTCCTCGCCGTCCTGCTGATCGGCGGCCAGGGGGCCGAAGCTTTCCGGCTGGGGGAGCCAGGGGTCGTGAGCTTCCCCTGACAGTGCTCCGGAGAAACCGAAGCCGGGTTGATCCCCTGCCCACGGCAGCGGGACGCGGCAGCCGTCCCGGCCGATCTCGGCACCGTCGGTCCGGAAGAAGGTAGGGTCCTGCCTGGCCGAGTCGGGAAGGGTGGTGTGCTCCGGGAGGCCCAGCTCCTCGCCCTGGTAGAGGTATGCCGAGCCCGGAAGCGCCAGCGCGACCAGTGAGGCGGCCCGGGCCCGGGCAAGTCCCAGGGCTGCGTCGGGCTGTTCGTCCGCGGCGCCGATGCCCTTGGGGAAAGTAGTGGGATCTTTGAGCCCAAACCGGGTGCTGTGCCGCACGGTGTCGTGGTTGCTGAGGACCCACGTGCACGGAGCACCCACGGATGCTGCCGCTGCCAGGGATGCGTCGATGGCGTCGGCCATGCGTTCGGCGTCCCAGCCGGCCAACAGGAAATCGAAGTTGAAGGCCTGCTGCATCTCATCGGGCCGGACATACCGTGCCAGGCGCTCGGCAGGTTCCACCCAGGCCTCGGCCACCATCATCCGGTCACCGCCGTATTCGGCCAGGACCCGGTTCCAGTCCCGGTAGATGGCATGGACCCCGTCCTGGTCGAAGAACGGCGACGGCGGGTACATCGGGGAGACGGCCCGGTGCGGTTCCTCGGCATCGGTGTGGGCATGCGGGGCGTCGCCCGGCAGGTGGCTTTCCAGGCGCGGAGCGGAGGTTCCTTCCACCATCGCCGCCACCCCATCCCAGTCCGGAAGACCCGCTTCCTTTACCAGGCCGTGTGCAACATCCACCCGGAAGCCGTCCGCGCCGCGGTCCAGCCAGAAACGCAGCACCGAACGCATTTCCTCCTGCACTTCCGGGTTCTCCCAGTTCAGGTCCGGCTGCTTGGCGTCGAAGAGGTGCAGGTACCACTGTCCGGGTGACCCGTCGGCTTCGGCCACGCGGCTCCAGGCCGGGCCGCCGAAGACGGACTTCCAGTTGTTGGGCGCCCGTCCGCCATCCCCGGACCCCGGCACCTCATCCTTGCCGTCCCGAAAGATGTACCGGTCCCTTTCCGGGCTTCCCGGCTCCGCCGCCAGCGCTTCCCGAAACCACGCATGCTCATCGGAGGTGTGGTTGGGAACCAGGTCCACGATCACCTTCAGTCCGCGGCGGTGAGCTTCCTGCAACATGGCGTCGAAGTCGGCCAGCGACCCGAAAAGCGGGTCGACTTGCCGGTAGTCCGCTACGTCATAACCGCCGTCGGCCTGCGGCGACTTGTAGAACGGGGACAGCCAGATGGCGTCCACTCCCAGCCCTTCAAGATAAGGGAGCCGGTCCAGGACACCGCGAAGGTCGCCCATCCCGTCGCCGTTGCCGTCGGCAAACGACCGGGGATAGATCTGGTAGACAACGGCGTCTGTCCACCAGGAGGGCATTTGGCGGGGCGCCGGAACGGTTGGGTCGGGCATTTGGTTCCCCTCTGATAACTTTTTGATGTAAACGCTTGCATTCCCGACAGTCACCTTACTAGTGTGATGGTCACCACATCAACCTCACCTAGCAAGCGCACTGTCGACTTACTTGTCACTCAGCGAGGAGCTTCAAGCTAATGAAAACCCCGAGATTCCTGCTTCCGGCGGCCACTGCCGGCATCCTGGCCCTTACGTTGTCCGCCTGCGGCGGCGGAGGTGGAGGGGGTACCACGGGCGGCGGTGGAGGCAGTGACGCTGACGCCAACCTCGATGCCCGCGGCCCGATCACCTTCGTCCAGGGCAAGGACAACAACAATGTGATCCGTCCCCTCATCGATAAGTGGAATGCGGCCCACAAGGATGAGCAGGTCACCTTCAAGGAACAGACCGACCAGGCAGACCAGCAGCACGACGACCTCGTCCAGCACTTCCAGGCCAAGCAGTCCGACTACGACGTCACCGACGTGGACGTCGTCTGGACGGCAGAGTTTGCCGCCAAGGGCTGGCTGCAGCCGCTGAAGGACAAGATGGCGGTTGACACGAGTGCCATGCTTCCGGCCACCGTGAACAGTGCCACGTACAAGGGCACTCTTTACGCTGCACCGCGCACTTCCGACGGCGGCATCCTCTTCTACCGCAAGGACCTGGTACCCAATCCGCCCAAGACCTGGGACGAGATGATGGGCATGTGCTCCATCGCCAAGCAGAACAACATCGGCTGCTACGCGGGACAGTTCAGCAAGTATGAAGGCCTCACGGTCAACGCGGCCGAAGCCATCAACTCCGCCGGCGGCTCAGTCCTGGACAAGGACGGCAAGCCCAGCCTGAACACCGCTGAAGCCAAGGCCGGCCTGGGGAACCTCGCCAAGGCCTACGCGGACGGCAACATCCCCAAGGAAGCAATCACCTATAAGGAAGAGGACAGCCGCCAGGCGTTCCAGAGCGGCAAGCTCCTGTTCCTGCGCAACTGGCCCTACGTTTACAGCCTCATGAGCACTGAAGGCTCGTCGGCTGTGAAGGACAAGTTCGGCATGGCTGCCCTTCCGGGCAAGAGCGGCCCCGGTGCATCATCACTGGGTGGCCACAACACCGCAATCAGCGTGTACTCCAAGCACAAGGCCACTGCACTGGACTTCGTGAAGTTCCTGACCTCGGCCGAGAGCGAGAAGTTCTACGCTACGCAGGGCTCGCTGGCTCCGGTCCTTGGATCGCTGTACACCGACCAGGAACTTGTAGCCAAGCTGCCCTACCTGCCGGTCCTGAAGACGTCCATCGAGAACGCCGTGCCGCGTCCCGTGACGCCGTTCTACCCGGCCGTGACAAAGGCAATCCAAGACAACGCATACTCCGCAATTAAGGGAGAAAAGCCCGTGGAAACCGCACTTTCTGACATGCAGAAGTCCATCGAATCCGCCGGTGCGGGATCGTAGTTCTGCCATGGCAACCGAACTAGGCCCGACGCCGGTCAAAGCACCGGCGTCGGGCGGTACCCCCGTCCATCACGCGCCCAAGGGTGTGGGGGAGGACAACAGGATCGCCAGCCAAGGACGCTGGGCATCCTGGCTGCTCGCTCCCACCATCATTGCCTTGGGCATTGTCATTGTTTACCCCATCATCAGCGCCATCGTCATGTCCTTCCAGAAGGACGCCGGCCTTGACCCAGCCACCGGCCTGTTCACCGCGGGTGGCCCGGCAGGCATCCAGAACTATGTGAACTGGCTCGCGCAGCAGTGTTCGGCGCCGACAGGCGGAACAGTCGCCTGCCCGCCTGGCACCCTGGGCGGCCAGTTCTGGTCCGCCACCGCCACAACATTTTTCTTCACCGTCGTCACGGTCGCGTTCGAAACGGTGCTTGGTTTCTGGATGGCCATGATCATGGCCCGCGAATTCCGCGGCCGCAGCCTGGTCCGCGCAGCTGTCCTGGTGCCGTGGGCCATCCCCACCGCCGTGACGGCCAAGCTCTGGTTCTTCATCTTCGCCTTCGAGGGCATCGCCAACAAGCTGTTCAACACCACCATCCTGTGGACGGGCAGCGAGTGGCCGGCCAAGTGGGCTGTGGTCATCGCTGACGTCTGGAAGACCACGCCGTTCATGGCTTTGCTGATCCTGGCAGGCCTGCAGATGATCCCGGCTGAAGTGTATGAGGCCGCCAAGGTGGATGGAACCACTGCATGGCAGCGGTTCCGGCTGATCACCCTGCCGCTGGTTAAGCCGGCGCTCATGGTGGCGATCCTGTTCCGTACCCTGGATGCACTGCGCATGTTTGACCTGCCCTACATCCTCACCGGCGGCGCCAACAACACCACCACCTTGTCCATCCTGGTCATTAACCAGATCAGGCAAGGCTTCAACTCGGCAGCCGCACTGTCCACCATCACCTTCATCATCATCTTCCTTGTGGCCTTCATCTTTGTCCGCTTCCTCGGGGCAAACGTCGTTGAACAGAGCGGCGCCACAGGAAAGGGGAAGAAATGACCACGGCAACGGCAGACGCCTCGGCGCTGCGGGCAAGGCAGGACAAGGGCCGCAAGGCTGCGCAAAACCGGGAAAAGTGGGCGCAGGGCAGGACTTACATCAGCGCGGCCATCGTGCTGCTCTGGTGCCTGGCGCCGGCCTACTGGATGGTGGTGACCGCCTTCCGCGAGGTCGGGTTTACCTACGACACGTCGATCCTTCCCACGCACGTGACCCTGGACAACTTCAGGACCGCCTTTGATACGTCATTCGGCAACAGGTTCGGCCAGGCGCTGCTCAACAGTGTGTTCATTGGTGGCGTGGTGACGCTCGTGTCCCTGCTCATCGGCGTGTTCGCCGCCTACGCGCTGGCCCGGTTGAACTTCCGGGGCAAGTTCCTGGTGCTCGGCTTCATCCTGGGAGCTTCCATGTTCCCCGGTGTTGCCCTGATCACCCCGCTCTTCCAGCTGTTCACCAACATTGGCTGGATGGGCACGTACCAGGCGCTGATCATCCCGAACATCTCCTTCGTGCTCCCGCTGACGGTCTACACCATGACCTCGTTCTTCCGGGAAATGCCCTGGGAGTTGGAAGAATCGGCGCGCGTTGACGGCTGTACCCAGGGACAGGCCTTCCGCAAGGTCATCATGCCCCTGGCGGCGCCGGCAATCTTCACCACGGCGATCCTGGCCTTCATTTCCTCGTGGAATGAGTTCCTGATCGCCAGCCAGCTGTCCAGCGACGCAACCCAGCCGGTGACGGTGGCCATTGCCAACTTCGCCGGTGCACAGCCCAACCAGATCCCGTACACGGCCATCATGGCCGCGGGCACCATCGTCACCATCCCGCTGGTGATCCTGGTGCTGGTGTTCCAGCGCAAGATCGTCGCCGGCCTTACGGCTGGTGCGGTCAAGTGACGCCCAACGGTTCCCGCCCCCGCACTCCGGGGGCGGGAAACCGCAGCCGTATGGTCCGTTCGGGCGAAGACTTCGACATCATTATCGGCTTCCTCGCATTTTGGGCCCTTGTCCTCCTGGTGGTAACCGTGTGGATGGAAGTCACAGCCCAACCGGCCCTCGGCTGGGCCCTGGGCCTGCTGGCAACACTGCTGGCGCTGTATGGAATGGTTCGCCTGCGCCGAAAGCTGCCGGCCCGCAGGTAAGGGAGCCCATGCGTCGGTTCCCCGCCATAGTTATCAATGCCTCGCCGTGGAATGCGAAAATACAGGGCGGGCGTAACGCAGGGCCTTTCGGCCCTACGCCGAAAAGGAGTTAAAGAGGGGACACGGTGGCACGGACAACGGAAAGGTCCCAGCGGGGCGGCCATAACGGCGTCAGCATCGAGGACGTGGCGGCAGCCGCCGGAGTCTCAACAGCAACTGTCTCCCGGGCTGTACGCGGCCTGCCCCGGGTCTCGCCGGCCACCCGGGAAAAAATCCTGGAGGTGGCCGGAAACCTGGGCTACGTTGCATCGTCCTCCGCCTCCGGCCTGGCCACGGGCCGGACCAAGACCATCGGTGTCCTGGCCCCGTTCGTCAGCCGCTGGTTCTTCTCCAAAGCAATTGAGGGCGCGGACCGCGAGCTGCATGCCCGGCACTACAACCTCTCCCTGTTCAACCTCGGCGGCCACGGCAGCAACCGTGAGCGGCTCTTCAGCAAGACCATGGTCTACAAGCAGATCGACGCCCTGCTGGTTCTATGTATGGCGCTCAGCCACGAAGAGATCGAGCACCTGCAGAAGATCGACATTCCGCTGGTAGTGGTGGGTGGCCACGTGGAGGAATGCCCCTACATCGGCATCGACGACTACGCCGCCGCCTCAACAGCGGTCCGGCACCTGATCGACCTGGGCCACCGGGATATTGCCCTGCTGCATGGCGACGACGAAACCGACCTGAACTTCGACGTCCCCCGGGTGCGCATCCTGGCGTTCAAGGACGTGATGGCCGCGGCCGGCCTGCCCACCCGGCCGGAATGGGACGAATGGGGGGACTTCACGGTCCGCAGCGGACAGGAAGCCTTCCGCCGCCTGTGGTCCCGTCCCGGACAGAAGCCCACGGCAATTTTCTGCGCCTCGGACGAGATGGCCATGGGAGTCATCTTCGAGGCCAACCGCCTGGGCGTCAACGTCCCCGGCGAACTGTCGGTGGTGGGCATCGACAACCATGATTTCGCCGATGCCATGGGCCTGACCACGGTTGGGCAGCGCCCCGACGAGCAGGCCGAGCTGGCCACCAAGATGCTCCTGGACGAACTGGACGGCGAGATCGGATCCGTCCACTCAGCCGTCGCGCCCCATGAACTCATCATCCGGCGCACCACAGCGCCCCCCAGGAACTGACGCGTCAGGACGCGCGGGCCAGCTGCCGGATGGGGATCCAGCGGGACGCGAGCCTGCGGTAGGCGGCCGCAGCCCCGGTCATGTCACCCTCCGCCAGGCACTCGATGCCCAGCCTGATATCCATGGGGGATTCGTCCGGGTAGACCTTGTCTGCCACGGCGCCGTAGTCCAGTTCCACCATGGAGTTGACGTGGAACAGCTCAAGCCACTCCGTCAGCTGCGCCAGGTCGTCAAGCATGTCCAGGTCCGGGGCGGCGAGGGCCAGGTTGGCCACCGCGTAGCGGGCCCGTTCCAGGGCATCGGTGATGGGCGCCCAGACCCGAACGGTGAGGATGCGCCCAGCGGCCTCCACCACATCCTTGCGGTCCGACTCCATGAACAGCGAGAACCAGCTGAACGGGATTCCCCAGGTGGACGCCCGCGTATGTACCCGGATGGATCCGTCCCGGGCCTTCACCTGGTCGATCCGTTCCTGGTGCCGGTCACGCTGCTCCTCCGGGATCAGCAGCTCGGCCAGGGGGCCATGGATTCCCTCCATCAAGGCGTTGGCCGCCAGTCCGGCGCGCAGGACAAGCTGGCTGGGGCAGTACAGGAGGACGGGCTCGGCGTCGGCGTCAGCACCGTCGTCGGGCGCTCCACCCTCCGGGGCCGGCACGGTGGTGACGCGCACCAGGTCCGTGCGCCCCGTGGGGAAGGGGTCCCCGCCGGAGCGGGTGATGCGGCCCAGCGAGGCCAGCAGTTCAGCGTTTTCGACGGCGGCACGCGGGACCGCCCGGGCCCCCGCGGCCTTGATGGCCGGACGCTGGTCCTCCGGAAAGGCTTCCAGGGGTTCGTAGACGCGCAGGGTTGAGGAAAATGGCAGGCCGGCCTGGCCCCGATAGAGGTTTCCCGTCATTACGGTCTCCTTGAATGGGTCCAGGATGCAGTCATCAGTCCGCCAGTTCCACCAGCACGGGAGCGTGGTCCGAAGCGCCCTTGCCCTTGCGTTCCTCGCGGTCGATCGAGGCCCCGGTGACGCGCGCGGCCAAGGCGGGGGAGGCCAGGATGAAGTCGATCCGCATGCCCTCCTTCTTGGGGAACCGCAGCTGGGTGTAGTCCCAGTAGGTGTAGACGCCGGGGCCCGGCGTGTAGGGGCGCACCACATCGGCGTAGCCGGCAGCTTCGAACGCGTGGAACGCCTCCCGTTCTGGCGGGCTGACGTGCGTTGCGCGGTTCCGGATGAACAGGTCGATGTCCCAGACGTCGTCATCGAAGGGTGCGATGTTCCAGTCACCCATCAGGGCCACCTGTGCCTGGGGGTTGTCCGTGACCAGGGCCTGGGCGTGCGTCTTGAGGCTTTCCAGCCACTTGAGCTTGTACGGCATGTGCTCGTCGTCCAGCGAACGGCCGTTGGGGACGTAGAGGCTCCAGACCCGGATGCCGCCGCAGGTGGCAGCCATGGCGCGGGCTTCCTGCACGGGATCTTTGCCCGCCTTGCCGAACGAGGGCTGGTCCAGGAACGTCCGCTCCACGTCTTCAAGCCCCACCCGGGAGGCGATGGCTACGCCGTTCCACTGGTTCACCCCGAAGTGGGCCACCTCGTAGCCCATCCGTTCAAAGAGCTCCCAGGGGAAGTTATCGTCCTTGCACTTGGTCTCCTGGATGGCCAGGACGTCGCAGTCGCTGCGCTGGAGCCAGGCTTCAACACGGTCGGCGCGGGCACGGAGCGAATTCACATTCCAGGTAGCTATCTTCACGGTTCCTAACTTACCTTGGCAGCCGCAGGGCGGGTAAAGCCTTGGCCGTCCCCGCGGCCGCGATCCGCCGTGGTTGGTTCCGGGCGTGAAGGGGCGGGTATATTCGCAACAGAATGACCTGGATCACTCATCCGGCCACCATGCGAAGGAGCACCCAGCCGATGACCGCAGCCAAGGACAGCACAACGGACAACGCGGCAGGGGACGGAAGCGCGGACGTACTCTTTGAGCGCCGCGGCCGGCTGGGCGTGATCACCCTCAACCGGCCCCGGGCCGTCAACGCACTTACCGCGGGAATGGTGGAGCTGCTCCTGCGACAGCTCACCGCATGGGCAGGGGACGACGGCGTGGCCACCGTCCTGGTCCAGGGCGCCGGGGAGCGGGGCCTGTGCGCGGGCGGGGACATCGTGGCCATATACCGGGACATGCTGCACGGCGGGAACGGGACGGCCCACTTCTGGCAGACCGAGTACCGCCTGAACTCGCTGATTGCCCGGTACCCCAAGCCGTACGTCGCCCTCATGGACGGCCTGGTCCTGGGCGGCGGGGTGGGCATCTCCGCGCACGGGGACGTCCGGGTGGTCACCGAGCGGACCAGGATGGGGATGCCGGAGACCACCATTGGCTTCGCGCCCGACGTCGGCGGGACCTTCCTGCTTTCACACGCACCAGGCGAGGCGGGAACCCACGCGGCGCTTACGGGAGCACACCTGGCAGCCGGGGATGCCCTGTTCCTGGGCCTTGCCGACCACTACGTTCCGTCGAACGCGCTGCCGCGCCTCGTGGCTGCGCTGGAGAAGGAAAGCCCGGAAGACGCCGTCGCCCGTTATGCCGGGCAGCCCCCTGCCTCCATGCTGGCCGGGCAGCGGGAATGGATCGACTCCTGCTACGCCCCGGACGATGCTGGAGAGATTGTCCGGCGCCTCCGGGCGTGGACCGGGCCCGGACGCGACGATGCCGCGGAAGCCGCCGCCACGATCGAAGCCAAGTCACCCACCTCGGTCACGGTCACCTTGGCGTCGCTGCGCCGCGCGGCCGGCCTGACCCTGGATGAGGCCCTGGCCCAGGAGTACCGGGCCGGGATCCGCTTCCTGGCCGCACCGGACTTCCGCGAAGGAATCCGCGCCCAGGTAGTGGACAAGGACAGGAACCCGCAGTGGAAACCTGCCACGCTGGCCGAGGTGCTTCCCGCCCAGGTGGAGGGGTTCTTCCAGCCCCTGGACGGCGGGGAACTGGACCTCCATGTCCCGCCTGAGCTGCACCCCCGGCTTGAACCGCACTCCAACCCCGACCTGCAGATGAAGGAGACGGACCATGCCTGACAAGAGCGGTGTGGCCTTCCTGGGCCTTGGACACATGGGGCGTCCCATGGCCCTGAACCTGGTCCGCGCCGGTTACCGGGTTGCTGGTTTCGACGTGGTCCCTGAAGCCCTGCAGTCGGCCCGTGCACAGGGTATTCCGGTGGCAGGGAGCGCCGTGGAGGCGCTGGCCGGTGCCGACGTTGTCCTCACCATGTTCCCCAGCGGCCGCCACGTCCTGGACGCCTACGTGGGCGGTGCAGACGGACCCGGGCTGCTGGCAGCGGCGCCGGCCGGGACGATGTTCCTGGACTGCTCCACCATCAACGTCGACGAGGCCAGGGACGCCGCCCGCCTGGCCATCGAAGCAGGCCACCGCTCCGTTGACGCCCCCGTTTCCGGTGGCGTGGTGGGGGCCGAAGCAGGCACCCTGACCTTCATGGCCGGCGGCGACGGGGCTGACTTTGAGGCGGTGCGGCCGCTCCTGGAGGTCATGGGCAAGCGGGTGGTGCACTGCGGCGGACACGGAGCCGGCCAGGCGGCCAAGATCTGCAACAACCTCATCCTGGGCGTCTCGATGATTGCGGTCAGCGAGGCCTTCGTGCTCGGCGAAAAGCTGGGCCTGACCCACCAGGCCTTGTTCGACGTCGCTTCCGCCGCGTCCGGCCAGTGCTGGGCGCTGACCACCAATTGTCCGGTGCCCGGACCGGTTCCCACCAGCCCCGCCAACAGGGACTACCAGCCGGGCTTTGCCGCAGCGCTCATGGCCAAGGACCTCAACCTCGCCGTCAACGCCCTGGACAGCACAGGGGTGGCGGGACAGATGGGAGCGCTCGCCGCCCGGATCTACGATAGGTTTGCCGCGGAAGGCGGCGCGGGCCGCGACTTCTCGGCCATCATCACCGACATCCGCGACGCCTCCGGGCAGCATGCAGCGAGGCAGCAAGAGCCGGCGGTGGGGGAGAACACCGGCACGGAAATGCCGGGCCGGCCAGGGACCACAACAGCACACGACGACGGGAGCCCCGAATGACGGAGTACGCCAACATCCTGGTGGAGCAGCAGGGCAGGGTAGGGCTGGTAACCCTCAACAGGCCGTCGGCGTTGAACGCGCTGAACAAGGCCACCATGGAGGAGTTGGTGGCCGCCGTTGCCGCCATGGATTCCGATCCCGGTGTGGGTGCCGTGGTGATCACCGGCTCGGGCAAAGCGTTCGCGGCCGGAGCCGACATCAAGGAAATGGCGGACCAGGGCTACATGGACATGTATGCCGCCGACTGGTTCCGGGGCTGGGAGGACTTTGCCCGGCTGCGGATTCCCACCATCGCTGCGGTGTCCGGGTTTGCCCTGGGCGGCGGCTGCGAACTGGCCATGATGTGCGACCTCATCATCGCCGGGGACAACGCCAGATTCGGCCAACCGGAAATCAACCTCGCCGTACTCCCCGGCATGGGCGGCTCGCAGCGGCTCACCCGGGCCGTGGGCAAGGCGAAGGCCATGGACATGATCCTCACCGGCAGGTTCATCGAGGCGGAGGAAGCCGACCGGTGCGGGCTGGTGTCCCGTGTGGTTCCGGCGGCGGACGTCGTGTCCGAGGCACTCAAGGTGGCAGGGGTGATAGCCGCCAAGTCCAAGCCCGCGGCGATGGCTGCCAAGGAAGCTGTCAATGCCGCCTTTGAAACCGGGCTGGCCCAGGGGGTGTTGTTCGAACGGCGGCTCTTCCACTCCCTGTTCGCCACGGAGGACCAAAAGGAAGGCATGGCGGCGTTCGCCGAGAAGCGCCAGCCGGAATTCAAGCACCGGTAACCCGGGCGCAGGGGACGGGACGGGCGTATGTGGACAATCTTGACCGGTGCAGCCAGCCCCACTGAGGGACTCACCGGAATCGTCGGGTTTGCGGCGAGGGCCATCGACACTTTGGGGGAGTGGGGCGTGGGGGGCTTTACGCTCGCCGAAACCGTGGTGCCTCCCATCCCCAGTGAGGTGATCCTCCCCCTGGCGGGATATCTGGCCAAGCAGGGCTCCCTGAACCTTTTCCTCGTTTTTGCCACCAGCACCCTTGGCGCTTATCTGGGGGCGCTGTTTCTCTACTGGCTCGGCGCCAAGCTGGGGCTGGAGCGGTCCATCCGGTGGTTGTCCAAACTGCCCTTGGTGGACCGCGAAGACTTCGAACACGCGGCAGGATGGTTCCGCCGCCACGGCAGGTCATCCATCTTCTTCGGCCGCCTGTTGCCCGGCGTCCGCAGCCTCATCTCCCTTCCGGCGGGGGCGGCGGCCATGCCCTTTGCCACCTTTACCCTGTTCACCCTGGCCGGCAGCGGGCTGTGGAACGGCGCCCTCATCGGCCTGGGCTACCTGCTTGGCACCCAATACAGGCTGATCGAGGAGTACTCACGCTTCCTGAACTATGCCGTCTACGCCGGATTGGCCATTGCCGTGGTGCTGCTGGTGGTCCGGCGGGCCCGGCGCGCCAAGGCTGATCGGGCGGGCGCCGGCCGCGCCAATACCGGCCGCTAGGCTGCCTTCCGCCTCTGCCCTACCG
>Ga0247818_10002367_pt1 | contig 12216 bp, 12 predicted proteins | sample 13C_Glucose_Day1_FD_192424 | JGI IMG/M metagenome (GOLD analysis project Ga0247818, IMG submission 192424) | Soil microbial communities from agricultural site in Penn Yan, New York, United States - 13C_Glucose_Day1 | ecosystem: Environmental > Terrestrial > Soil > Agricultural land | place...
GCACTTGCCTGTCACGGAGCCGTTTCATGACCATACGCGTCTCACGTTTTGCCCCTGCCTGCCTTGCCAGCCTGATCGCGGCCTTCGCTCTCGGCACCGCCCAGGCGGACGAAGTCCAGGTTGCCGTGGCGGCCAACTTCACTGCGCCCATCCAGGCCATCGCTGCTGATTTCGAAAAAGACACCGGGCACAAACTGGTCGCGGCTTACGGAGCAACCGGCCAGTTCTACACCCAGATCAAAAATGGCGCACCGTTCGAAGTGTTCCTCGCGGCAGACGACACCACGCCGCAAAAACTTGAAGCTGAAGGCGACACGGTCAAGGGGTCGCGCTTCACTTACGCCATTGGCACCCTGGCCTTGTGGTCGGCCAAAGACGACTACGTCGATGCCAAGGGCAAAGTGCTCAGCGACAATCAATTTCAGCATCTGGCCATCGCCAACCCCAAAACCGCACCTTACGGCCTGGCCGCGACTCAGGTGCTGGCCAAGCTGGGCCTGACTGACAAGGTCAAGGCCAAAATCGTTGAAGGCCAAAACATCACCCAGGCCTATCAGTTCGTCTCCACCGGCAACGCCGAACTTGGCTTTGTAGCCTTGTCGCAAATCCTCAAAGACGGCAAAGTCATCGGCGGTTCGGCATGGATCGTTCCAGCCGACATGCACGACCTGATCAAACAAGACGCAGTGGTCCTCAACAAAGGCAAGGACAACCCGGCCGCCCAAGCCCTGGTTGACTACCTTAAAGGTCCGAAAGCCGCCGCTGTCATCAAATCCTACGGTTACCAACTCTAATGACGCTGACGAGTGCCGACTTTTCCGCCATCTGGCTGACCCTCAAACTGGCGTCCCTGACGACGGCCATCCTGCTGGTCATCGGCACTCCGATTGCGTTATGGCTGTCGCGCACCCGCTCCTGGTTGCGCGGCCCGGTCGGGGCGATTGTCGCCCTGCCTCTGGTCCTGCCGCCCACCGTGATTGGTTTTTATTTGTTGCTGGCATTGGGTCCTCATGGCTTTGTCGGTCAGTTCACTCAATCACTGGGGTTGGGCACCCTGACCTTCAGTTTTGCGGGGTTGGTCGTTGGCTCAGTCCTGTATTCAATGCCGTTCGTGGTTCAACCGCTGCAAAACGCCTTTTCCGCCATTGGCACTCGCCCATTGGAGGTCGCCGCGACCTTGCGCGCGAATCCATGGGACACCTTCTTCAGCGTGATCCTGCCGTTGGCACGCCCCGGTTTTATCACTGCTGCGATCCTCGGCTTCGCCCACACCGTTGGCGAGTTCGGCGTGGTGTTGATGATCGGCGGCAACATCCCGGACAAGACTCGCGTGGTGTCGGTGCAGATCTATGATCATGTCGAAGCCATGGAATATGCCCAGGCCCATTGGCTGGCCGGGGCGATGCTGGTGTTCTCTTTTGCGGTGTTGCTGGTGCTCTACTCCGGCCGTAAAACCAAAGCGGGCTGGAGCTGATCGATGATCGATATGCGTCTGAAACTGAGTTATTCGGGCTTCGCCCTGGACGTGGACCTGCATTTGCCGGGCCGGGGCGTGACGGCGCTTTACGGACACTCGGGTTCGGGAAAAACCACCTGCCTGCGCTGCATCGCCGGTCTGGAACGCGCTGAACAGGGTTTTATCCGGGTCAACGATGAAGTCTGGCAGGACAGCGACAACAAGATTTTCGTGCCCCCGCATAAACGCGCGCTGGGTTACGTCTTCCAGGAAGCCAGCCTGTTTCCCCATCTGTCGGTGCTGGCGAATCTGGAGTTTGGCCTCAAACGCATTCCGAAACAGCAGCGTCGGGTGGACATGGGCCATGCCACGGAACTGCTGGGAATCGGGCACCTGCTGGAGCGTCACCCGCAGCACCTTTCCGGCGGAGAACGGCAGCGGGTCGGCATCGCCCGCGCGCTGCTCACCAGCCCGAGACTTTTGTTGATGGACGAACCGCTGGCGGCGCTGGACAGTCAGCGCAAAAATGAAATCCTGCCTTACCTGCAACGTTTGCACGATGAGCTGGACATCCCGGTGCTGTATGTCAGCCACTCACAGGATGAGGTCGCACGCCTGGCTGACCATATCGTCTTGCTGAGCGAAGGCAAGGCACTGGCCAGCGGCCCCATCGGCGAAACCCTCGCCCGTCTCGACCTGCCGTTGGCGCTGGGCGACGATGCAGGCGTGGTGATCGAAGGGCATGTCAGCGCGTATGACGCGCACTATCAGTTGCTGACCTTGCAGCTACCCGATACCGATCTGGGCATTCGCGTCGCCCACGCGCCCATGCCACTGGGCCAGGCACTGCGTTGCAAGGTTCATGCGCGCGATGTCAGCCTGAGCCTGCGAAGCATTGAGCAAAGCAGCATCCTCAATCGCTTGCCGGTGACGGTGATCAGTGAAATCGGTGCCGACAACGCCGCCCACGTGCTGATCCGCCTGAACGCCGCCGGCACGCCATTGCTGTCACGAATCACCCGCTACTCCCGAGACCAGCTGGGCCTGCATCCGGGCCAGCAACTCTGGGCACAGATCAAAGCAGTGGCAGTCCTGGCTTAAATCCGCTGGCACCACGGCAAATGCGTGCGGTCAATGGCTGTACTGGCCCTGATTTGTCGCCGAGGATGACTCGCCATGTCCGATACCGCGCTGCCCGATGTATTGCCACCCGACCTGCACTATGTCGATGACACGCAACCCGGAATCACCCGCAAACTGCTGCGTGGAAAGTTCTGCTACTTCGATCCTGCGGGCCAGCGCATTACCGAACCGGAGGAAATCAAACGTCTGAACGCCCTCGCCGTGCCACCGGCCTATACCAATGTATGGATTTGCGCTGACCCGTGCGGCCATCTGCAAGCCACCGGCCGCGACGCTCGCGGTCGCAAGCAGTACCGCTACCACCCGCGCTGGCGCGAAGTGCGTGATACCGACAAATACTCGCGTCTGCGGGACTTCGGCCTGGCGCTGCCGAAACTGCGCAAACAGCTGGAAACGCTATTGGCCGCGCCTGGCTTCAGTCGAGATAAAGTCTTGGCCACCGTCATCACCTTGCTCGACGCGACTCTGATCCGCGTCGGAAACACTCAATACGCCCGGGACAATCGCTCTTACGGCCTGACCACCCTGCGCAGCCGTCACGTTGAAGTCAACGGCAGTGCCATCCGGTTCCAGTTCCGTGGCAAAAGTGGTGTCGAGCACCAGATCACTGTGAAAGACCGACGCCTGGCCCGGATCATCAAGCGCTGCCAGGAAATCCCCGGACAGAACCTGTTTCAGTATCTGGATGAAAACGGCGAGCGACATACCGTCAGTTCCGCCGACGTCAACGCTTACCTGCAAACCCTCACCGGCGCCGATTTCACGGCAAAGGATTACCGCACCTGGGCGGGCAGTGTTCTGGCGTTGTCCGTGTTACGCGAATTGCAGTGGGAACCCGAGTCTGATGCGAAGCGCCACGTGGTAGAGATGGTGAAGAACGTGGCCAGGCAATTGGGCAACACGCCTGCGGTGTGCCGAAAATGCTACATCCATCCGGCGGTGCTCGACGCTTTTATGCTCGGAGCCTTGGCTGAGTTGCCTCGGCCAAGGTTGCGCAAAGGCCTCAAGTCAGAGGAAGTCGGACTGGCAATGTTCCTTGAGCGTATGCTCGCCAGTGCTGAAGCGACGAACTGACCTGCCTATTTTTTGCACGATTACAAAGAACTTCTATAGTTGATCTGAACACGTATCAGCTGCGGTGAAGCCATGGAAGACATTTTCGTTGTGAAGCGTTGCAACAAGATCATCATTCATGGCCGCCGAGCCGGAGAAACCGGTCACCCACCCCCTGACGCCACTGTCTGGTATCGCATTGCCGATACGCGCACGCAGGACTTCATCGGGGATGGCTTTGATGTTGAAGCAGATGCCAGACACGAATGCCAACGGCTGAACTCAACGTCGCAAGTGCTGGCCCGCCAAGGTTGATATTCACCTGTCGGCTACGGGTCTATACTGAAAAACAACTGAAGGAACAGCAACCCCAACGGCAAGCTCGCCTCACGCGGGCTTTTTGCTGCCTATGCCAGGTTTCTTCAACGGAGGTGTTTGCCATGTCCGAAAAAGAGTCCATCACCACCCTCCTCACCCTGCTCGACTCCCGGCAGGCTCGACTTGCCGCCGCGTGCAAGGAAATTGCCGACTGGGTCGATCATCAAGGGGGACACCCGACTGCCCTCAGGATTCGTGATCGACTGAACGACATCGAAAAAGACACACCGCTGATTCGAAACACGCTGTCGTCATTAAAACCTGTCGACCCGCCGCTCCCACGGTTCAGATGAGTCGATCCGGATACGCGAGGCAAGAACAGGGCCTGTTTCAGGCCCTATGAACGGTGACTCATCGTTACCGGGTTTGCGCATGACTGTCGATCTGCTGTTACCCCCCCAATCCGGCCTGATGCCGGGCTTTTTTGACACTCCTTTCACGTCGCGTTGACAACCCACGCCCTATAGTCAGTTACTCCTTTGAAGAATTACCTTGGTCTGCCCGCATGCAGGCCTTTTTTTTGCTCGCCAGGTAGCCAGCGAACGCTAGAGTTTACAGGGGGTCAAACGATTACACGTCGCGAAGGAGACGTTCCATGGTCACCCATTTCAAAGTCAGCGGGCATCTGGCCTGCGGTCACAAAGGCAGCAACCTCACGTCCACCCAAGAACTGAACCGTGTGAAATGCAGAAGTTGCCGAAACACCGATGCGTACAAGGAAGCGCGCAAGGCCCAGCGTAATGCGGCGCGCCGTGCCGCACGCAAAGCCAAAGCCACGCACACCGCCAATGACTGGCGCTCAGCCTGGACCGAGCGGCTTACCGCCATGGCGGGGTTGCAAAGACTACCTCGTGGATTTGCTGGCCAACCGTTTGTTTAAAAGGCTCAATCGACAGCTGGGTCGACTTCACTCGACCCACTGCCGATCAATGACTCAAGTGAATGCAGGCGCTCGGGCCGCATGATTTCTGCGAGCGATATGCGCTTGAACGCTTCGAACAATCGCCGCCCCTCTTCTGGTGCGCAGGTAATGGCCAATCGCATGGTCGCCTCACCCATTTGCCAAATCAGAAATGCGGTATCTGCGACCTGCTGAACCTCACTGCCTGGAAACACCCGAAGCATCGCATCGGCCAATAACCTGCCGGCGACACGACTCTCCTCCAACTCCAACGCCAGCAGTTGCTTGTCCGCCTGCATCCCCGACCAGATATCACGCATCACCGGCTCTGCCTGAACGATGTCGTAATACTGCTCGAGCAAGTCCGAATAGGCCGCACGCAATCCATGCGCGTCCTGGACCGCCACCAGTGCCGCTTCTATACACCGGCGGCTCTCGGCGTTATAGCGCTCGGCAAGCGTGCGAATCACTGAGCTCTTGTCTGGAAAGTATTGATAAAGCGACCCAATCGAGATTTCCGAGCGCTCGGCAATTTCACTCATCTTTAGCGAGTCGCTGCCTTTGCTCGCGATTAGCTGCGTCGCCACCGCCAGTATTCGCTCTTGCCGCTCGCGACTGCGTTGTTGCGTGGGGGTGCGTCGGGCAGGCTCTGAAAAGGGCTGTTCGCGCCCGGTGGTGGTTTTCTTCGGCACTGCATTTTCCCCGAAAAATAACATGACATGTACTCACCTTAGCACCGCCCTTTCTCGCACCCAAGGGGGCAATGCCTTACGTCGGTTTCCCCTTTGAGCTGGTTGACGGTAGAACATGAGCGTTTATCATCTTTTTAACGTGAGCATTACTCACCTTAACCCGATGGAGATGAACACGATGAACACTCAAGGCACCGTCCTCATTCTCGGCGCGACCGGTAAGACAGGGCGCAGGATTACTCAACGTCTTAAAGCCGCGGGACTGCCCGTGCGCCTCGGATCCCGGCAGGCGAATCCACCCTTCGACTGGGAGGATCGGACCACTTGGGAGGCAGCGCTGGATGGCGTTCACGCGGTTTACATTTCCTACCAGCCGGACATCGCCGTACCGGGCGCAGTCGAAACGATTCAGGCGTTCACCGATCTGGCCGTCAAAAGCGGCGTCGGCAAACTGGTGCTGCTGTCGGGGCGCGGCGAAGTCGAAGCGGAACACGCCGAACGCGTTATACAGAACAGCGGCATCGACTGGACCATCCTTCGTTGCAGCTGGTTCTCCCAGAACTTCAGTGAGGCGCATTTCCTGGAGCCCATTCTTCAGGGCGAACTGGCGCTTCCCGTCGGCAACATCGCGGAGCCCTTTGTCGATGTGGAAGACATTGCCGAAATTGCAGTCCAGGCGCTGACCCAACCCGGACATTCAAGCCAGCTTTATGAGCTGACCGGGCCCCGGGCGCTGACGTTTGCCGATGCTGTCGATGAGATCGCAAAAGCGGCCGGTCGCGATATCCGTTTCATCGCAGTCCCACCGAACGCATATCGTGCGGCGCTGGAGCAGGAACAATTGCCTGCCGAGTTGATTGAGCTGGTGCACTACCTCTTTACCACTGTGCTGGATGGCCGAAACACACCCGTTACCGATGGCGTACAACAAGCACTGGGCCGGCCGGCTCGGGACTTCACTGACTATGCTCGACGGACCGCAAAAACGGGTATTTGGACGCCCGCCTAGAAACGCGCAGTGGGTTGGGCACGTTCGCACTTCGGCTCTCCAGCCTAGGGAGCCGTTCTTTACCAAAACCCCTGAATGAATCAACATGATGACTGAAGTCAAAATATTGACTATCAAAGGCAGGCAAACTTGTACGCGGTAGACAAAGAAATGGCTTTTAGCCAGACTCGCGACAATACGAGACCGCCTGTTGGTCGTTCACCGGTAGATCACCCTCAACTGAAGCCCCTATGAAAGACCCCATTCGTTACGCCGACTACTTGCATAAGATCGGAGCCGGTCGCCGCGAAATACCTATGCGTGATCTGGTATCCGCACCGGTTCGCAATGCCGAGGGCCGCTGGCAGGCCGCGCCGCACAAAGCTGCGAAATTGCGCGCAGGCGAGATCGCCGCCATCCTCAAGCCCTATCTCAATGTCCGGCTGATGGAGCAGCTTCGCGCCGTGGTACCGCTGGCCCTGTACCTGGTGCTGTTTCAGATCATCATCCTGCGCCAGTTGGTGGAGGACTCGCTGCTGGTCACGGGCGGCCTGTTCGCCGTGATCGTCGGACTGATGCTGTTCATGGAAGGGCTGAAACTCGGCCTGATGCCATTCGGCGAAATAATCGGCAGCAACCTTCCGCGCAAGTTATCCCTGCCGGTGGTGTTGTTGGTCACCCTGCTGCTGGGCATCGGGGTGACTTTCGCTGAACCCGCAATTGGCGCGCTGCGTGCCGCCGGGCAGAACGTTTCAGCGCAGAATGCGCCCTACCTCTGGGCGATACTCAACCAGTGGACGAGCGAACTGGTCCTGGTGGTGGGAGCCAGCGTCGGTCTGGCCGCTGTAACCGGCACGCTCCGTTTCATCTACGGCTGGAGCCTGAAGCCGCTGATCTATTTATCGCTGGCGCCCGTTCTGCTGCTGACGGTGTATATGAGCAGTGATCCCGAGCTTGCAAAGATAATCGGCCTTGCCTGGGATGCTGGCGCGGTCACCACCGGGCCAGTCACTGTACCGCTGGTGTTGGCGCTGGGCATCGGCATCGCGGCCGCCGCAGGCAAAGGCGGTTCCGGGCTGTCCGGGTTCGGTATTGTCACCCTGGCCTCGCTGTTTCCCGTCATCGGAGTCATGCTGCTGGGACTGTACGTGGCGGCTATCTCCTCGCCGGCGGAAATCATCGCCGCGGCGCAGGCCGCTTCCAGCGCCGCAGAGCTGGCTGCAGACTGGCACAGGGTCAGCCCCGGACTGGAGATTGTTTCGGGAATACGGGCCATCGTGCCTTTGGTGATCTTCCTGCTGATCGTACTGAAACTGCTGCTGCGCCAAAGCCTGCCCCGGCGCGGCGAAATCTTCCTGGGTATCGCCCTGACCGTGGTGGGCATGTGCGTGTTCAATCTCGGGCTGACTTATGGTCTGTCGAAGCTGGGTGGGAGCGCGGGCTCACTGATTCCGGCGGCCTTCATGCAGACTCCCGGCGTGGACGACTCCCCGCTCTACCTGTATCAGGTGGGGTTGGTACTGGCCTTGGCTTTCGCCTGGGTGCTCGGGTACGGGGCGACCGTTGCCGAACCCGCTTTGAATGCACTCGGTGTTACCGCAGAGACGCTTACCAACGGCTTCATCCGCAAGCGCAGCCTTATACGTGCAGTATCGATAGGTGTCGCCTGCGGTATTGCCGTGGGTGTGGCCAAGTTAGTGTTCGGCCTGCCACTGGTGTGGCTGGTGGTGCCGCCCTACCTGTTCGCGGTGGTACTGACGATTTTTTCGACCGAAGAGTTTGTCAATGTGGCTTGGGATAGCGCGGGTGTCACCACGGGGCCAATCACCGTTCCGCTCGTTCTGGCCATGGGGCTGGGACTGGGCAATGCCACCAACGCAGTCGAGGGTTTCGGAATTCTTTGTATGGCATCCGTCGGCCCGGTCATCAGCGTCATGCTCCTCGGACAGTGGGCGCGTTTCCAGTTGTGGAGACAGACAAAGGCCGCCACGAAACAGCCAGCGAATCAATTATTGGGCACGGGAGAAGCGGGATGAAAGCTGAAGGAATTACCTACCTTACTGACGTTGCACTGATCACCTGCATTGTCCCCGTCGGGCGCGCGGATCTGGTGATCCGGGCGGCCCAGGGCATGGGCGCGCCAGGCGCCATTGTCTATCACGCCAGCGGGCTTGGCCCCCGTGAGCGGCTTGGCCTGCTCAGCATCGCCATCGATGCGGAGAAAGAAGTGGTCAGCCTGCTGGTAGCTGCCGACTACCAGGATGCGGTACTCGAGGCCATCTATCATGCGGCCAGCCTGGATGTTCCCGGTGCCGGCATGATCTACGCGACACCGGTGGAAAAAGTGGCCACCTACATCCCCCGCGAAATGCTGGAACAAGGGAGATCCTCGTGAGAATGGTTGCACCGGGTATACCGGGCGGCGCTGCAAAACTCATTACCTGTGTGTTGCCCGACGATGGCACGGAGCGCAGGTTGCTGATGCTGTTGCGGGAGGCCCACGGCATTACGCGCGCCGACAGCGTCAACTGCCGCAGCGTGGCCATACTGCAGGCGGCCAAAGCCCCCCGCAACGAAGTGCCAGAGGCGGTTCTCTCCCGGGTGGTCAACGTGGTGGTGGATGAAACCCAGGCCGATGCGGTATTCGACTTCATCTGTGCACACGCCGGGCTGACCGAGCCGGGCCAAGGTATGGCGTACATGGTTGCCTTGAATTTCGCGACGCCACTGGCGATGCCCGCTGGCTTGACGCAAGAGCCCGGCGCGAAAAAAGTAGAGGGATAGGTGACAGCTCTGCCCTCCGAGCCCGGCAGCGTAGTTTGATTTCCCACCTATACTTATTGAGTCGCTCGGGTTTGCCATTCTTGGCGTGCCTCCCCTCGCACAATGTCACACCCGCAGTGACCACTCTCAAGAAAATCAATGATTTGCAACGATAAGGATCGTCATTCCATCACCGTTTTCGACCGCTGCCGGGAGAATCGTCGATGCGAACCGTAACTGTCCTGTCAACTGCCCTTGCTGTCGTTATTTCAAGTTGTGCCTCAGCCCAATCGGGTACGCACACGGAAACTTGCAAGGCAACCAATGAGCAAGAAATCTCGGCCTTGTTTGACCGATGGAATCGCTCGCTGCAAACCGGTGACCCACACCAGGTTGTCGCCAACTATGCCGAGCACTCGGTCCTTCTTCCCACCGTGTCGAACAAACCGAGACTAACCCCGGCCGAGAAGGAGGACTACTTCCAACACTTCCTGGAAAACAAGCCCCAAGGCGTGATCAACTCAAGGACAATAGAGATTGGTTGTAACTCTGCGGTTGACGCAGGACTCTATACGTTCACCTTTGGAACTACGGGTGCTCAAGTCAAAGCTCGCTACACATACACCTATAAGTGGGACGGAAAGCAGTGGTTGATTACTAGTCATCACTCTTCTGCCATGCCGGAGAAGAATTGAGGCGGCGATCACTTCGGCACTCACATCAAGGATGCCTTCGACTTGCTGTGGCAAGATGGCGCGCAACATCCGAAGATGATGAGCGTCGGCCTGCACGGCCGGATCAGCGGCCACCCAGCGCGCGCGATGGCGTTGGCGCGCTTTCTCGATTACGTGCAAGGCCACGGCTCGGCGTGGATCTGCCGGCGAGAAGAAATTGCCAGGCACTGGATAGCTGAATTCCCTGCTTAGGGACGCCTTGATGACGCACCGCTGTACCCTTGCTCTCATGATTGGGCCGGCATGCAATTTCGAGTTGCTAAGCAACCTTCTAGCTCGAACCTCCATAGTAAAAACGACGCCCTGATTCAAAGGGCGCCGTTTTTGGTTTAAAGCCCTATACCACGCCGACAAAATCGCTCGCTGTCAGGGCGACATGCCCGACCAGATCAATTTGGAAGTCGGCGCCGTTACCGTTGTTGACATTGCCCTCCACATACGTGTGATCAACCCCGCCGACATTGGCGAAGTGGAACTTCAATTGCGCTTGGTTACTGAACTCAGTGCCGACGCCATTCCACTCGCCGAGGAAGGCAAAGTCCTGATTACCGGCAGAACCTGCGCCGGAGGTCCGAGCATCGATCAGCGATAGATCGATGTGGTCAGCTCCCTGCGCAAAGTCGGTGATTACATCGCGGCTTGCGGTCGAAGTACCGGAGTCGTTCAATGCGCTGAACATAAAGATGTCCGCCCCCGCCCCACCGGTCAAGATGTCGCGATTGCCATTGCCAGTCAGCGTATCCGCGCCGCCTCCACCGCTGAGGGTGTCGATGCCGCCTTGCCCGGTCAGGGCATTGTTGGCGTTATCGCCGGTCAAGCTGTTGGTGCCGCTGCTGCCGAGGACATTCTCGATGCCGCTCAAGGTGTCATTACCGGTTTGCGAACTGCTCGCCAAGCCAGTAGACAGGTTGACCGTGGCGTTGGCCGTGGTCCCCGACAGGTCGTAGGTATCGGTATCGCCACCACCGTCGTAGCTGTCATTGCCATCATTGACCGACGCCCGGAAGGTGTCGTTGCCAAGACCACCAAACAGGCTGTCCAGGCCTTGCCCACCTACCAGGATGTCGTCACCGCTGCCACCGTCCATCCAGTCGTTGCCGCCCTGGCCTTGTAACAGGTTGCTGACGCCGTCGCCCTGGATGTGATCGTCGCCAGAACTGCCGGTGACGTTCTCGATGCCGGTCAGGGCGTCATTGCCGGTCTGGGTGCTGGTTGACGTGCCGACAAGCAAATCGACCGTGGCCGACGCCGATGTGGCCGATAAGTCATAGGTGTCAGTACCGGTGCCGCCGTCATAGTGGTCGTTGCCGTCGTTCAGCGATGCCAGCAGCGTATCGTTGCCTGCCTCACCAAAGACGGTGTCGTTGCCGGCCACGCCGCTTAGTTGGTTGTTACCGCTATTGCCATGGATGACGTTGTCCAGCCCGTTACCCGTGCCGTTACTGTTGTTCGCCCCCAGCAATGTCAGGTTCTCGACGTTGGCACCCAGGGTGTAGCTGACCGAGGACATGACCGTGTCGGTGCCTTCGTTCAGATTTTCCTGAACCGCATCGCCATTGGCATCCACCCTGTAAGTGTCGTTGCCGGCGTTACCCCGCATCGTGTCGTTACCGCTGCCGCCGTCCAGCAAGTCGGAACCCAGCCCGCCGTTGAGGACGTCATTGCCCGAGTAGCCCATCAGGATGTCCTGGTAGTTGGTGCCATTGAGCGTGTTGCCGAAGATGTTGGTGCCTTCGATGAAGCGCCCTACCGCTTCCGAAGGGTCGGACGTCAGTTGTTCCACGGTGCCGTTGTTGTCCGTGTAAGTGGTGATGACCCGTAGCTGCTGGCCGAACTGTGCCGAGGTGGGTGCAAAGGTCGAAGCATTCGCCCCGGCGATACTGATCCACGCCGCGCCCACCAGTGCTTGCCATTGGAAGGTGAAACCACTTGGCCCAGGCAAGCCGTCGGCGTCCTGTATGACCGAGGTATTGGCGGTCAGCCGGTATTGAGCCGGCACCGGACGGCCAGGTGTGGTCGGCGCAGTGGCAAAACCCGACAGTACCGCATTGCCGGTTGGCAGACTGTTGTTGATGTTCAGGTTGACTGTGCGGTCGGCGAAGCGCAGT
>Ga0247818_10002369_pt1 | contig 12208 bp, 14 predicted proteins | sample 13C_Glucose_Day1_FD_192424 | JGI IMG/M metagenome (GOLD analysis project Ga0247818, IMG submission 192424) | Soil microbial communities from agricultural site in Penn Yan, New York, United States - 13C_Glucose_Day1 | ecosystem: Environmental > Terrestrial > Soil > Agricultural land | place...
GGGCGGCGTACAAGGCCGCGGCAGGCGCCGAGTCACCCGGCGCGGCCGATGCGGCACGCTCGGCCAGCCACGCGGCCGCCGCCGCGTTCCTGCATCCCAAGGCGAGTGCCCATCAGGTGAAGCACGTCCTCGGAGCGGCGGCCCACGCGCTGCGGGCGCGGGAGCTGGCAGCCACGGAGGGCCGGCCCGGCGTGGCGGAGAGCCTCGACCGGGTCCGCCGGGACGCGCCGGCGGCGGTCACCGCCGTCCTCGGCCGCCTGCCCGGCGCACCCTCCGGGGGCGGACGTGTGGGAGAGATCATCCGTGAACTCGACGCCCTGCTCCGTGACTGAGGCCTGATCAGGTGCGGCGGGGACGCGGTGGAGAGTGCCTCCGTGCGGTACCGCGGGCGACGTCCGACCTCCGTCCCTCGCCGGGCCGCGGAGCACGCGCACCCGGCTGCGCGGGTCCGGACACGGGCGGAAGGACGGTGCCGCGATGAAGCCGGGCCGGTACTCCCGCGCCGTGCGGGCCGTGTTGTTCGCAACCGTCTGCGTGCCGCTCGCGGCGACGGGGCACGTCCTCATGTCGGGCACACCGGTGTCCGGGCCGGTGATCTTCGCAGCGCTCGGAGGCACGGCCGCGGCCGCCTGGGCCCTCGCCGGCCGTGAGAGGGGACTGCTCGCCGTCACCGCGGCCGCCGTAGCGGCACAGACGGCTCTCCACCAGGGATTCGCCTTCGCCCAGTCCTTGTCGGCCCAGCCACCTCCGCTGCCCACGCAAACGTTCGCCCGCCAGTGGGCCGAGAGACTGCTGTGCGGGGACGGCGCCACCGTGCTCTCCGAGCGGGACGCGGTCGCGGTCGTCACGGACGCCGGGCTGGGGAGCGTCATCTCCCGGCCGCCTCCCGGGACCTTCGCCCCTGCCGCCGGTCCGGCCGGGCACGGCCTCCACGCGATGCACGGCATGCCCACCGACGCCGCCGGGACGGTGCAGGCGGCGCACGGAGGGCAGGGCATGGTCGCCGCGGCGCCGACCGGGATGCTCGCGGCGCACCTGCTGGCCGCCGTGCTGTGCGGCCTGTGGCTCGCGTACGGGGAACGGGCCCTCTTCCGGGTACTGCGTGCCCTCGCCTGGCGCCTCCGGACGCCGCTCCACCTCCTTCTCCGTCTTGCCGCGCCCCCGGAGCGTCCAAGCCCCCGCGTCCGGTGGCGGCGTACACCGCAGTCGCTCACGCGGCTTCTGCTGGTCCACAGCATCACCTCGCGGGGTCCGCCGAGGGGAACGACTGTCGCCTAGGCCTTCCGTGCGGAGCCGTGCCTGACCCTGCACGGCGTCCCTGTCCCGTCCGGCCCTGTCCGGGCGGACGGGCCCGGCGGCAGTGGGCTTCCCCGAGCGCGCGTGGAGCACCGAGCCGCGCCTCGGGCATCGGTGCTGCCCGAGGGCAGGCCGTCCCCCTTCACCGGCACGCCTCGGGCGTCGCCGGACATCACGCGTCTGTAAGGACCTTGTGGCGATGACTCATGTCCAGGACCCGTCTGCCGGCGGAACGCCGGCTCCGACACAGCCCACCCGCGCGTCCGACGCGACGGCGACCCGGTACACGGCCGCCTCCGACGCGGCGGCGACACGGCTGGCTCTCGCGGCCCGGGACGGGGACCCCGTCAAGGCGGACCGTTTCGTACGCGCGCTGCACAGCGACGTCTGGCGCTACGTCGCCCACCTCAGCGGGGAGACCCAGGCTGCCGACGACCTGACCCAGGACGTCTTCCTCCGGGCGCTCACCGGCCTGCCCGGGTTCGAGGGCCGCTCGTCCGCCCGCACATGGCTGCTCTCCATCGCCCGCCGAACCGTCGCGGACAGCTTCCGCCGTGCCGCCGCCAGGCCCAGACTCGCGGACCGTGACGACTGGCAGAGGGCGGCGGAGCAGGCCCAGCCGTGCGGCACTCCCGGCTTCGACGAAGGCGTCGCCCTCGCCGAGCTGCTGTCGTCGATCCAGGCCGACCGGCGTGAGGCGTTCGTCCTCACCCAACTCCTCGGCATCCCCTACAAGGAGGCCGCCACGGTCATCGGCTGCCCTGTGGGGACGGTGCGCTCGCGCGTCGCCCGAGCGCGCATCACGCTGATCGAACTCCTCACGGACGGCCCACCCACGCCCGATGACCTGACATCCGACCCGGCATCGACCGGCACGCAGCGGCCGGTGCGGCCGCTCCCCGTCGCGCGTATCTCGTCGCAGCCGGAGCAGCGCCCGGCCCCGGACATGCTCGAGATACCGGGGTGATGCGCGCGATCACGGTCTCAGTGCCCTTCCGCGCGCACGTGTTCCCCGGCCGGAGCGCGGTGGGGCACGGACACGTCCGCATCCTCCTCCAAAGCCGGGAGAGGGCGCGGAGGGGTCGTCGCGGCCCGGCGACCGGCCACGCCGGGGAACGGCACGGTGAGCACGCCGAGGCAGCAGACGATCAGAGCGACACCCACCCAGCCGGCGGGGCGGAGGCGTTCACCGACGACCAGGACAGCCAGCACGGCCGCGACGGCGGGCTCCAGAAGGGTCAGGGTGGTGGCGGTGCTGGCCCGTACGCGGGCGAGACCCCAGCCGAACAGGACGTAACCGAGGAACATGGGGACCAGCGCCATGTAGGCGCCGACGGCGGCAGCGGACCAGGAGTCCAGCAGTGGCGCGCCCGTGGCCGCCAGCACCGGTACGAGCAGCAGTCCGCCGATCCCGAAGACGGTGCCCATGGCCGCCCCGGAGGTGAGGCCGCGTCCGATCAGGCGGTGGGCCGCCCAGGAGTAGACGGCGTAGGTGAGCCCTGCCGTCAGACCGAGAACCACGCCGAGCACGGTCGAACCGGCGGAGCGTGCGCCGGGCCCGGAAGACGCTCCGGCAGTCGCCTCGGCCGCGCACAGCAGCACCGTCCCGGACAGTCCGAGCACCGCACCCGTGATCCAGCGGCGGGTGAGGCGACGGCCGTCGACGACCCGCTCGATCAGCGCGGAGGCGAGGGGGGCGGAGCCGATCGACACCACGGTGCCGGTGGCGACCCCGGCCAGGTGCATGCTGCTGTAGAAGGCCGGCGGATAGGCCGCCACGGCCAGGGCGCCGAGCAGCACCACACCGCGCTCAGCGCGCAACAGGGGTGCCTCACGCCGGATTCGGGGAGCGGCGACGACGGCTTGGAGCAGTCCGCCCAGCCCCATGGCGACGGCTCCGATCGCCAGCGGGCCCACGTCCGGTGCGAGCGTCGCGGCGGTACCCGTGGTGCCCCACAGCACCGAGGCGAGCAGCACGCACGCCGACGCCGCACCCACAGGCGCGGCCCCGCGTCCGGCGGTCCCGGTCACAGACGCTCCAGGAGATCCGAGGCCATCGTCCGCGCGTGCTCCACACGGGCTGCCGAGCCCTCCAGACCGGCCCGTGCCATGGCCCCTTCGAGGAGGAACGACAGGTGCTCCGCCACGGGGCCCACCTCCTCGGGTCGGCCGGCCAGCAGCTGCGCCACGTGTGCGGAGAGCAGCGCCTCGACGTGCTCCTTGTGACGACGCACCACAGCCCGGCCCTCGTCACCGGCCGGCAGCTCGGCGGCGGCGTTGAGCAGGCCGCAGCCGCGGAAGCCGCGCTCGTACGCGAACCGCGCGTGGTCGGCGTAGGCGTCGAAGACCGCCAGTACGCCGTCGCGGCCGTCCCGGGCGCTCTCCATCCGGCGCCTGTACAGGTCCAGCCACTCCTCGTGCCGTGCGTCCAGGTAGGCGAGCACCAGATCGGCCTTGGAGGAGAAGTTGTTGTACAGGCTCATCTTCGCGACGCCCGCCTCGGCGGTGATCGTGTCGATGCCGGTGGCCGACACGCCGTCCGCGTAGAAGCGGCGCGCGGCCGCGTCGAGCAGCTTCCGGCGTGCGGCGCCTTGCCGCTTCCTGGGCTGTGGTGCTGCCTGGACGGGCCCGGTCATCTCACGCGCTCCTTGATTGGGTAGGTCAGTCTACATATTTAGGAAGGCTGCGGGTGCCGACCGGTTCCGGGGGTGCCCGGCCGCCTCGACGTGATGCGGGTCACTCTCCGGCCGCTCCGGGCCGGGCATGGCCGATCATGACCCGCATGGACTCCCGTTTCGTCGGCATCGCCGAGTTGGCCGAGACTCCGTCCGTGGCGGTCGTCGTCGACGTCATGCGCGCCTTCACCGTGGCAGCCTGGGCCTTCGCCCGGGGAGCGGAAAAGATCGTTCTCGCGGGGTCGCTGGACGAGGCTCTGGCCCTCAAGGCGCGCCACCCCGACCGGCTGGCGCTCAAGGACGGCGCGTCCGCACCCGGGTTCGACCTGGTCAATTCGCCGGGCCTGCTGCGGTCCGTCGACCTCGGCGGACGCACCGTCGTGCAGAAGACCACGGCCGGGACGGTCGGCGCCCTGGCGGTCGAGGACGCCTCGCTGGTGCTGTGCGCCGGCTTCGTGGTGGCGGAGGCGACGGCCCGGGTGCTGCGGGCACGCGAGTGCGACGAGGTCACGTTCGTGGTCACCGGCGAGGACGGGCAGGCCGACGAAGACCTGGCCTGCGCCCAGTACATCGCTCGCCGGGCCGCCGGGGAAGGGAGGGACGCGGCCGAGTTCCTCCGCCGTGCCGCCGGGTCACGGGCTGCGGCCGAACTGGCGGAGGGCGTACGTCAGGGAGTCCATCCTGACGATGTCGCACTCTGCCTGGAGCTCGACCGCTTCCCGTTCGCCATGGTGGCGGCCTCCGAGGACTCGCACATGGTCCTGCGCCCGTGCACCGTTCCGCGGCCGCCGGACGAGGGCGCGGTCTGAGCGCCGTTCCGGAGCGGTGCACCGGCTCAGAAGTCGACCGCCGACGCCTTGCGGATCGACGCGTCCATGTTGCGCTCCATCATCCGGAGGGCTGCCCGGGCCAGGTCCTGGTGGATATGGGCGACCGCGTCGTCCGCAACGGTCACCGCGAGGTGGCGGATGTGCGCGTCGAGAGCCGAGTACAGGACGCACTGCTCGGTGACCTGACCGCAGAGCACCACGCGGCTCACGTCGAGCTGCGACAGCAGGTAGGTCAGGGGCGTCTCGTAGAAGATCGAATGCCTGGCCTTCACGACGAACAACGAATCGCCGTCCGGAAGCAGGGGCTCCACCAAGTCCCTGTGAGGACCGGCGAGGGTCGCCTCGATGATCTCGCCGTGGTGGGAGCGCCACTCGCCGAAGTTGTCGTTCGCGTAGATCACCGGTACCCCGTCGGCCCGGGCCCGTTCGATCAGCCCGACGATGTGGGGCAGAGCCTCGCGCACGGAGGGGATGAGGATCTCGGCATCCGGGTGGCTGTACGTGTTGAGCATGTCGATGACGACGAGGGCGCTTCGGCTCATGGTCGTCCATTCTGGTCGTGCGGCGGTGCCAGGCGAGCAGGCGACACGGCGCGTCGGCCCGCGGCGAGGGAAAGGGCGGCGGTCGGCACCGGCCGCCCGCCCACCCGGTGACGGGCGATCAGTGCCAGCAGAGGCAGAACGGATGTCCCGCCGGATCGGCGTACACGCGGAACGGGCGCTCCCCGCCCCGGTCGTCGAGATCCAGCGGCGTGGCGCCCAGCGTCAGCACCTCCTGCTGCGCACGCTCGATGTCCGTCACGTCGAGGTCCAGGTGCTCCTGCTGGGAGTTGCGATCGCCGCGCGGCCACTCCGGCGGCCGGTGGTCCGGTGCCTTCTGGAAGGCGATGCGTGCACCTCCCGGAGCGTAGAGGTCGTACCAGTCCGGGTAGTCGTTCCTGACCTCACCGCCCAGGACGCCCCGGTAGAACTCGGCCAGGGACCTCGGGTCGGGGCAGTCGAGAGCGACGAGACCGTAGGTGGCGACGGGCATGTCCGTTCCTTTCGTCGTGTGCGGCGGACATCCGCGTGTCTCCTCGCCGCGCGCATCCGTGTGTTCCGTCGGCGTTCACGCCTCCGTGCCCTCGCCCTCCTTGCAGACGCGCACCGTCCGCAGAGTGGGATCGGCCGCGTCGGGCACGTTCATGCCGGCGGCGACTCCCGTACGCAGGTACCGCAACGCCGGTGGCACACCTCGGCGATGGCACACAGGTCCGCCGCGGAACTGTACGGGGTGGGGCTGGTGACCAGGGCCCCGCAGGCGTCCGGGTGCTGGTCGAAGGCCCTTTCGTACGCTTCGGCGGACGGGGGATGGGCCAGATGACGCTCGGTGTCCCACTTCGGCCATCAGTGCCTCCGCCCGCCGGAGCACACCGGAGGTCTGACGGCGGTCGTCCAGCCCGCCGATGGCGAGCAGGTCCCCGAAGAACACGGCGTCGCCCAGGACGGCGCGTACCGCCGGATCGGCTCCACGCGCCTGTTTGTGGCCGGGCGGGGTGAACGCCAGTTCTCCCTTCCCCTTGTAGGCGGCCAGTGCGTCGAGAACAGGGGCTTCGCGGTGATCTGCGCGCATGTACGGCGCCTTCCCTCGGGTCCGACGGGTGAATCAGAGTCAGGGAAGCGGCGTCCCGCCTGTCGCGTTCATGATCTCCCCGGTGATGAAGGACGCGTTCGACGAGGCGAGGAAGACGTAGGCCGGTGCCATCTCGGCCGGCTGCGCGGGCCTTCCCAGGGGGCTCTGCTTTCCGAACTCCGTGGTGTCGGGCATCGTCGCGGGGATGAGAGGCGTCCAGACGGGCCCGGGCGCGACGGCGTTGACGCGGATTCCGTCCGACGCCAGCATCTGTGCCAGGCCCTGGGTGAAGGTGACGATGGCTCCCTTCGTCATGGCGTAGTCCAGGAGGTGAGGGCTGGGTTTGTACGCCTGCACCGAGGTGGTGTTGATGATGGAGCCGCCGGACGGGATGTGCGGAAGGGCGGCCTTGCACAGCCAGAACATGCCGTACAGGTTCGTACGCACCACGCGGTCGAACTGCGCGGTCGAGATGGCGGCGATGCCGTCCGGCTGCGACATCTGGTAAGCGGCGTTGTTCACCAGGACGTCGATCCGGCCGAACTCCGACACCGCCCTCTCGACGAGAGCCAGGCACGCCCCTTCCTCGCGGATGTCGCATTCGACGGGAACAGCCCTTCGCCCGGCCTGCTCGACGAGCCGAGCGGTCTCCTCCGCCTCGCTTTCCTCCTCGGGAAGGAAGGTCAGCAGCACGTCCGCCCCCTCGCGTGCGAAGGCGAGGGCGACGGCGCGGCCGATGCCGGAATCCCCGCCGGTGACGACCGCCTTGCGGTCGAGCAGGAGCTCATGGCCCCGGTACGAGTCCTCGCCATGGTCCGGAGGCGGATCCATGGGGCCGGTCCGGCCGGGATGTTCCTGCTCCTGCTGGGGGAATTCGGGCCGCGGATGGAGCTGGGTCGGGTCCTGCGGTCGCTCGGCGTCGGGCATCGTCGCCTTCCCTTCTCCGTCGTCGTCTGGGGCGTCGTGCATGAGTCGCCGCGTTCCCTCGACGCGGTCGGTCAATCATCGCGAGCGGACGAACTGCGGGCATGTTGAGCAGTGCGGCCCCAGAAGGACCATGGAGACGCTAAATTCGAACAATGAGCTCACCCGCCGGGCCCGCGCCGCACACGTCGAACGGCGGTGGCAGGCTTCTCGCAGTCAGCGATCTCCATGTCGGCATCGCCGACAACCGTCCCGTCGCCGACCGGTTGCACCCGTCCGGCGACGAGGACTGGCTCATCGTCGCGGGGGACGTGGCGGAGGAGGCCGAAGAGGTCGAGCGCGCGCTGGAACTGCTCGCAGGCCGGTTCGCCCATGTGGTGTGGACCCCCGGGAACCACGAACTCTGGACGGTGGACAAGGACCCCGTACGGCTCCGCGGCCAGGAGCGGTACGAGCACCTCGTCAAGGTGTGCCGGGAGCTCGGCGTGACGACGCCCGAGGACCCCTACCCCCACTGGCAGGGCGACGACGGTCCGGTTGCGGTCGCCCCCGTGTTCCTCCTGTACGACTACTCCTTCAGGGTTCCGGGCGTGACGTCGAAGGAGGAGTCCCTCGCGCGTGCCCACGACGCGGGTGTCGTGTGCACCGACGAGTACCTGCTGCACCCCGACCCGTACGCGACCCGGGACGACTGGTGCCGGGCGCGGGTGGCGCTCACCGAACAGCGGCTGGCCGCCCATGACCCCGACGTGCCGCTCGTGATCGCCGGGCACTGGCCGCTCCTGCGTGAACCCACGTCGGTGATGTGGTACCCGGAGTTCGCCCAGTGGTGCGGCACGGAACTCACCGCCGACTGGCACCGTCGCTTCAACGTCGCCGCGGTCGTCTACGGACACCTCCACATCCCCCGTACGACCTGGCACGACGGCGTACGGTTCGAGGAGGTGTCGATCGGCTACCCCAGGGAGTGGCGGAAGCGGGGCCATCCGCGTGGACTGCTCCGGCAGATCCTTCCTTACGGGGGACAGGAGCCCCCGGCCACGAAGGGCGAGGGCTCGTGATCGAACGTCTTCTTCCCGCGTACGTCGCCTGCTCGGACACGCACGAGACGGATGCGCCGGAGGGAAGCCTGTACCCGGAGGAGGTCCGGCAGGTGGCCTCCAGCGTGGACCGCCGGCGACACGAATTCGCGGCCGTACGCGCCTGTGCGAGAAAGGCCATGGCCGACCTGGGACTGCCTCCGGCGCCGGTGCTCTCGGGGCATCGGGGCATGCCCCGGTGGCCCGAGGGAACCGTCGGCAGCATGACGCACTGCGAGGGGTACCGGGCGGCGGTACTGGCCAGGACGTCCGACGCGCGCGCGGTCGGTATCGACGCGGAGCCGAACGCGCCGCTCCCGCCCGACGTGTGGGAGGTGATCTCCCTGCCTTCGGAACGGGCGAGGAGGCCCTTGGGCGCGGACAGCGGGACGGTTCACTGGGACCGCCTTCTGTTCAGCGCCAAGGAGAGCGTCTTCAAGACGTGGTTCCCGCTCACCCGGATCGAACTCGACTTCTCCGAGGCGGACATCGTCTTCCGCGCGAGCCCGGACAGCGCCACGGAAGGCACCTTCACTGCGGAACTCCTGCGGGTCGCACCCGGGATGCCGAGCGCGTACGAGGGCCGATGGCTCGTCGACGACGGCTTTGCGGTGACCGCGATCGTGCTTCCCGCGACTCCATTCGTCTGACGGCAGCCGCGGCGCGCCGGCGTCGCGACGGGGCGCGGTGAACGGATGCCGTCGGCCGGTTCGGGCGGGGGAGGTGCGCGTCGGCCGCCGTTGACGTGCCTGTGGCGGGCGTCCTCGGCCTGTCTGTCCTACGCCTGACCTACGCCTGTGCGACGCCTGTGTGGACCGCCGCAGGCAGGCGTGAGCGGTCGTACGTCCATAAGTTGATCATGACGTGGCCGGCACGTGCTGCGGGGCCGTCGCGGTGCCGTGCCGTGCCGTCCGTTTCGTGTCGTCCACCGTGTGTCAGGGGAGGTGTATCGGCGCTCGCGCTCGGGGGCAGCGTCAGCGGTGCTCCGGGGTCCGCCACGATCGAGCGATAGCGGCGATAACGTAATGGTGTTAGCGTTGATTTTGCCCAGGTCCGTGGAACCGGCGGATCGTCCATGTCCTCAGGAGCATCGTCATGACCGAGCAGCACACCACCAGCACACGCAGGGTCGCTCTTGTGACCGGGGGCTCGCGAGGTATCGGCCGGGAGAGTGCCGAGCGGCTGGCGTCCGACGGATTCGCGGTGGTCATCAACTACGCGGGGAACAAGACCGAGGCGGAAGCCGCGGTCGCGGCCGTCGTCGCTGCGGGTGGCCAGGCCGTCGCGCACCAGGCGGACGTCGCGGACGAGGCGGCGGTCGCCGCGCTGTTCGACGCGGCCGAGGAGGCCTTCGGTGGCGTCGACGTGGTCGTCCACGCCGCAGGGATCATGTCCCTCTCGCCGCTGGTCGATCTCGACCTGGACGCGCTGGACGGGATGTACCGCACCAATGTCCGCGGCACCTTCGTCGTCGACCAGCAAGCGGCACGCCGACTGCGGGGCGGCGGGGCCATCATCAACTTCTCCAGCTCGGTGCTGGCGCTGGCCATACCCGGATACACCGCCTACGCCGCCACCAAGGGCGCTGTGGAGGCGATGACGCTGATCCTCGCCCGTGAGCTGCGTGGCCGGGACATCACGGTCAACGCGGTCGCGCCCGGGCCGACCGCCACCGCCTTGTTCCTGGACGGCAAGGACGAGGAGACCATCGCGAGGATGGCCGCGCAGCCTCCCCTCGAGCGGCTCGGCGCCCCCGAGGACATCGCGGAGGTCGTGTCCTTCCTCGCCGGCCCCGCCCGCTGGGTCAACGGTCAGGTGCTGCGTGCCAACGGCGGCATCATCTGAGGCGGTGCCCCTGGTCCGCCCGGTCCGCGGGCCGGGAGGGCAGGCCGGTCACGGGCAGGCTGCCGCCCGGTGCCACCGTCCGATCCGCGCAGCACGCGCCTTGATAGCGTCCCTCCGGTGAGTACACGAGCGCGCATCCTCGAAGTCGCGGCCAGGCTGGTCGCGGAGTCTCCTGACGGGGAGATCTCCACGCGCGCCGTGTGCGAGGCGGCGCAGGTCGGCGCGCCGGCCCTCTACCGGCACTTCGGGGACAAGGAAGGTCTGCTCTCGGCCGTCGTCGATCACGGCTTCGACGCCTACCTGGCGACCAAGCGGGAGCGAGGCGACACCACCGATCCCGTCGAGGACCTGCGGAACGGATGGGACAGCCACGTCGACTTCGCTCTCCGCAACCCCAATCTGTACCGGCTGATGAACTCACCGGCGATGCGGACACCGCCGGGATCCGCCATCGAGGCGCACCGCATCCTGACGCACGACCTCGAGCGGGCCGCCGCGCAGGGCAAGCTGCGCGTCGCCCCCGAACTGGCCGCCCAGATGATCATGTCCGCCACCACGGGTGTCGCGCTCATGCTGGTGTCCCGGCCCGTGACCTTCCCGGACGTCGGCATGTCCGCGCGCGTGCGCGACGCGGTGCACGCCGCTGTATTCACGGCGGACGTGTCCCCGGGTGCGCCTGTGGAGACCGCGGTACCCTCCGCGGCGGCGACGCTGGGTGCTCTGCTGCGCCGGTCGCACGGATCCGGGCTCAGTACGGCCGAATCGGCGCTGATGACCGAATGGCTGGACAGGGTCTCGAACGCCGAACGCTGAGCGGGCCGGGGAGACGGGTGCGGGGAGCGGCGTGTCCTCCGCCGCTCCCCGCACCCGCAACCGGTGGGATCGTCACCCCTGGATCCGCTGCTCCTGCGCGTGAAGCTCGGGCCCGAGATCCCCTGCCATCGCCTGGACCATCCGCAGGTGCGTGTCGGCCTCCGACTGCCGGCCCTGGCGCTCGAGGGTGCGCCCGAGCATCAGGCGGGCGTAGTCCTCGACGGGGTTGCGCTCCAGCACCTCACGCAGTTCCGTCTCGGCCTTGCCGAGCCGCGCCGAGTGGTAGTAGGCGCGCGCCAGCAGCAGCCTCGGGGCCACCTGCTCCGGCACCTCCTGCACCAGCCCGCCGAGGATCCGCGCGGCCGTGAGGTACTCCTTGGCCTCGAAGAACATCTGCGCCCGGTCCCAGCGGTCGGCGGGCGTACCGAACTCGTAGTAGGTGTCTTCCATTTCTCCTCCTCGGCCGCAATGCTCTCGGTGGGCTGAACACCCCGAGGTAGTTAAACATTCCACTAAATATTCGGCGTGGGGACCGGCGCTCCACGGCCCTGCCGGAATAGGTTGTGCGCCATGAGCAATCTCGATCGCCAGGCCACTCCCTCCGTGTGCGGGGGACGCGGCTTCGTCGTCGCCGAGCCGGTGCGTGAACTCCTCACCCCGCGCCATGTCCAGCTCGGCGAGTCCACCGAGGTGCGCAGGCTCCTTCCCAACCTGGGGCGACGCATGGTCGGCGCCTGGGCGTTCGTGGACCACTACGGTCCCGACGACATCGCCGACGAGCCCGGAATGCAGGTCCCGCCGCACCCCCACATGGGCCTGCAGACGGTGAGCTGGCTTCACGAGGGGGAGGTCCTGCACCGTGACAGCCTGGGCAGCCTCCAGCAGATCCGGCCGCGCGAACTGGGTCTGATGACGTCGGGCAGGGCCATCAGCCACTCCGAGGAGAGCCCGAAACCGCACGCCAGGTTCCTGCACGGCGCCCAGCTATGGGTTGCCCTGCCCGGCTCCGACCGCCATGTGGAGCCCCGCTTCGAGCACCACACCGGTCTGCCCGCCGTCACGGCACCGGGCCTCACCGCAACCGTGATCCTGGGAGAGCTCGACGGTGCCGCGTCACCCGGTACGGCCTACACGC
>Ga0247818_10002370_pt1 | contig 12206 bp, 8 predicted proteins | sample 13C_Glucose_Day1_FD_192424 | JGI IMG/M metagenome (GOLD analysis project Ga0247818, IMG submission 192424) | Soil microbial communities from agricultural site in Penn Yan, New York, United States - 13C_Glucose_Day1 | ecosystem: Environmental > Terrestrial > Soil > Agricultural land | place: USA...
ACGAGGAGGGGCCTTGCGCCGGCGGCCCCTCCTCGTGTGTCAGGTGAGGTCCGGGCCGCGCCGGACGGTGCGCTCGGGCGCCTTGTCCGTGCCGCAGAACTCCGCCTCGATCACCGCCCCCGTGTCCCCCGACCAGTCGCCGTTGAGGTTGAAGGCGAGGGAGTGGCGGCCGTCCTTGGTGGTGACCGCCTCCGAGGTGGAGCCGTGGATGCCGCCGCCGTGGCCCCAGACGGTGACCCCGCAGGACAGCTCGGACTTCATCAGGCCGAGGCCGTAGCCGTTGCGCTCGTCGACGGCGACGGTCGTGGTCATCTCGGCCAGTTGCTCGCGGGGCAGGAGCTTGCCGCGCAGCAGGGCCGCGTAGAAGCGGCCGAGGTCGGTGGAGTCGGAGATCATCTCGCCGGCCGAGTAGGCGATCGACGGGTTGATCCGCGTGACGTCGTACGTCGGGCCCGTCGCCGTCTCGGCCAGCTTGGAGTAGGCCCGGCTGCTGGGGCCCGGCACCGTCACGCGCGTGCCCGGCACGGAGGTGCCGGTCAGGTGCAGGGGCTTGATGATGCGGTCGCGGACCTCGGCGCCGTAGGGACGTCCGGTCGCCTTCTCGATCACCATGCCGGCGAGGACGTAGTTGGTGTTGGAGTAGTTCCACGACGTGCCCGGCGCGAAGTCCGGCTCGTGGGTCATGGCGAGGGCGACGAGTTCCGCGGGCTTCTTGGTGTCGTAGCGGTGCTCGAAGAAGCCGTCCTTCAGGAAGTAGGTGCGGCCGAAGTCCTCGTCGGCGGTGTAGTTGAAGATGCCGCTGGTGTGGTTGAGCAACTGGCGCAGGGTGATCTGCCGCCCGTCGTGGCCGTTGCCGCGCACCAGGCCCGGCAGCCACTTGTCCACGCTGTCGTCCAGCGACAGCCGGCCCTCGGCCTCCAGCTGGAGCAGCACGGTGGCGACGAAGGTCTTGGTGATGCTGCCCACCCGGTAGCGGTCGTCGGCCGAACGCGGCTTCCCTGTCGTGAGGTTGCCGACGCCCGCCGTCGCCGACCAGGTGCCGTGTCCGTCCCTGGCCGTCACCGTCACGCCGGGGACGCCCGCCCCGACCGCGGCCTCGGCGGCCTTCCGGGTCGCCTCGTGGCCGGTGCCGGCGGGCACCGCCGCCAGCGCGGGGGCCGCGAGGGCCACCGACAGCGCCACCGCCGTCGCCGCCACGAGAACCGCGCGGGTCGTACGTACGCTCATGTCTCTCCCCCTGTCCGAACGCTCACGTCGAGCGTGGTCGCGGGGAGAGACCTGGCGTCGCCTGCGAAGGTTGAGGCGGGGTGGGGCAGTTGAGCGCGATTCAGCCCTTCTTCAGGACCAGCTCCGTGTTGCGGTCCTTGCGGTCGCCGCCCAGCTTGGTGCTCGCGCCGGGGGCGTTGAGGGACAGCTCCCGGTAGAGGGCGGCGAGGCCCGTCTGGGAGAGGTCGGTGAAGTCGGTGCGGTGCGGGGCCGAGGACTCGATCAGCGTGGTGAACAGGGAGATCGTGCCGTCCTTGTTGTCCACCACCTCGATGATCCGGGCGAGCTGGGGGAAGTCGACGTGGGAGGCGGTGGAGATCTCCCAGAACGCGTGGCCGCCGGTGCCGGAGTGCGGGGTGATGACGTTCTTGTGGATGTGGCCGTTCACCCAGGCCAGCACATTGCGGTGCTTGCCGAGCAGCTGGAGCAGCTCGGCCCCGCCGACCCGCCGCTCGCCCGGGCGGGCCGGGTCGCGGCGCAGGTTGTCCATCGTCCCGCTGGTGTGATGGCTGAAGATGATCGCGTACGAGTCCTTGTTCTCCCGCAGCGTCCGGTCCAGCCACCTGAACTGGGCCGTCCCGATGGACCCTTCGTAGTGCCCGCCCGGGTCGGTGGTGTCGAGGCTGATGCCGATGACGTCGTCGGCGATGCGGAAGCTGTAGTACTGGGTGCCCGCGTCCAGGTTGGCCGTCGAGTAGCCGTGGCCGACCGGGCCGTGGCCGCGGTGGGCCGGGTTCAGGTGGGCGCGGACGTAGTCCTTGGGCGTGAACGGGGCGCGGCTCTCGTCCGGCGTGACCGAGCGCATGGAGCGGGCGTGGGCCCTGAGGAAGTCCTTGAAGACGGTGCCCCGCGGGTCCTTGTCCTGCTTGAGGGAGTCCTGGAGCTTCTTGGCGTCCGCGGCGGAGACGTTCATCAGCTTCTTGCCGCCGACGGCGAGGTCGGTGAGGTAGGAGTCGCCGTGCGAGGCGTAGGTGCCCAGCGGCATCGCGTCGTGGTTGCCGACGGTCGAGTACCACGGGATGTTCAGGCCGGGGCTGCGCATCTCGCGGATCGCGGCGGCGAGGTAGCCGTCGATGTGCGGGAAGCCGAGCTGCTTGTCGGCGTCGCGGACGGAGTCGTCCGCCTGCCAGTACAGCTTCAGGCCGCTGTTCTGGACGCCCTCGTACTGCCGCGGGTCGCCGGTGTTGGGGGTGACGCGGCCGCCGCTCATCACCGTCAGGAACCAGTCCAGCTCGGACTTGCAGTTGTTGTCGGTGTTGTCGCCGGTGGTCATGGCGAAGTGGAGCGGGGCGCCGGTGACGGGGGCGCCCCGCAGCGCGTTGATCCGCTCGACTAGCGCGACGGCACCCGGCACCGTCAGCGCCTCCTGCGGGCGCCAGGCGTGCACGTCCGTGGAGCGCAGGTACTCCAGGCGCAGCGGGTGCTGGGCGTCGATCAGGTGCAGGTCGGTGAGCTGCACGAAGGAGGCGAGCGCCGTACGGCGGCTCTCGCGGCCGGACTTGGCGGCGGCCAGGTTCTCGCGGACGACCCGCTTCCAGCCGGGGCCGTCGGCGAGCCGGCGGTAGCCGCCGCTGCCCTGCGGTGTGGCGACGCTCGCGACGGTCGTGCCGCGGGTGTACGGCGCGAGGGCGACCGGCACCCTGCGGGAGGCGCCTACGGGCGCCTCGGCGGCGGCGTTGTCCGCGGCCGCCTCCGGCGCGCTGGCGGCGCCGTGGGTGGTGGCGGCCTCACTGTCCGTGGGCCGCAGGGCGTAGCCGACGCCCGCGGAGAGGGTCACCGCACCGGTGGCGGCGAGCAGGGTACGGCGGTGGACCCCCAGCGTGGAGCTGGCGACAGAGCGTATGCGCGACATGGCGCGGTCTCCCCGAGTGCGAACGCGTCGGCAGTGGTCGCGGGGCGGTCGCGGATGCGAACATCCCGCTCACTGTGGATGGTTGGCACCGGGAGTGACCTGCGCATGAACATGACTGCAACGCGCAGCGCCGATCACCGTACGTGGATCTTGGACTACCTTCCGCGTCCACGGCCGCTCCTCGAACGGCCGGGACGCGGTCACTCCCTGTTCATCTTTCGGGGTATCGGACTACTTCCGGACGGCTCCGATCCGTCCCGCTGCGGGCCGCTCGCGCCACATCGTCAGTCCCTTGCCGACCATGGAGACACAGGTCAGCTCCGACACCGCGGCCACCGGGTGCCAGGCCGCCATGTCGGTGGATCCGTCGGCCTCGTAGCGCAGTTCGCCGCCGGTGATCCGGGCCTCGTAGACGAGCCGTACGCCGTGGTGGTCGACGCCCCGGCCGAAGCGGGCCGGGAACACGCGCCGGGAGGAGTCGATGCCGAGCAGGGCGGTCGGCTCGGCGAGGTAGCCGGTCTCCTCCTCCACCTCCCGCACGACGGTGTCGTAGGGATCCTCCCCGTGTTCCATGCCGCCGCCGGGCAGCACCCATTCGAAGCCGCCGCCGGGCGCGGGGGAACGCGCGAGGAGGAGCTGTCCGTCACGAACGCATAGGGCGTAGGCCGCCACCCTCAACTTCTTCCGCACGTGGGGACGTTAGTCGGCCGGGGCCGATTCGGCAGGTGAATATCCGGCACTACGGGCGACTCACCCGTTTTGCGCCACCTGCCCCATATGTATCGCGGGTTTTCCCCACCCGTTCATTTCGATTGGGTCAACTCTTCCCAAACATCCTTCCCTTGCATAAGGCTTTGCGGTCGTCCGGGATCACATACCGGACGACCGTTGCTCCTTTACCAACAAGGGATGCCGATGACCCTCACCCCGCAGCGCGAACCGAAGCCGGGCCCGAGACGCGCCGCTCGCATAGCCGTGGCAGCCGGTCTCGTCGCCGCGCTCTCCGCGGCCGGGCCGATACCCATGGCCATGGCCGTGGACCCCGCGCCCGCCGCGGCGGACCCGAGCGTCAAGTCCGCCCATGACAAGCTCGGTTCGGACGACGCCGATCTGCTCGCCGAGGCCAAGGCCGGCGACGCCAAGAACGTCACGATGATGATCGCGACGGCGCCCGGGCAGACCGAGCAGGTCGCCGAGCAGCTGGACGAGGTCGGCTCCGTGGGCCGCACCTACGACAAGCTCGGATATGTCCGGGCCACCGTTCCCACCGGCAAGGCCGACAAGGCCATCGCCGCCGCGGCGAAGCTCTCCTCGGTGCACGGCATCGACCTGCGCGAGGAGATACCCCTGGACGACCCCGCCGTCGACACGAAGAAGTCGACCGCCGCCGCGACCACGTACCCGGCGCCCGGCAAGCAGACCCCGGCCGAGAACCCGTACAACCCGTCCTTCGAGACGGGCGCCGTCGACTTCGTGAAGAAGAGCCCGAGGGCGGACGGCCGCGGCATCACCATCGGCATCCTCGACTCCGGCATCGACCTCGCCCACCCCGCGCTGCAGAAGACCACCACGGGCGAGCGGAAGATCGTCGACTGGGTCACCGCCACCGACCCCCTGGTCGACAACGACCGCACCTGGCGCCCGATGGTGACCTCCGTCTCCGGGCCCAGCTTCACCTACGGCGGCAAGACCTGGACCGCGCCCGGCGGCTCCTACCAGGTGAGCACCTTCCTCGAGTCGTACACCACGGGGGGCGACGCGGCGGGCGACGCCAACCGCGACGGCGACAAGACCGACTCCTGGGGCGTCCTCTACGACGCCGCGAACGGCACCGTCCGGGTCGACCTCAACAACAACCTCGACTTCGGTGACGACACCCCGATGAAGCCGTACAAGGACGGCTACCAGATCGGGTACTTCGGCACCGACGACCCGGCCACCGACGTCGCCGAGCGGCAGCCGTTCGTCGTGCAGATCCGCAAGGACGTGCCGATGGACCCGCTGGGCGGGGACTGGGTCGGCCAGAAGCGCGACTTCGTCAACATCGGCGTCATCGAGTCCGAGCACGGCACCCACGTCGCCGGCATCACCGCCGCGAACGGCCTGTTCGGCGGGAAGATGAACGGCGCGGCCCCGGGCGCGAAGCTCGTCGCCTCCCGCGCCTGCACCTGGACCGGCGGCTGCACCAACGTCGCGCTCACCGAGGGCATGATCGACCTCGTCGTCAACCGCGGCGTCGACATCGTCAACATGTCCATCGGCGGTCTCCCGGCGCTGAACGACGGCAACAACGCCCGCGCGGAGCTGTACACGCGCCTCATCGACACCTACGGCGTGCAGCTGGTGATCTCCGCCGGCAACTCCGGCCCCGGTGCCAACACCATCGGCGACCCGGGCCTGGCGAGCAAGGTCATCTCGGTCGGCGCGACCATCTCCAAGGAGACGTGGGCCGCCAACTACGGCTCCGCCGTGGAGAAGAAGTACGCGATGATGCCGTTCTCCTCGCGCGGTCCGCGTGAGGACGGCGGCTTCACCCCGACGCTGTCCGCGCCGGGCGCCTCGATCAACACCACCCAGACCTGGCTGCCGGGCGGCCCGGTCGCCGAGGCGGGCTACGCCCTGCCGGCCGGCTACTCGATGCTCCAGGGCACCTCGATGGCGTCCCCGCAGGCGGCGGGCGCGTCCGCGCTGCTGCTGAGCGCCGCCAAGGCCAAGGGCATCGACCTCACCCCGGCGAAGCTGCGCACCGCGCTGACCTCGACCGCCGACCACATCAAGGGTGTGCAGGCGTACGAGGAGGGAGCCGGCCTCATCAACATCGAGGACGCCTGGGACTCCATCCGTGACGGCGCCACCGCCCACGAGTACACGGTCAAGGCCCCGGTCGACACCGCGATCGACCAGTTCCTGAAGACGCCGGGCTTCGGCACGGGCGTCTACGACCGCGAGGGCGGCCTGAAGGCCGGGCAGAAGAAGACGTACGACGTCACGATCACCCGTACGTCCGGCGCGGACAAGGCGATCCGGCACGAGCTGAACCTGGAGAACAACGCGGGTGACACCTTCCGCATCGTCGGCTCCGACGAGATCAGCCTCGGCCTGAACAAGCCGGTCACCGTCAAGGTCGCCGCGAAGCCGTCCTCGGCCGGCATCAAGAGCGCGATCCTGGAGGTCGACGACCCGCGCACCGAGGGCATCGACAAGCAGGTCCTCAACACGGTCGTGGTCTCGCAGCCGCTGAAGTACAGCTACTCGGCGTCCGGTTCGGTGCAGCGCAACAGCACCAAGTCGTACTTCGTGACCGTCCCCGAGGGCGCGAAGTCGCTGGAGGTCGCGATCGGCGGGCTGAAGGGCAAGAGCCAGACCCGGTTCATCGCCATCCACCCCTACGGCGTCCCGTCCGACAACACCGGCACCCCGTACTGCTACAACAACTACCTCGACGGCAACGGCTGCAAGCCGGACGTGCGTGCCTACGCCGACCCGCAGCCGGGCGTCTGGGAGATCGAGGTCGAGTCGCGCCGCACGTCGCCGCTGCTCGACAACCCCTACAAGCTGGACGTCACCGTCCTCGGCGCGGCCTTCGACCCGGAGACCGTGACCGTCCCCGAGGCCAAGGTCGGCACGCCGGCCGCCGCCTCCTGGAAGGTGACCAACAACTACGCGGCCCTCGACGGCAAGGCTGTCGGCGGCCCGCTCGGCTCGTCGAAGACGGCGCGCCCGGACATCACCGAGGGCGTCACGCAGACCACCACGGTCGACGTGCCCGCGGGCGCCACGTCGCTGGACGTCTCCATCGGCAACGTCTCCGACGCGGCCGCCGACCTCGACCTGGTCGTCTACGACGCGGCCGGCACCGAGGTCGGCAGCTCCGCCGACGGTGACTCGGAGGAGTCGGTGTCGGTCGCGAACCCGGCGGCCGGCAAGTACAGCGTCGAGGTCATCGGCTACTCGGTGCCCAGCGGCTCGACGGCGTACGACTACCTGGACGTGTTCTTCTCGTCCGCGCTCGGCACCGTCTCGGTCTCCGACGCGCCGGTGAAGCTCGGCACGGGCCAGTCGGCGACCCTCACCGGCAGCGTCACCGCGCAGGCGGCCGCTCCGGAGGGCCGTGAGTTCTTCGGCCAGGTCCAGCTGCTGAACGCGCGCGGCACCGTCGCGGGCATCGGCAACGTGAAGATCGAGAAGGTCACTCCGTAGTCCGGAGTACGGCAGTGAGGGGCGGGCGTCCGTGAGGGCGCCCGCCCTTCGCCGTTCAGCAGCCGAGCTCCCGCGCCTCGGACAGCGAGGCGGTGACCCAGGCTCGCTCGGGGGCGATGTCCCCCTCGCCGACGGCCCAGAAGTCGGGCTCGCGGGCCCCCTTCCTGATGCCGATGAGCACGGGGTCGCCGTTGCGGAGACCGGGCACGAGGCTCTCGTCGACGGTGAACGTCAGCTCCGGCTCGCCCTTGTCCGGCTTGTAGTAGCGGGTCATGTCGAGGGTGACGCGCAGCGAGGCCGTCCCGGGAACCCGCTCGACGGAGGTGGCCCGGCCCTCGGCCACCAGTCGCGAGCAGGCGAGGTAGAGCGGGCTGCCGAACTCGGTACCGATGGACTGCTGCGAGGGAGCGGCCTTGTCCGCGCTGCTCGCCCCCGCGTCGGAACTCACCCCGGACCCGGCCTGCGTCAGCAGCCAGCCCATGCCCACCAGCACCGACCCGGCGGCGGCCACGGCGAGCGAGCCGAGGGCGACGGTGAAGATCCGGCGCCGGGCACGGACGGGCCGTCGTACGGGAGCCGGCTCGGGCGCCGGTGGCGGGGGCTCGGCGAGCGCGTGCCCGATGATGCCGAGCTGCTCGCGCAGCAGCGCCAGGTCGGCCGCGGCGGAATCGTGCTCGGCCATGAAGGCGGCGTCCGCCCGGGCCTCGTCGGACAGCGGTTCACCGGTGATCGCGGCCATCAGCGCGTCGGCGCCGCGGCCCTGGTTCTCGGCGGTCACGTCACACCACCTCGTCCTCGTGCAGGCGGGCGCGCAGGGCCCGTACCGCCGTGTGCAGCCTGCTCTTGACCGTGCCCTCGGGGATGCCGAGCTCCGCGGCGATGTCGCGCACCGGGAGATCGCCGTAGAAGCGCAGCACGAGGACCTGACGCTGGGCGTCGGGCAGCTCGTCCAGGCCCTGGGCCACGGCGAGGGAGAGCAGGCTGCTGTCCTCGCCGGAGGGGTGCTCCGTCTGGCGCAGGGAGGCCAGCCGTTCACCGAGGCGTTCCTGGCGCTTCTTGGCCCGGTGCCAGTCCATGGCGAGGTTGGAGGCGACGACCGCCGCCCACGCCGACACGTCCCGCGGCGCCTCGCGTCCGCTCGCGGCCCGTTCGAGCAACCGCAGCCGGACCTGCTGTACCCCGTCCGGCAGGTCCGTCTGCGGCACCCCGCCGAGCGCGAGCACCGCCCGCACCCGACGCTCCTGGGCCGCGTCCAGGGGATCGGTGTGATCGTCCTCCTGGGCACGGCGGGCCTTTCTGCGCAGCACAAGCCACCCCCTCACCGCGTTTCCTCTACGACGCCGCGGCGCCCGGAAACGTTCGGCCGGGTCGCCGGAAGTTTTCCGCGAGGTGTACGTCACACCGACGCGCGAGCGCAGCACAGCTTGCGGCGCGAGCACCCCGTCGGGCGAATTTATGCAGCTCAGCATGGGTGCGGACGGGAGTTCCGGAACCGTCCGGCCGGTCGGGGTGTCCTTGTCCGGGGGTATGAAGCGCAAAGAATTGGACAGGCGGACCTGGGTCGGCCGCATGATGGAAAGGCCGCAGACATGCAAGAACGCCCAGAAGGAGTCACCGTGAGGGTCGGAATCGTCGGAGCCACCGGTCAGGTCGGCACGGTCATGCGCAGGATCCTCAAGGAGCGCGACTTCCCGGTCACCGAGCTGCGGCTGTTCGCCTCGGCCCGCTCGGCGGGCTCGGTCCTGGACGGCGTGACGGTGGAGGACGCGACGACCGCCGACTACTCCGGCCTCGACATCGTGCTGTTCTCCGCGGGCGGCTCGACGTCGAAGGCGCTGGCGGAGAAGGTCGCCTCCCAGGGCGCCGTGGTGATCGACAACTCCTCCGCGTGGCGCCGCGACCCCGAGGTCCCGCTGGTCGTCTCCGAGGTGAACCCGCACGCGATCGCCGACCGCCCCAAGGGCATCATCGCCAACCCGAACTGCACCACGATGGCCGCGATGCCGGTGCTGAAGCCGCTGCACGCCGAGGCCGGCCTCGAGGCGCTCGTGGTCGCCACCTACCAGGCCGTATCCGGCTCCGGTCTGGCCGGCGTGGACGAGCTGTTCGAGCAGGTCAAGAAGGTCGGCGACGACGCGCCGAAGCTGACCCACGACGGCTCGGCGGCGGAGTTCCCCGCCCCGAACAAGTACGTGGCGCCGATCGCGTACAACGTCCTGCCGCTGGCCGGTTCCATCGTCGACGACGGCCTGAACGAGACCGACGAGGAGCAGAAGCTCCGCCACGAGTCCCGCAAGATCCTGGAGATTCCCGGTCTGAAGGTCTCCGGCACCTGCGTCCGGGTCCCGGTCTTCTCCGGCCACTCCCTCCAGGTCAACGCCCGCTTCGCCCGCCCGATCAGCGCGGAGCGCGCCAAGGAGCTGCTGGCCGGCGCCCCCGGCGTGGCCCTCAGCGACGTCCCGACGCCGCTCCAGGCGGCCGGCCAGGACCCGTCCTACGTGGGCCGTATCCGCGCCGACGAGACGGTCGAGCACGGCATCGCGCTGTTCGTCTCCAACGACAACCTCCGCAAGGGCGCCGCGCTGAACGCGGTCCAGATCGCGGAGCTGGTGGCGGCCGAGCTGAAGGGCTGACGCCCACCCGTACCCGGCGCAGGGGCGCCCACCCTCACCGGTGGGCGCCCCTGCCGCGTTCAGCGGGGCCTGCGCACCTCGTACAGGAAGCACCCGTACTCCACGGCCCTGACGTGCAGCAGCGCCACCTCGGGGTCGGCGAACGCCTCCGTGAACGCCTCCTCGAAGGCGCCCGACTCCACGAGCCGACCGCCGAGGATGCGGCCGTCGGCCGAGTAGCGGCGCACCGTGCGGTGGGCGTTCGCGAAGGGCACGGCGTCCCCGTCCGGTCCCCCGCACTCCTCGGCGTGGATGAACACCGGGCCCTGCTCGTCGTACGCCCCCGGATCGACGCCCGTACCGGCCGCCCAGCGGCGCAGCGGCGCGTACGAGACGAGGGCGATGCGCTCGCCGGGGGCGCTGCGGCGAAGACAGCAGCGCAGGGGCGCGCCGCCCTCCTCGTCGGTCACGGGACGCATGCGGCGGCCCGCGTCGTCGGCGGTGCGCAGTTCCTTCAGGGCCGTCGATTCGATGGGGTGTGCACGGAGGATCGTCATGCGCCCAGCCTCACGCGCGAGGGCCGAGCTCACCGGCGGTCAACGGACATCGCGTTCCGGTCACGTCCCGTGGAAGGATGACGCAACCGACACATATCGAGGAGATGACCGCGTGCCTGGCACAAACCTGACTCGCGAAGAGGCGCAGCAGCGGGCGAAGCTGCTCACCGTTGACTCGTACGAGATCGATCTCGACCTCTCCGGCGCGCAGGAGGGCGGCACCTACCGGTCCGTGACCACGGTGCGCTTCGACGTCGCCGAGGGCGGCGCCGACTCCTTCATCGACCTCGTGGCTCCGACCGTCCACGAGGTGACCCTCAACGGCGACGCACTGGACGCCGCCGAGGTCTTCGAGGACTCCCGGATCGCCCTGCCCGGCCTGCTCCAGGGCCGCAACGTCCTGCGGGTGGTCGCCGACTGCGCGTACACCAACACCGGTGAGGGCCTGCACCGCTTCGTCGACCCCGTCGACCAGCAGGCGTACCTGTACACCCAGTTCGAGGTGCCCGACGCCCGGCGCGTCTTCGCCTCGTTCGAGCAGCCCGACCTGAAGGCCACCTTCCAGTTCACCGTGCAGGCGCCGGAGGGCTGGACGGTCATCTCCAACTCGCCCACCCCGGAGCCCAAGGACAACGTCTGGTCCTTCGAGCCGACGCCGCGCATCTCGACGTACATCACCGCGCTCATCGTCGGCCCGTACCACTCCGTGCACAGCGTGTACGAGAAGGACGGCCAGAGCGTGCCGCTGGGCATCTACTGCCGTCCGTCGCTGGCCGAGTTCCTGGACTCGGACGCGATCTTCGAGGTGACCCGGCAGGGCTTCGAGTGGTTCCAGGAGAAGTTCGACTACGCGTACCCGTTCAAGAAGTACGACCAGCTGTTCGTGCCGGAGTTCAACGCGGGCGCGATGGAGAACGCGGGCGCGGTGACCATCCGCGACCAGTACGTGTTCCGCTCGAAGGTGACGGACGCGGCGTACCTGGGCCGCGCGGAGACCATCCTGCACGAGCTGGCCCACATGTGGTTCGGCGACCTGGTCACCATGGAGTGGTGGAACGACCTGTGGCTGAACGAGTCGTTCGCCACGTACACCTCCATCGCCTGCCAGGCGCACGCCCCGGGGACGCGCTGGCCGCAGGCGTGGACGACGTTCGCGAACCAGATGAAGACGTGGGCGTACCGGCAGGACCAGCTGCCCTCGACGCACCCGATCATGGCGGAGATCCGCGACCTGGACGACGTGCTCGTCAACTTCGACGGCATCACCTACGCCAAGGGCGCCTCCGTGCTGAAGCAGCTCGTGGCGTACGTCGGCATGGACGAGTTCTTCAAGGGCGTGCAGGCGTACTTCAAGCGGCACGCGTTCGGCAACACGCGCCTGACCGACCTGCTGGGCGCCCTGGAGGAGACCTCCGGCCGTGACCTGAAGACCTGGTCGAAGCTGTGGCTGCAGACCGCGGGCATCAACATCCTGCGGCCCGAGATCGTCACGGACGCCGACGGTGTGATCACGTCCTTCGCGATCCGCCAGGAGGCCCCGGCCCTGCCGGCGGGCGCCCAGGGCGAGCCGACGCTGCGCCCGCACCGCATCGCGGTGGGCCTGTACAACCTCGACGAGACCTCCGGGAAGCTGCTGCGCGACGAGCGCATCGAGCTGGACGTCGACGGTGAACTGACCCCCGTGCAGCAGCTCGTGGGCACCCGCCGCCCGGACGTCAT